>WNGR01005186.1_pt1 | contig 19226 bp, 15 predicted proteins | sample 5407581 | NCBI WGS metagenome assembly WNGR01 (sample SAMN13153383, study PRJNA577476) | soil metagenome | isolation source: 80 cm soil or saprolite under Garry oak tree replicate 2 | place: USA:California | collected 2016-06-15 | reverse complement strand
GCCGCGAGACGTCCCCGGGCGCCGAGGCGCGGCACGCCGGAGAGGTCTCGGGCCGCGAGAGCCGCGCCGCGCGCGCCCGCCGGCTCCTCGCCCTCCCCTTCCGCGAATTCACCTCGCGCGACGTGGAGGAGGCCCGGGAGCTGGTCCGCGAGCTGGGCGCGCGTCTCCGCGGCCGGCTGGCGCGGCGCGAGCGCCAGGCGCGTCGCGGGCGCGTGGACTTCCGCCGCACGATCCGTCACTCGATGTCGAGCGGCGGCGTGCCGGTCCGTCCCCGCTTCCGGGCCCGGCGCCCGGGGCGCCCCGACCTGGTCGCGCTCTGCGATCTCTCCGGCTCGGTCGCGGCGGCGAGCGAGCTGCTGCTGGGGCTCATCGCGCCCGCCGCCGACCACTTCCGCCGCGTGCACCTCTTCGCCTACGTCGACCGCCTCTGCCCGGTCTCGATCGAGCACGGGCACGTCGCGCCCGGCGGGCCGCTCGATTTGCACGCGCGCTCCGACTTCGGGCGCGTGCTGGTGGAGCTGTGGGAGCGGCAGCGCGCGCGCCTCACTCGCTCGGCGCTGCTCCTCGTCCTCGGCGACGCGCGCAACAACCGCCTCCCGCCGCGCGCCGACCTGCTGCGCGCGATCGCGGACCGCGTCCAGCGCATCGTGTGGCTCGTGCCGGAGCCGCGCGCGCGCTGGGACACGGGCGACAGCGTGCTCGGGATGTACGCGCCGGCGTGCGAGGCGGTGGTGGAGTGTGGGGATCTGGGTGCGCTGGTGCGGGCGGTGCGGCAGGCGCTCTGAGTTGCCTTGCCCCTCCGCCGCCCCTACTATCCTCCTCGTGAGCGCAGAGCCCTTCTACCTCCCCATCGGCGACGAGCTCGCCCTCTTCACGGCCGCCTACGAGTGCCGCCTGCCGGTCCTCCTGAAGGGTCCGACCGGCTGCGGCAAGACGCGCTTCGTCGAGTACATGGCGCGGAAGCTGCGCGGCGCCGCCCGGAACGGCGGCCCGGACGGCAACCTGATCACCGTCGCCTGCCACGAGGACCTGACCGGCAGCGACCTCGTCGGCCGCTACCTCATCAAGGGCGACGAGACGGTGTGGGTCGACGGGCCGCTCACGCAGGCGGTCAAGACGGGCGCCATCTGCTACCTCGACGAGATCGTCGAGGCGCGCAAGGACACGACCGTCCTGATCCACCCGCTGACCGACCACCGCCGCATCCTCCCCATCGACAAGAAGGGCGAGATCCTCGAGGCGCACCCCGACTTCCTGCTCGTCATCTCCTACAACCCGGGCTACCAGAGCGTGCTGAAGGACCTGAAGCACTCGACCCGCCAGCGCTTCGTCACCATCGACTTCGACTACGCGCCGCGCGACAAGGAGGCGCAGGTGATCGCGCACGAGAGCGGAGTCCCGATGGAGACCGCGCTCGAGCTGGCCAAGCTGGGCGAGAAGGTGCGCCACCTGAAGGCGAGCGGGCTCGAGGAGGGCGTCAGCACGCGGCTCCTCATCTACGCGGGTCTGCTCATGCGCCAGGGCGTGCCGCCGCGGCGCGCCTGCGAGGTGGCCGTCAGCCGCTCGCTCACCGACGACGCCGAGAGCCAGCGCGCCATCGGCGAGCTGGCGCAGGCGATCTTCGGGTGAGCTGACGCGCGTGCGCCGGAGCTGGCTCTCGCCTCATCTGCTGGCCGACGCGGCCCTCGCCGAGGCCGACCGCGGCGCCGCGGCGCTCGGACCGAGCGCCCACGCGACCCTGCTGGCGGCCTGCGACCGTCTCGGCGAGAGCTCGACGCTGCTCGCGCTCCGCGCCTACCGGCACGCGGCCGAGGCGTGGCGCCGTTTCGGCCCCGAGGGCACGGCGCGCTGGCTCGCGCTCGGCGAGGCGGTCGCGACCGGGGAGCCCGCGTGCCGCGAGGGCGCGCTCGCCTACTTCGCCGTCCCGCCCGCCGCGCTCGGCGGTCCCGACGGCGCGGCCGCCTGGTGCGACCTCGGCCGCGCCGTGGCGCGCGTCTCGCGCCGGCTGGCGGCGACCTTCTTCGAGCGCACGGCGCCCGTCCTCGGGCGTCCGGACGGGATCGAGCGCCTGCGCGCGTGGGTCGAGGCCGGGCTCGGGCTCCACGACACGCGCGGCTGGCGCGGCGCCTTTCTCGCGCAGGCCTACTTCGACGCCGCGCCCGGCGCGCTCGCGGCGCTCGGGCCCGCCGACTATCGCGCCTGGGCCGAGACGGGTGCGGCGCTCTCCGCCGACGCCGAGGAGCGCGCATTCTTCGCGACGCTGCCGGACGGGCTCGGCGCGTGGAGAGCCGAGGAGCGCGCCCTCTTCCTCCCGGCGGTGCGCGCGCTCGCGGCCGCCTCGCCCCGGCACGCCCGCGTCGTCTACCGCGCACTGCCGCCGGCGACTGCGAAGCTGCCCGCGGACGCCCGCGCCGCGCTCCTCCGCGCCCTCGCGCGCATCGACCCGCGCCTCGCCGCCTCGCTCGCCGAGCTCGCGCCGGTCGCGGGCGCCGTGCTTGCCGAGGTGCCACCCGCCGAGCGGCTCGCGGCCCTCGCCCGGGTGGAGGAGCTCGCGGCCGCGCACCCCGAAGCCGCCGTCGCCGCCCTCCGCGTCCTGCCGCAACTCTACGAGGAGGCGGGACCGGCCGAGGTGCGCCGCTGGTTCGCGGCCGGCACGGCGGTGGCGGCGGAGAACGCGGCCGCGGGCCGCGCTTACTTCGCGCTCGAGTCGCGCACGAGCCTCGCCGTGCTGCGCGCGGCCTCGACCGCGGCCGCGCTCGAGGACACGCAGGGCGTGTGGCGAAAGCTCGTCCAGATGCTCTCGGGCGAGCCCGTGGTGGTGCGCGGCGTGGAGGTGGCGACCCTCCGCCCACCGCTCGAGGACCTCCCCGCCGAGCACGAGGTCGCGCTCCCGCTCCGCATCGACTGGCTGCCGACGCACGAGGACAACTGCCGCGTCTACCGCCTCCTCGCCGCCGTGCTCGCCGGGCGGCGCGAGTTCGGCACCTACGCGCACCCGGACCTGCGCGCCCGGGTTTGCGCGCCGGAGCTGCTCGAGGACCTCTTCCTGCTCGCCGAGGGCGTGCGCGTGCACCACCGGCTCGCCGCCAGCTACCCCGGGCTCGCCGGCGAGGCGCGCGCGCTCGGCACGCGACTCCTCGAGGGTTGGGGCCGCGAGCCCGCGCCCTCGCGCACCCTGGTGCTCGACGCGCTCCTCCTGCTGGCGCTCGGCGCGCGGCCGCGGCCGGCGTGGCTCGCGGCGGACGCCGTCGCGCTCGTGGCGCGGCTGGTCGCGCCGCTCGCGGCGCCCGGGGCGAGCGTCGAGGACGCGCTCGCCGTCGCCCGCGCGCTGGCCGCCGCCCTGGATGCGCCCGCGCTCGCGTTACCGGCGGCCGAGCCGGAGGCCGTCCTCTTGCTCGACGACCTGACTGGCGGGGAGCCCCTCGACCCGCGGGGCGCCGACGCGGGCGCGCCGGCGTCCGAGGGCGGCGAGGCGCCGCCGCTCGATCCCGCAGCGCTCGAGCTCGCCGCCACGCGCGACGACCAGGCGGCGGGCGGCCATCCCCTCTCTGCCGACGAGCTGCGCCGGCTGCTCGAGGCGGGCGCGAAGATCGGGCAGGGAAGCGGCGCGAGCGCGGGCGGCGGGCTCCCGATCACGGCGCTGGTCGGAAAGATTCCCGCCGCGCAGCTCGCGGCGCTCCGGCGAGCCCTCGGGGACGCCGAGCCGGCGGCCGCGCGCCGGGCGCCCGTCCCCGCGCGCGACGACCACGCCTTCTTCTACGACGAGTGGGACCATCTGATCGGCGACTACCGGAGCCGCTGGTGCCGGCTCACGGAGGTGGGTCTCGCGGGCGACGCGGGCGAGTTCTTCGGCCGGACGCTCGCCGACTACGCGCGCCTGCTGCCCGAGGTGCGCCGCCAGTTCCAGCGCATCCGCCCCGAGATGTACCGCAGCGTCCGCGGCCTCGAGGACGGCGAGGACTTCGATCTCAACGCGACCATCGACGCGCGCATCGACGTGCGCGCCCGCCGCGCGCCCTCCACCCGGCTCTACCGCTCGCGCGTGCGCGAGGCGCGCGACGTGGCGACCCTCTTCCTCCTCGACATGAGCGCGTCCACCGACGAGCCGCTCCCACCGGCGGGAACGGACGGCCGCGCGGGCCGGCGCATCATCGACGCCCTGCGCGAGGCGCTCGTCATCATGACCGAGGCGCTCGACGAGCTGGGCGACGCGTACGCCATCTACGGCTTCTCGGGGCAAGGGCGCGCCAACGTCGAGTTCTACCTGGTGAAGGGCTTCGGCGAGCGCCTGGTGTCGACGGTGAAGGCGCGCATCGGCGGTATCGCGCCCAAGCGCAGCACACGCATGGGCGCCGCGCTCCGGCACGCGACGCGCAAGCTCACCGCCGTGGGTGCGCGCGCGAGGCACCTGATGCTGCTCAGCGACGGCTTCCCCCAGGACGACGACTACGGCGAGGACCGGCGGAGCCACGTGTACGGCATCCGCGACACGGCGGCGGCGCTGCGCGAGGCCGACGCGGCGGGCATCATGCCCTTCTGCGTCACCGTCGACCGCGCCGGGCACGACTACCTGCGCGAGATGTGCGATGCCTCGCGCTACCTGGTGATCGAGGACATCGCCGCGCTGCCGCGCGAGCTGCCCAAGGTCTACCGCCGGGTGGTGCGCGCGTGAGCGTCGCCGTCGCGCGCGTGGGCGAGCTCAAGCCCGGGGAGACGAAGAAGTTCCTCCTCCAGTGCGACGGGCACGAGCTCGAGGGCTTCCTCCTCTACTACGGCGGCGAGCACCACGCCTACGTGAACCGCTGCCGGCACGTGCCCATGGGCCTCGACTGGGTCGAGAACCAATTCTTCACCGAGGACGGACGCTTCGTGCAGTGCGCGACGCACGGCGCGTACTACGAGCCCGAGACCGGCGAGTGCGTGGCGGGGCCGCCCTGCGGGCGGACGCTCTACCGCATCCCGCTGCGAATCGAGGGCGACGCGATCATCGCCGAGTGCCCCGGCGGCCTGCCCGACGAGTGACTACTCCGGCTCGTCGCCGAAGTGCGCGCGCGTGATGCGCTCCTTCAGGTATTCGAGCGTGCCGAGGTCTTCGACGATGTCGCCCCCCGTGTCGTAGAAGAAGATCTCGCCGCTCTTGTTGCGCCCGACTGCCACCAGCCACTCGAGGTCGTCGCGGTCCTCGAGGAGATAGTTGATGGTCTGGCTCACGCCCCGGCCCGGCGGCTTTCTCTTCGCTTTGCTTCGGCATGGATTGGCGGACCTCCGGGGGCGCGGCAACCTGCTCGCGCTCCGCACACCGCGGCGGAGGATAGGGACCCACCCTTTTCAAGTCAAGCGTAATTTTGCCACGCTTTCGACGTGATATGTCTGCGGAAACACGTCGATCGGCTGCACGCGCTCGAGGCGATAGCCGGCGGCGACCAGCCCGCGCACGTCGCGCGCCAGCGTGGCCGCATCGCAGGACACGTAGAGGATGCGCGGCGGCCGGAGCGCGGCGAGCGCGGGCACGGCGTCGGCCGCCCCGGCGCGCGGCGGATCCAGGACGACCGCGTCGACCGAGCCGGCGGGCAGGTCACCCAGCGCGCGCGCCACGTCGCCCGTGCGGAAGGTCGCCCCCGCGAGGCGGAGCCGCGCGGCGTTCGCGCGCGCCGCCTCCACCGCGACGCGGCTCCGCTCGATGCCGAGCACCGTCACGCCGCGCCGGGCGAGCGGCAGGCTCAGGTTCCCCGCGCCGCAGTAGAGGTCGAGCACGCGCGCGCCCGGCGCGAAGGCGCCGAGCGCGACCACCGTCTCGACCAGGCGGCGGTTCGCGCCCGGGTTCACCTGCGTGAACACGTCGGCCGGCACCTCGAGCGCGAGCCCGGGCTCGAGCGCCACGCGCACGGTCGGGTCGCCGGCGACGAGGCGCGCGCCGGCGCCGGTGACGACCGTGCCGCGCACGCCGGCCGTGCGCGCGAGCAGCGCCTCGCTCGCGTCCAGGTCCGCCGGGCCCGGCCGCGCCGTCGCCGAGGCGGCGAGCACCACGCCTCCCGGCGCGGCGCTCAGCGTGACGCGGCGGAGTGGGACGCGGAGCGCCGCCACCCAGGCACGCGCCGCCTCGAGGTGGGCCGACACCACCGGGTCGGCGAGCGGGCAGTCGGCGATCTCGACCAGGTCGTGCGAGCGCGCGCGCCGGTAGCCGGCCCGCCGCCCCTCGACGGCGAGCGTGATGCGCGCCCGGTAGTGCCAGTCGGCCGGCGAGGGCACGGTGGGAAGCACCTCCGCGTCGCGCACGCCGGCCACGCGCGCGAGCTGCTCGGCGACGATCGCCGCCTTTGCGTCGCGCTGCGCGGGCGGCGCCACGTGCTGCCACTGGCAGCCGCCGCAGGTCGGGAAGTAGCGGCAGCCCGGCAGCACGCGCGCGGGCCCGGGGACGAGGACCGCGGCGATGCGCGCGCGGAGGTAGCCGCCGCGCCGCTCGACCACCTCCGCCTGCACCCGGTCCGCCGGCGCGGCGTACGGCACGAACACCACCTGCCGGCCGTGGTGCGCGAGCGCGTCGAAGCCGAAGGTCAGGCGCTCGACGTCGAGGACGAGCGGATCCTCAGTCAACCCCGAGCTCGCCCAGCATGAAGAGCATCTCCTCGGCCGTGAACAGATTGGCGGCCAGGCGCCGCATCAGGTCGTGCTCGACGACCCCGCGCGAGGGCACGTCGATGTGGCGCGGCACCACCTGGAAGACGCCGGGCCCGAGGAAGATCGCCTCGCTCCGGTCGATGGCGTCGATGGCGCTGCGGATCTTGAGGCTGGTGCCCGCGTCGCCCGCGGGCGCGAGGAGGAGAAAATAGGTGACCGCCAGCTCGGAGACGCGCCCCATGCCCTCGCCCCGTGCGCGGGAGAGGTCGGCGATCTCGGCGAGCTTCTTCTGGAGGTCCGCGCCGGCGTAGCGGACGGGGCGCGTCGCGATCGTGCCGCGCGCCCGGTCGGCCGCGGCGACGCCCAGGCCCTCCTCCTCGAGGCCGTGCAGCACCGCCGGCCACAGGCGCTCGAAGGGCTCCTGCACGACCCGCGTGTGCTCGCCGCGCAGGTGCTCCTTCGGGTCGAGCTCCGGACGCCACCCGCCGCAGCCGAGCGCGACGGCCAGCGCGAGGGCGAGTCCACGGCGCGTCCAACGCCTCCGGGGGCCCGTCCGGTGCTCGTGCGCTTCGCGCACTCCGGGTCCAGCGCCCGCGCGGCTCCGCCGCGCGCCCCGGACCCCGCGCCGTGCGCGGCGAAGCCGGCGCACGGCTTTCAGTCCTTCGCGAACATCAGGTTCACCTCGGAGAAGGTCGAGGAGCGGGCGGTGGCGACCGGCGCGTTCGGCGGCCGCGGGAGCGCGGCGGCGCGCCGCTCGGCGTCGCGCCTGCGGTTCTCGGAGAGCGGGTGGCTCGAGAAGAAGCGCTCCACCACGCTCGGCAGGCTGTGCTGTTGCTCGGCGAGCCTGCCGAACACGACCGCCATCTCGTTCGGGTCGTAGCCGGCGGCGTTCATGAGCTCGAGCCCGAGGTGGTCGGCCTCGGCCTCCTTGCCGCGGCTGTAGCGGAGGAGCCCGAGCACGTAGCCGAGCTTCGTGCCCTCCCACGCGATGGGCGGAACCGGCACCGGAATGACCGAGACGGCGGCGATCAGCGCGAGCTGGGTCAGGTTCTGCGTGGTCAGCATCTCGGTCGCGTGGCGGGCGGCGACGTGCCCCATCTCGTGCCCGATGACCGAGGCGAGCTGGTCCTCGGTGTCGCACAGCTCGATGAGCGCCGAGTTGATGTAGATCGGGCCGCCGGGGAGCGCGAAGGCGTTCACCTCGGGCGAATCGACGACGCGGAAGCTGTACGGGAAGAGCTTGAAGGCCGGGTCGGGCGCGGACTCCTGGAGTCGCTGGCCGATCGCGTTGACGAGCTGGGTGAGCGCCGACAGGCGGAGCAGCGTCACCTCGGACTCGACCTCCTTCTGGAGCTGCTGGCCCAGGCGGATGTCGCCGTCGACCGAGTAGAAGTTCGGGTGGTAGGGGTGCACCCCGGCGCAGCCGAGGACCAGGAGCAGCGCCGCCGCTAGGAGTCTGTTCGAGTAACCATGGTGAGCGAGGCGAACGAGCCGGGGAGCGAGAGCGGCAAGCGCAGCGACGACCGACGAGGCGTGCCTGAAGGCACGCCGCAGGAGGGAGGAGCGAGCACGCCGCTCGCAGCCCCCGGATCGTTCGCCGCAGCCGCCATGGCTACTCGGACAGCCTCCTGGCGCCGGTCGCGTCATGATCCTGCCATGCTCGCCGGGCGCACCGCGGCGCGCACCAGCGCGCGGATCGTGCTCGGATGGACGGCGACCCTCGCACCCGCGGCGAGCACCAGCTCGAGGCGCCCGCCGCCCAGCTGGCCGGTCAGGCTGTCGCCGTTCACCAGCACGGCGGTCGCCTTCTCGCCGCCCTCGGCGAACTCGACCCGGTCGACCTGTTTCGTATCGAGGTCCGTCGGCCGGTTGCCCACCTTCAGCCGAAGGGGGCCGAAGGCGCCCGACACGAGGAGGCTGTCGCCGTTGCGCATCACGGCGCGGAAGCTCGCGTCGCCGGCGGGGGCCCTGCCGGCCCGCAAACTGAGCTGCTCGATCTGCTCGACCGCGAGGCGCTGCGTGCGCCCGCCGGCCGCGATCGCGATGCCCTCGTTCTCGAGGAAGCCGGTCACGGTGTCGCCGTTGGCGAGCACGACGCGGGCGAGCCCGCGCTCGCCGCTGCCGAAGAGGATGCTCGCCACCGCCGCGCGCGGCAGGACGAGCGCGCCGTAGGCGGCCCGCACCTTGAAGGTCGTCTCCTCGACCGTGCCGCGCACGGTGTCGGCGCTGCGGAGCTTCGCGGTGTCGACGTCGGCCCCGCCGCGCACCTGCTGCGCCAGGCGGAGGTGCCCCGTGCGCGCGATGTCGGCGGGCAGCGCGAGGGTCCAGATCTCCCATCCCGTCGCGACGCGGTGCTGGAAGGCGAGCGTGCGGCCGTCGGGCGACCAGGCGGGATGGGTGGCGGGCGCGGGCGCGGTGGTGAGCTCGATCGGCGCCGTGCCGTCCGCGTTGGCGACCCACAGCGTCGCGTCGGCGCTGCGGCCGTGCGCGGGCCAGCGCGAGAACGCGAGCTTCGTGCCGTCGGGCGAGAACGCCGGCCGCGCCTCGTGGTCGGGGGAGACCACGAGCGGCGTCGTGCGCCCGTCGCGCACGTCGATCTGGTAGAGGTCGAAGTTGCCGCTCGCGTCGGTCACGTAGACGAGGTGCACGCCGTCGGGGTGCCAGGCGGGAAAGAGCTCGTTGGCCGGCGTGGTGGTGAGGCGGCGGCGCCCGCTGCCGTCCGCATTGACCAGCCAGATGTCGAAGCTGCCGCCCTCCTTCGGAAAGGCGGCGTAGGCGATCTGGCGCCCGTCGGGCGACCAGGCGGGCTGATCCTCGGTGCCCGGGTCGTCGGTGAGCGGGACCGGGTTCTGCCCGTCGGCGTCCGCGAGCCAGATGTCACGCGAGCCGTTCAGCTCCGACACGAAGAGGAGCTTCTTGCCGTCCGGGGAGAGGCTCGCGTGATACTCGTCCTTGGTGCCGCCGGTGAGCTTCTTCTCGCCCGCGCCGTCGGCGCCGATGCTCCAGACGTTGCGCATGGCGAAGCCCTTCTGCTTGTCGTCCTTGCGGCGCGCATGGAAGAGGAGCCGGCCGCCGTCGGGCGCCCAGGCAGGCATGGCGCACGAGCCGGTGCCGACGATCCGGCGCGCCGTCCCCTCGTCCGTCGGGGCGGCGGCCCCTGTCTCCCCGGCGAGCGCCAGCGCCGCGGCCAGCACGAGGAGCCCAGCCCGCATGTCGCACGCTTAGCCCGTCCGGCCGGGTTTGCAAAGCCGCCCTGGGGATCGCCGCGCGAAGTGTGCTAAGAGCGGCCCTCCGATGGCCCGGCTGCTTCCCGGCACGGCCGTCCGCGTCCGCCGCGGGCGGCGGCACGACCTGGCGGCGGTGCAGGCACTCCTCGCCGCGCCCGCCGACGATCGCCTGGCGCGCGTCTTCCGCCGCATCCTCGCCGATCTCGGCACCGACCTCTACGTGGCCGAGGACGAGCGCGGCGAGATCGTGGGGCTGGTGTCCGTCCTCTACGCCCGCTCGCTCGCGCGCGGCGGCCGCTCCGCGCTCCTCGACGGCGCGCGCGCGCGGCGGCCGGCGCTCCTGGCCGAGCTGGTCGCGTTCGCCGAAGAGCGCGCGCGCAAGCGGGGCTGCCGGCGACTCGCGGCCTGGGTCGACGCGGGCGATGCAGAGCTGCGCGCCGCGCTCCTCGCCCGCGGCTACCACGCCGGGGAGCTGCTCGTGACCGAGCTCGCGGGGGCGTCCTAGTGGCGATCGAGGCCGGCGGAGCGCCGCTCGCCGAGCGCCTGCGCCCGCTCCTCGCGCGCCGCGCGCGCGGCGAGGAGGCGGCCGAGCTCGCCACCTTCGCGCGCCTCCTCTTCGCGCGCGGCGGCGCCTACGCGGAGGAGCTCGCCCCCGAGGAGGCGGCGGCGCTGGTCGCCTCGGCCTTCCGCTTCCTCTCCGCGCCCGGGCCCGAGCTCCGCGTGCGCGCCCTCACGCCCGACTACGCGAGCGAGGGATGGGATGCCCCGGTCAGCATCATCGAGACGGTGATGCCCGACCGCGCCTTCATCGTCGACACGATCCGCTTGCGTCTCGAGCGCGCCGGCGTCCCCGTCATGGCGCTCCTCCACCCCATCTTCGCCGCCCGGCGCGACCCGAGCGGGCGGCTCGAGCTGCTCGCCGACCCCGAGGGCGGCACGCCGCGCGAGTCGTTCACCCACATCGCCATCCCGCGCTCGACCGACACGGCCGCGCTCGCCCGGCTCGAGGCCGACATCCGCGACGCGCTCGAGGACGTGCGGCTCGTCACCGACGACTTCGCGGCCATGGTGGCGCGCGCGCAGGCGGTGGCCGCCGAGCTCGACGGCCTGGGGCGCAGCCGCTCCGCCCAGCTCGCCACCGAGGCGACCGCCGTCGCCGACTTCCTGCGCTGGCTGGTGGACGGCGCCTTCGTGTTCCTCGGCTACCGCGAGTACGGGCTCACGACGCTCGGCGCCGCCACCATGCTCCAGCTCCGCGCCGGCAGCGGGCTCGGGCTCCTCCGCCGCGAGGAGCGCTCGGCCTTCCGCGACGCCCGCCGCCTCGACGAGCTGCCGGCGTGGGTGCGGGCGCGGCTCTCCCCGGGCCGGCTCCTGACCGTCGCCAAGACGATCGCCGAGGCGCCCATCCACCGCCGCGTGCACATGGACGACCTCGGCGTGAAGCAGCTCGACCGCGACGGGCGGGTGGTGGGCGAGCGGCGCTTCGTCGGCCTCTTCACCTCGAAGGCGCATGCCGAGGAGGCGGCCGAGGTGCCGCTTCTCCGGCGGACGCTGCGCCAGATCCTGGCCGCCGAGCGGGTGGTGCCCGGGAGCCACGACCACAAGGCGATCGTCGCGGTCTTCAACGCGCTCCCCAAGTCGGAGCTGTTCGCGAGCACGCCCGCCGACCTGCGCGGCGAGATCGCGACCATCCTCGCCGGCGCCGAGACCGACGACGTGGTGGTCACGCTCGGCCCGCGCGGCGACGGCCAGCGCCTCGTCGTCCTGGTCGGCATACCGCGCGAGCGCTTTTCGGGCGAGGCCCGCGACCGCATCCGGGAGGTGCTCGCCGGGCGGCTCGGGAGCGCGCCGCTCGACGACCACCTGGTCTTCGGCGAGGGCGGGCGCGCGATCCTCCACTTCGCGTTCGCCCCCGGGGCGGCACCGCCGCCCGCCGAGGACGAGCTGCGCGACGCGGTCGCGACCCTCGTGCGCGGCTGGGAGGAGCGGCTCCGCGCCACCCTCCTCGCGCGCCACGGCGAGGAGGAGGGCGAGCGCCTCGCGGCGCGCTATGCGCGCGCCTTCTCCGGCGCGTATCGGGCGGCGGTGGCGGTGGAGCGCGCGGCCGACGACGTCGTCCTGCTCGACGCGGCGGCGCGCGAGGGGGTGCGCGTCGTGCTCTGCAACGAGACCGCGACCACCACCGCGCTGCGCTTCTACCTCGCACGCGCGCCGCTCGTGCTCTCCGAGTTCATGCCCGTGCTCGAGAACCTGGGGCTGCGCGTGCTGGCGGAAGACCAGGAGGGGGTGACGCCGGCGGGGGCGCCGCGGCAGAGCGTGCAGACCTTCTTCGTGCAGGACCGCGCCGGGCGCCGGCTCGACCCGGAGGCGGTGGGGCCGCGGCTCACGGCCGCGCTCCTGGCGCTCGGCGCCGGGCGGGCGGAGAGCGATACACTCAACCGCCTGGTGGTCGAGGCCGGCCTCGACTGGCGCGCCGTCGCCTGCCTCCGGACCTACTGCGGGTACGCCGTGCAGGTCGGGCTCGCCACGCGCCCGGCGGCGCTCGCGGCGCTCGCCGAGCACCCGGAGCCGGCGCGCCTCCTCTTCGCGCGCTTCGCGGCCCGCTTCCGGCTCGACGCCGCGGCGGAGGACCCGGCGGCGCTCCGCCAGCGCTTCGTCGCGAGCCTCGACGGCGTCCAGGCGCTGCGCGAGGACCTCCTCCTGCGCGCCCTCGGGGACGTCGTCGAGGCGACCGTGCGCACCAACTTCTACGCCCCCGGGCCGGAGCGCGACCACATCGCGATCAAGATCCGCGCCGCCGACCTGGCCCACCTCCCGCCGCCGCGCCCGCTCTACGAGATCTACGTCCACGCCCCGACCATGGAGGGCATCCACCTCCGCGCGGGCAAGGTGGCGCGCGGCGGCATTCGCCTGAGCGACCGCCCCGAGGACTTCCGCACCGAGATCCTGGACCTCATGAAGACACAGACGGTGAAGAACGCGCTCATCGTCCCGACCGGGGCGAAGGGCGGCTTCGTCGTCAAGGGGACGACGCCGGTGGTCGAGGCGTACCAGACGCTGGTGCGCGGCCTGCTCGATTTGACCGACAACCTGGTCGCGGGCCGCGTCGTCCATCCGCGCGGCCTCGTCATCCACGACGAGGAGGATGCGTACCTGGTGGTCGCGGCCGACAAGGGCACGGCCACCTTCTCCGACGTCGCCAACCTGCTGGCGGCCGAGTACGGCTTCTGGCTGGGCGACGCCTTCGCCTCGGGCGGCACGCACGGCTACGACCACAAGGCGCTCGGCATCACGGCGCGCGGCGTCTGGGAGTGCGTGCGGACGCACTTCCGCGAGCTCGCGGTGGACGCCGACACGGCGCCGCTCACCGTCGCCGGCATCGGCGACATGGGGGGCGACGTGTTCGGCAACGGGCTGCTGCGCTCGCCGCACCTCCGGCTGCGCGCCGCCTTCAACCACGTCCACGTCTTCCTCGACCCGTCGCCGGACCCGGCGCGCAGCTTCGCCGAGCGCGAGCGGCTGTTTCGCGCGGGCAAGGGCTGGGACGCCTACGACCCGACGTTGCTCTCGCCGGGCGGCGCCGTGCTGGCGCGGGCGGCGAAGCGGGTCACGCTCTCGCCCGAGGCGCGCGCGATGCTCGGCCTCGGCGACGCGAGCGTGAGCGGTGAGCGCCTAGTGCAGGCAGTGCTCACGCTCGACGTCGACCTCCTCTGGAACGGCGGCGTCGGCACCTACGTCGCCGCGACCGACGAGAGCAACGCCCGGGTGCGCGACGCCGTCAACGACCCGGTGCGGGTGAAGGCGAGCGCGCTCCGCGCCCGGGTGGTGGCCGAGGGCGGCAACCTGGGCTTCACGCAGCGGGCGCGCATCGAGTACGCACTCGCCGGCGGGCGGATCGACACCGACGCGGTCGACAACTCGGCCGGCGTGGACATGTCCGACCACGAGGTGAACCTGAAGATCTGCCTCGGCGTCGCGGTCGAGGACGGGCGGCTCTCCCCCGAGGCGCGCAACGCGCTCCTCGCCTCGGTGACCGACGAGGTCGCGGCGCGTGTCCTCGCCCACAACCGCGCCCAGAGCCGCCTCCTCTCCCTCGACCAGGTGCGGAGCCGCCGCCGCCTCGCCGACTTCCGCGCGCTGATGACCGAGCTCGCGCGCGCGGCGGGGCTCGACCGGGCGCTCGAGGCGCTGCCCGACGCGGACGCGCTGCGCGCCCGTCGAGGCACCTACCCCGGGCTCACGCGCCCGGAGCTGGCGGTGCTGATGGCGTACACGAAGATCCATCTCCAGCACGCGCTCCTCGCTTCCCCGCTCCCCGACGACCCGCTGCTCGCGCCCTATCTCACGGGCTACTTCCCGGCCCTCGTCGCCGAGCGCTTCCCGGACGCGGTGCGCGTGCACCCGCTCGGGCGCGAGATCGTGGCCACCGAGCTCGCCAACACGCTGGTCGACGAGATGGGCGCCACCTTCGTGCACCGCGTGACGCGCGACACGGGCACGACGGTCGCGGAGGCGGCGCGCGCCTGGACGATCGCGTGGGCGGTGACGGGCGGCGCGGCGCTCGCCCGCGCGATCGCGGAGGGCGGCTTCGCGCTGGAGGCCGAGACCACCTGCCGGCTCGTCCTCGAGCGCACCGGCGAGCGCGTGACCAAGTGGGTCCTCGCCAACACCGACGCCGCGCGCCCGGCGGTCGAGGTGGCGGCGGAGCTGAGCGAGGCGACCCTGCGCGTGCGCGACCGGCTGCCCGAGTGGATCGCCGGGGCGGAGGCCGAGTCCTTTGCGAAGCTGCGCTCCGAGCTCGAAATCGCGGGCCTGCCCGCGGCGCTGGCAAACCACCTCGCCACCGCCGACTGGCTCACCGGCGCGCTCGACGTGGTCACGGTCGCGCGCGCGGCGGGCGTCGATCCGGAGGCCGCGGCCGCCCGCTACTACGGCCTCGGCCAGCAGCTCGACTTCGCCTGGCTGTGGGCGCGCCTCGCCGAGGCGGGCGAGGACGACCGCTGGCAGGAGCGCGCGGTCGAGGGCCTGATCGAGGACGTGCTGCGCGCGCGCCGCCGACTCGCACGGCTCGCGCTCGAGGGCGCCGCGGCGCGCTCGCTCGGCAAGGTCCAGGACCTGATCCGCGACCTGCGCGCGGCCCCCCGCACGAGCCTCGCCGCGCTCCAGGTCGTGGTGCGCGAGCTCCGCCGGGCGGCGGAGCGGGAGTGACCATGGCCGTGATCCGCTTCCTGTTCGCGCTGCTGCTCGGGTTCGTGCTGGGCACGGGGAGCGTCCTCTACCTGATCCACTCGGGCGCCGGCGACTTCATGATCCGGCGCACCGAGCCCGTGCAGGACCTCGAGCGGCGCCTGCGCGACGTCGAGCAGCAGCGCGATCAGCTCGGCCGCCAGCTCGAGGACGTCATCAACCGCGCGACCCGCATGGAGGCGTCGTTCGGCGACCTCGAGCGCCGCTTCGGCGAGCTGCAGCGCGAGCTCGACAAGGCGCAGAAGCCGGGGCAGTAGCGCGCGCGACGGGCCGCTACCGGCTGTCGGCGGCGAGGCCGATCAGCTTCAAGAAGCCGCACACCCCGAGCGCGCCGACCGCGGTGGGCACGATCGGGAGGCCGACCAGCAGCGGGCCTGCGCTCCAGCCGGTCAGGTCCCACAGCCAGGCCCCGAGGTAGAGGCCGAGCAGGCCCGCGGCGGCGCCGATGCCCGGGATGCGGATCCCCGTGTCGAGCACCCGCTCGGCGAGCAGGCCGAGGACAATCGCGGTGCCGATCACCGCCATGAAGTGCCCTCATGCTCGACTGGCGCGGTCCCTGCTTGTCGTGCGTACATGCGCCTCTGGCGATTGCGGGCCAGCTCGACTATCTGTTTTAAGGAGGAGCAAAGGGCATGCCACGCAGGCGTGGCGCCTGCTGTCCCGGGTCCGCGCTTCGGACTCGATACGCGCGTGACGGCGGCGGTTCACGCCTGTGCGGTGGCGGAAAGGCGAGACACGTGGTGCGCGTGACGGTACTCGGGTCCGGCGACGCCTTCGGATCGGGTGGCAGACTACACAGCGCTTACCTGGTCGAGACCCCGCGCCACACCTTCCTCCTCGACTGCGGGCCGACCATCCTGCAGTCGTTCAAGGGGACCGGCCGCGACCCGGGCGCGGTGGACTTCGTCCTCCTCTCGCACCTCCACGGCGATCACTTCGGGGGCCTGCCCTTCCTCTTCATGGAGTACCGCTTCGAGGAGCCGCGCTCGCGTCCGCTCTCGGTGTACGGGCCGCCGGGGACGGAGCGCCGGGTGCGCAGCCTGTTCGGGGCGTTGTACGAGCGCATCGCCTCCGAGCCGCTCCCCTTCGCCGTGCGCTACGAAGAGGTCGCGGCGGGCACGAGCCCCGCGCTGGACGGGGTGCGCGTGCTGCCCTTCGTCGTGCCGCACGCGAGCGAGCTGCGCGCCTTCGCCTACCGCATCGAGGTCGACGGGCGCACGATCCTCTACTCGGGCGACTCGGCGTGGACCGAGGAGTTCGTGGCGCAGTCGCGCGGCGCGGACCTCTTCCTGTGCGAGTGCTCGACCTACGAGACCCGGGTCGGCATCCACATCTCGTACCCGGAGATCGCCGCCCGCGCGCGCGATCTGGGCTGCCGGCGGCTCGTCCTCTCGCACCTGGGCAGCGAGCCGCTCGCCCACCTGGACGAGCTCACCCTGGAGTGCGCCCGCGACGGGATGACGCTCGATCTCTGAGGAACTGGCCGGGCGTGACGACGAGCGCGCCGCGGCGCTCCTCCTCCGTGCGGGCCGTCGCCTGGGCGAGGAGACCGCCCACGGCACGCTCGACCAGCGCCGCCACCAGCGGGATCTCCATCGCGTCGGCGGGGCGCGCGCCGAGGACGAGCGCCACGGCGAGCGCGCGGCGGGCGGCGAGCGCGCGACCCGTCTCGGCGAGCAGGTAGGCGGTGCCCGCGAGCCGTCGTGCGAGGACGGCGGGTGGGAAGAGGGCCCTGGCGGCGCGACCGAGGATCTCGCGCACACGCTCCTCCTCGGCCAGGCGGGAGAGCACGAGCGGGCTGTCGCGCAGCCCGGCGATCTCCGCGACGAACGGCGCCGCGGCCTCGGGCGGCGGGAACCAGGACCGCAGCTCCGGCTCCTCGAGGAGCGCGGCCGAGCCGGAGATCAGCGCCGCGCTCTCCTCGGCGCTCGGCGCCGTGACGCGCGTCGAGACCGGCTCGGCCGGCGGCCGCGGCGGCTCGCTCGTGAGCCGCGGGCGGAGGCGCAGGTAGTCGCGCTCCGTCCCGCTCCCCGCGCGCGCGTGCGCTTCGACCAGGAGCGCGTCGAGCGTGCGCCAGTCGGCGGCGACCAGACGCAGGTTCGAGTCGGCCTCGAGCTTCTGCCGCGCGGCGCGGATCTGCTTCCGGCTGGCCTCGCCGGCGCTCACATCGCGCAGGCCTTCGGGCTCGTTCAGCTGCGCGGCGACCAGGAAGGAGCCCCCGCTCGGGAGCGGGCGGACGATCCAGATGAGCCGGTCGCCGCGGCCGTCGAAGGGGGAGAGGAAGCCCTCGGCCTCGGGCGCCGCGGGGGTGCGGGCGGTGGCGGCGGGCGCGGGTGGCGCGGGGACGGGCACCCCGCGCTGCCGCAGGCGGTAGAGCGCGCGGCGGATCTCCTTGCGCACGGCGCGCTCGCCGGCGCGCGGCTCGAGCGCCAGCAGGAGGGCCGCCACCTCGGCGCTCGCAAGCTCGCCGAGCGCGGCCGCCAGCGCCGCGCCGTCGGCCCCGGCGAGCAGCGGCGCGACCGCCTCGGCCCCGATCCGGCCGGCGCGCACCGCCTCGGGGTCGAGGCCGAGGCGCACGAGCGTCGCGGCCGCCTGCTCGCCGCGCGCGCTCACGAGCCGCCGCTCGCGACGGCGCGCGGGTACTCGCCGAGACGCGCCTCGACGTGGTCGCGCATCCAGTGCGCGTCCCACCACTCGACCGGGTCGACGTGCACGCCGTGGATCATGATGCTGAAGTGGAGGTGGTCGCCGGCGGCGAGGCCCGTGTCCCCGGTCTTGCCGATCGGGTCGCCGCGCCCGACCGGGGCGCCCGGCTTGACGCCGACCTCGCTCAGGTGCCCGTAGAGCGAGAAGACCCCGAGGCCGTGGTCGATGACGACGGTGTTGCCGTAGATGCCGAGGGCGCCGGCGAACACGACGCGGCCCGCGTTCGCCGCCGGCACCGGGCTGCCGCGCAGCGAGGCCAGGTCGAAGCCCAGGTGGGTCTGCTGGTCGATCGTCTTGCCGTCGTGCACGTAGGTGCGGCGGTCGGCAAAGCCGGAGAGCGGGGCGGAGTTGGGAAGGCGGAGGAAGGCGTCCTGCCAGAGCGGCGCCGGGGCGCTGTCGCGGCACATCTGGCGCACCCGGACCTCGGTCTTGGCGCGCAGCTCGCGGTTGATGCGGAGATAGCCCTCCACCAGGTCGCCCGACTGATCGAGGTCGTTCGCGGCGAGCAGCTCGGGGACCTTGCGCGAGAGGAAGTCGTCGGTGACCGGCATCGTCTTCTCGGCGAAGCGGCGCGGGGTCACCTTCACGCCCAGGTCCACCCGGCGCGCGTTCCCGGCCACGTCGGCGGCGATCACCGCCGGCCGCGCGTCGGGGAGGCTCTGCGGGAGGGCGAAGAGCGCCACGCGCAGCCCCGCGTCGGCGAAGTAGCCGGCCACGCCGGGGAAGAACTCGTCACCCACCTGCACGCCGCTGCGGATCGCGTCCGGGCCGACGCGGTAGACGGCGCACTCGGAGCCGCCCACGCGCGCCACGTGCTCGCCCGGCATCACCTCGAGGAGCGGCGGGGTCACGTCGACGGTGACGGCGCGCGCGAGGCGCGGCCCGCGGCGGAAGCGCGCCAGCCAGGAGTGGTCGGTGGCCCAGATCTCGAGCTGGGCGCGGCCCTCGTGCACGTGCGCCGCCGCGGCGTCCAGCACGGGCGCGAGCGTCGCCTCGTGCACCTCGCTCCCGAGCCAGGAGCGCCGCGGATAGTCCTGGCTCGCGACCACCACCGGCTCTCCGCCCTCCGGCACCAGCCGCACCTCGACGCGGGCCAGGCCGGAGCCGCGATCGCGCGCCACGATCGTGACCGGGGTCGCCCGGCCGACGAAGTCGATCGGCGTCTCGAGCGAGACCGACGGCGCGAAGGGCTCGGCGCGCGTCACGAGGAGCGCCACCAGCGCGGCGAATATGACGACGGCGAGCAGGCGGCGCATCAGGACAGGTCGCCCAGCACGGCGAGCAGGTTCCGGGTGATCCGCTGCGTCGCGCCCCAGATGACGTGGCCGTCGACCGCGTAGACGTCGATCGGCACCTTGCGGCCGCCGAAGTCCCACAGCTCCCGGCGGAGCGCGTCGGGAGACTCGAGCCGGCCGAGCGGCACCGTGA
>WNGR01005460.1_pt1 | contig 19231 bp, 15 predicted proteins | sample 5407581 | NCBI WGS metagenome assembly WNGR01 (sample SAMN13153383, study PRJNA577476) | soil metagenome | isolation source: 80 cm soil or saprolite under Garry oak tree replicate 2 | place: USA:California | collected 2016-06-15 | reverse complement strand
AGGCAGTTGACCGGGCTGCCCGCTTGCTCACCGAAGTCGTGCACTCTCACGAGTCGGTGACCTTCACCGAGCTGGCAGCCGCCGCCGGCCTGGCCAAGAGCACCACATCGCGGCTGCTGCTGGCGCTTGAGCGCAACGGCCTCGTCAGGCGCGACGAGGCGGGCAGGTTCCTGCCTGGCGAGGTCTTCGTCAGGTTCGCCTGGCGCGGCGGCGCCAAGGCGGGGCTGGCCGAGGTGGCCCAGCCGTTCCTCAACCGGCTCGGCAAGGGGACCCGGGAGACCATCAACCTCGGCGTCGCCGGCGGGGGCATGCTGGAGCAGATCGCCCAGGTGGACAGCACGTACATGATCGGCGGGACCAACTGGGTCGGCCTGTCGGTCCCGCTGCACTGCTCGGCGCTCGGCAAGGTGCTGCTCGCCCACGGCGCGGCACGGCTGCCCCCTGGACGGCTGGAGCGGCGCACGGATAAGACGATCACCAGCCATGCCGTGCTCGAGGCCGACCTGGCCGATGTCCGCAGCCGTGGCTACGCGGTGACCGACGAGGAACTCGAGCCTGGCCTGATCGCGGTCGCCGCCCCGGTCTACCGGTATGACGGCGCCGTGGTCGCCGCCATCTCGGTGTCCGGGCCGACGAGCCGCCTGGCCCGTGACCGCGTCACCGCGGCGGCAGGCCGCTGCGTCCAGGAGGCCGCCGCCCTGTCCGTCGTGCTCGGGTACCGGCCGCAGGAGGCACGGACAGCGCAGAAAGCAGGTGCCGCGTGACCCAGGAAGAGTTTCTCAAGCAGCTTTACGACGACACCCTGGTGGGCAACGCGCCCGCGGTCCTTGACCTCACCAACACCGGCCTGGGGATGGGGCTCGGACCGGAAACCCTGCTCTACGACGCGCTGATCCCGGCGCTGGAGGAAGTCGGCGCCCGGTTCGAGCGCGGCGACTTCTTCGTCCCGGAAATGCTCATCGCGGGCAAGGCGATGGCCGGCGCGCTGGAGGTGCTGCGGCCACTGCTCGCCGAGACCGGTGCGCAGACCATCGGCAAGATCGTCATGGGCACGGTCAAGGGCGACGTCCACGACATCGGGAAGAACCTGGTGAACATCATGTTCGAGGGCGCCGGGTTCCATGTGATCGACCTTGGGGTGCAGGTCTCACCGGAGAAGTTCGTGGCCGCGGTCCGCGAACACCAGCCCGACATCCTCGGCTTCTCGGCCTTCCTCACCACGACCATGCCGATGTTCAAGGCGAACATCAACGCGCTGCAGAAGTCCGGCCTGCGCGACCAGGTGATCGTCATGGTCGGCGGCGCCCCGGTCACCCAGGAGTACGCCGACGTGGTCGGCGCCGACGGGTACGCCGCCGATGCCTCGGCAGCGGTGGTCCGCGCCAAGGAACTGCTCAAGCGCCGCCGCGCCGCGCTGCCGGCGTAGGAACCGCCATGCACCGCCAGCGTAGGAACCCCGTGCACCGTCCCCTGCCCGCGCGGGAACCGCACAATCCACCGGCCAGTGCCGCCGTTGCGGCCTAGGAGTCCCTTGATGCGCACCGTTCTGTCCTCCGCCAGCAAAGAGGCTGTGATCGGCCCTGACCAGCCGTTTTGCATCATCGGGGAGCGGATCAACCCGACCAGCCGCAAGATCTTCCAGGAGCAGCTGCGGCGCGGCGACCTGACGCGGGTCGAGATCGACGTCGCGCAGCAGGTCGCCGGGGGCGCCATGGTGCTCGACGTCAACATGGGCGCGCCGCTGGCCGACGAGGCCGGCCTGATGCGGCGGGCGGTCAAGCTCATCCAGAGCCTCACCGGCCTGCCGCTGTGCATCGACTCCTCCATCATCGAGGTGCTCGACGCCGGGCTCGCCGCCTACCAGGGCAAGGCGCTGGTCAACTCGGTCACCGCCGAGGACGAGCGGCTGGATGCCATCCTGCCGCTGGTCAAGAAGTACGGTGCCGCCGTCATTGGGCTGCCCAACGATGAGGAGGAGATCCCCGAGGAACCGGGCCGCCGGGTCGAGCTTGCCCGCAAGCTCATCGACGTGGCGACCGGCCGGTACGGCATCCCCATCGAGGACATCGTGATCGACCCGCTGGCGATGCCCGTCGGCGCCGACACCGCGCACGGGTCGCGGACGCTGGAGACCATCGGGCTGCTCCGGGATGAGTTTGGCGTCAACATGACACTGGGAGCGTCGAACGTGTCGTTTGGCATGCCGGACCGGCACACGATCGGTGCGGCGTTCCTGCCGGTGGCGATCTCCCACGGCCTGACGAGCGCGATCATGGACGCCCGGTCGCCGCAAATCGTCCGCGCGGTCAAGGCCGCCGACCTGCTGCTCGACCGTGACCCCTGGGGCGCGGCCTGGATCGCCGCGCACCGGGCCCAGCAAGCCCAGGCACAGCAAGCGCAAGCGGCACAGCAAGGGACACCGTGACCGGCCTGCACGGCAGTCAGCTCGCCCGGGACGGCATTTCCGGCGCCAGCCCCGCACCGGCAAGTGACGGGGACGGCGAGATGCACGCTGCTTCCGTTCGGGTGGATCTTGTTTTCGAGCCGGGGGCGCGGAGGGTGCGGGTCCCGCACGGGGTCAGCCTGTTCGACGCCGCCAGCTGGAACGGCATCGCGATCGACTCCACCTGCGGCGGGCACGGCACCTGCAAGAAGTGCAAGGTCAAGATCCTCGACGCGCCGCCGCAGCCGACGAGCCTGGACGCCCGCGCGTTCTCCCCGGACGAGCTGCGGGACGGCTGGCGGCTCGCCTGCCGGGCGCTGGCCGCCACCGACACCCGGGTCGAGGTGCCGCCGCTGGTCACCCGGCCCAAGGCGGCCACCGTGGGCGTCGGACGGCAGGTCATCCTGCGCCCCGCGGTGCAAAAGCGCTACCTGGAGCTGGCAGAACCAACCCTGCAAGACCAGGCCACCGACCTGGAGCGGGTGCTCGCAGAACTGGACGACCTGGAGCTGCGGGCCGACCTGCCGGTGCTGCGGACCCTGGGCCGGGTGCTGCGAGAGGCCGACTTCAAGGTCACCGCGGTGATCGTGGACGACGTGCTGATCGGAATCGAAACCGGCGACACCACAAAACGACTGTTCGGCATCGCGTTCGACCTTGGCACCACCACCGTCGTGGCCACCCTCCTCGACCTGTCCACCGGCACCCCGGTCGCCGTGGAATCGGTGCTTAATGCGCAGCAGCCGTTCGGCGCGGATGTGATCAGCCGGATCAGCGCCACCATGATGGACACCAGCGCACTGGGCCGGCTCACCCAGCTTGCCCACAACACCCTTGCCGGCCTCACCACCGGCGTCTGCACCCAAGGCGGGGTGGACCCTGACGAGGTGTATGAGGTGGCGCTGGCCGGCAACGCCACCATGACCCACATCGTGCTCGGCATCGACCCGGAGCCGCTCGGGATGGCGCCGTTCATCATGTCCACCCGGCTGCTCCCGGAAGTGCTGGCCGCCGACCTCGGCATCGGGGTGCACCCGCGCGCCCGGGCCGTGGTGTTCCCGGCGTTCGGCGCGTACGTGGGCGGGGACATCACCGCCGGGCTGCTCGCCTCCGGCATGGACCGCGATGCCCGGGTCCGGCTGTTCGTGGACATCGGCACCAACTGCGAGATCGTGCTAGGCAACCGGGAGTGGCTGCTCGCGACCGCGGCGCCGGCCGGCCCGGCGTTCGAGGGGGCGGCGATCAGGTGCGGGATGCGCGCCGCCGACGGGGCGATCGAGGTGGTCACGATGACCACGGACGCGCTCGAGCTGAAGGTGATCGGCGACACCGAGCCCGCCGGGCTGTGCGGGTCCGGGCTGGTTGACGCCGTGACCGGGCTGGTCCAGCTGGGGCTGCTGGACCGTTCCGGCCGGCTCGTCCCCGAGGAGCAGGCGGGGGTCCTCGCGCCCGGGCTGGCGGGCCGGCTGACCAAGCTCGGCGACGAGCGGGTGTTCGTGCTGCACTGGCTCGGCGAGCCGGGCGACGTGTCACGGTCGGTCTACCTGTCCCAGCGCGACGTGCGGGAACTCCAGTTCGCGAAGGCGGCGATCGCCACCGGCTGGCGCATCCTGCTGGAGGAGGCCGGGCTGGCCGAGCGCGACGTGCAGCAGGTCCTGCTGGCGGGCTCGTTCGGCAGCTACCTGTCCCCCGCCAGCGCGATCCGGATCGGCCTGGTCCCCAAGATCGGCGTGCTGCGCGTGGTCAGTGCCGGCAACGTGGCCGGGGAGGGCGCCAAGATGGCGCTGCTGTCCATGCGCGAGCGCGCCGGCGGGCTGGCGCTGCTGGAGGAGGTGAGGTATGTCGAGCTTTCCGACCGTGCCGACTTCAACGACCGTTTCGTCGGCCAGCTCACGTTCCCGGGCTGACTGGCCGGTCGCGGTGATCGCCTGCGGCGCCCTCGCCGCCCACATCCGGGAGATCACCACCCGCCGCGGCTGGCCGGTCGAATTGCATATCCTTCCCGCGCTGCTGCATAACCGCCCAAGCCAAATCCCTTCACGTGCCAAACGACTGGCGCAGACAGCCCTCAGCAACGGGCAGCGGGTCGCCGTCGCGTATGCCGATTGCGGGACTTACGGCGGCCTGGACGAGGTGTGCTCGCAACTGGGATTGCGGCGACTGCCCGGGCTGCACTGTTATGACGTGCTGGCCGGCCCGGACGAAATGCGGGCCGCTTTTGAGGCCGAACCGGGTACCTACGTTCTCACCGATTTCCTGGTGCGCAGCTTCCGCCGGACCGTGCTGGCGGAACTGGGGCTGGACCGGTACCCGCAGCTGTGGCCGGACTATTTCGGGCACTACCGCCGCCTGGTGTGGCTCGCCCAGAACCCGGAACCGGCCCTTGCCGCGCAAGCACAGGAGGTGGCAGCGATGTTTGGCCTCCCGCTCACTGTCGTGGAGACCGGCACCAGCCGGCTGGAGCGCGAACTGGAATTGCTGCTGGATGACGAAGGCCGGCCGTGATGCGCCGGGCCCTGCCTGGCGGCGGGATGTCCAGAATCGCACCTCTGCTGGAAAACCCCCGCTACGAGGTGTTCCCAGCCGGCCGGGTGGAGGAGGCGGTGGCCGAATGGGTCCCGGCCGGGATGACCGTGACGGTGACCGCCTCCCCGGCCAAGGGCCTGGGCGCCACCCTGGACCTGACCGAGCGCCTGGCCCGCCGCGGGTACCACGCGGTCCCGCACCTGTCGGCACGGCTGGTGGCTGATGACGCGCACCTGGCCGGCATCGTGGCCCGGCTGCAGGCGTGCGGGGTGGACGACGTGTTCGTCCCGGCGGGTGACGCCGACCCGCCGGCCGGGCGTTTCCACAGCGCGCTGTCCCTGCTGGAACGGCTCGCCGAGATGGGCTCGCCGTTCGGCCGGACCGGGATCACCGGGTACCCCGAGAGCCACCCCATCATCGGTGACGACGTCACCATCCAGGCCATGTGGGACAAACGCCGTTATGCCACATACCTGGTCAGCAATCTCTGTTTCGACCCGGTGACGCTGCGCCGGTGGATCGAGCGGGTACGGGCGCGCGGTGTCACCCTGCCGCTTTATGTTGGCCTGGCTGGCCCGCTTGACCGGGCCAGGCTGGTGCGGATGGCCGCCAAGGCCGGGGCTTCGGAGTCGGCCCGCTTCCTCACACGGAATGGTTCCTGCGCCTCGGCACACCGGGCGGTTACAGCCCGGAACGGCTGCTTGAGCGCACCCGGCCGACGCTGGCCTCCCCGGCATCGGCGGTCGAGGGACTGCACCTGTACACGTTCAACCAGGTTCAGCAGGCCGAGCAATGGCGCCGGGGGCTGCTGGCACGGGTGGGAGACCGGGCGCCTCTCTGACTGCTGCGGGCGGGCTGAGTCCCGTCAGCTCGCGGGGCTTGCGGTAGAGGTAGGACGGGCCAGCGTCGGAGGGGTCGCTGGAGGCGAGTTCGCCTGCCCAGAACCGGGCGAAGCCAGCCCGCTCCAGCGCCCGCCAGGACGCGATGTTGGCTTGCTGGACATCGACGACAGCGGTGCCTGTTTCGGGGTACCGCGCGAACGACAGCGCGGTGAACTGCCTGATCGCGGCGGAACCTATCCCCCGCCCGGTCAGGGCTGGATCTCCGATCAGGTAGTCGATGCCAAACGCTGCCTCCCAGCCGGCCGTGCCGGTAAGGCGCAGCACCTCAGCCCAGTCGGGGTTGTCGGCGACCAGGTAGCGCTGGATGAAGCCGGCCGGTGACCCGTCAACCTCGATCACGAAGATCTCGGTCGGATCGCGGCCGTCAATACACGGCCGGTACCTGGCCTCGACCGCAGACAGTTCGCTGGGCTCGCGCCACCACTGTGCCACATGTGGCTCAGCGAGCCAGCGGGACACATTCGGGAGGTCACTGAGCGTAATAGCCCGAAATACAATCGAATGCAGCGACACGGCGCCAGTATTCCTGATCCGGTTTTAGACGGAAATGTTCCCCGTGCCTTCGAGGGACGTGTATAAACCAGCGTGACGGGCCTTGGTCAGTACGCGTCCCAGATCTCCTCCGGAACCCTGCGGGCCGAGCCTGGCAGGCACCGTCACCTCGTGAAATGTACCCAGGCTGCCTGCTGGAGATGCGGACGGACGGGTTCGTCCTGGCAGCAAGGCAGAGCGCGTGCGGATTGGTGACCAGACGACGATGAGCAGCCAGGGACATGCCCCCCAGGCGCAGTCGCGGCAGGCGGAATGGCCAGTTCTTTCCGGCCTGGTTCTGCCGCCGGCAGAGTCGTATGTCCCACGGCAGGAGATCGGGCTGGGCATGGCCAGCAGCCTGGTTCCGGGCGAGACGACCGTGCTGGTCCCGGCTGACGATCCCGCTGGGAGGATCCTCGGTGGGCTTGGGGGCACCGGGAAGACCGAGGTTGCCGCCGCCCTGGCCCACACTCTCTGGGAGCAGCCAGCGGTTGACCTGGTCCTCTGGATCACGGCCTCCAGGCGGGACGCCGTGATCACGGGGTACGCCCAGGCACTGACGGACGTGGGTGAACCCGACCCTGGCGAGGGCCCTGAGGTGGCCGCCGCTCACTTCCTGACCTGGCTGGCGACAACGGAGCGGCCCTGGCTGGTCGTCTTGGACGACCTCACAGACCCAGACGCGCTGGAAGCGCTCTGGCCCGCTGGCGTCCAGGGACGCGTCGTGGTCACCACATCCCGGGCAGAGACGGCCGTTCAGGCACCGAACCCTCGCGGCGTGGAAGTGGGGGTATTCAGTCCGCGCGAGGCGCTGGCGTACTTGTCCACGAAGCTGCACGCCGATCCTGATCAGTGGATCGGGGCGCTTGACCTGGCGACCGAACTTGGGTTCTTGCCGATCGCGCTGTCCCAGGCCGCAACAATGATGGCCGACACGGGGATGGACTGCCGCGAGTACCGGGCCCGGGTGGTCGAGCGTAAGCAACGGCTGGCCGGCGAAGCGGGTGCCTACCCTTCCATCGTTGCCACCACCTGGTCACTGGCGGCTGAGATGGCTGAACAGCTCGCTCCAGCCAATCTCGCACGCCCGGTGCTTGGGCTGCTGTCGATGATGGATCCACACGGCATTCCGGGCGCCGTGCTGACCAGCAAGGCGGCGTGCGCGTACCTGACCCGCTCCCGGGGGGCCTCCCCGGTCGACGAAGCTCAGGCTCGGGCCGCTTTGTACAACCTGGCCCGGGTTGGCCTGGTCACCATCGACACCACGAGCGCCGCCCGCACGGTGCGGGTGCACGCCCTTGTTCAGGCCACAGTGTGGCAGAACCTAGCTGCCGCCGAATGTGACGTCGCAGCCAGGGTCGCTGCGGACGCGCTGCTGCAGGCGTGGCCGAGGCGGGGGGCACCCCCCGACTTCGAGCAGGCCCTGCGCGATTGCACAGCGACGCTGTACGCGCAGGCGGGCAGGCTCCTCTGGGCACCCGACTGTCATGATGTCCTGCTGCGTGCCGGGATGAGCCTGGACAAGCGCGAACTGACCGGGCCGGCGCTCGACTACTGGCAGAGGATGCTCGACACCAGCCGCCAGGTGCTCGGCCCCAATCATGCTCACACATTTCTGGCCCGTGACCGCCTGGCAGCCGCCTGCCAGGCGGCCGGCCGCCTCGACCAGGCCATCACCACGTACGCGGGTGCCCTTGCCGACCGGGAGCGGAAGCTGAGCCCCGGGCACCCGGACATTCTGAGCACGCGCGGCAGCCTGGTGCGCGCGTACCGTGCCGCCGACCGCGCAGCGGATTCGGTCCTGCTGGCTGAACGCACACTTGCTGAGTGCAAGCACGTCCTGGGCCTGGCACACCCGGACACGCTGACCGCATGCAGCGAGCTTGCCCACTCCTACCTCAGCGCTGGCAGGCTCGACGATGCCAAGGCCGCTTTCCATGACACCCTGACCGGACGGGAGCAAGTGCTCGGGCCCGCCCACCCGGAAACGGTTGCCACTCGTGGCAACCTCGCCTATGCCTACCGGGCAGCCGGCCAGCTCAAGGAGGCGATCCCGCTCTATGAGCGGACGCTGGGTGACCGGGAACGTGTGCAGGGGCCCGGCCACCCCGACACCATCACCGCCCGCGGCAACCTGGCCTCGGCGTACCGGGCGGCCGGGGCGCTCAAGGACGCAATTCCGGTGTACAAGCGCACGCTGGCCGACTGGGAACGGGTCCAGGGGCCCGGCCACCCCGACACCATCACCGCCCGCGGCAACCTCGCCAACGCCTTCCACCTGGCGAACAAGCTCAAGGACGCAATCCCGCTGTATGAGCGCACCCTCACGGACTGGGAACGGGTGAAGGGCGCCGGCCACCGCGACACCTTCACCGCCCGCGGCAACCTCGCGTCCGCTTATCACTCCGCCCGCAAGCTGGCCAAGGCGATCCCGCTGTATGAGCGCACCCTCGCCGACTGCGAGCAGGTGCTGGGACCAGGTCACCCGGACACGCTCGCCTCACGAGGCAATCTCGCGCACGCGTATCACACTGCGGGACGGCAGGCGGAGGCGCTCGCGATGTTCGAGCAAACGGTCAAGGACAGCGAACACGCGCTCGGCCCGGAGCACCCGCTGACCCGGACCGCCCGCGAGAACCTGCAAGCCGCCACCCGCTCATAGCGGGCTGTCAGAATCCCCGTGGGATAACCCGTTCAGTCACGAAAGTGCCCCAGTTGGGGATGATCTCCACGAGGCCATCCGCCGCCAGCGCTCCCAGAGTCTTCGCCCTAGAAGGCGAGGGATTCAGTGCGTAAGCCGTTACCGTTGGCCTTGTGCGGTACGGAATCTGCATCTCGCCCGCTGGCCCGGGTGGCGACCCCCGGTCGATGGCCGAACTGGCCGCCGAGGCTGAGCGGGCCGGCTGGGACGGCGTCTTCCTTGAGGACTACATCGTCTACCAGGGTCAGCAGGGAACGGCCACCTACGATCCCTGGGTAACCATGGCCGCCATGGCGGTCAACACGACCAGGGTGCGCCTTGGCACGTCGGTCACGCCGCTGCCACGCCGCCGGCCGTGGAAACTGGCGAGTGAGGCGATGTCGCTCGATCACCTCAGCGGGGGCCGGCTGATCCTCGGCGTTGGCTCCGGGGACGTGAACGACCCGGGTTTCGGTGCCACCGGCGAGCCGCTGGAACCTGCTGCCCGTGCCCGACTGCTGGACGAGGGGCTGGAGGTCGTGACCCGGCTGTGGAGCGGCGAGCCAGTCACCTTTCACGGGCGCCACTACCAGGTCGATGATCTGAGGCTGTCACCGCGCCCCGTGCAGCAGCCCCGCATCCCGGTGTGGGTGGGCGGTGACTGGCTCCTCAGCGGTGTGCGGGCAAGGGCGGTTCGCTGGGACGGCTGCTGTGTGTACAAGGGTTCGCCAGACGAGGAATGGCAGGACCTGACCGCCGCCGACGTCCGTGACATCCGCGCCGCCGCCGGCCGGCCCGAGTTCGACATCGGCCTCGGCGGGCGGGAACGCGCCGACGATTGGGACCGCGACCGAGCACACATCCGCTCGATCGCGGAGGCCGGAGCCACCTGGTGGACCGAGTGGGTGGAGCCGGGCGACAGGCAGCGCACCATCAATGCGGTTAGGCGCGGCCCATTGCGCATCGACTGACCAGCCGGTGGTCAATCACACGTCTGCCCCGCTACTTCTGCTCCCGGTCGCGCTGCCTAGGTCGGCGTGCTTCGCCAGCTGCCAGACGGGGCCGAAACGGTCGATCGCGTGTCCTGTGTGCTCCCAATCAGCCCGCTCGGCGGCATATGCACTTGATTCAAGATGTTCGTGCCACCCGCCGGCCAGACAGGGACGCGCGGTTTGTTTCTGCTCGTGACGGGCAGCGTCGCAGATGGAGACCGACGTCTCGTGAGTGAAGTCTGCGCGGGCGAAGAGTCATAAGGGTGGCGCCAATGAATCCGGTGGAGCGGGCCATCCGGCGTGTGGACCGCTATCAGCAAGACCACCGCTGGCTGGGCTTTCCGTTTGGGGTGATCAAGAAATACGGCGACGACAACGGTGGCCGGCTGGCGGCGATGCTCACCTACAGCGCTTTCTTTGCTCTTTTTCCTTTGCTGTTGCTGCTGGTCACGGTGCTCGGGTTCGCGCTTGGCCATAACACCGCACTCAGGCAACGGGTGGTGCATTCAGCGCTCGGCGAGTTCCCGATCATCGGAACGCAGCTGGGAAGCCACGTCCACTCGATGCGGGCCACTGGCTTGGGGTTGGCTATCGGCATCGCAGGCCTGATCTGGGGAGCTCGCGGGCTGACCCAGGCCGCGCAGCATTCGATGGCTGAGGTGTGGAATATACCTGGCGTCGACCGGCCTAACTTCTGGATCAGGCAACTGCGAGGCGTCGTGCTGCTGGCCGTTTTCGCGCTCGGCCTGGTGGCCACCACCCTGCTCACCGCTCTCGTCGGCGCCGACGGTCAATCGGTTGCCCTGCACGCTGCAGAAATCGCGTCCTCGGTCGTCCTCAACACAGGCCTGTTCCTGGTCGCCTACCGAGTTCTCACGCCTGCGGTCATCCATACCCGCCGCCTGATCCCGGGGGCCCTGCTGGCGGGTCTCTCCTGGCAGGCGCTGCTGGCCTTGGGCAGCTACCTGGTGGACCACTTCCTGCTGCATGCCAGCGAAGTCTATGGATTCTTCGGCGTGGTCATGGGGCTGCTGTCCTGGCTATACCTCGGCGCGGAACTCACGGTGTACGCCGCGGAGGTCAATGTGGTACTGGCACGGCGCCTTTGGCCGCGCAGCATCGTGCAGCCCCCACTCACCGAATCAGACAAACGCATGCTTGCCGACCTAGCCAAGCAAGAGGAACGCCGCCCCGAGGAAACGGTGCAAGTCACCTTCACCGCCAGCCCCTACCCGCACAACGATGACCGGCGCGAGGCCTGCGTAGCCGGCGCCGGCCAGGTTGGTGACGATGCCGAACGCGCTGCGTCCGGTGATGTTCAGGCTGGCCGCGATGTCGTGCAGGCGCCCCCCGGGCCGTGAGCGATGCGCAGCAGAACCCGGCCATGGTTGGTCGGGAGGCCCAGTTCGCCACCTTCAATTAGGTTACTAGTTTCTGGAAAGCCATTGCTAGTTTTGTGATGCGAGCGTAGTTTGAAGTCAGGCACCGGAAGTCAGCCGCCGATGGCGGCCAGCTACCCGGGGCTACCGGAGGAGCTCATGCGCATCGACCCGGTCTTCAGGATCGGCCGTGCTCAAGATGCTCGCATTGCCGCGCTCCCGGCTGACTCTGCCGGTGTCCGATGCAAGCTGCCGGGCCAGACCCTTGGCCTGGCAGCAGCGGCAGCCGTGACCCGACCCGAGCCCACTGCACCCCGTCCGAGCACTACCCCCGCCCGGCCGCTGCTTAGCCCTCGAGGGTGCTGGGATTAGCCGGGACGTCGACAGAATGTTCCTTGAGCGCAGCGAGGGGGACGATCTCGAGGGCCCGCTCGTGGGTTGACGCCAGCACCACGGGGGCGGCGACGCCCTCGTGGTGAGCCCGCAGCCAGTTCACCGCTGTCACGCACCAGCGGTCCCCGGGCACGAGGCCTGGGAACCGGAACTGGGGCACCGGGGTGCTGAGATCGTTGCCGATGCGACGCTGGTGCTCAAGGAACTCAGCGGTCACTACCGCGCAAATCGTATGGCTGCCCCGGTCCTCCGGCCCGCTGCTGCAGCACCCATCCCGGTAGAACCCTGTGACCGGGTCGGTGCTACAGAGCTCCAGCTCACCACCGAGCACATTGCGGTCGCCCATCCCCGCAGTATCGGCGCCACAGGACCCGCCCCGCAAGCACCCCCGCAGCGGCAGATCGGGACATCGCATTGGATGCCTTCTTCGGCCAGGCACTGGGGCGGACGTTCGTGCTGGTGGGTCTGCCGACACCGGTAATTCTGGCGGAGAGGTCGTCATCGCCGCCGCAGCCCCGCTATCTGGCCCGGACCATTGATCGAATTAGGCCCGTCGGCCCAGTCCCGGGTAGTCGACGACCAGGCCGTCATCATCGAACACCACATCCGCGGAGAAGGCCCCGCTCTGATACCGGATCACCGCTGCCCCTGCCTGCGGGCCCGCGGCGGCTGCGGGAGGGCCCACGAAGGTGTACCTCTGCGCGGATGGGCGGACCGACAGGTCGGGCACGCTGACCCAGGCCATGACGAAGTCGCGCGGCGCGGCGCCATGCAGCAAGCCGTGCCGCAAGACCGGCATGGCGTTGGTGACCGGGCACTCGCCGAGATCGCAGTCGAGGGCGGCGGCAAACGCCGCTGGATCGCCGCCAGGCTCTGGCAGGTCTACCTCTCCTTCGACGCTTGTTTCGATTCCCCAAGAGCCCTGTGGATCGCGCGAAAGCACCAGACGGCGGCTCCAGTTCGCACCCTGAGTTCGGGCGAGCAGCCTGCGGGTGATGAAACCCCCCACGCAATCCAGCTCGTAGTCCAGCCGGTAGGACAGCGGGGCGGCACTGACCGCCACGCCAGCCGCCCGCAGGTAGGTGTCGCCCAGGCTCACCTCGGCGAACTCGGCCCCGCGTTCTTTGATCCAGGTGATCGCGCGCATGTCGCAGAGCCTACGGTGGGGTTTGGCCTGCTTCCACGCCAGGAGCGGTGCTGAGGATTTCCTGCCTGTCACCTGCACCGCTTCCCGCTAGCGCAGGCGGCGATCTAGGCTCGTCTGATGTGGGCGGGCATGAGGTTGTGCTGTTGCACGGCCAGCCAGGTTCGGGTGCGGACTGGCAGCAGGTTGCTGACCGGTTGCCGCGCGAGCTGGGCATCGTGGCGCTGGACCGGCCCGGGTATGGGGCCAGCCGCCAGGCGGCGGGCGGCTTCGCGTTCAACGCTCGCGCGGTCCTGGCGGAGCTGAATGCGCGGGGCATCGAGCGGGCGGTGCTGGTTGGTCACTCCTACGGGGGAGGCGTCGCGCTGTCGGTGGCACACCTAGCGCCTGAGCGGGTTGAGGGGCTGGTATTGCTGGCCAGCGTCGGCCCGGGCTGCCTGACCGGCTGGGATCGGCTGCTTTGCCGCACCGGTGGCCGGGGAGGTATCCGCGCTCGCGGCGTGGTGGCTGACGCCATGGCTGGCCCGGGCCCGGCTGGCTGCCCTCGCCCGGCTTCGGCGGCGGCCCATCGCCGCGGACGAGCACGTGAACTGGCACATCTGGGGCAACGCGCATCACGATCACGGGCCGCTGTGGCGCAGCTTCCTCACCGAGCAGCGTGCGCTGGTACGCGAGCTCGGCGACCTCACCGCTTACCTGCCGGGCCTACGGCAGCCGGTGCTGCTGATCGCTGACCCGCATGACACACTCATCCCGGTCAGCACGACGCATCAGCTGGCGGCGGTCCTGCCTGATGCCCGCGTTCAGCTCCTGAACCAGATCGGCCACCACCTTCCCCGCCGTGGGGCGCCCGAGATCGCGGCCGCAATCGTTCAGTTCCTGGCGGCGCTGGACAACCGGCCAGCGCCAGCTTGACTGCCCAGCCAAAGCCGGTGTGGTCCGCAACGGATTTCGCGGGATTGCCCGGCGACCCGCCAGCCAGCAACGTGCCCGGCACGAGCGGAGTCGGCTTCGGCCAGGAACAACCGGGTCCGGCCGGGTACTGCGTCGGCCCGTCATGCGAGCGAAGGAACTCCGGCCCAGGCGCAGGCAGCTCGAAGTGCGCCAGGACCGGCAGCAGCGGATGGATGACCGGCAGCCCGAGGCCCGCATCCACCTCCTGTCTCCGCCGTGCGACCCCTTGCCAAGGCAGCGCCCCACGGGTCAGGTGAGTACAGGTCGCCGGGCTGCCAGGGGTGCGCGCGCCGCTTCCCCGGTACTGGGTTTGGGGTGAGATCCCGCAGGCGCTCGCGCGGGGGAACAGGGCACGTTCCGCCGACGTTCCGCATAAGGGATATTTGTGCAGGCGAGAGAATAGATGATGGCGCAGTGCATCACATGCGGGACCACATTGCATCCCGAAAGAGCGCAGAAGTATAACTACTGCCTGGCTCGTGAGTGCCAGGAGAAAAACGCAAAGGGCCTGACCATGGTGGCCGTGGGGATGAACAAGGCCGCTGATGAGCTCCTGATCCTGGATGAGCGCACCCGCGAGGACTTGGCCACCGGCAAATACCGTGATCAACGGCGAGGCTCCTTCGGCACTTCCGCCCCGGCACCCGCGCAGCAGGCCGCTCCCCGCGCCACCCGATCCTCCGGACGGTCAGCTCGCCGCGCCCAGCCGCAGCCGCCCCGGCGTTCACCTGCCCCCGCAACAGCCCACCGCCCGTGGACCCAACGGCAGGAAAAGCTCGCACTCATCTACAACGAGCAAGGACTTCGGCCAGCCGAGATAGCACACAAGCTCGGCGTGAGCACCTATACGGCGACCCAGATCATCCTCGCCGCCAGGAACCGCGCGAAGGGCTGACCGCCGCTGACGCGCCCAGAGCGGCATGAAACGTTGGGCTGCTGCGGGCAGCACCGCGCCCGGGCACGTCAGCGGTCGGGAAATTACTTCAGAAGGGTTCCCATGCAGCATTACGTCAGACCGGACGGGTTGCCGCCGGTCAACGGCTACAGCCACGCAGTCGCGTTCAGCGGGCCCATGGTGGTGGTCTCTGGCCAGGTCCCCGTGGATGAGCAAGGACGACTGGTCGGACAGGACGACCGGCGCCAACGGAAATTCTCGGGTCAAGCTGCTGCCTCCAGCGCAGCTAACGACGGTCCCGGCAAGCCCCGCAAGCTGCGGACCCCGTGGTCCTCGTGAGAGACCGATGGCGTTCGGCGTGGCTGCGGCGCCCGGCGGTTCCACTGCACGGCACCCCTGAACCCGTCCAGACAGTGGGCAAGCTCGGCGGCCGGAGCAGGCCGGCTTATGAAGTAGCCCTGCGCGGCGTCGCAGCCGAGCGCGGTGACGAGGTCGAGGGCCTCCTGCGTTTCCACCCCCTCCGTCACGATCCGCAGGCCGAGAGTGTGGGCGAGCTCAATCGTCGAGCGCACGATCGACAGGGCCTTGGCATCCCCAGGAATTCCGGCGAGGAAGCTCCGGTCGAGCTTCAGCTCATCGACCGGGAGCTCACGGAGGTAGGCCAGCGATGCGAACCCGGTGCCGTAGTCGTCGACCGAGATATGGGCGCCCAGTTGCTGGAGGCGCCCTAGCACGTCAATTGCGAGGTCAGGGTCGGCCATGAGGGAGGTCTCGGTAATTTCGATGGTGAGGCGGGACGGCGCCACACCCCGCCGGAACAGCAGCTCAGCGACTTTTTCGGGCAATCCCTCGTCGCGCAGGTTCGTTGTCGATACGTTGACGGCGACGTCGAGTTCCAGCCCGTCCCGTGACCATTGAGCTTGTTGCGCCAAAGCCTGATCGAGCACGTTCATGGTGAGCGCGTCGATCAGGCCGGTGTGCTCGGCGAGCCCGACGAATCGGTCCGGGCCCAGCAGCCCGTGCTTGGGGTGCTGCCAGCGAACGAGGGCCTCGACCGCCCCCACGGTGCTGGTAGCCAGGTCGAGCTTGGGCTGGTAGTAAAGGACCAGCTCATGCCGCGTCAGCGCGCCGGGCAGCTGAGCCAGCAGTTCGAACCGTTGCCGGGTATGGATGTCGCGGCCGGATGCGTAGAGCTCCCAGGCACGATGTCCCCGCTTGGCCTCGTACATGGCCACGTCGGCCTTCTGCAGCAGTACCTGGGCCGTGGTGCCGTGCTCCGGGGAAACGGCGATACCGATGCTGGCGTCCACGCGCATGCTCATCCCGCCAATCAGCAACGGCTGCGTCAGTGCATCGCGGATCCGGTCGGCCAGCCTGGTTGCTTCGGCGACGCTGGCCAGCGGCGTCACAATCACGCCAAACTCGTCTCCACCGAGCCGGGCAAGCGTGCCGGCCGGGCCCACGACCGCGCTGAAGCGGGGTCCGAGCTGGCGCAGTACGTCGTCACCGACTTGGTGACCAAGGCTGTCGTTGATCTCCTTGAACCGGTCGAGATCAACCATGAGCACGGCGAGATCTGCCAGTCCGCCGCTCTCCTCGATACGCGCCTGGAGGGTTCCGAAGAAGAACCGCCGGTTCGCCAGCCCAGTGAGCTCGTCCGTGCGGGCCTCACGCTTGGTTTCGGCGAGGATGACCAACTGGCGGTAGGCGCGCCCAAGCCGGGCGGTGGCAGCGACCAAGGTCAAGATCGCGAGCACCACGCCAAGGGGCAGCAGGGGGATCCAGACGGCATCGACGGTGATGATGCTGAGCGAGCTGAGCAAGAACAGTGCCGGGACGACGACCGGCTGGCCTTGCCGGCCCAGATCGCGCCGCATTTCGCGTCGCTGCCAGGCAGCAACCGCGATGAGAAAGGCACCGATGAGCCAGAGGCTGTCCAGGGGGGTACCCGTGACGTAGGTACCGGACGTGACTCGCAGCACGTATACCGTGTCAGCCAGCGCGAAAATGCCAAACCCCGCCCCCAGCGTCCACCAGAGCGCCCCCGGCCGCCAGCCGCGCATCGCGAAGACGACGACCAGCATCATGACGAGCACCAGGTCACCGATGGGATACGCGAGGTTGGTCGCGACGGTGGCAAAGTTGCCTTGACTGCCGTATGAGATGTGCCCGATGACCACAGTGGACTCAAGCGCCGCCACGCCCAGCGTGGCGATGAGGCCGTCCAGCCAGATAGCGCCGGACCGAGGGGAGCTGGCACGGATGAGCAGTCCCACGCCGATGTAGGCCACCGGGTAGAAGAGAAGGAAGAAGACATCGGAGATCGACGGGTACGGGACCGGGTTCCAGAACTGCACGGTGGTTGTCCAGAGCACGGCGCCCAGGCCGAACAGGCCGAGGCTGAGCGCGATCGCCGCCCAGGCGAGCCGCTGCCCGCGGCCACTGAGCGCCCGCCAGGCGCACAACGCGGCGCACCCGCCGTAACCAAGATTTCCGATCCAGCCGTCATAGAAGGGGCTGGTCGTGTTGCGTGCCCGGAAGACAGTCGACGCGACGTAGATCACAACCAGGACGCCGGTCGCGATCTGGAGAGCGAGGAGCGCTCTGCCGGTGCGAGACCGAAGGTACGGCCTGACCCATGTGGTGAACCCGTGAGGCAGCCCCGCGAGACCCTTCCGAGCGCGCCGGTGAGTCCGCGGGCTGACCACGGTCATCGGTGCTGACGGCCGGGTTTGCGGGCCGCTACGCTTGCCGGCCGGTTCCGTGGCCACCGGATCAAGGGCTGCTCTTCCACGGTGCACGACTCCTCGTCACGCGGGATACGGTGTGTCGGAGGCGCCCACCGCGGGCCGGATCAGGACGCTTCCAGACTAACCGATTCTATTACTCTGTGTCACAGATTGACTACACCCCGTACCCAGAGCCTTGATTTTGGGCGAATGGGCTGTTCCGCATGGAGGGATGTTCAGTGGCCACAGAACGCATCGGCCCGCCCGTGATCGGGGGCGAGCGCGAGATGCTGCGCGCCTTCCTCGACTATCACCGCGCGACCCTCGCCATGAAGTGCGACGGTCTCTCCGATCAGGACCTGCGACGGCGGTCAATGCCACCGTCGACGCTGTCACTGCTCGGGTTGGTGCGGCATATGGCTGAGGTCGAGCGCACCTGGTTCCGCCGGGTGATCAACGGGGAGGATATTCCGCTGGTTTGGTCGGATAAGGGTGACTTCCAGGCGGCCTATGACGCGAGCGCGGCCACGCGCTCGGAGGCGTTCGGCGCTTGGCAGGCGGAGGTCGATCACGCGCGCCGGATCGAGAAGGAGGCGGAGTCGCTTGAGGTGACCGGCCACCAGCCCAAGTGGGACGAGGACGTGTCACTGCGGCTGGTGATGCTGCACCTGATTCACGAGTACGCCCGGCACAACGGGCACGCCGACTTCCTGCGCGAGGGAATCGACGGCACCGTCGGAGCCTGAACCCTCAGCGACCAACTGAGTCGCAAGCGGACGCAGGATGCGGCCCAGGCTTCATGATCGTGGTGGATCGGGGGGCCAATTGCCGCACCGATCCACCACGATCATGGAAACAGCTCAGGACTGGCGGTGCGGGCGCGAATCGCCGCGACCAGGGCCGGGATCACTTCCTTCAGGTCACCGATCACCGCGTACTCGGCGTGGGAGAGCATCGGCGCACCAGGGTCGGTGTTGATCGCCACGATGTGCTTGGCGCCCGCGCAGCCGGCCATGTGCTGGATGGCGCCGCTGATGCCACAGGCGAGATAGAGCTCCGGGGTGATCCGGGTACCCGTCTGCCCCACCTGCTGCTTGTGGGGGCGCCAGCCCTCGCTGGTGACCACCCGGGAGACCCCGACCACCCCGCCCAGCAAGCCGGCCAGTTCCTCCAAGGGCGCGAACCCCTCCGCGCCGCCGACGCCACGGCCCCCGCCGATCACCACCCGGGCAGTAGCAAGCGAAACGCCTGCGGCGTGCTCGGCCGACTCAGCGGCGCATACCCGAAGATCGGCGCTGGCCAATTCGGGCTCGAAGGCGCGCACCGGCAGACCCACGGGCCCCGTCAACGGCTCGGCCGGCACAGCGTCGGTGGCCACCGTCATCAGCGCCGGCGACGCCGCCAACTCCGCGTCCTCCAGCAGCAGGCCGGCCCACCGGTGGCGGACAATCCGGTACTTTCCCGGCTCTGTGCGCTCAGCCGAGACGCAATTGGCCGCCATCGGCACGCCGGTGAGCGCGCCAAGGTGGGCCAGCACCTCGGCACCCCGTTCGGTGCCTGCCGCGACCACTGCGTCGGCTCCTACCTCGGTGGCCAGCCCGGCAAGCGACCGGGCCCAGGCCAGCGGCGCGTAACCCGGCACCGCACCGGGCTCGACCGCGTA
>WNGR01002917.1_pt1 | contig 19238 bp, 15 predicted proteins | sample 5407581 | NCBI WGS metagenome assembly WNGR01 (sample SAMN13153383, study PRJNA577476) | soil metagenome | isolation source: 80 cm soil or saprolite under Garry oak tree replicate 2 | place: USA:California | collected 2016-06-15 | reverse complement strand
TGGCATCTAATAATGCAGAATGTGTTGGCTTATTCAATGGCCGATCCAAATTTACGGAGCGGTTTGTTTCCATGAATCGAAGAGAGATCAGAATCAAAGCGTTGGAATCACACGACCAATACACGACCATCGTACGGTCGAAACCATCCCAAATGGTCCTAGATCATCCTAAACGGAGGAGGCCACAACGCTAATCGCCTCAACCATATCCACTGATTCCAGAGCACTTAGTTCGCTTGCTAGGCGGCCCTGAAAAGGCCGGCGTCGGCGGTTCGATCCCGTCTCTGGCCACCATTTAGAATCAATAACTTACGGCTTCTCCCCCAGAAGCATCCGCAAGGCGGAGGATTCTTCGATCCATGCTAACTTTATTGTTTTCAGCGATTTGTAGATATCCAGTGATTCTAGCCGCAAAAAGGCTGGCGTCGCTCATTGTCCGGCCATATCTATAACATTCGAATTGACTTAGTCGGCCACCTAAAATCATGCTTCAGTACACGACCAATACGCGACCATTGCGAAGTCGGAAAAGAAGTATTCTGCCGCTCACAGCGCAAGCGAGGAGTGAGTCCCGAGTCGCTCAGTCAACTGAAGTAAGACTTTGCGTTACAAATCAAGCTTGGCCAGGCCGGTTAACATTTTCTAAATGCTCCGATTTTCCAAAACTAAAACGGAAGTTCACCGGGACGTGCTCACCAAAATTCGTCGTCAGGTGGATCGAACAGATTCGGTACTGTCGCAGATCTCAACCGGCCAATCGAGCGAGCCTCTGCAGGTCCTTTCTACAGGTTGTGCTAAACCGCTTGAGAGGATCGGCCTTGGCGGCGAGGGCTGCCTCCCTCAAGTCTTCGAGGGTCACGTTGATTTCGCCATAGCGCTGCACGATGTTCCTGACTATCTCTTCCGCTGCATCCACCACGTCATCCGGGGAAACCAGCCGTATGCGGCTCGTCAAGGCGTACAGACTTACCAACTCGTTAAGATTGAAGATGTTCTTAGTCATCGCATCGGCATGAAGGCGAGCCGCTTCCGAAATGAAATCGGAATACAGTTTTTGTCTCTCTGCGATTTCACGGTTGATCAAATCCCTCCGCGCAACTCGCCGTTGCAGGACATAGTTGCTGAGAACCGGAGAGAGTGACCCCACGGATGCACCTCCGAAGACGGCCAATGCGCTCATCGCTGCAGGATCCATACTCAATGGAACTCCATTTCCAGTCACCGCCTAAAACAGTTTGCCGAAGGTAAAGAAAATCTTCCGGTGGTCATCATTGCCTATAGCGCCGCCGAATGTGATCGCGCCGACAGGTGTGCTCAATAGGACTCCTCCAAATCCGTCCTGCCGGAAAATAGCCGGGTGCTCGGGTGACCATACATTTCCTTGCTCGTATCCTCCCGTCAGATAAATTCCTTGGCCAATGCCAGTTGGGAGCGAGGCGATGCGTCGCAGATAAATCGCCCGTACGAGTTCGATATCAGTGCCGCGATACTCGTCGACAGATGATGCGTAGAGGCGTAGGGGACCGCCAAGCGTGAAACGTAGCGGGTCCGCCACATTGTTTCGAAAGTACGTAGTCAGCTCAGTCGAGAGACTAAGGAGATTGGCACGTGCGAAGGTAAACGATTGTCTTGCACTCAGTTTGGAAAAAGGTGCATCTACACTGGCTGAGGTGCCGAAAAGATGGCCGATTGTGAAATCCACCTGGGTGCCATGGGGCGATGCAATTGCTGCGGTCCTTGTGGTATAGACAAAGTGCGCTGCTGCACTATCCACACGTCCCGAAAATTGCGGTGTGGGGCTCGGGTCTGCTCCGCTGACAAGTTTCCACTGAATTGTCGATGCCCGATACTCTAGTGATGCCTGCAGATTTTGGCTGACTGCCAAACCGAGGTCGAGACCCCCACCCGCGTGCTGGAGGAATCGCTCTGACACTCGTTTCTGGTCCTCCCAGATGTAAACGGGCTCCCGGAGAATCTGCACGCTAGGCTGAATGAAGAATCTTGAGGTACCCAGCGGCCGGTAGTATTCGGTGCCCACGTGCGTGAGATAGCCAATTCGGACATCCGATCGGAGTTCCGAGCCGTATCCCCCAACGTTCTGATCAACAAAGCGGATATCAAAGATACTGCTAGTTACATTCGATGTAACAGCCACGATTTCATTCCCCAGCAGCAGGTAGGGCGGCCCGTCTGCCTTTTTGTCCCAATAGATTTTGACCCCGTCATCGGGCAAACCGGAGGCGTTGCCGCCAGTGTTCGATCCCGTGGTCGAACCCTGGAATGTCTCATAATATGCATCCAGGGCTCCGTTACCTCTCACGGTCGAGACAACGGCCTCCGCCCGTTCTGGCTCAAAGGGACGATCTTGTAACCGCGTCGCAACCGCCGCCACATGGGTGGAAAGCACTGAATCTGGGCCTGACACGCTAGTCGTTCGGATGTAAGCTGGGGGGCGCCTCTGCTTCGCCGTCAGTGCAGCTTCATAGACCTGCCAATCAGACTCAGATATTGCTAATGGAAGTAGTTTGGTTCGCTGCGTTTCAGCTGCATCATATCCAGCTTTAGTGAGAGCTCTCGACCTTTGGTAGTCCGTCACCGAGAAATTGTCCAATTGGGGAGCAATCTCGATATCTGCGCGAGAACGATTTAGCTGGACATTCCGGCTGGTCCCGGCCGACAGCGTGCGCGCGAAAATTCCCACCAAAGAAGTTGCATCCTTCTCTGGAAATGGTGAATCACCCAGATACACCGAAATGACAATCTGAGCATGTAGTTCGCTACGGAGCACGTCTGTTGGCAGATTGTCCATGATCGCTCCGTCAACCAAGAAATCTTGTCCCCTCTTCACAGGTGGGAACACTCCCGGGATCGAAATGGAAGCGCGTACGGCAAATGGAAGGGACCCGGAGCGAAATACTGCAGGCTGCAATGTCGTTAGGTTTGTTGCTACGCACCGAAACGGAATAGGTAATGCGTCAAAATCCAGATTCTCGCTGTTATATGCATTCAGTTGTCGAGCAAGAAACGCATTCAATTTGCCGTCCGCTATCAGCGCGTTTCCGATTGACGGCGTTCCATGGCGAAGACCTATCGATATAGCTTGAGGTAACTCATTTTGATCCGCTCGCCTCCTGAAGCTGAGGTCGCTCATGGAGGGCTTGAATGTGAAGAGATCGTCGAAATTTGTATCGGTTACCAAGTGTTCAATCTCCTCGGCAGAGTGTCCCGAGGCGACCAGGGAGCCAACTAGAGCCCCCATGCTTGTCCCTGTAATCTCATCGACCGGGATGCGATGCTCATGTAACCACAAGAGAACGCCGATATGAGCGATACCAAGAGCGCCTCCTCCTTCCAACGCGAGGCCTATCCGGGGCCGGTCAGTCGATGCCGTTATGCCCGGTGCTGCTGTTTCCGGTACGTTATGGTCATCAGCTCCACGCACGGCTTGAGCGTTCGCGGCCGGAATATAGAGACCGACGATAGATAGCGCAACGTACACGGCGGTCTTCCACATCTTGTTTTTCGAACGCATGTCATTCAATGGCCGCATCTGACTCCTATCCAATGACCGACCTGAGACAAGGTTCATTCCTGCTTGCCAGGCGTTAGGCCGCCTTCGGGGGTGATCAATCACCGGGGTGCCGATCCGAGCGTTCCCGTCGCAAAAGCAATCGTGGCAGCGGCAGACAACGCAGAGGTGTAGGCATCGTCTTCTGCCAGCTCCGCCTGAAACAGATGTGTCTCGGCGTCGACAGTCGCTGTCACTGTGCCTACTCCCTGCTTGTAGGAACCCAGCGTTGCGTCATAGGACGTCTGCGCGGTAGCCTTCAAGACTAGTGCCGCATCGTTTGCCGCCAGGCTGGTCCGCAGCGCAATCTGTGCAGACACAATCTCCCGCATTGCGTTCAGACGGACCTGATCAAGAGTCGCCGCGGCTTTGTCCTCGTCATTCTTCGCCTGACGAATTGCGTTGGCACGTCGGTGACCATCAAAGATCGGGATGGACATTCCCACCAAGACCGTTCCGTTCCATTGATTGCCGGTGATATTCAGGGTCGGTAACTGCTCTCCGATAGAAGGAACTGCTGTGAGTCCAAGTTGACCGTTCACATAAGCGCCAGTACCCGCGAGGAAGATCTTCGGGCGGTTCTGGGCTTCAGCTACTCTCACGGAAGCCTGACTTGCTTGCAGCGTGTTGTAACCTGCAAGCACATCCGGACGACGGGTCAGAGCTTCACGAACGATCTGATCGACGGGCGCCAGATCGAGCGTGGAGAGCAAATGATGCATCACAGGCGCAATCCGGATCGTTTCCAGCGGCGACACCCCCGTCGCCGCAAGCAGCGCCGCGTAAGCTTGCTGCTCGGCTCCTTGCGTGTTGACCACAAAAAATTGCGCTTGTGCAGTTAAGTTCCGAGCCTGGGCGGTTTCAATGACCGTGCCTTCGCCGTGGTCGTAACGTGCCTCGGCAGCAGCCTCAATTTCCTTGGCATTAGTTAGTGCCTTTATTGCGGTCTGATGGCGTTCTACCGCCGCGACATATGCATAATAGGCAATTGAGACAGCATAGATGACTTGTTGATGAGCGCCGGTGAAAGCTATATTAGACGCATCGGACAATTTTCTAGCTGCACCAACGATGTTCTTCCTCCCGCCGAAGTCGAACAGAAGCCACTCCACCGATACGGCCTCCACGCTGCCAAACACATTTCCGGAATTATGAACTGTGGCTCCGAAGCTGCTGTTCTGACCGCTCGCTCCCTGATACCCCCCAAGCACATTGGCGGTGATAACGGGTAAGTAGGTGCTCGCGGCCATTCCCTCACCAATGGCCACGTTACGCGCCCTTTCCCACGCTAGCCGCGTTTCTGGGTTTTCTCGCTCGGCAACATCGATCAACTCCACCAGATCGTATTCATGATCCCTGGAAAGCGCAGTGCGAGGTACCGGTATGTGTCCTGCGTCTGGATTCGGCGACAATACAAAACTTCCTTGTAGGAATGGCGAATCAGGAAGCCTCAGTGGCCTCGCGTGATCAGGCGTAGAGCCCTTAGGCGATGATGAGGCTTGGTCCACACTCTGCGAATGGATGGGAGACGTACTGAACGGAATCAATAGTGCGATCAGGATGAAGAGCGTTTTATTCATCTTGTTCCGCCTGTTTGAGGTTCGATAAGGCCTGCTGGAATGCGCTGATTCGAACACGCATCAGATTTTCCAGTGTCACGAGTGATTTAGCTTCAGTGTGGCTGTTCGGGTTAGCGTAGGACCCTGCCGCAGCCCGACGATCCAGGGGAACGTGAAGGCGGCTTCTTTCCTGTGCGGGTGCCAACTCTGCAATGCCGAGGAGCGCGGGTTCCAACCTTCGAGCCGCTTCTACCGCCTGTTGATGCGCGTCGAGCCAAGTGCTTCCAGGCCGAATTGACGCAGGCTCGTAGGCGGCCAAATGGATATCGCTCGTGATCTCGTTCAATATCGAGTATGTCTCCGCAGCCAAACGCAGCCGCAACCATCTATCGATAGCTTCGTCGACGCTCTCCAAATTGTGTTTGGCTTTGTGAAAAGCATCGTCGATACGCGGACCAACGCTGACCGGCCAAATCCGGGTTGCCACGAAGTACGAAACTACATTTCCCAGAAGAATGCCAAGCACGCGGTCACGGGCGACCACCATATTGAACGAAGGCGCCGGGCCTTGAATCACACAAAGCAAATATGCAAACGCAATCTGAAATCCAGCATAGGAGATGTGCTTGTCGCCGGCCGCGATCCACGCCCCGAGGAACGCGCCCGTAAAAACAATCGCTGCCAGCCCTTCTATGCTGGTCACCCAAGGGACTACCTTGAGCATGACCAGTAGTCCCAACCCGGCGCCAGCCAGGCATCCAAGAATACGCAGGGTCAACTTCTCGACGCTCTCCGCGGCTGTTCCGAGTGAGACGATAAAGCACGTGATCAGAGCCGTATGAATGCCAGGCCAACTAAGGATGGAATAGAGGAGGTAGCACAGCATAGCGGCGGCCGTGACCTTGAACGCAAACTGCATATGTGCGGGATTCGTAAATGCGTCTGGCAAGAAGAAACCTGCGCTCTCTGTTGGCTTCTCGGAACTCCGGGCCGGTCTCATCTCGCCGAACTGCGCGAGCCCGGCGTTGAGAAAGGCCACTGCTGAAACGGCGAGGTCTGTGCAAGCGCCATCGATGTTTACCGGATCGACCTTGGCTGCATAGCCGCCGGCCGCGAAGACAGAGGCTACCTCCAGCAGCCTGATCTCAATCGCCCGCTTGATGCTTTCGGTAGGCATTGCCTGAGGCTCGTCCAGCATGAGTTGTACGGCGGAGACCACTATGACGACGCAATCGGAGGCACCTTTCAAAGCAGCAATATCCTCATTGCTACTTGTCTTTTCGAGACTGGCAAGCTTGAGGTGAGCCTGCGTTTCAGCATCGTCCATCGACGCTAGACGCGCTGGCTTACTAATCGCAGCACTATCGCACTCAATCAGGAGTTTCGCGGCGGCGCGAAGCCGCTCCGCGATTTCTTTCTGTGCAAGGCTGCGCGGAGACGGTGCAATGAGCAGGTTTACGACGGCTGAGATGAGTGCGGGAATTCCAACAAAGAGCCATGCATAGAGCAGACCGCGTGTCCCCAATTCCCCGACCGGAACCGAGCCTAATACATCAAGCGCATACGCAAGAACGAGCGCTATGGTGGAAGCCAACGGCTTTAGCTTGCTCGCGGAAGCGAAAAACAGCATGACGAACGAGATCGATGCCATCGCAAACACTCGCACGGCCGGACTTGCCCAGACGGGCTCCGCGAGGAGCAGCAGAAGTCCCACGACAAAGGTTATGAGCACTGTTATTGCGATGGTCAGCGCCATGCTGGACGTGCGGTCTGGCTTATTCAGGAAAAACACGAGATAGACAGTGAGCGCGATCTCAGGAGTTGTATAGGTTTCTGCAAAAATAGCCACGAGCGTGCAAGTCAACGCGATGCGCGCGGCGAATGCTAACCGACCCGGTGAGGGCTCCGCGATGAGAGGCCATACGGATGCCCATCGGATTCCTCTATCTGCACGCACGGCCATGTGCAACCTCCACAATGGCGCTGGCACCAAGCCTGACCAGACGTTCAGGTGGGCTCTCCAGACGAATGCGTACCGGAAACCGTTGTGCCACCCTGACCCAATTGAGTGAAGGTTGCACGTATGGAGCGGTTCTGGGTAGGTCAATCTTGTCTGCGTCAAGCACTCCGTACCCGATACTCTCCACGACACCTTTTATGGGCACTCGACGATCGATCATCGAGTAGACGGTCACACAGGCGCCAGGCTCGATTCGATTCAGATCAACCTCTCGGAAGTTTGCCGAAGCGAACCACTCTTCAGCATTGATGAGGGTGAAGAGCGCTTGCGATGGAGCAACTACTTCGCCCGTGGATATAGTCAAGCCGACGATGCGTCCGGCATGTGGGGCTCGCACTTCCGTGTCCGACAAGGCACGGCGTGTGTTGGCAAGCGTAGCGGCTGCGGCTCGCACACTCGCAACCACTGCGTTGTCCGTGTCGACCGCGCTTTCGGCGGCACGTTGCTGTTTTTCCGTTTGCGCGAGTGAGGTTGTCGCGTCTTGAGTCGCGACCTTTGCCTGATCGAACTGTTGCTGAGGAACGTATCCTTTCGCCGCCAGCGGTCCGAGACGCTCTTGTGTTCTCTGCGAAAGGGCTAGATTTTCTTTCGCTCGGCTAATCTGTTCAGTCGCAATATCCGTATTCCAACGCTGCGTAGCGACAAACCGTCTTTTAGAGCCCACGATCGCGCGCGCAACGTCGAGGTTCGCCTCGGCTGCCGCTACGTTGATTTGATATGGTGTCGGATCGATCCGGAACAGCAGATCGCCCTTGTGTACGAGTTGGTTTTCGTGGACCGCTAATTCAATGACCCGTCCCCCGACCAGCGGTGCGATGTGCACGACTTCGCCATCGATGCTTGCATCATCGGTGCTAGGCTTCGCCGTTAATGACGTCCGAACCCAGAAGAAGACGGCCAGAACAACAAGAATAAGGGCAACAGCCGCACCTAAAGGGTTACGCTTACGAATTCCACGAGCTTCCATCATCAATGCACCACCCAAAGCTGCCACACAACGAGCGCGACAATTACACCGATCGATGAACAGGCAGCTAGCTGGTAGGGGATATGGCGCGACAGTCCAGTAACTACCATCAAACCTCGTACAATTACCGCGACAAGAACTGCGATGAGTGCGCACAGAAGCCATGCTGGAAAGTAGGCGCCGGCTATCGTGACCGAGGGTGCTCCGCCACAACCGACCAGGGTCAATAATTCACCGGCCGCTAACACGACCGAGATGTGTCGTGTCAGATCGCGGGCGCAAACACTTAATTCCACGTGTGCTCTTCGGACGATCATAGTTACCTTCATTCCCCCTTTCTCTAGGTTCGACCGATGTGGGCGTGATCTTCCCCAAAGAAACGTCTCTGGAGGGACGCCCTTGGCTACTTTGAAGCGTAATGAAATATCGCAGCTTGAGGAACCAGCTTTACGGTAGTCGTAGACCTACACTTTAGGGGGGCTATCCGATGGGCTCCACCGAAGAGATAGGCAAAGAGATCTTTCTCCCTTGGGGCCGGGTCGATCGCTAGCTTGTGTTAGCCGTTCAGGTAGCCACGCTTTGTCGCTATCGTCACGGCATGGGTGCGGTCGTTCGCTTGTAATTTCAGCATTACATTTCGCATGTGGCCCTTGATCGTATCTTCGGTAACCCGCAGAAGATCTGCTATCACCTTGTTGGAATTTCCATCCGCGACTAGACGGAGCACTTGAAGCTCTCTTTCTGAAAGATGGTCTACCGCAAGGTGGGTGGCAATTTCCTTTGCTACCTCTGATGGAACGCAGCGAACTCCAGAGTGCACCGCCCGAATCGTCTTAACGAGGTCTGTACGAAGGAGCCCCTTAAGCAAATATCCCATCGCCCCTAGTTTCAATGCTCGGCTTGCCTGGACGTCTCCAGAATATGTGGTAAGCATGACAATGCGAGCCTTCGGAAACTCTGCGAGGATCTCCGACATGGCTTCGATGCCGTCCATCTCCGGCATCTGCAGATCCATGAGCGTAACGTCTGGAAGATACAGGCGAAATGCTTTGACGGCGTTCGTCCCGTTTTCTGCCTGCGCCACAAGCTCGATGTCAGATTCCTGCTGAAGAGCAAAAGCGATACCATCCCGCATGAGCGGATGGTCGTCTACGCACATCACAGTAATCCGTTTCGGTATCATATCTATGTCAGCCCTTCTGCCACGCCGAGCCACACCTAACAGATTGATGGTCTCCGCCAACATATCAGTTAGGCGATTGTCTTTTAAACACGATTGCAGCGGTGGAGCACCATTTCCTGACTTAATTCGTTGATTCTCTGCTATGTCTTTTCTTAATGGTATCTGTTCGTGTCACCGGCCGCCTGCCACCCTCGCGCTTCTGTCCATCAGTGCTCGTAACCATCATCGTCAACAGGAACCTTGCCCCGGAAGAGCCAATAGACGATGCAGAAGTACATAATTGCCAGACACATTCCCACTGACCACCAGACAAGACCTACCCGCAGCGTGTGTGGCCCAGACAGAGCCTGGTCTACAGTAAGGTCTTTCCCTTGGGTGCCGACAGCAGGGAGAATCACTGGAAACAGGCCGAACGCTGCCCCGAGAAACATGGATGACAGATAGCCGCAAGAGGCGAGAAAACACCGAAACTGGTAACCCTTCGACAGGGTGAGCCGAATCGCGATCAGACAGGCAGCACCCATGAATGGAAAGATGAATGCAATCGGATGGCGCAGGTAATCCGTGAGCGAAGCGGGCCGAGCAAGTACAGTAGCCGGGATGCCTATTGCTGACAGGACGAGTGTTGCGATCCAGACCTGCTTCGCGAGTCGGGTGGCGCGCTCTTCTACGTTCCCCTCGGTTTTCAACGCGAGGTAAAGGGAACCGTGTAGTGAGAGAGCCGTCAATGCAAGGACACCGCCGAGAATGGTGTACCAGTCGAGTATGCCTGGATTGGCTCCAGTACGGAGGTCGGTCCAGAGAGGAAGGAAAAAATACCCGTCCGAACCTATTGGAACTCCACGGACGACGTTTGCAAGAGCAGCGCCGAAAAAGATAGCCAGCAGAGCGCTCGAAACACAAAAGATTGCCTCGAAAAACGTCCGCCAGAGAGGGTCTGAAGAATGACCGCGAAGTTCGATGCTGATGCCGCGAAGAATGATCAGCCAGAGAACGATCATTAATGGAAGGTAGAACCCGCTGAACGCCGTCGCGTAGAGCAGCGGAAAGGCGAAAAAGAGCGTGCCGGCGGCCGCAAGCAACCATACTTCGTTCCCGTCCCACACGGGACCGATTGTGCGGATGGCTTGAGAGCGTTCCGAATCTGTGCGGGCGATCCACAGATAAATTGCGCCGACACCGAGATCGAATCCATCAAGGACGACATAGGCAGTCAACATCAGTGCGACAATCCAGAACCACAGCTTACCCATTTGTTTTGCTCCTCACGCGGTGACGGGAGATGCCCGGTCGCTTTTTGCAACGGCTGGTCCGGATTGAACGTGGTTGTAGATAAGGATGATCCACAGGAGAGAAAGCACACTGTACATTCCAAGAAATCCAAGCAACGTAAAGAGTCCATTGCTTGCGTTCACATGCGAGGAGTAGCCCTGGGATGTGCGGATGAGGCCATAGACGAGCCACGGCTGGCGGCCTATCTCTGCGGTCATCCATCCCGCGGTGGTCGCGATATAAGGCAGAGGCCAACTAAGCAGGATCGGCCAGAGCATCCATCGGCAGGAATAGAGCTTGCCGCGCCACAACAGAAAAGCCGACAGTCCCATCAACGCGCCAAACCATGTTCCGAGACCGACCATAATGTGGTAGCTGTAAAACAGCAGTGGGAGTGTGGTTGGCCACTGATCCTTCGGGAAATGATCCAGTCCCTCGACCTCGGCAGATGTTGTGCCATAGATGAGAAAGCTCAGCACCTTGTTGACGACAAGAGGATTGTCGATGGTTCCAGACTCATAGTTGGGTTGACCGAGAAGGACCATTCCAGCACCCTTCTCTGTGTGGAACAACCCTTCCATGGCTGCGATCGCCATAGGCTGATGCTTGGCCATGTACTTTCCGTGCAGATCGCCCGTTGGAAAGACTTGTACGATGCAGGAGATGATCCCGGCAATCACGCCGATCTTTAGGAAAGTGCGTCCGAATGGACCTTTTCGCTCCTGAAGCAGGTAGAGCGCTCCAACAGCCGACATAAAGAACGAAGCCGTCACTACCGCCGCACACATATTGTGCGAATACTCTAGCCACGCCCACGGATTCAGCAGGAGATCTCGGAAGCTCGCAACTTCGAAGATGCCATTGCTCAGGATGCGATAGCCGACCGGGTGTTGCATGAACGCATTCGTGACAATGATGAAGAATCCGGATATCCATGAACCAAGGAACACCAGAAATGCCGAGAGCCAGTGCATACGACGGGAGAGTCTTTTTTCGGCAAAGAGGAAGAGTCCAAGAAATGATGACTCCAGAAAGAACGAGAAGATGCCTTCCATAGCGAGCGGCATACCGATGACTCCACCAGTCCGGCGCGAAAATTCGGACCAGTTGGTGCCAAACTGGAACTCCATAGGAATGCCCGTAACGACGCCGAGAAGAAAGTTAATTGCGAATAGCTTTCCCCAGAAGCGAGCGGAGGCATCGTATACCTCCGAAACCACCGGATCGGATGCCCGTAGCGCGATAGTCTTGAGGATGACAATTAACAACGCCAGTCCCATTGTGAGCTGCGGAAAGAGGTAGTGGTATGTGATCGTGAAACCAAAGTGAATTCGGTGAAGCGTAAGCGCGTCCAAGGTCCCTCCTGGCGCCGGAGCTACGGCGGCGGCTTGAACATTTCACCGCTATGCAAATCGAGTAGCTCGTTCTATGAAATGCGAAAGATAAAGGCGACCCTGTTCGGGTCGCCTTTATTTATCGTGGTAACCACTCCGGCTTCGAGGAGCCGATCGGTGCAATGATCGGATCTGCCCAATATTCCGGGGTCTTCGACATCTCGATCTGTGAACCGAGACGTGTGAATTCGCCGAATGCTGTCTGCCCCGTTTGAAGATTGGGTTTGAGTGGCTTGTGGTCCGGTCCCAGATTGTCGAGGTTGAGAAGCGTTGCGTTGTCGACAAAACCGAGAGCCTGCTCAAGCATGATTGTTTGGGACAAGGTGACAGTTACTTTGTAGCTGCCGCCCTCTTTAGCTCTCCGCAGCAATGCGGCCTGTACCCCAATGGCTGCCAGGTAGCCGGTGAGGAAGTCGCACACCACCTGCACTCCGTGCGGCAATTGGGGTTGGTCCGCGGAACCGATGTCGCAAAGCAGTCCGCAAAGCCCCGCGGCGGTGAAGTCGTATCCCATCCAGTCAGCCCAAGGTCCAGTAGGCGTGTTGAGCTTGATCTTGACGTAGATGATTCCAGGACGGATGCCTGCCAGTGTTTCCGCGGAGAACCCTTGCTTATCCGCCAAATGCGGTCGCAGATTCTCGACAAATACGTCGGAGTCTTTGACGAGTTCATAGATCGCCTTACGGTTACCATCGTTACGTGCATCCATGTATGCTTGGCGAATTCCGGCCTGGGTCTGCCAGTACATCGTGGGCTGTTCGATCCAGTTCAGCGTATTCAGGTTCAAAGCATCTGCTCCCTGCGCTGAGAGTTGACGCAATACCGCAGGCCCCGCCACTACGTGCGTCATACCGAGCGCGCGAATACCTGAAAGCGGTCGAGTTCCCGGCGGGAATGGCTCCGGATCGCTGTCTCCGACTTTCTCGATATCGATGAGCGGAGCACTTGCATGTCGCTGGTACTGTTCGGTAGTACGGAATTCCTTGCTCGTGCGGCAGATGACCAACGGCACTCCTGCGTCTTGGGCAGCGGCTTCCAAGTCTGCTGAGTCCCACTTGCGCGTCGCGCGCTCAAGTTGCTTGGGCAACGTTCCGCTGTCCAACAGTTGCATGATTCGCTCCGTGTTCGAGGCATAGAGCGAGGTGAGAATTACGAAGCGGCCATCTCGGGTCGGAAGAATATGTGAGCCCAGTTCCCCAACATTGCCGCCCATCATCTGCGGTGTGCCATTGACCAGGGTGTAGCCGGCAAGCAAATCTTGCCAAGGGCTCTGGGTCACATAGGCTTTTCGCAGGTCGATATGGATATCTTGGCTCTCGCCGGTCCGATGCTTCCAGATGATGGCCGAGGCGATGGCGTTCGCACCACTTACAGACGCTGAAGCGCAACCTACCTTGAGGTGAGTCGGGCGAATAGGATCCATGCCCGCAAACGTAATCTGACCGCCAAAGTCTTCGCGCTTGAGACCAGCCTCTAGTAGCAGACCGTCGACGACATTCAGCAGGTCCTGGTGGGTATTAACAGGTTGATAGGAAAACATGATGCTCCTTTCGTGATCGTCAAGATTGATTGACGGGATATTGACCGGACGTCCGGTCGGATTTGCTTCAAACCGCCAAACATACAAGTGCGCAATAGCTAGGCCACATAGGTGATACCGGTCAGGTTTCCTTCAGCGGCCAACAGCATTTTGGGATTAGTCCCATCAAGATTCGCGCTGTACACAGACCCGGCAAGGTCGGTGACGAACATACGTTCGCCCTTCGGGTCGAGAGCCAGACCGATTCCCTCCATCAGGTGGGTAATCAGGATTTGCGATTCAGTATGGGATTTCGCGGCTATATCCATCGAAGCGCGATTGACTGTATTACCTCGTGGTGGGTCGCCACGGTCAGTCCAATACAGCATCCTGCTTGATGGATCGATATCAAGGTCTATCGGCTCGGGAAGATCGTCGAACAACAGCTCAATATCTGTGCGTTTCGCGGGTTCTTCCCCCTGGAGAATCTCAATGCCGGCGCGAAAAATACGCCCTTGCCCGGCATTGTCCCCGCCCTTCTGGGTCCAGTAAATCTTGCCGCCGTCCGCATCGACTGCGATCCCTACGCACCAACGTGTTTGGTCGTGACGATCGGCGTCGCTCTCCCCGGTCTGCACCAGCGTCTCGATTTCTGTGCCATCGAGATTGCAGCGCATGACGCGCATGCCTTCTCGATCGCACCAGTAGAGCTTCTGTGACTTCGCCTCGATCTGAAGCTGCTTGGGAGTAAAGGTCGAGCCAGGCGGAACGATGACTGTGATGTTTCCCCCGTCGAGATCGGATCGGAAGATGGAGCCGTCGTTCGCAACGGGATTCCCCATATTGGTCCAGTAGAGATGTCCTCGCTTGGGATCTGCAGCGAGTCCGTCTGGATGCCTTTGGCCTCCTGCCACGATGACCTTAAGGTCGGAACCGTCGGGTCGGGCGGATAGAATCCGGCCTGCCCCCAGATCGAGAAAGAATATCCGTGCACCTTCCAGCGCGCTTTTTGCGGTGCGTTCAATTTCAGGCATAATGCAACACTCCTTTTCTGGTTGTCAGACGGTGAGATCAGAGCCCGACCTTGGAACGCAATGCAAGAAGACCAAGAAGAACTTCATTCTCCTGATTTGCTAACTGATCGACTGAACGCTCGCCCACCTCATGAAGAACTCCGTCGACGACGGTTTGCTTGAGTGCATTGGTGACATCTGGAGCAGCGAGCGATCCGATCAAAGCTGTTAGCGGCGGCATGAGGTGTTCCATGTAGTGGTGAATACCCCCAGAGCCTCCGCCGAGATGCCATTGCAGGCTCGGCCCCATGACTCCCCAACGAAGTCCGGGCCCGTAGCAGATTGCAATGTCGGCATCCTCAACGCTAAGCACACCCTGCTGGACTAGATACAAAACCTCTTTGTAGAGAGCAGCCTGGAAACGGTTGGCCACATGGCCGGGCAGAGCTTTGTGCAGCCGAATGGCCTTCTTCCCGATCGAAGTGTAGAACTCCATCGCTCGCTCAATCGTTTCCTCGGAGGTCTTGGCACCGCCAACCACCTCGACCAAAGGAATTACATGCGGGGGGTTGAATGGGTGACCGATCACACAACGTTCTGGCCGCTTGCAGCCCGATTGAATGACGTCCATGGTGAGGCCGGAAGAGCTGGAAGCGATGACGGAATCCGGTGGTGTGGCATCGTCCATGTCGGCGAATAGCTTGATCTTGAAATCCGGGCGTTCGGGTCCATTCTCCTGCACAAAATCAGCTTTACGCAGCGCCTCCTGCATGGAAGATGCAAATTCCAGCCTGTCCATCGATGCATTTGGGGCTAGCCCATATTTGGTGAGCAACCCCCATGCTTCTGCCACATATTTCCGGAGGCTTTCCTCTGCGTTCGGCGCAGGGTCGGTTGCGACCACATCGAATCCGCGCGAAAGATAATAGGCTGCCCAGCTTGCGCCGATAACACCTGTACCAACAATGGCAATGCGTTGAATAGGTTTGTGCGAGGACATTTCTTCTTCTCCTGTCTGAAGCTGTGGGTTTTGTGTTTCTCTCCAGAGACGCTGACCTGTTTGAGCGGCGAGCGGCGTACCGCAATTCATAGGCGACAGTGCTAATCCACGGGTGGAGTATTCATCCCATTCGACCAGTCGACGTCAGGTCGATCCAGAATCGCGTCGACGTGAACATGGCCAAAGTACTCCCATGCCCACTCAACGAAGGTCTCGACTTTCGCACGGACTGTCGTCAGCAACAGGGCATGTACTCCGAGCCATGCGGCAAATGCGAGCATTCCGGTCACCGTATGCCGGTTTGAACCTACCTCAGCTACCGCCGCGTTCCGGCCGACCATAGCCATGATTCCCTTGTCGTGATATTCAAAAGGATTGCCGGAGTTACCGACCGCAGCTGCGGCTATGTTCTTTGCACAATGGCGACCTGCTTGCTGGGCGACGGAGGCCAGTTGCGGTAGCGCCTCGCCGTCGGCGGTCTTGAAGTTTGCGAAATCTCCGAGCGCATACACTCCAGGAAAATCTGCGACGCTGAGATCTGGCTGGACGTCGACTCTGCCGCCGCGCCCTGCCTTGATACCGAGTGCGTTGGAAATAGCCGATGCCTTAAGCCCCCCGGCCCAAATCACGAGTTCAGCTGGAATGTGGGTACCGTCTGAAAGTGTGACACCGTTCTTTGCGACCTCCTTAACGGAGACCCCGAGCAACAACTCTATTCCGCGGTTCTTCAGCATTTCCGTGGCATACTCCTGAGAGTGCTTGCCGAACGGGCCGAGAACAGTCTTCCCCATGTCGATCAACGTCACCGTCGCATGCTTTAGATCGACATGCTTGAACGCAAGCGAGGATGTGCGCTGCAGTACATCACCAATTGCGCCGGAGATCTCAACGCCCGTAGCACCACCACCGATGACGACAAACCGCAGCGGTTCCGTTCTCTTGCCGGCATCTCGATCTGCGACTTCAAGAGCACCGAGCAGGCGTGATCTCAGGCGCTCTGCGTCAAGCAGTGAGTAAAGCGGTAGCGCATGCTCTTGAACGCCAGGGATGCCAAAGAAATTCGGCTCTGCGCCTGCAGCGAGTACGAGGAAGTCACCATGATATTCGTCACCGTTGACTAAATATGCCGTTCGCTTCGTGAGGTCAACGGACTTCACCTCTGCCATGACAACGTCTACATTTTCGTATCCCGCTAACACGGCTCGCAGGTTGAATGCGGCATTGTCCGGGGACAAGGTTCCCGTCGCGATCTGATATAGGAGAGGCTGAAACTGTTGATAATTGTTCCTGTCAAGGATAGTGATTTTAAGATTCTTGTGCGCCGCTAGCTTCTGTGCACAATTGAGTCCGGCAAATCCTCCACCAACAATCACGACGCTTTTGATATCGCTTGAATTCGACATGCTTGCTCCTCACCTGTTCAGCTAAGCAAGCCAATTGTGCTCTCTTCATCTCCTTTTACAACGCCGCTGTAGAAGGGTTTGCGAACTACACTTTCGTGTGCGCGTGCTCCTCCGCTCAGTGCTGAAATGCACTGGAGGTTGTCTTTGAATCAATCCAAGGAGGCCACCAATGAACACGACGAGGGTCGAATATCCACCCGATAGGTATAGGGGCTCTTTTCGCTTCATGTCTCCGAATTTGTTCAAAGTGGCGCGTTCCGTCGGGTTGTATGCTTACGAGACAACATAAGCATGTGGCCCGGAGAGCTTCAGTTCGATTCTGGTCCCAACCCCGAGTTCACTCCAAGGAGAAAATTCGCCGCTGACAATTTTCGCGCGCTCGCGCATGCCGGCCAAACCAAAGTGGCCTTCGCCGCGCCCCCTAACCAGGATAGTGGAATCGATGCCTATACCATCATCAGCTACAGTAAGCCGGAATTCCTCGGCCTCGTATTGGAAGTGCAGCCGTATATGCTTTGGACGAGCGTGGCGGAAGGCATTTCGAAGGGCTTCGCTACCGATACTGACGACTTCGTGAATAACGGATGGATGCAGGCGGACTGGAACTCCTGAAACCTCCACATGAAACGCAGGACACCCGGCAATCCCAAGCCCGGCGCCCAGCCCTTTGCCCAGCGTAGTCAGTACAGTAATGAGATCATCAGGTTCCTCCGTACCCAGACGCAGGCCTTGGATTGCCTCTCGACCCTCAGCGATTGCGCGATCAGCCGTGACAAGGGCTTGTTCGAGCGCTTCTTTAACCGGCCCCCCATCTAGAAGATTCTTCGCAGCACCTAACATGAGCAGTGTCGCTTGAAAGTTCTGCAACAGGGTGTCGTGCAGATCGCGTGCTATCCGCGTGCGTTCAAAGACACGCTGCTCCAGTACTGCTTCCTCAGCCCGCTTACGATCTTCGATATCAAAGGAGATACCATACCATTTGACGATCTCTCCATGTTCGTCATACCTGGGCACTATGCGATGGAACAACCAACGATATTCTCCATCGGCTCGTCTACACCGCGTCTCGATATCAAACGCTCGTCCCGCTGGGAAGAATTCACGGTGGGCAGCCATGAGCCTGGGCAGATCGTCGGGATGGACTATGTTCTGCCAGTTGAACCCAACCATCTGCTCTGCGGTCACGCCATAGTATTCAAGCGTGGGACGATTGAAGAAGTCGACATTTCCGTCGGATGACATGGTTCCACAAAGTACCGGAATCGCGTCGATCGTCTCGCGAAGTTCTTGCTCGATATGATTACGAACGGTCTCATGATGACGTTGTAACTCTTCCTGTACACGTTTTCGATCATCGATATCGAAACCTGCGCCATACCATTTCAGAAGCCGACCGGATTTGTCATGAGCAGGAGTGCACCGAATGAGCCACCACCGATAGACCCCGTTTTTGCCCAGTACGCGTATCTCTTGTTCCAACGGGTCGAGGCTTTTAAGCGATAACCTCCAGGCAGAGGTGTACCGTTCCACATCCTCAGGATGAATCACCGATCCCCACTTCCAACCAAAAGCGGCGCTCGCAGGAAGGCCGGTATACTCTTCCCACTGAGGATTGACAAAATCAACCGTACCGTCTGGCAGCGCTGACCACACATATACGGGGATTGCGCTCATTACATCGCGGCAGCACTCGTCACCTGTCCAGCGTTCTGGCACCGTCATAGAAGTCTCGGGATACGTTTCTTTTCCAGCCTACAACAGGCATACCCATGAGAATAAATAGAGCCAGTCAAATGATCGCCATCGGTTCTATGGGGTATGCTGCGGCCAGCAGTGATCAAATGGGCTTATCGCGTTCCGAGATTTACGATGTCCTCCTGTTTCCAACGATTCGTTCCCTAAGGGGAACACGACCAATACACGACCATCGTACGGTCGAAACCATCCCAAATGGTCCTAAACCATCCTAAATCGAGGAGGCTACAACGCTAATCGTCACAATGATATCCGCTGATTCCAGACCACTTAGTTAGCTTGCTAGGCGGCCCTGAAAAGGCCGGCGTCGGCGGTTCGATCCCGTCTCTGGCCACCATTTAGAATCAACAATTTACAAGTGATCAACCATAGGCCTCCCGTTCGGGAGGCTTTCACGTTTTTTGGCTAAATAACCTGTTTTGAACAAGATGGTACTTTTCGGATGTGGTCGTGTATTGGTCGTGCAATGCTTTACTGGTGAGAAGCGACGTTCCAACTCTATTGGAATGTGCAAGGTACGAAGGCCTTAGAACGGTCGACGCCAGCCTTTTCAAGATCGCTCTGCTTGTTGGTCGGTTGTGTTCT
>WNGR01003175.1_pt1 | contig 19240 bp, 15 predicted proteins | sample 5407581 | NCBI WGS metagenome assembly WNGR01 (sample SAMN13153383, study PRJNA577476) | soil metagenome | isolation source: 80 cm soil or saprolite under Garry oak tree replicate 2 | place: USA:California | collected 2016-06-15 | reverse complement strand
CCGCCGTACTTGCCGGCGATGCGGACGACGCCAATGCGGCGCGTTGGGCCTCCATTGCCACGTCATCCGACCCGCTCGAAGGCGTCTGGACGAGCCGCTGGAACGGCGGCGCCGATCCGACCATCGCGGGCGATGCACCGGACAAATGGAAGCAGGGCCGCGGCGAGCTCCGGGTCGTAAGCGAGCGCGTTTACTTGCGGTTCGACTGGGACAATGGCCGCCGGCACGGCCTCATCGACGCCGCGCGCGACGGTGCCAATCGCCTGATCGGGAAATACATCAACCTGACCAATCCCGCGATCACGCGGCCATGGATCGGGCTCGTGGTCGACGCCGCGCGCATTGACGGGTGTTTTCCGAACGGGCGGCTGGATTTCAGGAGATGAGAGGCGCGTCTCTCCCGTCGTCATTCCGGGATGCGCCGATAGGCGCAGACCCGGAATCCATCCAGCGTCAGAGTTGGTGGCACGGTGGATTCCGGGCTCGCGACTTCGTCGCGCCCCGGAATGACGAAGGAGAGAGTTGCTAGAACCAGCGCTCGCCGACGAACACGGTGTCGCCGGGGCTGACGGGCGTGCCGAGCGGAACGACGGCGCGCATGGAGCCGCCGGCTTCGGTGTGGGTAACGGTCACGACGTCGCGCTTGGCGCGTGGTGCGAAGCCGCCGGCGATCGCGACCGCGCTTTCGACCGTCATGTTCGGCACGTAAGGATATTGGCCGGGGGCGGCGACTTCGCCGAGAATGAAGAACGGGCGATAGGATTCGATCTCCACCGCCACCGACGGCTCGCGGATGTAGCCGTTGCGCAAACGCGCGCCGATTTCACCGGCGAGCCCCGCCGTGGTACGGCCGCGCGCCGGCACCGCGCCGATCAGCGGCATGGTGATCGAGCCGCCGGCATCGATGGCGTAGCTGTTGGTGAGACCTTCCTGGCCGTAGACCACGACGCGCAGCTTGTCGCCGGCATCGAGATGATAGGAAGCGTCGTAGCGGACTGGCGCACCCATCGGCGCGGCATAGGCAACCGGCATGGGTGCAGGACCCGAGGAGGCAAAGGAATTGCGCAGCGCGCTGATGGCGCCGCCACCGTCGTCAGCGACGACCGGCTGCGGTGCGCTGTAGGGCTGGCCATAGGCCATCGCGTCGAGATCGGCGCGCGGTTGCATGATCGCGACGGGGCCGGCGGTCTGCATGCAGCCGCCAAGGGTCAGCGCGGCGGACGCTGCCAAGATCGACCATCGAAACGCGCGCGCAACCGGCACATGCAGCCGCCAAGGGTCAGCGCGGCGGACGCTGCCAAGATCGACCATCGAAACGCGCGCGCAACCGGCACCGGAGCCATCCCTCAAAACGAGACAGCTCCAGTGATGCACCCGGTATGGTTAACAAAGCGTTGATGGGATGTGAGGTGCGACGTTGCAACCAACGAGCACACTGCGCTCCCTCTCCCGCCTGCGGGGGAGGGTTGGGGTGGGGGTGTTTCCGCAATCGACGCTCTCCAAGAGGAGAGAACCCTCACCCGCCACGCTCTTCGAGCGTGCCGACCTCTCCCGCAAGCGGGAGAGGTGCAGCGAGTTCGTGGTTGACCTACGCGCTCACGCCCACACCGATCGGGCAGGACACGCCGGTGCCGCCGAGACCGCAATAGCCGGCGGGATTCTTGGCCAAATATTGCTGATGGTAGTCCTCGGCGAAATAGAACGCGCCGGCGGGCGCGATCTCGGTGGTGATGGCACCGAGGCCTTTTGCAGCGAGCGCCTTCTGATAGAGCGCCTGCGACGCGTCAGCCGCCTTCTTCTGCGCGTCGGAATAAGTGTAGATCGCGCTTCGGTACTGCGTGCCGACGTCGTTGCCCTGGCGCATGCCCTGCGTCGGGTTGTGGCTCTCCCAGAACGTCTTCAAGAGCTTCTCGTAAGGTATCTTCTTCGGATCGAACACGACCAGCACCACTTCGGTGTGGCCGGTGCGTCCCGAACAGGTCTCTTCATAGGTGGGGTTCGGCGTGTGACCGCCGGCATAGCCGACAGCCGTGGCGTAAACACCGTCGCCGAGCTCCCAGAACTTGCGCTCGGCGCCCCAGAAACAGCCGAGCCCGAACACGGCCTGCTCGAGGCCGGCGGGATAAGGCGGCTTCAACTGCGCGCCGTTGACGAAATGGGTGGTCGCAGTCGGAATGGCTTGCGCACGGCCCGGCAGCGCTTCGGTGGCGCTCGGCAATGCAGTGGTCTTGCGCATGAACAGCATGGTCGGATCTCCGAGACGAGCTGTCCGTCACCTGAGCCAAGCGCTCAGGCGGCGTGCTCGCGATCAGGTGGGAATATAGGTCTTTACGCGTGAAGAGGCAGCCCTGTTACGGCGCCAGCGCGCGGTTCAGTCCCGGGAATAGCCGATCAGGGGTTTCCGCGGCCGGAACAGGATCATCAGCAGGATGCCCAAAATGCCGAGCACGGCGAAAACCGGCTGGTCCAGCACCAGGCGGATCACCGAGGTCCAGAGCCAGGGCGCCTTGGCCTCGACCCAGGTCCGGAACGCGGACTGGCTGGCCTGATTGATGTCGTTCCAGAACTGGCCGAACCGGGTGAACCGCAGGCTCTGATCGGCCACCCAGCGGGCACCGTCATAGACCATGAAGATGAACCCGCCGGCCAGCAGCAACAGCCCAATCAGTCGGAAAAAGCCGCGGATCATGCCTCACCCTCTATGGTCGCCCGATCGGACGACCCGCGAAACGTCGCCAGCCAATAGCCGGGAGACGGCAGAAATTCAACCTCATCAGGGCGTTACGGCCCGCATTCAGACCGCTCGGAGCCAGTTTTCCTGGCCCGGAAAGCGTTGACGGTGCCCCAGACCCCCTCTATAAGGGCGCCAACTGGCGGCGGGCGCAATCCTGCCGCCGCTGTTCTTTGAGCAGTCGGAGGCTCTTTGAGTCTCAAGAGATGGCCGCAAGGCCGTCGCTCATGCTCCCGGAACGGCCTTGTACGTAACAAGCCTTGCACCGAACACCCTAATTCCGAGCGTCGATTTCGCGGTCAAGCAGCCGGCGCCACCCGATCAAGATGCGACCGGTACCCGCAGAGGACATTTAGACCATGGCCAACACCACTTCCGCCAAGAAAGCGACGCGCAAGATCGCCCGCCGCACCGCCGTCAACAAGTCGCGCCGCACCCAGATGCGCGGTGCCGTGCGTACCGTCGAGGAAGCCATCAAGACCGGCGACCGCGCCGCCGCCGCGAAGGCGCTGGCGAATGCCGAGCCCGCTCTGATGCGCGCAGCGCAGCGCAATATCATTCACAAGAACAATGCCAGCCGCAAAGTCTCCCGGCTCACCGCGCAGATCGCCAAGCTCGCCAAGTAAGCTTGCGAAGTAAGCTCGCCAAGCGATCTGGTCGAGTCATCTGATCGACCGATCCGATCGACATCGCGCTCGTCAATCAGCCCGGCTTCTCGCCGGGCTTTTTGTTGCCTGTCACAATTCACGCTTGCGGTCGTTGGGCGACCAATCTTCCGTTGGAAGACTCGTGTCGTCTTCGCTGTGCTGCGCCCGTAATTCTACCTGTCGGTGTTTTTGCAACAGCGGAAACTTTCACTGCGCTGCGAAAAACCCCTGCAAGGCGGGCTTAAGTTGAATTCGCGCCTGCGAGAGCTCTGCACACCGTAGTTCCCCGGAAACATGTTTCGCGATGAGCTACCCTGTGAAACGAGACTCAAAAAACGATGTTTGGATAATCACTTATCCACATAGCGCCACCAAGCATTTGGAAAATGAGCTCGCACGGCGCGCGCGTGACGCTTTTGTAAAATATTTTTGGCCGCCGTTCGAGAATTGTCACACAGCACGTTCGGCGTTCGATTCTCTACGCTGATTCAAAACCTTGGTCTCAAGCCTGTGAACAACTCGCGCGCGGCGTTAACGCAGATCAAGATTTTAGATGCCTCAAGTGTGAATCAATTCCGTTGCGAGTCTTTCCGCTTAGTGTATTCCTTAAGTCGTTCGCGGCGCCCACGATCTTGAGACCAGCGCGGTTTTAGAAACGAGGCGAGCGTGCAAATCGGCGGCGGTGTGCACGTTGGCGACGCTTTACCAAGCGATTGTCGGTTCAAAACCCATAGCAATGTGGGAACGGTAGATCTTTGTCTGAACGTCTCCAAGCGAGATCTTAGCTGATCTTGTTCGCGCCAGGCGCATATGAGAGACGTCTTGAAGCTGCCCCGACACGCGTGACGGCGAAGCCGAGCGGACAAACAGTGCAGACGGGCGGGGCATCCGCGACTTTTGACGCGGTTGTCTTCAAGACACGCAGGACCTTGCCGTGAGCAATCACGGCAGGACGGGGAGGTATCATGTCTTACGGACTCAACGCGGTATTGAAACAAGTTTCCTATTCCAACGATGCCCTTCTGGATCCGTCGGACGTTCAGCCTCCCGCGTGTGACGGGGCGCCGAGTACGCGCTGACCTCGCGAACCCTCCATCTCTGACATCGCTGATCTGACCGCGGCGTTCGCGCCGAACGGCCGAGCTATGTCTGATGATGGACTCGCTTGAGGTCGCGCCATTGTAAGGGTCCTGGCAGGAACTCTGCATGGCGCTCACAACGCAACCTTATCTCTCAAGAAAAGTTTTCAAATGATGACAACTCCGGAACAGGATCGCTGGTCACGCGTGAAGGGTCGGCTGCGCACGAGCGTTGGCGAAGACGTCTATACGAGCTGGTTTGCGCGCATGGATCTCGAAGGCGTGCAGGAGGAGAGCGTGCGTCTCTCGGTCCCGACCCGCTTCCTGAAGAGCTGGATCCAGGCCCATTACGCCGAGCGCGTGCTGTCGTGCTGGCAGGCCGAGATGCCGGAAGTGCATCGCATCGATCTCACCGTTCGCTCCGCAATGCGCCCGGTGGCGCAGCCGAAGGAAGCGCCTGCACCGCTCGAAACGCGCCGTGCACCCGCGCCCGAACTTCGCTCGACCGCGACCGTGCCGGTCTCGGCCAATCACGAAGCGCTCGGCGGCTCGCCGCTCGATCCGCGCCTGACCTTTGCGAGCTTCGTCGTCGGCCGCTCCAACACGCTGGCGCATGCAGCGGCGCGCCAGGTTGCGGAGGGTCGCCGCGGCGACCCCGTGATGTTCAACCCGCTCTACATCCATGCCGGCGTTGGCCTCGGCAAGACGCATCTGCTCCAGGCAGTGACCTGGGCCGGTAATTCCGGCAATGAGCGCAAGGTGCTCTATCTCACCGCGGAAAAATTCATGTACGGCTTCGTCGCCGCGCTGAAGACGCAGACGGCGCTCGCCTTCAAGGAAGCGCTGCGCGGCATCGACGTGCTCGTGATCGACGATCTCCAGTTCCTGCAAGGCAAGTCGACGCAGGCCGAGTTCTGTCACACGCTGAACGCGCTGATCGACGCCGGCCGCCAGGTCGTGATCGCGGCCGACCGTCCGCCGTCCGATCTCGAAAGCCTCGACGATCGCGTCCGCTCGCGGCTCGCCGGCGGCCTCGTGGTCGAGATGGGCTCGCTCGGCGAAGAGCTGCGCCACGGCATCCTGAAATCGCGCGTCGCAGCAGCCCGCGCCCATCACGCGACGTTCGAGGTGCCTGAGGAGGTGCTGACCTATCTGGCCCGCGCCATCACCCATAACGGCCGGGATCTCGAAGGCGCGATCAACCGTCTGCTTGCGCACTCGAAACTCAACAACCGGCCGGTGACGCTGGAGATGGCGGAGCACGAGGTGCGCGACCTGATCCGGCCGCAGGAGCCGAAGCGGATCAAGATCGAGGACATCCAGCGCGTGGTGGCGCGGCAGTATAATGTCAGCCGCTCCGACCTCCTCTCCTCGCGCCGGACTGCCAACGTGGTCCGTCCGCGGCAGGTGGCGATGTACCTCGCCAAGACGCTGACCTTGCGTTCGCTGCCGGAAATCGGCCGCCGCTTTGGCGGGCGCGACCATACCACGGTGCTGCACGCCGTGCGCAAGATCGAGGCACTGGTCTCCAAGGACACCGCGCTGTCGGAGGAAGTCGAGTCGCTGAAGCGCCAGCTTCAGGAATAAACGCCTATTTCTTTCACCTCTCCCCGCTTGCGGGGAGAGGTCGGAATCCGCTGAAAGCGCGGATTCCGGGTGAGGGGGACTCTCCGTAAGTCCAAATCTCACCTCCCTCGCGGAGACTCCCCCTCACCCCAACCCTCTCAGCGCGAACGAAGCTCATCGCGGCCCCGCATCCGCCTTCGCCAAGGCTTCGGCGGACAAGAGCGGGGCGAGGGGGCGGACCTTCACGGCGGCGGCCTTCGCTTTTGCCTGTAAATCGTGGGGAACTGCCTCCCAATCCCTTGAATCCGGGGGCCATCCGCGCCACCTTGCGCGACCCTGACGGCTTTGGTCATATCGGCTGGATGATCCGGCTTTCGGGCTCTTCGGTGCCGCGGCGCGCTTTTCGGCCGCGCGGCTTTTTTCAACGCTGTGTTTTCTTGGGGATCGGGCGAGTAGTGCAATGAAGGTTACGGTCGAACGCGCGCAACTCCTGAAATCGCTGGGCCATGTCCACCGCGTGGTCGAGCGCCGCAACACGATCCCGATCCTGGGCAACGTGCTGGTCCGCGCCGAGAATGCGAAACTGTCGCTGAAGGCGACCGACCTCGACCTCGAGGTGACGGAGACGCTGCCTGCGGAAACCGCGACCGCGGGCTCCACCACCGTGCCGGCGCACATGTTCTACGACATCGTGCGCAAATTGCCCGATGGCTCGCAGATCGTGCTGGAGGCCGACGGCGACCGCGCCGTGCTGGCGATCCGCGCCGGCCGCTCGCGCTTCACGCTTCAGACGCTGCCGGAGAATGATTTCCCGGATCTCGCCGCCGGCGACATGTCGCATTCGTTCTCGCTCGCCGCCAAGGACGTCAAGCGGCTGATCGACCGCACCCAGTTCGCGATCTCCACTGAGGAGACGCGCTATTATCTCAACGGCATCTATCTGCATGCCGCCGGCACCGCGAAGGCCGCCACCTTGCGCGGCGTTGCCACCGACGGCCACCGCCTCGCTCAGCTCGATCTGGTGCAGCCCAAAGGCGCAGAGGGCATGCCCGGCGTCATCGTGCCGCGGAAGACCGTCGGCGAGGTGCAGCGCCTGATCGAGGACAACGATGCCGAAGTGACGATCGAGCTGTCGCAGGCCAAAATCCGCTTCACCATCGGCAATGTGGTGCTGACCTCGAAACTGATCGACGGCACCTTCCCCGACTACGGCCGCGTCATTCCGCAGGGCAACGACAAGGAGCTCGTGGTCGACAAGAAGGATTTTGAGAACGCGGTCGACCGCGTCTCCACCATCTCCAGCGAGCGTGGCCGCGCGGTCAAACTCTCGCTGTCGCCGGGCAAGCTGGTGCTGTCGGTGACCAATCCGGATTCCGGCAGCGCCACCGAAGAGATCGAGGTCGAATACGCCTCCGACGCCCTCGATATCGGCTTCAACTCCCGCTATCTGCTCGACATCGCCAGCCAGATCGAAGGCGAAGTCGCAACGCTCAGGCTCGCCGACCCCGGCTCGCCGACCCTGGTGCAAGACCGCGACGACAAGAGCGCGCTGTACGTGCTGATGCCGATGCGGGTGTGAGGGCTACCGGCGCCCATTCCTGTTGACTACATTCGTCATGGCCGGGCTTGTCCCGGCCATCCACGTCTTCAGAGCCAAGAACGTGGATGCCCGGCACAAGGCCGGGCATGACGAAAATCGGATCCCATGACCCCCTCCCGCATTCATCGCCTGACGCTGACGCATTTTCGCAATTATCGGGCGGCGGGGCTCGAGACGGCGGCTGACATGGTGGCGCTGGTCGGGCCGAACGGGGCGGGCAAGACCAATTGCATCGAGGCGATCTCGTTTCTCTCGCCCGGCCGCGGCTTGCGGCGCGCCACGCTCGAAGACGTCGCCGACAACCAGGGCGACGGCTCCTGGGCGGTCTCAGCACAGGTCGAGGGCGCGCTGGGGCTTGGCACGCTTGGGACCGGCATCGATGCGCCGCGCCCCGACACCGCTGTGAGCCGGCGCTGCCGCATCGACCGCGAGCCGGTCAATTCGGCCACCGCCTTCGGCGACCACATCCGCATGGTGTGGCTGACGCCGGCGATGGACGGGCTGTTCATGGGAGGCGCATCGGAACGGCGACGCTTCTTCGACCGCCTGGTGCTCGCCATCGACAGCGAGCATTCCAGCCGCATCTCCGCACTCGAGCGATCGCTCCGCTCGCGCAATCGCCTGCTCGAGGTGCGCAATTACGACGACCATTGGTGTGACGCGATCGAGCGCGAGACGGCGGAGCTTGCGGTCGCAGTCGCAGCAACCCGCGGCCAGACCGCGGCGCGGCTGACCGGCATGCTGAATGCGCGCGCGCAGGCTTCCGCCTTTCCGTCGGCGCAGATCGCGCTGGACGGCTGGATGGAGAACGCGCTGCTCACCGAGACCGCGACCGCTGTCGAGGACCGCTACCGCCAGATCCTGCGCGACAACCGTCCGCGCGATGCCATCGCCGGCCGCACCACCGACGGCCCGCATCTCACCGATCTCCAGGTAATCTACGCACCGAAAAGCATGCCGGCGCGCGATGCCTCGACCGGCGAGCAGAAGGCGCTGCTGATCGGGCTGGTGCTGGCACACGCAACACTCGTGGCCGAGATGACCGGCATCGTGCCGCTGCTGCTGCTCGACGAGGTCGTCGCGCATCTCGATCCGAACCGCCGCACCGCGCTGTTCGACGAGCTGCGCAAGCTCGGTGCGCAGGTGTGGCTGACCGGCGCGGACCCGGCCGCCTTCACCGAAATCGGCGCTGGCGGCCAGGTGTTTGACGTCGAGAGCGGGCAAGTGTCGGCCCGGCGCTAACCGCCGCCATTGAACCTGCCTTATTCTCCTCGCGACTAGCTGTCTGAGGCCGCGCCGACGGTGTCGCAGCCGTTGTGCAATCGCACGATGACATGACGCGCGATATCCCTGGAGAGTGAGATGTGGAAGGTAAGGTCCGGTGTGAAAACCCCGGCACGATGGCGGGCGTTTGTGTGCGGCCTCGTCTTCCTCGCAAGCTGCCTGCTCGCGGCAACCGCCAGCAACTGGGTGCCATATCTGTCGCCGCTGTTTTCGTCCGCGCTGGCGCCGGATCCCGATGCCAAGCTGCCGGCGCCGACCCGCTACAGCTTCAGAGGAATCCACACCACCATGATGCGGGGCGTCGAAGCCCCGCTCCGCATCAAGCTCGAAGCCACCGTGCCCGCAGAGCTCAGCGACGTCCTCGCCTTCTACCGCACGGAGCTCGGAAAGCTCGGCTGGCAGGAAAAGACCGATGGCGCGGTGGTCGCCGCCGATCACGTCCAGCTCGCCTTCGCCTCCCCGCTGGGGCCGGCGATGCTGGAGCTCGGCCACAAGGACAGCAGCACCTCGGTCAATCTCGTGCAGCGGAACCAGGATGCCGCGACCAGGGCGAACGTCATGCCCGAGCCCGGCCAGGCGAAACTGGTGTTCAGCAATATCAGCGAGACGGAAGCCGTGCTGACGATCAACGAGCGGACCATCAAGCGCGCCACCGGCGCCAACGCGGTAGCGCTGGATCTGCCGCCCGGCAAGTATTCCTACGAACTGAGCGTGCCGGGCCATCCAGCCACCACGAACATCCTTAACCTCGCCGCCGGCGATACCTGGGAGCTCACGGTCGGGCGCGACGGAGACGCCTGGTCACCGCTCCAGCTGTATTGAACCTGCCCGGTTCCCGCCGCGACTAGCTGTCTGCGACCGCGCCGGCGGTGTCGCAGCCTGCAATCGCGCGCGGATTTTTGACGCGCGACATCCTGGAGAGTGACCATGTTGACGGTAAGGCGCGGGATGAACGTCCCGGCACGATGGCGGCTGTTTGCGTGCGGCCTCTTCGTTCTGACGAGTTGCCCGATCACCGCCCAGGCCGACGACGGCATCGTGGACGTGCACACGCTGCCGAAGCTGCAAGGCGCCATGGAGGATAATTCGCGCCCCGACCCCTACCGGGTGCAATATGGCGTGCCGACCGTGGTCGCGGTGACCGCCGTTGCCGCCAAGAAGATGCTCAGCGCCGACGGCTGGGTACCCTATGTGCGCCCGCTCGACGAGACCACCACCGATCTCGCCTTCAAGAAGGGACGGCAGGGATTGTCCGTCTCGTTCACGCAGGGCCTCGGCCGGCCCGATCAATCGGCGGTCTCCTACACCCCGAACCGCATCTATTCGAATGTGCCCTTTCCCGACGGCGCGATCGATCTCGTATTCGACGAGACCCGGCCCTATCTCGGCTGCATCGCGCCGGCCGCTTTCGATGCGACCCTGAATTTCTATACGAAGGAAATAGCCGCGATCGGCTGGCGCAAGCTGACGCCCGAGACAGCCGCAAGCTGGCCGAACGCGGACCTGACCGAGACCGTGCCGAACGGCGTGCGCGCGTTCTACGACCATCCCGACGGCGACTCGGCGCAATTCTACAAGCAGAAACCGGTGATGCTGACGCTGACGCGCCGCGACGACGGACGCACCAATGTCAAGATCAGGATCGCGCCGTTCGCGCTGCCGACCGATCTTCAGGCGGAAGAGATGTCCGGCCTGCCGACGCCGAAACCGCACAAGTCGGCGCGGGGCACCGGCAATGCCCAATCGGGCCGACACGCGGTCGAGGTCGCCGCCCTTGCCGATCTGCCCGCCGTGCTCGCTTTCTACCATCGCGAGTTCGCGGCGCGTGGCTGGACGGAAGATGGAAATGCACCTCTTGCCCCCGGCGATGAAGTCGCGGTCAAATTCTCCTCGCCTGAGGAAACGGGCGTGCTGCGGCTCGGCCGCAAATACGATTTTACGATGGTCTATTTGACCGCGCAGGTGAAGGAGGCTGTGCTCGCCGCCCGCGCCAGGGCGAAGAAGGACGCCGACGACCAATTCATGAAGGACGCGGAGTCGATGGCGAAACAGGTCATCGCCGCCGACGAAGTCCGGCGCAAGGCGCAGGCCGCCGCGCTGTCCGACGCGCCGTTGCAGGCGCTTGCGAACAGCAACACGCCGGTGCCGCTGCCGGAGAACGCTGAAGACGTGAAGTTCGACGGCGACGAGGGCCGGCTCGAGTTCTCCTCCACTTCCACCGTGAAGGCGCTGGCCGCCTTCTACCGCGCCGCGCTGAAGCCTGCGGGCTGGAAGGAGCAACCCTCCGTCATCAACCAGCCGAACATGGCGGTGATGGAGTTCGCAAAGAGCGGCAAGTCGATCTCGATGACCGTGATGCAGATGGGCCCGAAGGTGAATGTCAGCGCCGACGGATCGGGCCTGGTGATGGCCGCCGCCAGGCCTGCGTCCATCGACAAGCCTTCGAGCAGCGATCAGGGCGGCGTTTCGGCCAAATCGGCCAGGCCACTGGAGACGGACGCGGAGTCCGCCCTGCCGGTGCCGAAGCAGCACAGCTCGACCTCGCTCTGCACCGCGAAGCTACCCGGCGTCGACATACCGTTCCGCAGGGAGCTCGAGGCCAGCGTGCCGGCCGAGCTCAGCGACGTCCTCGCCTTCTACCGCACGGAGCTGACCAGGCTCGGCTGGCAGGAAAAGCCGGATGGTGCGGCGATATCAGCCGATCGCGTCCGGCTCGCCTTCGCCTCGCCGCTGGGGCCGGCCATGCTGAAGCTCGGCCGCGCCAATGGCGAGACGTCCGTCAATCTCGTGCAGAAGAACCCGGACGCCGCGACCAAGGCGGACATCATGCCGAAGCCCGGTCAGGCCAAGCTGATGCTCGGCAATATGGGCGACAAGGACGCGCAGCTGACGATCAACAAGCAGACCATCAGGGTTGCGGCCGGCGCGGGCGGTCCGCAATCGCCGAAGGGTCCCACGCTCGATTTGCCGCCGGGCAAGTACCAGTATTCGCTGAAGGTGGCAGGCCGCCCTGCCCGCAACGACACCATCGAAATCGCTGCGGGCGATGCCTGGGGCCTGATGGTGGGGCCGGGCGGAGACGTCCTGCCGCTCCAGATGTACTGAGCCTGACCGTCATGGCCGGGCTTTGTCCCGGCCATCCACGCCTTCGCCAGCGACACAAAGAACGTGGATGCCCGGGACATAGGCGAGCGCAAGCGACGCCGTCCTTCGGACGGCTATGCCCGGGCATGACGGCCACCTTTGAATGCACCACCCTGCCTCGGAACCACCCTCTCCACTTCCGCAAAATCCACGCCTTTCGAGAGCCCAAAACGGCGGCTCGAATCGCGCTTTTTTCGATGCCCGAAATCGGCTTTCAAAAGCCTTGAAAATCGGCCTAAAATCCCTATCTCGTCAAAGGGTTGCCGGAGGATACTTTGCGCTAGGCGCAATCTCTCTTTCATGGCACAAATAGCCTGCAAATCAGCGCCTTTTGCGCGGCTGATTCGGGCGACATCTCGAAGGCCTCTCATGACAGAACCTGCTCGGCAGACGCCTGCCGAAAACGAGCCCTCAAATCCAAGCGATTACGGGGCGGAATCGATCCGCGTGCTCAAGGGTCTCGATGCCGTCCGCAAGCGTCCGGGCATGTATATCGGCGACACCGATGACGGCTCGGGCCTGCACCACATGGTCTACGAGGTCGTCGACAACGCGATCGACGAGGCGCTCGCGGGCCATGCCACGCGTGTCGACGTCGTGCTCAACGCCGACAATTCCGTCACCGTGCGCGATGACGGCCGCGGCATTCCCGTCGACATCCACAAGGGCGAAGGCATCTCGGCCGCCGAGGTCATCATGACCCAGCTCCACGCCGGCGGAAAGTTCGACCAGAATTCCTACAAGGTCTCCGGCGGCCTGCACGGCGTCGGCGTCTCCGTCGTCAACGCGCTGTCGAGCAAGCTCACGCTTCGCATCTGGCGCGACAACAAGGAGCACTCCATCGAGTTCGCCCATGGCGATGCTGTCGCCCCGCTGAAGGTCGTCGGCGACGCGCCGGGCAGGCGCGGCACCGAGGTGACGTTCCATGCCTCAAGCGACACGTTCAAGAACATCGAATATGATTTCGCCACCCTCGAGCACCGTCTGCGCGAGCTTGCGTTCCTCAACTCCGGCGTCAACATCGCCCTCTCCGACATGCGTCACGCGGTCGAGAAGCGCGAGGAGATGCACTATTCCGGCGGCGTCGAGGAGTTCGTCAAATATCTCGACCGCAACAAGAAGGCGATCGTGCCGGCGCCGATCATGGTGCACGCGGACCTGAACGGCATCGGCGTCGAGGCAGCACTTTGGTGGAACGACAGCTACCATGAGAACGTGCTGTGCTTCACCAACAACATCCCGCAGCGCGACGGCGGCACGCATTTGGCCGGCTTCCGCGGCGCGTTGACGCGCCAGGTCAACGGCTATGCCGAGGCCAACGCCAAGAAGGAAAAGATCGCGCTCACCGGCGACGATTGCCGCGAAGGCCTCACCGCCGTGCTGTCGGTGAAGGTCCCCGATCCAAAATTCTCGTCGCAGACCAAGGACAAGCTGGTGTCCTCGGAAGTGCGGCCCGTGGTCGAGAACGTGCTGAACGAAGCGCTCCAGGCCTGGTTCGAGGAACACCCCAGCGAAGCCAGGATGATCGTCGGCAAGGTGATCCAGGCGGCAGCAGCCCGCGAAGCCGCGCGAAAGGCGCGCGAGCTGACGCGCAAGAGCCCGCTCTCGGTCTCCTCGCTTCCCGGCAAGCTCGCCGACTGCCAGGAAAAGGATCCGGCGAAGTCCGAGCTCTTCATCGTCGAGGGTGACTCGGCAGGCGGCAGCGCCAAGCAAGGCCGCAACCGCGAATTCCAGGCGGTGCTGCCGCTGCGCGGCAAGATCCTCAACGTGGAACGCGTCCGCCCCGACAAGATGCTGGGCAGCGAGCAGATCGGCACGCTGATCACCGCGCTCGGCACCGGCATCAGCGACGAATTCTCGATCGAGAAGCTGCGCTATCACAAGATCATCGTGATGACGGACGCCGACGTCGACGGGGCTCACATCCGCACGCTGCTGCTCACCTTCTTCTACCGGCAGATGCGCGACATCATCGACGGCGGCTATCTCTATATCGCCCAGCCGCCGCTCTATAAGGTGTCGCGCGGCAAGTCCGAGCAGTATTTGAAGGACGAGCGGGCGCTGGAGGATTATCTGATCGATACCGGGCTCGACGACTGCGTCTACATTCCCGGCACCGGCGGCGATCGCACCGGCCGCGACCTGCGTTCGCTGGTCGACGACGCCCGCGTCGTCCGCAGCATCCTGCGCAGCCTGCACAGCCGCTACAATCGCAAGGTCATCGAGCAGGCTGCCATCACCGGCGTGCTCAACAAGGCGATCTACGGCGATCCCGAGAAAGCTGCCGCTGCCGCACAGTACATCGCCGGCCGATTGGACAATCAGGCCGAAGAGGTCGAGCGCGGCTGGGTCGGCCAGTACGTGGAAGGTCAGGGATTCCAGTTCGAGCGCACGGTGCGCGGCGTCAAGGAAGCCGCCGTCATCGACGACGCCTTTCTGGGATCCGTCGAAGCCCGCAAGCTCGACGAGTACACGGTGAAGCTCCAGGACGTTTATGTCCGCCCCGGCAAGCTGCGCCGCAAGGAGGTCGAGCACCCCGTCCACGGTCCGGTCGACCTGTTCGAGGCGGTCACCGACGCCGGCCGCAAGGGCATCACGCTCCAGCGCTACAAAGGTCTGGGCGAGATGAACCCGGGACAGCTCTGGGAGACAACGCTGGATACCGACGCGCGCTCACTGCTCCAGGTGAAGGTCAAGGAGGTCGACGAGGCCGACGACATCTTCACCAAGCTTATGGGCGACGTGGTCGAACCGCGCCGCGACTTCATCCAGGAACACTCGCTGAGCGCGACGATCGATATCTGAGGCCGGATGGACAGGCGGCGCCCAGTGCCTCCTGTCGGTAACGGCAAAATTGAAATCGCCTGCAATTCCCTATAGTTTCCGCCTCCGAAGCAGCCCGCCCCCAACCGAAACAGGACGGAGAGACCTCAGTGGCGCCCATCCAATATATCGTCGAGGGCGGTCACCGGCTCTCGGGCTCGATCGAGCCGTCCGGCAACAAGAACTCGGCGCTGCCGATCATCGCGGCGGCGCTGCTCACCGAACATCCGGTGACGCTTCAGAACGTGCCGCGGATCCGCGACACCGAGACGCTGGTCGAGCTGATCCGCTCGGTCGGCGCGTCAGCCGAATGGAGCGCCCGCAATACGCTTGTCATTCACGCCAAGAGCATTCGCGCCGCCGATCTCGACCCCGACCTCTGCGTCCGCATCCGCGCCTCGATCCTGCTCGCAGGCCCCCTGCTCGCCCGCTGCGGCGAGGTGATGCTGCCGCCGCCCGGCGGCGACGTCATCGGCCGGCGCCGGCTGGACACGCATGTGCTGGCGCTGGAGCAGCTCGGGGCCAAGGTCACAGCGACCGACCGGCTGGAATTCCGCGCGTCAAAGCTCACCGGCGCCGACGTGTTCCTGGACGAGCCGAGCGTCACCGCGACCGAGAACGCGCTGGTGGCGGCGGTCGCCGCCGACGGCACCACGTTCCTGCGCAACGCGGCCTCCGAGCCGCATGTGCAGGACCTCGCCAACTTCCTGGTCGCACTCGGCGCCAAGATCGAAGGCATCGGCACCAACACCATGATCATCCATGGCCCAGCGACGCTGGGCTCGGCGACCTATTCGATCCAGCCCGACCATATCGAGGTCGGTTCGCTGATCGGGCTCGCCGCCGTGACGCGCTCGCCCTTGCGCATCGTGCGCGCCGGTGTCGAGCATCTGCGCTCGATCCGCATGGGGTTCGAGCGGCTCGGCATCGTCTGCCGCGTCGAGGGCGACGATTTGATCGTGCCCTCGAACCAGACGCTGAAGATCCAGGACGATTTCGGCGGCCACGTGCCGAAGCTGGAGGACCAGCCCTGGCCGGCCTTCCCGGCCGATCTGATGTCGATCGCGATCGTCACCGCCACGCAATGCGAAGGCGTGATCCTGATGTTCGAGAAGATGTTCGAGTCGCGGATGTTCTTCGTCGACAAGCTGATCGCGATGGGCGCGCGCATCGTGCTGTGCGACCCGCATCGCGCCATCATCGCAGGTCCGAGCCGCTTGCGCGGCGCATCGATGATCTCGCCCGACATCCGCGCCGGCATGGCGATGCTGCTCGCCGCGGTCTGCGCCGAGGGCACGTCCACCATCAACAACGCCGACCAGATCGAGCGCGGCTACGAGCGCATCGACGAACGCCTCAACGCGCTGGGCGCCAAGATCAAGCGCGTTCCCGAGCGGAAGAGCTGATCTTCGCCTCTCCCCGCCTGCGGGGAGAGGCCGGATTGCATCGTAAGATGCAATCCGGGTGAGGGGGAGCCTCCGCGAGTCCAACTGCCACCTTTTCTGCGGAGAAAGCCCCTCACCCCACCCCTCTCCCCGTAAGAACGGGGAGAGGGAGAAGAAGCGCCAGCGCGTCCGCGACACGAGAGCCGGGGCCATGTTTTCGACGCCCGGCGATGCTATTGACCCGCCATGCTCGACACCGTGCAACCTCATCCGCAGCCGCAAGGCGTGCAGCCCAGCCATCTCGCCGATGAATTCGTCGAGACGTTGCGGCTGGCCGTGCCGATGATGCTGACGCAGCTCGGGCAGATGGCGATGATGACGACCGATCTCGCCCTGATCGGCCGGCTCGGCGAGGACGCGGTCGCGGCTGCGGCACTTGCGCACACGGTCTATTTCGTCAGCTTCACCTTCGGGCTCGGTCTCGTCGTCGCGGTGTCGCCGCTGGCCGCGCAGGCGTTTGGCGCCGGCGACGTCGGGCGCATGCGGCGCGCGTTGCGTGTCGGCCTGTGGGTCGCGCTGCTGATCTCGCTGCCGATGATGGCCTCGCCGCTCTATGGCGAGCACATTTTGCTTGCACTCGGGCAGGCGCCGCAGTCGGCCGCGCTCGCCCAACACTATCTGAACGGGCTCGCCTGGGGCATCGCGCCGGCGCTCGGCTTCGTCGCGCTGCGAGGCCTGATGAGCGCGATGAACCGGCCGCAATCGCCGCTGTGGATCACGCTCGCGGCGATCCCCGCCAATGGCGCGCTGGTCTACGTTCTGATGCACGGCCTGTTCGGGCTGCCGGAACTCGGCCTGCTCGGCGCTGGCTTAGCGACCACTTTGGTCAATCTCGGCACCTTCGCCGCCGCGCTCGGCATCGTCGCATGGCGAAAGCCGTTCGCGGGCTATCGCCCGCTTGCCCATCTCTGGCGGATCGACTGGCCGCTGCTGCGCGAGCTTGTCGAACTTGGTGCGCCGATCTCGTTTGCGATGCTGATGGAATATGGCCTGTTCTCTTCGGCAGCGCTGCTGATGGGCCTGATCTCGACTACCGCGCTTGCTGCGCACCAGATCGCGCTCCAGGTCACCGCCGTGCTGTTCATGGTCCCGCTCGGCATCGGCATGGCCGCGACGGTGCGGGTCGGCCACGCCGTCGGCCGCAACGAGCCGGCGGCGGTGCGGCGCGCGGGCCTCGTTGCTGCGGTGCTCGGGGTCGCGTTCGTCTCGGCCCTGACCATCGCCATCGTCCTCGGCCGTTATGCGCTGGGGCGGCTGTTCTTCGGCAGCGGCGAGGCGAGCGCGGCCACCGTCGAGCTGACCGCGACGCTGCTCCTGGTCGGCGCGACGTTCTTCATCGCTGACGGTCTCCAGACCATCATGGGCGGCGCGCTGCGCGGCCTCAATGACACCAGGATGACGCTGGTGTTCGCCGCCATCGGCTATTGGTGCGTCGCCTTTCCGATCGCCTGGGTGCTGGCCTTCCACGCGGGCCTCGGCGCGGTCGGCGTCTGGATCGGCCTGTCGATCGGATCGTTCGTCTATGCCGGGCTCTTGATCTTGCGCTTCCAGCGGCTGGCGCGCAGATTGGGCGGATGACGCCCGTCCGCGAAGTCACCCCCGAGGTCGATGCCGCCACCGTGCTGGCCGGCGCGCAGTTCATCTGCCCACCGCGTCGAGATCGGCAATCAACAGCTCGACGCCCGCGAGGCCTGCATCAGGATGGTGCTGCACGGGCCGCGCTGGATCGATGCTCTCTTGCGCCTGCGCAATATCCTGGTGACACCGTTCGGATTGAAAACGTCGGGCGAAGGCGCGCCAGCGCCGGGCGGCCTGATCGGCCTGTTTCCCGTCCTGAGCGAAACCCCCGAGCGGCTGGTCGCGGGCTTCAACGACTACCATCTCGACTTCCGCATTGTGGTCGACGTGGCTGCCGACGCCGCGAGCCGGCAGGTGACGTCCACCACGCTGGTGCGGACGCACAATCTCTTGGGCCGCACCTATCTCACGCTGATCATGCCGTTCCACAAGCTGGTGGTCCGCGGCATGATGGGGCGGATTCCGGAGCCGACTTGATGACGCTGTCAGTCGATCTTTTCTTCTCGTTCCGCAGCCCTTACAGCTACCTTGCGCTGCCCAAGACGCTGAAGCTCGTCGAGGACTATGATCTCGCGGTGAATTTGCGACCGGTCTATCCGCTCGCGGTGCGCGTGCCCGGCTTCTTCAAGAAGGCCAGTCCGCAGTTCGCGCGCTACATCGTGCTGGATAGCCGCCGCGTCGCGGAGCACGAAGGCATTCCGTTCCGCTTTCCGCGGCCCGATCCGATCGTGCAGGACATGACGACGCTCGAGGTCGCAACACATCAACCCTACATCCACCGCCTGACGAGATTGGGCGCCATGTCTCAGCTCGAAGGCCGCGCGCTGCAATTTGCTTACGCCACCGCGCGCACGATATGGGACGGCTCGGTCGCCGGATGGAACGAGGGCGACCATCTCGCGCGCGCCGCCGAGAAGGCGGGCTTCGATCTCGCCGCGATGGATGCGGCAATCAGCGCCGATCCCGATCGCTACGAGCAGATCATTGTCGAAAACGAAAAGGACCACGCCGCCTCAGGCCATTGGGGCGTGCCGACCTTCGTGTTCGAGAACGAGCCGTTCTTCGGCCAGGACCGCATCGATCTCCTGGTCTGGCGCATGCAGGGCAAGGGCCTGGCGCGGCGGTCCTGACTACCTGGACTTATCCGCGCCTCGCGCCGACTTGTCTGCCACAGCCTCCGACCATTCGCCGACGACGCGATCGAGGTCGCAGAGATTCTGGTGCATCTGCTCCAGCGAGAAGCCGAGCGCGAAGAAACGCTCCGCGGTGTCGCCGGGGTGACCGCGGATCAATCCGTCCTGGCGCACCGCCGCGACGGCCTCGGCGTAATGCTGGAGCGCGAC
>WNGR01002744.1_pt1 | contig 19244 bp, 16 predicted proteins | sample 5407581 | NCBI WGS metagenome assembly WNGR01 (sample SAMN13153383, study PRJNA577476) | soil metagenome | isolation source: 80 cm soil or saprolite under Garry oak tree replicate 2 | place: USA:California | collected 2016-06-15 | reverse complement strand
GAAGTGGAGTGGCCGATCGTCAAGGAACCCACGGTGCCGCCGCAGGTGATCCCGGTGAATTACCTGCGCTGGGACGTGATCTATCGTGGCGCGGCAGATGATTGGGGAGCGCAGGACGTGGAAGCCCCCCACATACGCATCATCGATATGCACCCGGTGGAACGGGCCGAAGGCGTTGTCATTCTGGGTGAGATTTTGAATGAAGACGTAGTTCCGGCATACGTTTCGGTTTCTGCAACCTTGCAGACGAAGGGTGGGGTGGCAATCGAGACCGAGGGCAGCTTCGACAAGATTTCGCACATACTGCTGCCCAAGCAGGTAACGCCGTTCTTTATTAATTTTCCCAACAGGACATTGTCTGAAGTTGGCAGCGTGAGAATGACGCCGTTGTCGACGCTCGTACCGGCCTCGGCGGACCCGATCATCGCGATTCAGGATGAGAAGCTGACTCCGGCTCCGGATGCCTCGGTGATCGGGCAATTGGTGAATCAGAGCGGGCAGGTGGTGAACGTGGCGCATGTTCTGGCCACCTTTTACGATCAAGGTGGCCAGGTAGTCTGGGTTTCTGACCAGTACATCGATCGTGCGCTGTTGCCAGGCACACCAGTTCCGTTCGGTATTCGGATTCCACAGGACCTGGGACGTAAGGTCAGCACGGAGCGCACAGTCGTTTCAACGTATAGCTCGGGAGGTGCGCAGTGAAGACCGCGCTGCCCCTCGTGCTGAGCGGCCTCGCGGCGGCCACACTATCACTTGCCGCTGCGCACGGCGCAAATCTGAACCTGCCTAAATCCATCGAGGCGGGCAGTGCGTTCTCTATCCCGAGTGCCGGGAGCGGTAAGGGAACCGTGTACATTGTCGGTCCCGGAGAGGCGTTGAAGCGTGAGATTCAGCTAGGAGAGACGACGACCTTCGACGCCGGATCTCTCTACAATGCCGGCCATTACGTCGTAGTGATTTCCGGCGGCGCCTCTGCAGACACCGGCTCATTCGATGTTGTCCCGGCAAGCCAACCTGCTAACCTGAGCTTTTTCGCGAAGCCTTCTCGTCTTCCTGTGGGTCTTCAAAACGGAATCACCGGTGCGGTTTACACATTCGACGCCTATCAGAATCTGATCACCGCGCCGACACCGGTATCGTTCGAACTGTCCAATCCGACCGGGGCCACTCAGAAACGGACGGTTACCACTCGCGGTGGCGCTGCATGGACCGAGATGGACTCAAGTCCTCAACAAGGAGTGGACAAATTCGTGGCTCGGGCGGGTACAATTACCAGCACCCGTGTCATCGGACAGGTTCCGGGTGATCCGTGTGGGATTAGTATGACTGCGCGGCCGTCGGGGAAGCAGATTGAATTAGAGACGGCTCCGGTACGCGACTGCAGCGGCAACGCGGTACCGGACGGCACGATCGTCACTTTCACGGAGAATTACGACGGCGCTCAGTCAACGGTTGACGTACCACTCAAGCGAGGAATTGCAAAAGTAGAGTTGCCCGCCCATAGCGGGGCGAGGATCTCTGTGGCAAGTGGAGTAGTGATGGGCAACGAAATCCGGTGGGGGAAATAGCGATGATGAGGTCCCTCGCGTTCAGTTGCGCGATCATTGCCGCTGCTTCGAATCTGGGGGCGGCTCAGCCGACCGTGCTGGTGCAGCCGCCCAGTGTACAGGGCCCCCGCACGCTGCAGGAGCAAACGCAGGCGGCGGTGATTCGCAACTACCTGCAGTCATGGGAGAGTTTCAGTGCAGCGTTTGAACACAACAACGCCGCGCTTCTGGATTCTGATTTCGTGGGAACCGCCAGGGAGAAGTTCGGGCGCACCATTCAGGAGCAGTCGGCATTGGGGCTGCGTACGAAGTATCAGGATCATTCCCACGATATTCGGATCATTTTCTACTCGCCGGAGGGTTTGTCCATCGAACTGACGGATGACGTCGAATACGACGTTCAAATTCTCGACCATGATAAAGTGCAAACAACACAGCGAGTACGGGCCCATTACATTGTTGTCTTGACGCCGACGGAAGTGCGTTGGAGAGTCCGCGTTATGCAGGCAGACCTTTAATTGCGGCAATTTGCTGCTGAGCAACGTGCCAGGCATCAAAGAAAGAGAAGCTGAAATTTGGAAGCGCCAGGGAACAATTCAGGAGTTGAGAACATGATCTCAGTTGTCGTCCCCATTTACAACGAAGAAGAACTCATTTGCCGATTTCACGAAGCTGTTGCCAATGCTTTGGACAGCGCCGGTGGCGATTGGGAAGTTGTGTACGTCAACGATGGTTCGGTCGACTCCTCCCTGGAATTACTCAAAGGACTGCAGGAAGCCGATTCGCGTGTCGTGGTCGTAGAGTTATCTCGCAATTGGGGGCACATGGGCGCCATCTCGGCGGGGCTGCAGACCGCTCGCGGCCGCGCTGTGATCCTGATGGACGGCGATTTCCAAGACCCGCCAGAGGTTCTGCCGCAGCTGATCGAAGAATGGCGCAACGGCGCAGAGGTTGTGGTCGCAGTGAGAAGGAGCCGGCAGGAACGGCGAAAGATTTTGGCCAAGCTCTTCCCTCTCTTCTATCGCGTGCTAGGCACACTCTCGGACTATCCAATTCCGCTGAATGCTGGAATCTTTAGCCTGATGGATCGGAAGGCTCTCGATTCGGTGAACAGTCTGGGAGAAAAGAATCGGTATCTCCCTGGGCTGAGGGCCTGGGTCGGCTATAAGAACGCCATCGTCTACTACGATCGCCAGGACCGCCTGGCAGGCGACGGCAAGCTCTCGTTCATCAGCCGAATCAAGTACGCAATGGACGCGATCACGAGCTTCAGCTACAAGCCGCTGCGGCTTAGCTTCGCGTTGTTTGGCTTTGCCAACATGATGGCGGTCATTCTGGCGCTGTCGATGCTCTTCACCAAAAGCCCATTTACGACCGTGGGCCTGGGCGTGTCGGCTGCAGTGTTCTTCACCGGCGGCATGCTGCTGCTTTGCATGGGCGTATTAGGGGAATACATGGGCCGCGTGTATGACGAGGTGCGCAGCCGTCCTCTATCCCTCATCAGCAGGATTCATCGTTCGTCCGTGATGATGGCTTCGCAGACAGGGAATTTTCAGGACGAGAAACGGCATCGGGCTGCGTAAGCGATTTAGTGAAGAAACAATCTTCGGCGCCTGCCGGAGGTTGTTTTTTTTGCGCAATTTCTGCCTTCGGGTGAAAGTGGGTTGGGCATTCGACTTGAGCCAAAAGCCCAAGCCGCCGTTAAGGTTCTATGCTGCGGTTTAGCTTGACTCTTATCGCATTGTTTGTGGCCGTCGCTGGTGGGTTACGTCAAGGCTTCTTCTGCGATGCAGCTGATTCAGCGACGAGAGCCGGCAGCGGCTGCTTCTGCGATCCCGGGCCACAGGCTGGGATGCCATCCTCTACAGCAGTTCCCTCTTCATGATCGTTCCAGGTCTCAACCATTACGAATGGCGGAGGAGTGTCGGGAGGGAATACTTTGCGCCAGTAATTGAACGTGTCTGTGAAGGTCTGGCCACAGCGCGCTGAAATGTGGCGATTCAGACCCCAGGAGGCTTTGCTGTCATCAAACGTCGCCCAGGCGCCTCCGACCACGATCTTGTCGGAATATTTTGCCAGCATGGTTTGATAGAAGTCCTGAAGATACTGCTCTCCCCAGTTGCTGCCGTCAGGCGTCCAGCCTTTGTTTCCGGGGCTCACCCATGCGTAGTAGCCATCAAACGCAGCGGGATGGTCGCCGGGCAGGTTCTCATTGATAAGCAGCGGTTGTGGGTCCCATTTGTTCACTACCGTACGCACCCGGTCCCAATCGGTGTGTCCGCTCTTGGGGAATATAAAAATCACCGGCCGGCCTTCGTAGGTGAGGTATGCCTGGTGTCCCGAAGCCTTTGAGGAAAGGTACGTTTCGTGGAACATCGTAAAATCTGCGATCGCGGAGTCAGTCGCTCCCTCCTCCTGATCGGTTTCGTCATACATCATGGCGATCTTGAACTTTTTCTTGGCAGCGATCGACTGCAGGATGGCATAGCTGCGGTCGATAAAGGGCTCGCGATCCCCATACCAGTCCACCACAAACCCGCTAATACCCATGGTCTGGGCCTGTTTGATCTGTTTGGTCAATTTAGCCGCGTCCTGTGAGGAATAGCCTATATCGATGTGCTTGGGGTGACCCCACCAAGCCTCATACAAGGCGAGGATCTCCGGTGACGACCCGGTCGCCTTGTGCTGTAGCCGCTCCGCATGGTTTGATCCGGGTCCAGAACATCCGTGGGGCAGCAGAAGACAAAAAAGAACTGCAGTGCTTACTCGAACAAACATAGGTAAACTAGTTAGACGCGCCGGGAGAGATTCGGGGTTGCAGCGAACGGCCTCAATTGGGCTGGAACCGGCACTCGGAGCAGCCACTCCGTTCATTGTCGCATCTTACAAAGTGTCGCCGCTGCAAAAGATAAACCCCCGGGCGTGAAGCAGATTCCTTCGATCGTGAACTGGAGACTCCAAAAATTACCGTGAGCGCTCTTACCCCAACTACGAAGACGCTGCATGCCCGTATTGTCTCGGGAAGCATCGTATTGCTCTCAGGATCAGGCCTCACGACCGGCGTAAACCTTGCCTACAATGTTGCGGTTGCGCGGTTTCTTGGGCCGACGGGTTTTGGACACGCCACGGTCGTTTATACGTTGCTTACCCTGATCTCTGCGGTCACGCTTTCATTTCAGATTATTTCGGCCAAGGTGGTGGCGCAGCAAGACACGCCCGAGGGAAAGGCTGCGGTCTATCGTGGCTTCCAGCGCTCGGCGTGGGGATGCGGCATCTTTGCCGCACTGATATTGCTGCTGTTCCAGGGCGCAATTGCGGATTATCTGAATCTTCCAGGCTCCATGCTTGTCGCGTTGCTCGCGATCGGCGCAGCTTTTTACGTGCCCCTCGGAAGCAGGCGTGGCTACATTCAGGGCACTTACGGATTTCGTCGACTGGCCTTCAACATGGTTCTCGAAGGAGTCATTCGCCTGGGTGGATCGCTGGTTCTGATCCTCATGGGGTTTGGCGTTCAGGGAGTGATCGCAGCCAATTCGGCCGCGGTGGCAGTCGCCTACCTTGCCGTTCGTCCCAAACTGGCGCATCGGATTCGAAATCCTCTTGGCTTTTGGTATGCGTTTCGCGAAACGTCGCAGGCGTTGGTCTTCTTTTCTGGCCAGGTGTTGATCAACAACTGCGACATCGTGCTGGTGAAACATTTTTTTCCGCCGAAGATGGCGGGGCTGTACGCCGCGGTGGCGATGGTTGGTCGAGTGATCTATGCCTTTTCATCCGCGGTTGTGAACAGCATGTTTCCGCTGGTTGCGGGCACTCGCGAAGAAGAGCGAAAGGACCTCAAGGTTATCGCAACCTCGCTCTTGCTGGTTTTAGGAGTGGGGTCGGGATTAGCTGTCGCTCTGGGAATCACACCGGCGTGGGTCTGGACGACTTTTTTTGGGGCCGGGTTTGAGATCGTGGGCCAATACAGCCTTCCTTATCTTCTGGCGCTGTATGCCATTGCCACGATTGTCTACTCGCTAAGCGTCGTGATTATTACATACGAAATGTCGTACAAGATCGCGAACACCAGCTGGGTACAGTTGGCATTCAGCGCTGTGCTCATCGCCGGCATCTGCCGTTTTCATTCCTCCCTGCACCAGGTAATTCTTGTGCAGCTGGACCTGATGGTGGTTCTGTTAATCCTGGTGGCGTTTCCATTCCTGATCAACTCCCTGAGCGATCCTAAAGAGCTGCTGCATGTGGGAGACTGGCGACCTCTCAGGGTGATTCGGTGCGTATCAGAGGATGAAGTCATTGCCGAATTCCTGAAGAGCGATTTCCACTATCCGGCGTTTCGGGAATATCAGGAGTCGCTCCGCGAACTGGTGGCCAATCCAAAGCTGGATAATGCCTGCGAAAATGCCAAGCGGCGCGCCCTGCTTTTCATTCGCCACCTTTCGTTATGGAAGGAAATCCCGGTTGATACCGAATGGTTTGAGGTTGAAGTCAAGGCAGCTGATCTCGATCGCATTCGAGTGTTTCCACGGGCGCAGTGGCGTAAGCTCGCACGCGGTAATTTCTCGATGAACGCAATCATTGACGCCATGCGAACGCACCAGGATTCGATCGATCCTCAGTTTTTCGCGAAGATCTCTTCGATTCGCAAACAACTTCGCCAGGCAGATTTTGCAACCGGCGCAGTGATTCTCATCGGTTTGAATGAAAGCGAGCCACTTACAGTGCTGGATGGGAATCATAGGTTGGTGGCGGCACTGCTTGAATCTCCGAGCCGGATGGAGCACCTTCGCTTTATTTGCGGTTTGTCATCCAGGATGACGGAATGCTGTTGGTACAATACGAATCTCGTCACTCTTTTCAAATATGGCAGGAACGTTCTGACACACACAAGACGCGATCCCGAAGCAGAGCTTGCACGTCTTCTTCAAAGCCCGGGATAGATCGTATTGCGCAAATAGGAATTACGGTGGAGATTTGCCTGTGGCAGACTCTGGCGCCAAAGAACAGAGACGTCACAGAGATTAATAAGTGGGGACGGAAATATGAGACTTCGAGTGGGTGCTGTGGCAGTAAAAGAATTACCGGAGACATTGACGTTCAAACAGGGCCAGACGTTTTTTCGGGAACTGGAAAGTTGCATGAATATCGAACGGCCCTGCATTGTGCTTGATTGCTCGAAAGTGCGCGCCATGGACAGCTCAGCCATTCACCTGTTGCTTTGCTGCCTTGAAGAAGCCATGAAGCGAAATGGCGACGTGAAATTGTCGGCAGTATCGACGGAGGCGAGAGAGATACTGCGGCTCACTAAGACGGATCGTCTGTTTAAGATTTACGATACGAGCGCTGAGGCAACCAACAGCTTCTATCACCGTCCCACTCATGGGCAGCATACACCCGCGCACATTGCGACGCACGAAACCCAAGGTTCGAGTTCAGAGATAGCGGCTTAACCGCGTTTCGTTAGTCATACCCAGGTGCATTAAAGAATAGGTCAGGATTAGATGATGATTTCTTTCGATTGGCTAAGAACACGGGTCGCCTGCTGCCTGGTAGTTTTGCTGGGCGCCCCAATGGCGAATGCGGCAGCAACACCGCCGCTGGAAGAATTCTGTGGCCAAGAAGTACAGAGCGCGTCTTCCGCCCTCGATCAGTCGCAGCGGCCTGATGGTCAAACTGACCAGGCGAGCACAGGAACTCCGCAGTCGCAGGCGCCTGATCAGAGTGGACAATCCAGTACAACCCAATCGACGCCGGGACAAGAGAAGAAAGACTCGAAACCTGTAGGCACAGCCGCAGCTCCGTATGAGAAGACCACCGGCGTTGCTGCCTCAAGGCCTGCTGGAGCGGTAATTGCGCCGGCAAAACAAAAGCGCGCGCGCTCTATTCTGATCAGAGTCAGCATCATCGTCGGAGCCGCAGTTGCTGTAGGAACCGTAGCTGCACTCTCTCACGCGAGCCCCAGCAAACCGTAAGAACAAGAGCACATAGTTACCCGGAAATTGTGGAGCATAGAATGCATATAACCCAAGGGACCAGCCGCATTAGATTCGTAAGCTTTTCTGGTATTGACGGCGCCGGCAAGAGCACTCAGATTGCAAACCTGTGCGCGCGTCTTGAAGAGCATGGTCTGCGGGTAAAGCAAATCAAATTCTGGGATGACATCGCCAGGTTGAAGAACATCCGTGAGACGACGGGACATGCAGTTTTCAAGGGCGACAAAGGCGTTGGTTCTCCATCGAGCCCCATCAACCGGCGCGACAAAAACATCCAATCGTGGCCGATGACCGCAGTACGGTTGTTCATATACCTTGTCGACGCGATCTCTGCCCGGGTCACCGTGAACAAGGTCTTGCGCTCTGACGCCGCAGATTTTGTGATCTTCGATCGATACATTTACGATGAATTGGCGAACCTGAATCTCCGGAATCCAGCAATCCGCGCTTATGTACGGCTGATCATGAAGCTGGTACCGAAACCGCAGATCAGCTATTTGCTCGATGCGGATCCTGCGAAAGCTCGCGCGCGCAAGCCGGAATATCCTCTGGAATTTCTTTATGCAAATCGCCAGTCCTACCTCCTTTTGAGCAAGCTGGTCGGGATGGATACTATAGCTCCGCTTTCCATCCAGGAAGTGAAGCGGGAGGTCGTGGACCTCGCGCTAAAAGAGCTTTCCCTTCCGACAATGACGTCGGCGTCCGATGATCGCGCGAGCACAAAACTGGACGGATCCCATGAGTGTTCCGCCGCTTAGTCAAATGATCCTTGCAACTTTCAAGTTGGGAAAGTCGGCAGAGGTTCCAACAACATTCAAGTAGTCAAAGAGAAAAGGGCTGGAATTCCCATTCGTTGCCGATTGGGAATTCCCGCCCTTCGCAGTTATCACTTGCTGTTTACCAGTAAGTCAGGCTGAAGTTATCAAGATAGGTGGTATTAGGCGATGGCTTGTAGTCTCCATCCATCTGATAATTGACGGTAACACCGTACCAACTGGCGGGCACGGCGAATGGCGGATAGGTCTTGTCGAGAGTGGCGGTTACTCCGTTCAACGTGATGGACTGGTACAGGAGCGAGTTATCGGCCAGACGCTGCACTTGAACTGTTACATGGTTCCAACCTTTATCGTTGGGATTACAGGCGATGCCGGTGGGCATCCATTTGGCATCGGCGTTGTCCCAGATATCCCACTCATGACCTCCCGTAATGCGGCACTGGGTGCCCCATATCATGCCTACCGAGTTCATATACATGTTGATGTCAAATTCCAGAACCTGTGTAACTGTGGCGTCTGTCACGTAAAAGTCGGCGTCATAGGTAAAGTTATGCAGAGTAGGAAGAATGGTGTGGTTGTAATCGGGTAAGCCCTGTGTTGAGAATTGTCCAATCAGGGGGATGGAAAACAACACGTCTCCGTAAGGAGTGGTTCCCCCGATATCGAATCGAGTGGCGTTTCCGCTTTTTGATGGACTTGAAACCCCAGGAGTCAGAGCCCAGTTAATGCCCGAGCAGGGCGCACAGTCAACATAATCGGGGTAGGACTGTCCCCAGGTGTTCCAGCCCTTGCTGGCATGGATATTGGATATCTTGTGCTGGGTCGTCGGGACTGTAACATCCACGGTAGAGTACGCCGCGCCGCCGCAGTAATCCCATTCTTCAACGACTGTATGCTGAGCGCCCGGACTAAGAGACATCTGAGTATTCAGATTCGCGCCTTGCACCACGTAAAGCAGTTGGTTATTGACATAGATGCCCATTGCGGCAACGCCTTTGGAGCAGCTCGAGGTTGCGGTCGCAACATAGCTAGTAAGGGAACCTACGGTGCTGTTGGGCTTGGGTGATGTTATCCCGACCTCACCTTGATCGGCGACAGTCAAATCAACTGTAGAGAATGTAGCTCCGCCACAATAGTCCCACTCTTCAACAACCGTATGACGCTTGCCGACGGAGAGAGTGATATTGGTGTCAAGCTGGGTTCCGTTGCTCACAAATATCAGCTTGTTATCGACATAGACGCCCATTGTGGCGACGCCTTTGTTACAGGTGGTTGTATTGGACGTGGCGACATAGTGGACCGAAGGACTTACCGTCGCACCGGCTGCTGGGCTGTTTACGATGACGTTTGCCCAGGCTGAGGAAGTAAAAAGAAATAGGGTTAAGATACATACACAGAGAGCCTTGGCATAGCAGAGAGTTTTCATACGACCTGCCTCGATTAATTTATTCCGAGCGCGCGCCTTCGGTCTTACGAGACCTGTCTAATTTGCGTGTACAGGATCGCCTTAAAGCGAGGCGATCCTGTACACGCAATCTTTCTAAGAAGATCCAGGGAATCCGCTTTTCTCAGGATGTGATCGTATGATATCGTCGCTAGTCACGGGACGCAGTGACGCAAGTCACTCGGGTTTATGTTACTAATGCGTCACTTATTGACGTACAGGTCGGCGCAAGACGGCTATTGCGGAGGCTTCGGCTGCTGCTGTTCCTGCATATGCTGTATTTTCTGCAGAGTCTGCTGCATACGTATAGTTTCATCTTCCTGGGAGTTGGGTGACGGTGCAGGAACGATGGCGCCCGGACCGGGGGGTTCGGGTTCGGGCGGATTTAAGTCGACCTGGGGCTGATCGGGTTCGGGTTCGTCGGCGTCATCGGGAGTGGGAGGCGGCGGATTGACGGGACCCGAGGTGAGTGCATTTTTGGCCTGGGGGGTGAGCAACAATTCGCGTGGAGCGCCCTGGGCACCATCCCCGACCATAATGAAGTTGTATCCCGAACCGACCAGGAGGTCCTTGAGCACGTCGCGTGAATCTCCGGGACCGTATATACCAAACACACGAGGCCCCTGGTTGAGTCCGTTGATCTTCATTCCGCTCTGGGTTGCGAGATTTTGCAGGATCTGGCGCAGATCGGAGTTATTCGCCTGGATGGTCAGTTTCCCGTCTTTGAGATTAACGACGGCGGGGCTCGGGGCAGCATCCGTCGGAAATTGAGGGGGAGTTGCTTGCTCTTTCTCGGTATTGGCGGCCTGTCCATGCTCTGCGTCAGAGGACTTTCGCGAATGCTTTGGGGAGGCGGATAATGGTGGAGCCTGCGCTTCGACTGCCTGGAAGGGTGAAGACTGCCGGGCCTGACCCGAAATGGCAGATGGGGCTGAGACGCAAGCCGCGCAAAGGCCGATCAGTGGTAGATAACGCCGGAAGAACGGGGTTTCGCCCATGCAGGAATACATCGGTAAGGTTCCTCGTAATTGTGCTGGGGGCGAACGTCCAGCATCTAAGTATCTATACTAGCGGGATTTTGACCCGCTGGCCAAAACGACCGTCACGGAAGGCTGTTCCCATGCTTTTGAAATCGATGCCCGGGCGACGTGCCCTGCTCCTTTTGCTTCTGACTGCTGCGCTCTCACTCTCGGCCGCCAACGCCGCCTCGTGCAAGACACAATCGCAAATGACGCCTGCACAACGAGATGCGCTTTTGAATGTGGCGCGTACGATGGCCGGACGAGTGCAAAACGGAGACGCACAAGGTCTCCAGGCGAATACGATTCCGGAGGTGGCGTCTAATTTTGGTGGAATCGCATCCTCTGTCAGTAGTTTGAGGCCCCTTGTGCAGCAGGCATCCATCACGGTGAACGCCCTGTATCTGTTGGACGCTTCGACCGAGCCCGCGGGTGCCCCCCGCACAGATTTCTACTGCGGAGCACCGCTCGTGGTGCTGAACTTCAACAGCCTGCCACGCGGCACATATGCGCTGGCCATTCTTCACGCGACAGGGGTGCCTCAACCTCAGCAGATTTCACTGATATTGTCGCAAGCAGCCGGCAATCGATGGATGCTCGCCGGGTTTTTCAGCAGGCCGATGGTGCAAGCGGGCCACGACGGCCTCTGGTATTGGGAATCGGCGCGGCAATACGCGCAAAAGAACATGAATTGGGCAGCGTGGTTCTACTACCGGTTGGCAACCGACTTGCTTGATCCCGTGGAGTTCTTGTCCAGCCCCAACCTGGAGAAGCTGCAGAAGGAAGCCGATAAGACGCGACCTGACAAACTCCCCGGAACCGACCCCTTGCCGCTAGCTGTGCATAGCTCGATTTTCAACATTACGGCAATCGACCCGACGGTGGCGCTAGGTCCGCTTGACCTTGAGATCCACTACACGCCTGATGCGGCCCAGGCGGCCCAACTGCGGGATCCCGCGGCCGCGCGAAAGCAGGTAATCGACGTGATGACGGCGCTGCTGGCGCAGCATCCTGAGTTGCATACGGCATTCCATGGCATCTGGATGCATGCGGATCAAGGCAACGCTTCTCTCTTTGCCCTGGAGCTGCCCATGGAGCAGATTGCAGGTGGAACTCCGCAACCAGCCACACGAACCCCATAGCCCGCTGATCGTTGCATCACGCGAGCTACCCGGGGTAAGCTCCGGTGATATAGCCCTCCAGCGCCTGAATGGCCATCTCCTGACCAGAGATTACCCATTTGACCAGGTCACCGATGGAAACCACGCCAACCACCATGTCGTCCTGCAACACGGGGAGATGGCGGAAGTGGTGTTGGGTCATCATCGTCATGCACTCGTCCACAGTGTGTTGGGGACTCACGAAAAGGACCGGACTGGTCATGATCTCGTGGACCTTAGTATCTCGGGACGGGTTGCCCATCAGGATGCCTTTGCGCGCGTAATCCCGTTCTGACAGGATGCCGACGAGCCGTTTGCCGGTGCAGACCAGCAAGGCGCCGACATCGTACTCCGCCATCAACTCAAGGGCGTCGTATACCGACTGTTCAGGCTCGATTGACAACACTCTTTTTTGATCTTTGCTCTTCAGGACCAACCCTATTGTGTCGGAAACGTCCATCTGACCCTCCTCGGATTCCGCAGCCACTGACTGGCAGCCACTGACTGAATGTGGTTACCAGTCGTGCGACGTGCGTGGGAAAGTTGAAAACTCAACAAATCTGGGTAAGTGTGATCATGGGATCCGGTTCGACCCATTGTGCCCGCTTCTGTTCTCCGCAAACGGTGTATGCGAGGGCACGTTTCTGAATCGACACCCGGTCAATATAGCCCATCTGCAACACGACAGAAAAGAGCTGATTTGGTCTGGCTCGTTTTATGACATCGGCTTTACATGTTTTGCGGCTGCGCGACTGAGGTAGTGCGGGCCGAGTCGGACTTTCTATCGTCTTGAGGAAACGAAAGGTGGTTGGCCCAGGATTCATTTGGAAGGGAAGCTCAGTGAGGTTCGGGATGGTTCAAGACCAGCGGGTTGGGAGTTTTGGACGACGAATTTGTGCTGCTCAGTTTGGAACATATCTCGAACTCGTGTTCCGCTCGTTGGCGCAACCCTTGCTTGCGGTAGATCTGGCCGAGTTTGAAATGCAGGCTGGAAGTGTCCGGCGAGAGCGCAATAGCCCGCTCCAACTCGCTTTGCGCCTTTGGCAAATTTTGCAGGCCCATGTAAGCCTTGCCCAAGGTTTCATGAACGGTGGGATTTTCGGGTGCCAGTCCAACGGCCTTTTCCAAGGGAGGAATCGCCCTGTCGAATTCATTTTGTTCGGCCAACAGAGTACCCAGATTCAAGAACGGTTGCGCGTCCACAGGTGCGCTTCCCTGCCATTCTATTGCTGTCTGGAAGGCCATCTTTGCCTTCTCACTATCGTTCAATTCGCGCCACGCCAATCCGATATTGTTCTCGGCCTCAATATACTTTGGCCGCAAGGTCAATGCGTGTTCAAAATTCGAGATCGAGTCGGCGAAGTTATTCTCATTGAACTTGGTTCGGCCGAGCAGGTACCAAGTGTCGGCGTCGTTTGGATTTGCGGCGACTGCCTCTGAAAACCACTTATCGGCGTCTGCATAATCACGCAGAATGACGTAGTCTGAGGCGACGATTTTGAAATCATCGGCACCGGGGCGGCGGAAGCTTGCGCCGGCCGTGAACTCTTCGAGAGACTCCTTCGGCTTTTGTTCGCGAAAGAGTATATAGCCTAGCAAGAAATGCGCGTCCGCTGAAGAAGCGTGCATGGCCAGATAGTTGCGCGCGCTTGATTCCGCTTCCGCCAGTCTGCCGGCATCAAGGAGCGATCGCATTTCCGCAAGTGGGTCTGTCTGCTGCTGGCTGTAGCCGGGTGTCGCGCATAATACGGCGAAGGCAACCAGGCAATGCGCGATGTGAAGATTTATCCTTCGCACGATCCAGCTTCCTTAGTGGGCATTGTTTTTGATCGAATTGGAATCACTTGCCTGTCCTGCAACCGCAGCGCTCGCTTCTCGCTGCAGCGTTCCATACATGCGCATTTCCTCTTGCGCCTCAGCACTCTTACCCTGAGCCCTGTAAACATTGGCGAGCAGAAAATGAATGGAAGGTTCGCGCGGGCTATCTTTCCTGGCCATTAGCAAGTCGGGCAATGCCTCGGGCTGCCTGCCTAGTCTGACGAGCGCCCGAGCTCGATCGACTCGCGCCTGCATGAGCGTTGAGCAGCGATCGATGGAGCGATTGAGCTCATTCAGAGCTTCGTCAGCTGAATCGTTGGCCTCAAGCATCGAGTTGCCAAGCTTCCATCGCGCCATGCAGTTATTTGGATCGTTTACCAGCTCTGCTTTGAATTCGGTTTGTGCCGATTGCCATTTGCCGATGTACCAGTACGCATCACCCATGTGCATATGCGTTCCGGGCTGCTGGGGCGCCATGTCTGCGGCCTTCTTGTATTCAACCAGAGCAAGATCGTAATTGTGCATGCTTTCATCGATCTCGCCGGCAATCTCGTGGGCGACCACGGAGTCAGGATCTATCTCGTTGATCTTCTTGAGAGCGTCCTCAGACATTTGCAGATAGGTTTTGCCAAGCAGATACCATGCGTGCTGATCTTTAGGGTTTCGCTTGAGGAAGTCGTTGAGCCGTGATGCGGCTTCTTGAAATTTGCGCGAGCTGATGAGGATGCGCACGAGCGTCATCTGAACCTGGTCGTCGTTGGGATTGGCACGCAATGCCGACTTAAGGAACGGCTCTGCTTTGTCCTCCGCGCCTAACTGCGCATAGCTCATGCCCAGCATTGCGGCTGCGCTGGGCATGGTTGGATTGAGCTCCAATCCTCGCTGAAGCACTTCTGCGGCATGAGCGAAGTCGTGACGGTCAAAGTACAACATGCCGAGATTGTTGTAAGCCGCGGCGAGATGAGGCGCAAGCTTGATGATCGACCGGTACTTTTCAATTGCGGCGGCATCGTCGCCTTGCTGCTTCGCCGCTTTCGCCTGTGCATACAGCTGCTGAACAGCCGGAGTGACCTCGTCGTTCCCCTGTTGTGTATGGGCATGGAAAGGCTGGGAAACCAGCAACGAGGCCGCCAGAAGCCAGGGGGAACATTGCAGCCACCGTGGGGAGCGGGCGAACTTCATGATAAGAGATTGTAGTTGATTTCTACACATGAAAGCACTGATGGGCGGCCGTGATGCGGCATGGCCAGAGGTTGATGTTCGAGGCTTGGAATGCGCTTGCGCATCTCTTCGCGCTGAAGATGAATCGACGGAAGCATGATGCGAGTTGTAATCGAAGTTGAAAAAAAGGAACCGGGCTGCAAGATGAGCAGCCCGGCGGAAACAAGAGACGCGCAAGTGACACAATTCAGGAGTAACTTAGAACTCCAATCGGAAGCTAACCTGTCCCTGACGGTTAGAAATCTGCGAACCCTGGTCTTTGACCTGACCAAAGGTGCCGTCGCTTATGTTGCCGTCTGGGCCGTTGAACTGGGTTCGATTGAACGCGTTGAAGTAATCGACCGTGAGAATGGCCTGGAAGCGTTCTCCCAAATAGAAGTGCTTTCGGGCATTCAGGCTTTCGTTATAGAGCGGCGGATTTCTCAGTTGCCCATAGATCCTCTTTGCATTGCCGAGCACATATTGTGTTGAGGTGGGCGTGAAGCCGGCAGGGTTGAACATCTGTGCCACTGTCGACTTACCGGTGAAGTAGTCGCGCGCTTTGCTATAGGACGCGGTGCTGAGGCCGACCGAGGGGTTCCTGTCAGGACGATTGAAACCGTTCGGGAATGGCGTGCCGTTCTCGCAGACAGAGCTGCCGTTGCAATTTCCAAGCGGTGTTCCAGCTTCATAGTCAAGAATCCAGCCGACCTGCCATCCGCCAAGTACGTTTCCGGTGGTGTGATTGTTGAGGAACTTCTTGCCTGGACCGATGGGCAATTCGTATGTGCCGCTAGCCTTGAAGGTTTGCGCCTCGTTGCTGCTGGAGACTGTCCATTCAGGCTTCTGGTTGAACTTGTTGATACCACCAGCAGTGAAGCTTGAAAAACCGCTGCTTGTGTTGTCCATCAAGTGGGAGAGTGTGTAGCCCGCAAGGAAGGACAGTCCGTTGCTGAAGCGTTTGTCTATCTCGATTTGGGCGCCTTGATAGTAGGTGGTCCCAAACGCCTCAAAGTTGTTGAAGATTTTTGAATACTGCGGATAGGGTACAAGCGCTTGTGCCACGGTCGCCGACCCTCCGAAGTCAGTCACAAAGTTGCTGTAAGGCAACGGAACGCCGTCCACCGAAGTGTCTCCGGGGGCGAAGGTGTCCGCCAACTGCGAACCCATTGCGAGATATTTGGGATCGAGCTGATTGATTTCGTTTAGCTGGCTAGGCAGGTGGATGATGCGGTTGCCTACCCACGCCGCGGTGAGCAGCATGTTATACGGCAACTCGCGCTGAACGTTGAGGTTCCACTGCTGCGTGTAGGGGGCATAGCCATCTTTTTTGCTGAAGGCATCGATCTGGTTGCCTGCGCCGAGCCCTGGACTGAACGGGGTCGGAACGGTGGCGGGTATAGCGTTTGTATCCCAACTGCCAAACGATGAGGTGAAGCTGCCGGTGCTGTTTCGCGTGAAGGAACCGGTAAGGAGGTTGCCGTAATTGACAGCGACCTTTGCGGTGCCATACTCGTATGCGCCGCCATTGAGGAATGCGACGTCCAGTCCACCTTGAACGACGGTCTTGTCGTTGAGCTTGTAGGCAAATCCGAATCTGGGTCCGAAATGACCCCAATGGATGTCGGCGCGGTCAAACCCGGCACAGCCTGTGCAGTTGCCGAACTTCGTTGCCGAGCCGGGAAGGTTGGTTCCGGGGAAGGTTCCTGGTTTGTCCTGATTGAAGAAGACGATCAGGTTGTTGCCCTCGGTGAACGGCGCCTGGATATCCCACCGAAGTCCGAGGTTGAGGGTCAGCTTGGGAGACAGCTTGATGTCGTCTTGAAGATAGGGAGATAAATCCCAGTTGCGCAGCCGCAGTTCCTGCGAGTTACTGCGATTTGCTGCATCGGGTATGCCGAGCAGGAAACTGGCGAAGGCGCTGCCGTAGTTTCCGAAGTTCGGGTCAGTGGAATCGTGAACCGAAGTAGTGCGCTGGCTAAAGCTGAAGTGTCCACCCTCGGTCTGCTCCTCGTTGTCATCCTGGTAAGAGCGGCGGAACTCTGCGCCCATGTTGAAAGTGTTACGACCCTTCATCCAGAGCCAGTTGTTAACGAGAGCAACTCCGAGCTTGCGGTTGATGGACTTGAGCCATGCGCCGCTGGTGCCCCAGCTCGTGGGCGAGTGATTGCCATCGAAGGTGATGTTGGGAGGAATGGTACCTTCTGTCACCGCGGGAAAGTTGTACTTGGTTTGGTTGAACTGATTGTTGATTTCGCCAATCCAACCAATACCCGCAGTCGCCACAAGGTGAGAGGAGACGGTGTTGCTGTAGTTCAGCAGGAACACGCTGCCCAAGGCCGGTTCAAACTTCATGCTGTTAAGCGGGTTTGGCTGAACGACAAGCGGGTGGTTATCAAAACTGTAGTTGCTGAAGCTGTTTCGCCACTGACTGTAATGAAGAGTCTGCGTGGGCGTTAAATTGTGATCGACGGTGAAGCCCCACACATGCTGGATATGCGGATTGATAAACGGAGCGAAGCTCTTGTTGCTGTCTAAACCTCCCACGCCGCTGCCCGAGCGATCGGGATTTGGGATGGACGGAATGAGGGTGGCAGAGAGCGGACTGATGCGATCGGGGCATATGACATTGAGTCTGCCATTGCATTGGAACTGCTTGCCGGTGAGCGGATCGAAGATGGGGATCAGGTTGCCCGTGCTTCCATCGACAAAGTCGCTGAAGTCGCCGGTCTTTTCGATCGCTGTGGGCACGGTGGAGACGTCAGTGTCTTCGTTGTTTTGCTTGTACCACTCCTGTGTGTAGAAGCCGAACGTTTTATTGTGTCCGTCGTAGACGTGAGGAATCCAGATGGGGCCGCCGACGGCAAATCCGTAATTGTTTTCGTGGTCTGTTGGCGGCTTGTTGCGGGTGTTCGATGAATCCCATGCGGGACCGTTGAAGAAGCCCACTGAATCGAAGAAGCTGTTGCGGTTGATCTCAAACAAGTCGCCGTGATATTTGTTTCCACCGGACTTCATCTGGTAGGTCAATGCCCCCTGGCCCAGACCGAATTGCGCGGAGAATGTGGAGCGCTCGACGCGGTATTCCTGCACCAGTTCGAATGGCGGATTGAAGTTGGTGGTATAGCCCTCGGTTTCCGGCTGCGGTGCGGGGATACCGTTGTAGACAATCTCCTGCTCGAAGTCGACACCACCGCTGACACGGTGAGAGAAGGTGCTGCCTGTAGTTCCCGGCGCCATGAACTGGAGCGCGTCCACCTGGCGGCCGCGACCCGAAACTTCGACCGGCAACGCCGCAACCACGACCGGCTCGATCGTGCTGCCGAGTTCGGGTTGTGTCGTGTTCAGGGCAATCTGATCTGCAGTGACCTGAACAGTCTCAGTAGCCGCGCCAGTTGAAACTACAACGTCAATGGTGGCCGTGGTACTGACCTCAATCGTGACGTCATTGTGAACTGCCTTTTTGAACCCTGAGGATTCAACCTCGACGTTGTAGCGGCCGGGGATCAAGCCTCTGACCGTGTATGTGCCTGCACTGCCGGTAACTGCGTTCGTTGATACCGAGGTTTCCTGATTGGTAATGGTGACCTTGGCACCAGAAATCACAGCTCCGCTGGAATCGGTGACGGTACCCGTAATGCCTGCACTGGCCTGGCTGCGGACGACATGCGGGGCCAACAGTATGAGGCATCCGAGTGTAAAGGTGACGGCGAACTTAGCCCACAGACATGGGTTAAAAGGGCGCACTCCTGCGCGCTGCTTGAGAACGGGGAATTCTCTCACTGTGTCTCCTAACAAAAGTCGTACTACTTCTGCAATCCAATCGTGAACAGGGAATCTCGTAACGGTGGGCTCTATCCCGGCCCATTCATCTCCGCTATGGAATCGATACCATTTTTGGGCTGAACGCTCCCATAGCGGGCAAATATAAATTGATCCAAATCTGTCTGTCAAGTTTTTTTAGGGGCGAGCGATCCCGCCGCTTCATAACTGCAGAATGGTTCCTATGGCAGAAAAGCAGGACAATTGCGTGCGGAAGTCATGGCTTGCTCGTTGAAGAAGCGGGTGTTGAAGATGGCGATGCGGTCACTGGGCACGGATGCAGCCCGCACATGGAACCGGTGATTCCCTTGCCCTCTGTGATGGTGAAGATGCGGTCGACACCGGGAAGTTTCACAGCCTCTACGACCCCGGATGGCCAATGAATTTCAGCCGTTCCCGCATCGGTGGAATCGCCGAGGCCGAAGTGGGCCCGCTGATCGTTGGTTGACACGTAGCTTCCACCGCTTA
>WNGR01007884.1_pt1 | contig 19255 bp, 19 predicted proteins | sample 5407581 | NCBI WGS metagenome assembly WNGR01 (sample SAMN13153383, study PRJNA577476) | soil metagenome | isolation source: 80 cm soil or saprolite under Garry oak tree replicate 2 | place: USA:California | collected 2016-06-15 | reverse complement strand
CATCCCCGTCCTTCACGAAAGCCATGAGAGTGTTCGCTGAATGTCCCATCGAAGTAGGCGTCCAGGATCATTCTCATGACCTCAGCAAGAAGTTTGTCGCTCCAAACGGGTATACCGAGCGGCCTCTTTTTCCCGTTTTTCTTCAATATGTAGGTTCTTCGTGCTGGTTGCCATTGGTATCGTTCCTGCTTCAGCGCAGTAATGATGGCCTCAAAGGTTTCCAGTGAGGTGCCGTCAGCCGTTTCTTCCGTCACGCCGGGCGTCATCGCGCCAGCATTTCGATAAACTCGACCGTAGGCAGTTAGGTACAGATTTGTGTTGTACAGTTGCCTGTAGACGCGCTTTAATGGCAAGCCTCGCTTGCCGCGTTCACGGAGAAGCCCTAAATACGTTTCGGTTGTCTGCAATTTCGCATACCTCCATGCATTAGTAACTTCCTGATACCTTCCCTCTGCGTGGGTATCTTTCACGCACTCTGACCTACCTTCGTAGGCTGCCCCTTTGACCTCTCGGAGTCGTCGTTGTTTCCTTGAGATCTCATATGGGGGTTCCGTCACCATGAGCCTCGCGGCTTTTAGGCGATCCCGCTTTTGCACATATGAAACGTGTAGTGTGTTTAGGTGCCCGTTTGTTCTCTTTCGGGTTCATTACCCGCCATTCATCGGAGGGGGTGGTGTTCATGAGGACTGGGGTCTCATGTTTTTCCGATGTCGTTCTTTCAGGCATGGTTTTAACGGATGCAAGTGATCATCATGCGGGAACTCAGGTTTAGCAATTGGCCAGCTTCACCATGCACACAGGACTTGCAGAGCAACTCTTTACATGCCTTCGAGGGTTCTCCGCTTTTCCAACATGCTACTTTCCCCTTTGCGTTTCCGCTCCAGGTTGGTTGGATGTCCTAGAGGTTCTTACCCCCTTCCTCTCCCGCGTTACACGGGTATTTCATATGCACCGACACGGCGCACCCAATCCACTTGTGCATCCTGGCCGGGGTCAAACTCCAGCGGCAGAAACAGCGCTGGGGCGTGGTGAGCCTTGTTCCATTGGGTCATATGCAGACGGACTCGCGCCTCGCTGCCCTGATAGCCCTCGGCCTGGAGCAGCTCATAGAGCTTGTGCCCGGTATACTGCTGCTTGGGCGGCAGATGCGCATTTTCGGCCAGCAGTTCGTCGGCGCGTGCCCGAAAGGCCCCGAACACCGGGGACGGCTTGGCGCGGCTGAGCCGGTAGGGCTGCGGTGGCTGCGTGTCGACCGCTTTATCCACGGTTTTGCGAGAATGGTTGTGTTCGCGGGCGATCTGCCTCTTACTCTTGCCTTCGAGGTAGTAGGCCCGGCGAATGGCTTCGCGTTCTTCCACGGTAATCATCTCCAGTGCTCCTATCGCTAAAGTGGGTAGACTGCTCACCTTATCAGCGGGACCTGGCTCCCTTTTTCGTTAGCAGATGGACCGCTGGCCCCCAAATGTGATTCGCACCATTTGGAGACTGGCCCCCGCATCTGGTTATCACCAGAGGAGGTACTGGCTCCCTTTTATATTACACAAAACACTCATAGGAGGCGGGGAGAAGTGTAACGTGCTTACGTATAAACCGTTGGGGTACTTTCTCTCACGACAAGGAAGGAGGGCGTGTCGATTCTCTTTTATCACCGCGTAGTTCCCCTTAGTTTGTAGTGCTACCTGCGCTATGCAGATGAACCCTGGGAGGGCAACTATCATGTACAAGAAAGGTATTGCACCCGCAGTGACCGGATTGCTGGTGATCACCATCATCGTAGCAGCGGTCGCCTTTAGTTCCCGTGTGGCTCTGGCAAAGCCAGCACCATCTAACGTCCAGGTCAATCAAGTATTTCTAGGCCCTTTCCCAACGAACAAGCAGAATGAACCCAGCCTGGCTCAGAATCCGACCAAGCTCTTGAATCTGATTTCAGGCTCCAATGATGAGATCGGCGAACCAGCATGTACGAACACCACGCCTTCGTCGTGCCCGTTCGTAGCAGGCGTCCAGAGTTCCGGGTTCTATGCCTCTTTCAATGGTGGCCAGGTCTGGCCATGCCAGGGGCTGATTGATCTCTCCGCATTCCACGAGTACAGCTTTGGCGACCCGGCGCAGGCTTTCGACAGCAAAGGCAATGCCTACTACGGTACGCTTGCATTCCCTTTCCCTCCAACCACTGAGGAGCGAGCCACGGGCCTGCAAGCGGACTTCTTTATCGCCAAGTCGACCGATGGCGGCTGCCACTACACTTCAGCAGCCAGGGTCAGTGGCTCATCTCCCGCTCAGTTCGACGACAAGGATGCCATCACCGCCGATGCCAACCCCAGCAGCCCGTTCCACGACAACGTCTACGCCTCCTGGACGAAGTTTGCCAAGCCGGGCGGCAATGGTTTTGGTGGCGACCAGATCTTCTTCTCGCGCTCGACGGACGGCGGGGCGAGCTTCAGCAATCCACAGCCTATCAGCCCTGGGTACAACAACAACCATGTCGGCGGTCGACAAGGCTCGGCGGTGAGGGTTGGACCAGACGGGACGGTCTACGTGGTCTGGCTCGATTCGGTCGGGAAGCAGGCGGTCGAACGCCTCTCGATTTCCCACGATGGTGGCAAGACCTTCCCGATGCAAAACCTCACCGTGGCCACGGTCACCGATGATTTCGTCAGCCCGGTGCCTGGGTCGAGCTTCCGCCAGGATGCGCGTACGTTCCCCTCGTTCTCGATCGCACCAGATGGCACGTTGTACGTGGCGTGGAGCAACCGCACTGGTGATCCCAGCAGTGGGCATGCGGTCGTCCTGCTCACGAAGTCTACCGACGACGGGCTGACCTGGTCTCCGCCAATCGTGGCAGGGAATGTCAGTGGTCGCAGCGCCTTCTTCGCATCCGTGACGACCGATCCGAGTGGCAACGTGGATGTGGTCTTCCAGGCTCTAGATGATGTCGCCACAGGCACGGCACCGGGAGCGGGCGTGGTGCATTATGACACCTACCTGACGCGGTCTACCAATGGCGGGGCGAGTTTCAGCGGCCCAACGGTAATCAGCACGGCGACCTCCGACCCCGACGGCTCCAGCACGAACAGTCTGGGGGCGCAGTTTCTTGGGGACTACATTACTGCTGTGGCAGATGCTGCGCACGTCTACGCAGTGTGGACGGACTCGCGCAATGCCACAGCGTGTGCGGCGGTGGATGCCTTCCGCGCGGGAACAGCGGGCAAGCCCGATGTGATTACCCAGTGCCCAACCACATTCGGCAATACAGACATCTTCCTGGGCATCGTGTCACCGTAGTGGAGAGAGCAGGGTGTGCCGAGCCGTCTGCTCTGCTGAATTGGAACGTCCCTGAGCTCTGCTTAGGGACGTTCTCCTCAGACAGTTCCTCAGGCTGCTGCTTGATAATCTCGCTCAGTCCCTGGCTTAACTGTTCTTTGAGCCGACCGCATTGACATGACGAGACCACGGAGTGGTCTCGGACTTCTCAATACCCTGAAATTGACGTATCGGATACACTTCCTTTCTACTGATCAGTTCGTGAAATCCGCTTGGAACATAAACGGCGCATAAAACTGCATAAACTGCCTCTGGAGGCCGATCCATTTTATTACCTTTTTTAACGAACGCAGCACTACCCGTAGTTTGTTGAATGGGGAAAAATCGGCCCTTTGCTATTGCATTCATGGCCGATCCCGTGTGGACTCTGCATGTATGAATCAAAAGAGACAGGTTGCTCTCGTTTGAAGAAAAATCAGGATTCAACAAAGTAGCGGTATGCAAAGGCGAAATTGCATTGAGCCCTCAGGTACCCAGGATCCCACAATCGCTTGGCCATGGATGCTGACTACGTTTTACCTGTTTCTTGAGTAATTCCTTGCCTGCTCGCTTGCCTACAACTATTTCATACACCCCGATAACAGTCAGTGGTTGCAGGGCCATTGCCCCGTTAGAGGTGACTGAAAGCCTCATTCTTTAGCGAGATCATTAAGCGCTACGAAGTTGCAGGGCTATTGCCCCGTTAGAGGTGACTGAATGAATGAAATAAATCTCCCAAAGCTTTGATCGGAGACTCGTTGGGCCATATTTCTACTATTGCTTTGTAGACATCATAGGCTTCACTGAGCCATAAATTGTAGCCCTGTGCGTTGGACGCGTTCACGCTTGCCAGTAAGTAGGTGCGGCTCTGTTCCATATCCCCTAGTATGGCTGCGGTCTTCGCTTGCAGGTTGATAAACTCTATCCGTGTGCTTTCAGAGACAGACATCTTTGGCTGTAAACCGTTGACTGCTATCAGTGATTGCCATGCGTCCTGCGGCTGATGGAGGTCCGTGTAGGTAAGTGCTTCGTATAGGTGCAATACAGGCTTACTGCATATAGTGTACAGGTAGTTGGGATCATTTTCTGGATACTCTGGGAAGCTTTCATGTGCAAGTCCAAGATAACGCAATGCATTTTGTTTTTCACCGCACCTTGCGCTCGCACTGGCTAATCCTAGATAAACACGACTATGTAGGAGAGGCGAGATGTGACTAACGAATGGAGTTGCTTCCAGATACTTCTGTAAAGCCATAGCTGGCTCTTTGCCAACAAGAAAAATGGTTGCTTGTTGTTTGAGTGCCCCAGCTTGTATGTCGTGGCTCTCAGCCACCTGGCTGTAAAGCACCGCTTGTTGACAGTACGCTTTCATAACATTGACATTTCCGTGGTCCACCTCAGCCGCTAAAATGTAGCCTTGTGAGGCAAGATGAGCGGCTTTCTGCTGGTACTTTGATGGTTGATGTGCCAGCGTGACAAGCTGGGGAAGGTAGAGAGGCAGCACCTTTTCTACCTCTGCCGCCCCGCTTTCGTTGCTTAAACGCCAGCATGAGTCAATGACGTTTTCAAGATATTCCAGGGTAGGTTCATCGACTTTTGTTGGATTTGCTAGCACAGAGGCTATGCGTTCTAAAGTGTCTAAGTTCATTGAAGGTAATGCTAATGCTGTGCTGGCTATGCCAAGAACTTGTAGAAGGAATTTGCGGCGTTGTTGATCCATATCTGTCTCCACTGCTCCTGTCGTTGAAACGTTCTGTGCTCTCTCATGGGAACCTCCCCCAGCGAGTAGTCCAAGTTCCTGTGAGGTTATGGTCCTTCCCGATAACTTGGAGAAGTACCCACAGAGGATACGTCGTGAGCTTGGATGGATTGCATGGCCTTGCTCTGCGCGTAAAATTGTTCGTCTTGATAATGTTGTTTTCTCTGCAAGATCATCAATGGAAAGGTCGTATTGCTCTCGGATAATACGTAGGGAGTGCCTATACTCCATGTTTCCTACCTCATATTGTGACTACTTTACAGTGTACCTACTCTTTATCGCATTGTCGATGCTTTTTTAAGACCCTTGGTAAACTGGCACTAAACTGTCACAAAAGTCTCACACGAACGTCATCATTTTTTCCGCAAATTCTCCACAGTTTGTGTACACTACTGTTAAACGCACTTGAAAAGAAATCACTACTGGCGAGATGGGTAAGAAGGTTGGATAAGCTCTGTACAACAGAGGTTTATGTACTTAGTCCAACATTACTAGTCCGCTGACATCACCAGGTGCTATTTCACGCCCAAGACGATCGGACAAAACTCGTAGCACGCGATAGATCAAGACTTCGCTCACACCTTCGCCTCGTGTCATTTTACGAAGCGAGGACTCTGAAATATCGGCTAAGTCAGCCAGTTCATTGACTCGTAGACCGGCACGCTTTCGTAACTGGTCCAATGTATCCATAAAGCCTCCTGATAAATAATGTCAATATTTTGCGACAAAAGACGGTTTCTGTCAACAGAGGCTTAGATTAAAGGATACCATTCCATAATATAGTAAAAACCGTTTTTTATCAATATAAGACTTGATTTATCTGTTTTTATGTGCTATTGTATTACATAGTATGAGTCGATTGGTGCGTTTAATGTAGCAAGGGAAATGGAGGTGGTCTAGCTCGGTGTGAGAGTCGCTGAGCCGGAATGGAAAGCGTCACGGTAGGGAAATACTCGTAGTGCAGCCTTTGTAGAACCGTTTTGTAAAACGTGGAGTGTCACCTCAGTGGGCAAACACTGAGGTGACCTTTTGAGACCAGTCACCGTTAATCGTCCCTGGCCTCACTGTGCATTATATCGCATCGTGAGGTCTAACCAAATTTTGGAGAACACGCGATGTCGACATACCAAGAATCGCAACCCTCTCTTACTGTCTCTGTGGCTGCCTGTGCCATGTCCACTCCCCCTTCTCCTTCGTGTGACAAAGATGGACACGATTGGCAACTCACCATGATCATCGGCTACTTTAAGTGTACCCTTTGCGACACATTGGCGGCCTGTCAAGCCTGCCTCTCGAAAGTGCGTGGTAGAGCGATGGTCAGTACCTGCCGCGTACATCTGCACCTAAGCACCTCTAACCCTGAACATCAGGAGGTGCTTGGATGAACAATATTACCCCATCACCATTCACCCCTCCCTGTAGCGACGACTCCACTCCCTCGCCTATTCGTCCCGAGTGGGTCCCGCTCGATGAGATCGCAGAGACGTGGGCGGACTTCAGCGTCTTTGCTCATCATGCCCAGGCTCTTCAAGCCGTGGGCAACGCTTTCCTTGCCTTGTCCTTTGAGATGAGCGCCCATACCCACTACAACCAAGCCTACCATGGTCTGTGGAAGCTCTCCTCTGCTATGGTTGCCCAAGGTATCGCAGAAGCCATCACCGATCTACGTGAAACCTGCCAGCAGTGGGTCAGTGCCTATCAGTGGCTTGAGCGCTTTGCCAACGAGGATCGCCACGATGAGGAGAGGCTTTCCGCTATCCGTGATCTTTTTGGGACCATTTCCGCTCAACAGAACCGTGTGCGGTTACTCTTGGCACGTCTCCAGGAAGAACAGCGCCGTGTCCAGAGGAACGGTGCGCTGATGGTGCACCTGGGACACCTCTCGTCATCCTTGGCAACGGGAGAGAAGGAGGAGGGATAAGTTTCATGCCAAGCAAAGTAACCTTGTTGACACGTACCAAGGCCTTGGCCAACTGTGCCCAAGATTGGCATCAGTGGCACCCAACCTTCGCGCTTGGAGAGAAAGTGTGTACCGTCTGTGGAGCTAAGGCCTACTGTCCCTTGTGTGTCAGCAAACCGCCGGGCACCAACGCAAAATTGATTACTTGTGCCCTGCATCGCCGTGAGAGAAAGGAGGTGGAAGGATGACCATCCTGCGACCACAGACAAGTCCAACAACCGAGCAAACTCCGTCAACACCCCACTCCTGTGGGCACTCTGCCGGCCTGCATGGAGAAGATCAACCCTCCCAGTTCCAGGACTTCTTTTCCTCTTCCTGCCTCATCAACACATCCACGCCTCCTCTTCTCTCGGTGGAGAAGCAGGAAAAACTGATACTGAGGACGCCGCAGCCACTCCACCCATCACGACGAGATGTGCGATATGAGACCCGGTCCCCGCAGCAGCAGCAGCGACTCGGGCACCTTGCCACGATGGGGTACTGCCAGCCAGGGGCGCAGCCAGTGCTCCGTGCGCTACTGCACCACCCGGACTGGCTGCTCGTGGATATCCGCTTGACTCCCTGGTCGTACTACCCCCAGTGGCTCGGCAGCGCTCTCTCTGTCCAGTTCGTCATGCAGTACCTGCATCTTCCTGAGCTGGGCAACCTCAATGATGATGACGCCACCCTGCCAATCCAGCTGTATAATGCCCAGGCAGGTATCCGGCAACTCCTGCTCCTCCTGGATGCAGGCCGGTCCTGTGTGCTGTTATGTGGATGCCGCAACGGTAAGCGCTGTCACCGCTCTCTCGTCGCCGACCTCCTCCAGCGCGCACGTCCTCGATTGCGGGTCTGGCACCTTACCTCTGATGTGGTGCCTGCGCAATCAGTCGAGGTGACGGCAAGCAGTCGGGGGGAACTGGGTGTCTCCCTGGACCTCACCCTGAGGCATGCGGTGCTTAGGGAAGAAGAGCAGGTGACGGTCCCTGGACGAGGAATGACCACCCGGCACCTCGACTTTGTAAGCTGGCCCAACGGAGGAAAGCCAGGGTGGGAGCAGCAGGAAGAGCCGTACAAGGGAGCATTATCTCGCATCCCACTCACCGAAAAAGTCAAGCAAGGAAAGGAGACCCCCTCATGGAACCGGTAAGACGCCCCCTTTCTCGACAACAACAGAGACAGCAGGCCCTGCCGCCAGCCGGATATGATGCAGTGGAAGAGGACAAAGGCTATAGCGATGTCTGGCCGATGCGCTCCCCGAACAGCGCCCGCCGCTACCAGGCCATGACCACGGAGGATGTCCCCACGCTCTCAGCAGGGGGAAAACGCTACGGAACGCCGCAGACCCCTGTCCCTCGACGTCGCAGTGCTCCATCTCCTGGGCACCAACAACAGCACCAGTACCTACTCTCAGCACCTGACGAGGATCAGGACCCAAGAGAATCCACTCCTCCTCGTGGCAGTGGGCAGCGCCGTCTTCACTGGTTGGTCATGGTTGCGATAGCCATGTTCACCATGCTTGCCGGCTGGGTGCTGCTCACTCTGTTTTCCAATTGGTGGCAAGTGACCCAGGATGATTGGCACTATGGGCGACCACGCACGTACCAGACCGATGTCGTGGTTGGGCACCATGACAGCGCGACTACTCCCAGTCACTTTCTCGCCCTCAACCTCAACAGCCACGTGGAAGTGATCGAGTTCCCTGGGGGTGATGCTTCCAAAGCCAAGATCTACATCGGTCCAACCCTGATTGGTCCTGGGCAAGACCTGGCGGTGGTGACTCTCACCTTCAAGGATGTGAACGGGGATGGCAAACCCGACATGATTGTCGACGTCGAGAACAGTCACTTTATCTTCATCAATGACAACGGACAGTTCCGCCCGGCACGCCCGGGCGAACAGGTCAACCCGTAGAGCAAGGAGGAGCACCCATGTACTATTATCAACCACGACGACGTAGCACCCGCACCAAGACCTCTATACACACAGAAGGTGCGGTACAGCCAAACAAGGAGCAGGAGAACATGTCTCAGGCAGACGAGCCTCCTCAACATACCTACGAGGCAGCACCCGAGACGCAGGAAGCACTCCCTGTACTCGATGCAGAAACACTGCGTCTCCTGCTCCTGCTGCTGGAAAGAGGATTCCAGGCGGCAGCGGAGGAAGTCTCTCTCTTGGAGAGGGAGGAAATCGTGGTGGAGAGTGCACTCCCTTTGTCACGTGAAGGGGAAGCAGCAGAGCAGCAAAACGATGTGCGCCCACTACCTCGTCCTGTGCAGAGGAGAAGAAAACGGCTACCAGAGGTGCTCGTTGCCCTCTGTGCACTCAGCTGTGCCGTGGTAATCGTGGTGTTCTACCTCGTCCCTTTCTTCACGGCCTCAGCCACGGTGACGATCATCCCGTCAGCGGTTCCGATCAGCGCCACGACGACGGTGCACGTGGTGACGACAGGCAGTACGAACAACTCTCTACCACCAGGACAGCATAACGAGGTGCCAGGGCGGATACTCTCCTCCCTGACGTTCTCGCAGTTCAAAAGCGTCGTCACCACAGGCAGAGGTCATCGGGACGCTATGCAAGCCCACGGCCTGGTCACCTTTTACAATGCGCTGCAACAAGAGCAGACCATCCCGGCAGGGACGTTGTTGACTGCTGCCACCGGAACCCAGGTGGTAACCGACCAGGATGCGCTGCTTCCGGCTGGCACCGGAGCCACCAATGGGCAGGTCAATGTCCCAGCCCATGCCCTTGGCCCAGGACCACAGGGTAATATTCCGGCTGGAACGCTGAGCGGGACGTGCTGTCGTGCCTATGTACTGATCAACAACCTGGCTCCCTTTACCGGTGGAGAGAATGCGCGAGACTTTCCCACGGTTACCCGCCATGATCTTGAGGGAGTGGTCTCCTCGCTCAAAGCGAGTCTTGCGCAGAGTATCCAGGCGGCGTTGCAAGTACAAGTCCGTGCGGATGAGACGCTGATTACGCCGGTACCCTGCCGTGAAGCGATTACGCCCGATCATCACGTGGGGGAGGAGGCAGCACACCTCGCTGTCGTTGTCGATGAGACGTGTACGGGTGAGACGTACGATATGCAAGCGGTGCACGACCTCATGACGCAGGTCGTCACAGGCGAAGCGGCCCAACAGCTTGGAATGGGGTACAGCCTGACAGGGGAGTTGCAAGCAAGCGTGATACAGAGCAGCGTCAAGGAGCAGAAGCAAGAGGTCACCACCTTACAAGTTAAAGGCATAGGAACGTGGTCCTACCAGTTCAGCAATGAACAACTGCAACATATTGCCCAGGTGATCGCAGGTAAGAGCAGGCAGCAAGCAACACAGAGACTCTTGCACACCCCAGGAGTGAGCCGGGTCGTCATGACTGTAGCAGGAGGAAGCACCAGCTTACCTACGGATGCACGAAACATTCATGTGCTGGTGCTCTACCAGGCGACGTAACGCGAGACAGGTAGACCGAGGAGACAAGCCAAGAGAAAGAAAGGCAGAGTATGTTACTGTGTAAAAAGATCAAGATAGAAGTGAGCGACTATGATGCCACTACCTTAGAATTCATGCAGGGCAAGTGTCGAGGATTGTATAACTGGTGGGTGATGAGGCTCCGCAGCGGGGAACATTGGCCTGGGTGGGAGAAAGCAAAGAAGACATTGCAAGAGAGTCGCAAGCATGACCCGGAGATCAACGCTGTGTACGGCAAGCTCTTACAGGAAGTGTACTTCCGCCTGGACAAGGCCATGCAAGCCTTCTTTCGTCGAGTGGCAGCAGGTGGGAAGAAATCAGGTTTTCCACGAGTGAAACCTCGGCACCAGTTCTTCACGCTTTGCTATCCAGCAATGTACCTGGAAAGGATAGAAGGAAATACCATTGTGCTTCCCACAGGGGGTGGTGTAAAATGGGGACCTAAACGCTACCCCAACATCGTTGCCCATCTCACTGAAACACCTCCCGATCACTTTCGTGAAGTAGCCGTATCGAGAGATGCGCAAGACAATTATTATTGTTCGTTTGTCTATGACGATACTGAGCAAGAAGCAGACCATAAGAAGGACGAGACAGGTAAGAGACGGAAGGAACACAAGCAACGCCCCTTGCGCCATGATGGTACTGTGGCCTTCGATCTAGGCATCAAGACGCTGGCAACGGGCTTCAACGACCAGGGGCGCTTTTACCACATTGGCGGCTTCAAGGGCTATCGCTGGTACAACAAGCAACTGGACAAGATACGTTCCAAGCGTGACCGTTGCAAGAAGAAGTCTCGCCGGTATATTCATCTCTCCAAGGTGTACAAGCGGGTATCCGAACGCAAGCGCAACAAACAAAAAGACTGTCTGCACAAAGCCTCCCACCTTATCGCTGGCACACTGGCTGAAAGGGCTGTGGTCATCGGCGATCTTTCCCAACGGCAGATGGTCATCAAGAAGCAAGAGGAAGAGACCCTCAAGGAGCGGAAGAAGCGCCGTATCCGCAACCGCATGGTGTATAATGATTGGGGACTCTATGGCTTTGTGCAGATGCTTGAGTACAAGTGTTTGCATGCTGGGAAAGAACTCCATATAATAAGTGAACGCGATACGACGAAGATGTGTAGCGCTTGTAAAGACAAGCAGGACATGCCCTTGTGGAAACGGACGTATCGCTGTGAGAATGAGAACTGCGGCTTGGTCATGGATCGCGATGAGAACAGCGCGGTCAACATCTACCAGCGGTTCCTTGCGGGGCTTCCGCCACACACTCTCTAAGAGTGCGGTGTGCTGCATGACTTGTCTGTGCAGGAGCTTTCACAAGGAGAGCGTGCAGGCGGGGCGTGTAGTAATCAAATGTGGAAACATATTGTGAAGGGCAGAATTTATGGACAAACTACAACAATTCGTCACAGGCGAGTTAGATGCCCTGCGTGAAAAAGGTGTTTTTAACCGGCCACGAGTACTGGAAACAGAACAGAAGGCCACGGTGGTCATTGATGGTCACGAAGTCATCACACTTTCATCGAACAACTACCTGGGCTTGACGGTCCATCCCAGGCTGCGCGAAGCCGCCATCGAGGCCATCAAGAAATATGGCGTCGGCTCAGGTTCGGTGCGTACTATTGCGGGTACGATGTCGTTACATATCGAGCTTGAAGAGAAGCTGGCGCGTTTCAAACATACCGAGGCCTCACTTACTTTCCAGTCAGGCTACGCGACAAACCTGGGTGTTATCTCGGCCCTGCTGCAGGACGGTGATCTGATTATCAGTGATGAACTGAATCATGCCAGTATCATCGACGGCATTCGTCTAAACAGGACACCACGTAAAATCTATCCACACAAAGACATGGCCGGGCTGCGCCGCGTGCTGGAAGAGGCTAAGAGCGTCAACGCCAACAAGGTAATGGTGGTAACGGATGGCGTCTTTAGCATGGATGGTGACATTGCCCCGCTGCCAGAGATTGTTGACCTTGCCGAAGAGTACGGCGCGTTCGTCATGGTTGATGATGCCCATTCAAGCGGTGTATTAGGTAAAAATGGGCGTGGCTCTGTCAGTCATTTCGGGCTTGATGGTCGGGTCGCTTTGCAGGTCGGCACGCTCTCCAAAGGTATTGGAGCGCTGGGTGGCTATGTTGCGTGTAGCCAGGCTGTGAAGGACTACCTGCTGCAACGTTCACGTCCTGTGCTCTTCAGTACCTCGCATCCACCCTCTGTAGTCGCAACGTGTATTGCTGCTCTGGATCTGCTTGAGAGCGACAACAGCCTTGTTGAGCGTCTCTGGGAGAATACACGCTTTTTCAAGCGCGGCCTGGAGCAACTGGGCTTTAATACTGGACACAGCGAGACGCCTATCACGCCCGTCATCGTAGGTGAAGGCGCCCTGGCGATGAAGTTCAGCAATCGCCTCTTCGAGGAGGGGGTTTTTGCCCAGGGCATCGTCTTCCCTACCGTACCCGTTGACAAGTGCCGGGTGCGCACAATTGTCACCGCTTTGCATACGCGTGAGGAACTCTCAAAAGCTTTGAATATCTTTGAAAAAGTGGGTAAGGAACTGAATATCATCTAAGCCTTGAGAGTATCAATTCTTCAATAACTTTAGCAACGCCCTCCTCAGCATTGCTCACTGTCACATAATCTGCTTGCGCCTTGACCTCATCGTGGGCATTGCCCATGGCGACACCGAGTCCGGCGAAACGGATCATGCCGATGTCGTTGTGGTTATCACCGATGGCCACAACCTCCTGTGGAACGATGCCCAGGTCTGCCGCGATAGCTTTCAAGGCACTGCCCTTGGAGACTGCCGGATGAAGAAACTCAATAATATCGAAGGAGGATTGCGTGACGTAGAGTTTGCCTGCAAAGATGCGTTCAAGTTCTTGTCGCTTGTCTCGTAAGGTCTCTGCATCACCAATGCCGGCAACTTTGATACATCTTTGTGGATAGAGACTCGCCACATCCTCAACTTCTATAGTGGGCGGCACCGGCGGACGGTACCACTTTTTAGCGCGCGGTGTGTTCTTATCCACATAGACGCGCTCATAAGTGTGATAGGCCCGGTGGAGATCAAACGAACGGAGTATGTCGAGGGTGGGTAAGATCTGCTCCTCTGGTATAAGCTTTTCATGAAGAATAGTCCCGCTGCGGATATCTACCACAATCGCGCCGTTCTCGATGATTTGCGGTGCCGCCAGTGGCAGCGCTCCGCATTCGTGACGCAGTACTTGCGAGGTCTGACCGGTAGCAATCACAATAGCTATGCCAGTCTCCGAAACTTGACATAACAAATCACGTGTACGAGGTGTAATTAGCTTCTGTGGTGTGAGCAGGGTACCATCAAGGTCTATTGCCAGTAGGCGGTACATGAATAACTCCTGAGAGTATGTTGGCTACATGGTTTATTCGCGTGGTTATATCTTACCACTTGATGGAGAGAAAGAGGGGCTGCCGCAGGCAGCAGGTCTCACTTAGGCGTATTTGGTCTTTTCAATTCATGTGCACAAGAATTCACGTGCCTCGCTCTGATGGTTTTGCGACCTTGTCAAAAGCCCCGATTATTACTATACTAGCGAACAAATGCAGATAGCAATTGAAGAAGAGTCAGACTTGCTGAAGGGGGATGGCATCCACGATGAAAGAGAAGATTAAGGGGATAATTGCAGGGCTGGTATTCCGTATCATTGCTTTTCTCACCCTGGGGCAAATCTCGCCTATACTCAGCGCCTGTGTCATTACTGAGCGAGATGGTAGGGTCCTGTTGATAGATCGTTCAGATGGTATGGGCTATACCATTCCTGGGGGAATAGTCCGCTACAAGGAAACCGTGGAGCAGTGTGTATTGCGCGAAGTTCGCGAGGAGACGGGCTACACGGTCACTCTTGATGGGATTGTTGGCGTCTATTCCGGGCTCGAGCGTGATCCTCGTTTTCGTGCTGCTTCCATTGCCTATAGAGGCTCTATTGCCAGCGGGACGCTACAGGACTCTAGCGAAGGCAAAGCATGCTGGCGCGAACCTGGAGAAGTTTTTGGGGGGCTTGCTTTCGACTGTGAGGATATGCTCAAGGATTATTTGACCGGTAAGCAACGGCTCTCGTAGCTCGTTTTGTTGTGTGGTATAGTACTTTCAGTGTATTAATATGCTTGATGACGAGGAGGCCAACTATGCCTATTTGCCCAATCTGTGATGACACTGGCTTGTTAAACTCTGATTCCACCCACCCGGAGTTCTGTTATTGTGCCGCTGGCAAACAGGGAAGGCGCCAATGGGAAGCGGAAAGAGCAGGCAACAAAGGCAAAGGTCAGGTCAAGCCTGCCAGCTTTATAGACATCGCCAATCTTGAGGAAGTGAATGCGAGCGTGGATGCCATGCGAGCTGCTCTGCTCGGCTCTGCTACAACTGAACCAGCTTCACCCACAAAACATCCTGCCGTGCAATTGCTCTACCAGGTAGCACATGCCGGACACGAGGTCTCCATACCAGAGGCGACGCAGCTTTACGAACTGGCCAAGGCCCTGGAGGTATTCCTGGTTGGCCTGGCCCCTATTGGGCGTAATCTCAAAAAGTGAGATAAAAGTGCTAGGAATAATGGTTAAATACATTGACATTCCTGCATGTTCTCTACTATACTCAGCGCGAGATAAGTTAAGAGCGGGTGATTCAGGTAGCGAGCCTTCTGGGGGAAAGTTGCAAAGGTTGATGAGATTATAGGGGCAGCACTATTTCTGGCATCCGATACGTCGAGTTATTTAACCGCGCTACGTCTTGCGTGTTAGTTTACTCGAACGTAGAGAGGGGTATATCATGATTTGTCCACGTTGTGGGAATGAATGGGATGCAAGCAGGAGTCCTTGTACACGTTGTGGTCTCGTGATACGTATACCTGGACAGCCTGGGCCTTCAGGACGTAACACTGCTCCAACACAGCAAAATGTTTCGCAGCAACCCAGGCAGCCTGATGGTTCTAGTGGATCACCACTTTTACGACCGCAGTCAAGCGGTCCATTAGGAAGATCTTCTTCCGGCAATTTGCCATCAAACGCCCCAGCCTTTTCGCGAGAATCAACAATGGTGCCGAACACGCCCCAGTTCCCTATTTCTACGCAGGCACCAAATATGCCTCGGCCCTTTAATTTTTCATCTTTGCCGGTGCCGGAGACTCCCCGTCCTTCTGCCCCCTCTCCCTCCACATCGATATCAGGAGTTGGACACAACAATGTCCCGGATCGAACACTGTCTCAAGCACAGCGCAATTTGGGACAGGCTTCCAGACAGACTGCAATGCGAACGGGGTCGCCACATATTGATGTGTTATCTCCGAGGAATGTGCCATCGCGTCCGAACCCATCGTCTCAGTTGGGACAGTCTAGCGGTACCCTGGGGCAGAATGTGCCGCGCTTGCAAAATGTTCCCCGTGCCAGCCGGTTAGTCACCACCCCCGTGACAAGGCCCGGGCAAATGCCGTCCTCAGCGCAAAGGAATATGGCTTCACCAACACAGAATCCGGTAAAGCCCCTCACAGCGGATAACCAGCAACTTGTACCTGGAACTCTCTTGCGTGGTGGGCGGTATCGCCTGCAGGAAAGGCAAGGAAGCCAGGAATGGTTATCGGGCGTTTCTGAAACCATGTGGATTGCGCAGGATGCTCAACGGGGCGCTTCACAGGTGATGATGTGCGAAGTGGTGCTACCGGATAGTAGTTCTGTTGTGATGCAATCTACATTGCGTACTGCAACGATAGCCTTGACATCTGTTGGTAGGCATCCCCATATACCAACGCTTTGGGATGCCTTCAGTGATCGTGGACGAAGCTTCTTTGTTTTTGAACCTATCGACGGGGAGTCTTTATTGTCTCGCATGCGTCGTACCGGTAGGGCCTTGCAGGAGCAAGATATCATTGAATGTTGCCTCCAAATGACTGAAGTTTTAGAATTACTCGCGCAACAATCTCCGCCGTTGGTGCATGCTCTCATTAGCCCGGAACATATCATGATAACACGCTCTGGTTCCCGGTATGTTCTGACTAACTTCTCCATCGTGCTTGCCGGTGGTGCAACACAATTTATCTCTGGCATTGATCGTACGCGCCTTTCCGTCTATACGGCTCCAGAGTTTGTTCGTGGAGTGATCGATGTACGATCTGATCTCTTTTCATTATTGGCGACGGCTTACCACACCGTTACCGGTAGTGTGCCCGCAGGGGTAAGCGGAAGTATTCCCCAGGCACAACGGCTTAATCCGTACGTTTCGGCGCAGTTCGATGCCATCCTGGCCAAAGGATTACGTCCCGTTGCCAGCCAGCGCTATCAGCGTCCTTCTGAACTGCGCCAGGACCTGCTGGCGATGCGTTCTGTAACTGGTTCGCTTGTTCCTGGAGCTGGCCAGGGCCAACGCTTCGAACCGCCTCCGTCTTTTATGCCGCAGCCAGTTTTCGGGGGGAAGCAGCGTTATGAACCACCCCCTCAAGCTATACCCGACAGTGTGGCCCAGACTTTCCAATCACTGGCTCCAGCGGAGGATGTAGAGGAACACAGACTACTACTCCCGGCCCCGGAGGACCTACCTCCCATGCCGTGGAGAAATGATGCACTTCATGCTGCTTTCTGGCTTGGTAGTATTCTGATCTGTTTGATATTGATTGCCATTGTGGCTCACGGCTTTTCTTAAAGAAAATGTAACTCTTTGGGTACTTGATTCATGCCAGTTGCCGTGGCGAGGCAGATAGGGCTTGACAGATGGCTATCGGGCCTTTAGTAGTGCGCAACCAGGTTCAGAATAACTGTTACAGCACAGAAAATGATCGTCAATGCCAATGCCAGCACATCGAAACGTTTAAAGTAGAGCTCGCGGCGTTTGCTGCGTCGCCAACCACGTACTCCACCCGCGTAGCAGCGCGCCTCCATGGCGATAGTTAGAGCCTCGGCGCGGCGGAAGGCACTGACAAACAGGGGTATCAGTAGTGAGCTAAATCTGGTAACACGCTGGGCAACATTTCCCTGGGTGAAGGATGCGCCGCGAGCAGCCTGGGCTTTTATCAAACGCTCTATCTCAGTAACAAGGATAGGCACGAACTTAAAGGCGATGACAAATACCATCACCAATCCGTTAACAGGCACTCCAAGCCTTTGGAGTGGCGAGAGCAGTGCCTCTGAACCATCGGTAAGATCCACCAGTGAAGTCGTGAACATGAGCATAGATGCAAGATAAAAAAGCAAGAGTATGCGTATAATCGTTACTGAGCTACGAAGAATGCCCTCCCAGGAAACTGCAAAGATGCCCCACTGCCATATCAAGCTAGTGTGTTGCGTGGGTGAATAGTAAAAGACAACCTGGAGAATGTAGAGAAAGCCCAAAAAGATGACGATGAGCCTGAAACCGCGCAGGACATAGATAACGGAAATGCGAGAAACCGCTTGCAAAAAGATGCAGCAAAGGAAGCATACAGCCAGAGCTGTAAAGTTGCTAACATAGCTAAACAGGGCTATCAGGAGCAGGGCACAGAGCAGTTTGGCTCGCGGATCCAGGCGCGTCAGGACTGAACTGTTGTTTACATACTGACCGAAGGTGATATTTCTAGAGAGTTCAATCATTGTGCCCTCGTTTCACTATCAGTCCTGGTAGGTATGGTGAATTGAGCCCCTGCGGCATGTTTAACTATTTCCTCCTCCAATTCTGCCAGGTTCACTACATCGGTACGTATAGTGGGAAAAACTTCGCGCAAGGCCAGGGCAATCTGTGCAGCCTCTGGCAGTGCAATATCTAGTTCTGTCAACTCGTGTACGTGCGCTAGTATCTCGCGAGGCGTGCCACTAAATACCAATCGCCCTTGATTGAGTATATGGATGGTGTCTGCCAGCTCAACGACATCTTCCAGGCTACTGGATGCGTAGACAACAGTGAGGTTGTGGTCTTGTTTCAGTTTCACAATCAGATCAAGCAGTTCCCGCCGTCCACGGGGATCAAGTCCCGCCGTTGGCTCATCGAAAACGATGACTTTCGGTTGCAGTGCGAGTACACCGGCAATAGCGACACGGCGTTTCTCTCCGCCACTGAGAGCATAGGTGTAGCGGATGCGAAAATCTTCATATGGCAGTCCAACTGCTTCCAGCGCTTCCTGAACCAACCGGCGCGACTCTGCTAACGGCATCTTTTTGCTGCGTGGGCCAAAGGAAACATCTTTGCCAACGGTCTCTTCGAAGATCTGTGCCTCGGGTGACTGAAATACGATGCCAACTGTAGAGCGGATGCGCTTGATGTCGAAAGAGGGTGCAGCTATGTCAGCATCTTCGAAGAGGATAGTTCCTGGGCCTGGTTTTATCAAACCGGCAAGTAGATCGACAACTGTGGATTTACCTGCCCTGGTCGGTCCTACCAGGGCTACCGTTTGGTTTGCGGGAATAGAGAGCGAGAGACCTCTCAGCGCCTCGGAGGCAAAAGGTGTTCCGCGCATATATACATAATGCACATCTCTTAGTTCGAAGAGCATGGGTTAGCCTTTAACTGGTCGATAGAGAGTATGACCTCTGGTAGTCTTGACCAGCCCCGTTGATGTAAGCGTCGGCCCAGCTTTGTGACCATAGGGACATCTAATCCCACTGCCTGTAGTTCGCCGGCTCGTGCAAAAATGCTGGTCGGTGTGTCGTCCATCAACACGTGTCCCTCGTGCATAACAATGACCCGTTTAAAACCAGTTACCTCGTGCATGAAGTGGGTAATGTGGATGACGCTGATACCACGCTCCTGGGAGAGTCTATAAACAGTGTCTAATAAACGACGTGC
>WNGR01006075.1_pt1 | contig 19261 bp, 19 predicted proteins | sample 5407581 | NCBI WGS metagenome assembly WNGR01 (sample SAMN13153383, study PRJNA577476) | soil metagenome | isolation source: 80 cm soil or saprolite under Garry oak tree replicate 2 | place: USA:California | collected 2016-06-15 | reverse complement strand
CTCCGTCCCGGCCGGGCCGGGCGCCGTCTGTTCCTGCTGAGCTGGCGTCCCGGCACAATGAACGAGTGGCGGCGGTAATATCCCCAGAAACAGCAGACCCGCCGCAACTATTAAGACCAGTTTTTTCGTGTATGTACGCATGGCTACTCCCCCGCGTGAACCATTAGATTCTTGCATTCTTATGCCGCCTTCAGCAGCTGCACGTTATCCAAAACCTTGCGATAGCGCCGCTCTGCATGCCACAGATCGAACGCATTCTGAGCGTTCATCCAGAACGCCGAAGAGTTACCGAACAGTCGTGAAAGGCGCAGCGCCATGACCGGGCTGACGGCACGGCGGCATTGGAGCAGTTCGTTAGCCGTCTGCCGGGACACTCCCAGGGCAGTTGCCAAGCCCGACACAGTAAGCCCGTAGTCCGGCATGAAATCCTCGCGCACCATTTCTCCCGGATGGGTAGGAGAAACGGATCGTTTGCTTGTGTTTGGTATACTCATTTTGTCACCCCGTTAATGATAGTCGGTTATCTCCACATCGTAGGCATCGCCATCCATAAATACAAAACAGACCCGCCACTGATCGTTGATCGAGATGGAATGTTGCCCCGATCGATCATCCTTAAGAGTATGCAGACGATTACTCGGCGGCACCTTGAGATCATCCAGTGATGCGGCAAGATCAATATATTCGAGACGACGCAACGCACGGCTTACCAGATCCGGCGGCAAGCGCCGGGATTTACCGGAGGCGTACAAGGTAGCGGTGTGCTTGTCGGCAAATGTTTTGATCATGATTGAAGTGTAATGTGTAACGTGACAGTAGTCAAGGGAAGAGATTAACCTTTAAAAAGCATTTGGAACTGAGATGGATGGGATGAACGCGGATAAAACAAAGATATTTGATTCACGAAAAAAAACTATCCAGACTTTCGTTGCGTCGTTGCGCCGTCGCGTGAGTAATGTTTCTATTACCGTCTATCAGCGGCATCAAGTATGCGGATTTTATTGCGTCCTACGCCGGTTCTGCCATCAGCAGCCGGTTTTTCGGGGTGATGTCCCCCGGAATCATCTGCGTATAAACCCGGTATCCCTGGGCACGCAGACGGGCCACCCGGGCGGCATCCATGGCCAGCGGTCCGTCCATCCACCCGTCTAGGCCACCCAGGTCTCCATCTTTTAAATTGTGACAGCAGGGTAATACCGCAACTATCGCCCCTGCCGCAACCGCCCTCTCGAGAATCAGGTCGGTGAGTCCGCCACAGGCATGGGCCGAGACCACGATGTCCTCAGGATGCAGCGGCACGTCACCGATATCGGCCTCGACAAACCGCACGCGTTCTTGCAGTCGCGGCCAGTCATGCCGCAGCGCTTCCGCAACGGCTGCCGCGCTCTTGGGAATGCGCCGGTCCACGGCCAGAGCCATGGCGGAGCTGTCATCGAGGAGCAGCAGAAGCTGCGCCAGCAGACCGTGACCGCAGGCCAGATCGACGACCCGCCCTCCCCTAAAGCGCCGCCGCACCCTCCGGGCAACCTCCCACGCCTCGTACAGCTCTTTGCGCGGCAGGCAGCCGGCCCGGCAGACCGCCCGGGCAACGGCATCAAACAGGGTGTCTCCACTAAATGCGGGGATAAGCTTTTCAGTAAGCCGGTTGCGTGACGAGCGATCCATGAGGCCCTTTTGGACTGGGTATTTGAGCGGAGAGTATAGTCAGGTTTTCAGAGTTTGGCATTAAAAAGTGTGGGGTATTGTTGGCGGGTTTCAGCGGAAGCGGTTGGTGCCGGAGCGGAGGGTGGTGAAGGTTTTTAAATAGAAGGCATGTCAGGGACTAACAACAGCTTTGTTTTCGTGGATAACCATCCGCGAAACGTTTGCTAGCGGGAAGATGCTAATGCCTGTTGCCTTGCTGTACAAGGCGCAGTGTGTGGTGGAGGTTTGGATCAGGTGGCCGGAGTATTGATCGAAGCCCTTTGCTGAGTTGCTGACAACTATTGTAGCCCGCGAAGGAAAAGGCTTGATGCTTGGTTTGTCGGAGAGGATTTCTTCATGGCCCTGCCTGGCAATCGCCTTGCCCCGCTCACTCGCCCACTGGGAAGTTTTGGAAATAAATATCACCAGGAATACCGAAGCTGCAATAGTAAGCAGAAGGGCATAAAGCCGCGTAATTATCCTGTCGATAGTATCGCTGGCATGTAGGTGCTCAATAACTTTCGGTTGAAGCCAATCAATAAATCTTCTCAAGAACGATACGATCCAATGTCTCACGCGCCGAACAGAGCACAGCATTGCCACAAAGATAAGACCAGTAACAGTAAAAAAGAGCGTCGTTACGTAAGGCAGCAGGACCTTCATAAACACCAGCAGATAGGCTATAACGCCGCCTATGATTGATTGTTCCTGCGACAAGGAAAACAAATCCTCCGGCAGCCCCCAATAGGAATTGTAGCCCCCATTGTAAGTACGCCCATAATAGGAGAGGAGAGCTGTTATAACCGCGATAACCAGCGCTGCAATAGAGGCATACTCCTTCATGTGCCCTTTTTGCTGAGCTGATGCCGGAGATGTAGAAGTCTTTTCAGGTTCTGATATCTGTTCCATTTGTCTCCTTTTTAGAGCCGCCATTCACGGCGATGTTCGGCCAGATACTCGCGAGCTGGCCATTTATCCCGGTCTACAGGCGGAATAATGCTGCGACCCGAGAGGGTCAGGAGGAAGCCGGGCACGTTTGGATCGGCGGCGATCTGGCGAGAGGTAATTACGGCATAGCTGTCCGACACCCCCATCATCCCCTCGTCAAAGGCCCAGTGGCAGAGCTTGCACAGGGCCATGCCGTTGCGGATGTCGTCGTTTTGGCTCTTGATCCAGGGGACTATATGGGCGGCATCCACCACGGTGTGCTGCTCCGGCGTGATGATCCGCACCCCACACAGAGCGCAGCGATGGTCATAGGCCTTCACCACGATGCGGCGGAAACCCTGATCACGGGCCGCCGGGCGGTAGTTGTCGGCTTCAACGATCTCTTTCACCAACGGCAGGTGAGACTTTTCCTCCAGCAGTCGGCTGTAGTCGTACGCCTCGCGGTTGAGAGAAGCAGGACTGCAGCAGCGCTTCCCGCAACGCCTCCCTCCCTTCCCCGCTCTGCATGACCTGGAATACCCCCTCGTCCAACTTGGCACCTAGGGCGTACTTGCGCAGGTTGGTGACGGAGGAGGTGTTGTTGATGATTGCCGGAGTGATGGTCGTACCCGGTTGCGGCACCAACTCCCAGAACGGTTCCCGGTCGAGACGGGAGAAGGGAAAGGCGATGCTGCTGGTTTGTCCGAGGGGGATGATGCGCCGCCAGTAGAGATTGAACAGCTCGTTCAGTTCAACTAGGTCGCCGGTTACAGCTATGAACGGCGCGGTGATGACTCCCCGATGCACCAGGTCCAGCACCGCCAGCAACAGGAGCGGCTTGTGTGGGGCCTTGCGTTTGGTAGCCTCGGACCAGGTCGCGCCGGGGGCGCGGTTGAGGGAGGCGAAGTGTTTTATTGCAGTAATGAGATCGGTCATATTTTTAGACTACTATGAACCTTATAGAGTTGAGATACGACCCTTATACGGCCTTTAAATCAGAAGCGACTTGAAGCGGTCATGTATCAAGACTTTCCGTGCTGCTATAAAATCATCATAGCGATCCATCTGCCAAAAAGCTGGATCTTGAGGTATGAGATGTAGTTCAAGGTATTCTTTTGGTTTACCTTTGAACCAATTAGCTGGTAGCGTATCGCTTTTACCACCAGCGCCATTTTCTTCTCGGGTGAGCAACATGCAGTTGGCGAGCTGGTTTCTAGCCTCCTCGCGATATTTCATTATCTGTCGACCGGTTTCGGGGTTTGTTACCTTGATTTGCTCAAGTCTACTTCTAGGAAAAATATGATCAATCTGTGGCAGGTTGTTATCGTATGCAGGCACATGAGTGAAGGTTGGATACCAAAGATTAAATAGCAGATGGATGGTTTTTGAACCATAGCCCATCTGCCAGAAACGATCTTCGGTTAACTCTAGCAGGTCGTTGAATTTTGACCCTATTTGATTCCTGTTCGATCTTCTGGTCGTTTTTTCGAGTTTGTTTCGTTGTTCAGGTTGTTGTAATTTCGGTTTTTCTGCTCTTTTTCAACTCATTTTGTTGATGTTAATGGCTTCTTGGGGGCAGTTTTCCCTTTCAGGTGGCACCAAGGCCCAGGTTTTTCATTCGTACCAGGTTGTAGGCCGCAGCGTGAAGGTCAAGCTGCCAGCCAATCTTCTCAATACCGCGGTACATGGTCTTACGTATTTTGCCGACTGTCTTCATCCAGCCAAAGCCTTCTTCGATCCGTTTTCTGATTCTCTGGCTGACGGTATAGTTCGGATGATTGGTTGTCCTACCATCAATGGCCGACTTCCGGTTGGTGTCGTTCTGGGCTACATGAGGCGTGATCTTGAGGCTACGAAGTTCCTTGACGAATTCGGCGGTGTCGTAGCCTTTGTCGCCGCCTAAGGTAATACGCCTGGTCGTCCGGGGCAGTTTTTTTACCATTGCCTTTGCCGCTTCGCGCTCACCGGTACCGGATGCTGCGGTTACTTGGGTCTTGACGATCAGGCCGCTGCGATTCTCCATCAGGGTGTGTCCTTGGTAGCAGAGCTTCGATTCCTTGGTCTTGCCTTTGCGGTAGAGACGGGCATCGGGATCGGTGACGGATGCATGGGTATCGTTCTTGAGCTTCTTACCCTTGAAGTCCACCGTTTCGTTTTTGCCACCGCCTGCTGATGGCGGGCCATCCTTGGGTTTGAAGCTCTTGATGGAGGCCCATGCCTCAATCAAAGTGCCGTCAACAGTGAAGTGCTCACGGGATAGTAGATGTTTCCGCTCAGCCTGGGCAAGGATACGTGAAAGAAACTCGGCGGCAACGTCAGAACCAATCAGTCGTTCCTGATTCGTAGAGAAACTGGAATGGTCCCAGACCTTTTCTTCCAGACTCATACCGAGGAACCAGCGATACAAAAAGTTGTAGTGGATCTGCTCCACCAACTGCCGATTGCTGCGGATGGAATACAGAATCATCAGCAATTGGGCTTTCAGAAGTTTTTCCGGAGGAATCGAATATCTGCCGGTAGTGGCGTACATGCTATCAAAGAGCTTATCCATCCCCTTCAGGGCTTCATCGGCCATGGCTCGTATGGCACGCAGGGGATGTGTCTTGGGAACAAAGGATTCAGGTGTCACATATGCAAATATTGCTTCTGTTTGGCTGTCGTATCCGCGCATAATTTTCCTCAATAATTCCGAGATATTATGCGCAAAAATGTACCATAAATCAGTGAAAACAGCTAGTTAAAATTCAACAGCCTGCTAGACTGCGACCTTGGGATCTAATCACAGCAAATGCTTCTGCAGTGTTGTAGCCTTTTAATTCCTTTTGTTTCTTGACCAAGGCATCAATGAGATTATCCGACTGGCCACTGAAAGCGCCAACCAACAATGTGCGCAGAAGATATTGATTAACCTCAGTAGCCTTTTTCCAGGATTCCACAAAATGGTAGCGCACATAAATCAAAGGAATCAACGCAAGGTAAGACGGCAGTGCTTTGTCACATTGTATATAGGTCTTACTGCGGACAAAATCAGTTACGTCCCGAATTGCGGCTGAAATTTCCTCCCACTTTGCTTCAATATCTTCACGAACACCTGGCTTACGGAACTTGGTTACCTCATAACGAGCCCCTTGGTCTAATAGAGTCAGACAGGTTTTCAAGACAAAATCGCGATCAAAAACAAAGCCATGCTTATTAAGATCGTCCAGAAGGTCCTCCATCTTCTGGTCAGCAACATCCCAGCTAGCGTTGAGCAGGGAAAAGAGAAGGTCTGATTTACCAAGCTTTGTACCACCAGAATTTGCGCGAATAAAGACCTCTACGACATCGTCTTCGGTATAAAGGCTCGGATTATCGATGCTATCTAGCTCTTGATAGGTAATAGCTTCGTCCATCTTGAAGGTGCGATCGATTAAATCAAGATGGTCATCGAGCTTGTCCTCCTCACCAGAAGTTAAAGCTCGCCCCGCTTGCGCTTTTATAGCATCAATGACTTGTCGTTTTTTGCGAGTAGTGAAAATTAGGTCCTTGAATCGTACCCAAGGAAAACTTGCCGACGAATTAAGAAAGCTGAATTTATATTTGATGTCATCAGGTGAGGCAACTTGTCCGCTAAGCACGTCAAAGTACAGTTCCTTCCCTTCATAACTTCCATTTAAGCCGATGAAAAGACTTTGCAGACGCTGCTGGCCATCTAAAACAAGATTTTTCTTTTTACTGTCTTCTGGAACGTAAAAATCACTGAGACGTAAGGTATCTTTCCAGTTGTCTATAAATTTCCGGCGACGGATTCCGCTGGTTGTCTTCCATATCAACAGAGTGCTGAGCGGATACTCGCGAAGGATCGAGTCAAACAAACGACATATCTGCTCTTCACTCCACACAAACGGGCGTTGGATATTTGGTAACCAAAAGCCGCCGTCCTCATCTGCGTTGTTTAGAAATCCAACAATTTTCCTGATGGTTTGTTTTTGATTTTTCATTTAATCCCCACTTCGATAGATATTTGTCAAAATCCAAGAGCGGCTCACTTAACTCCCCGGGAATTTCAGGGGAATTTCAGGGACAGTTTATTTAACTCCCGTCACTCCAACCCCTGCAACTACAATCGGCAGCTCTTAAAGACAATTATGAAGGCTGAATTTATGAATGATGAAAAAGCATAACCTCTTACGTCATAATTCAGAAGTCTCCAGCTTGTGTATCCCTGTGTCATCCGTCAGCAGCTTCATTTGCTGGATGGCGATCCTGTTCAGCTTCAGCAGTCGCTCCGGTTGAGTCATGTTTTCTGATATAAACAGAGCATTCAGATTCTCCAGATTTGAAAGACAGACAAGCTGAGAAACATTGGCATAGTCCCGGATATTGCCTTTTTTGTCCGGGTTGACGTCACGCCATGTCTTTGCGCTCTGGCCGAACAGCGCCATGTTCAGGACATCAGCCTCGGAGGCATAGACCAGCGTGGTCTGTTGTTTGGTAAGTTCAGGCGGGATAAGGTTTTCCTTGATGGCATCAGTGTGGATGCGGTAGTTGATCTTTACCAGATTGCGTTTGATATCCCAGCCAAGCTGCTTGTATTCTCCCTCTTTGAGCCGCTGGAACTCCATGATGAGGTAGATTTTGAATTCGGCGCTGATCCACATGCCGAACTCAAATGCGATATCTTTGTGGGCATAGGTGCCGCCGTATCTCCCCGCAGTTGCTTTGATCCCGATGGCATTGGTTTTTTCAACCCACTCCTTCACACTGATCTTGTAGCTATTCAGACCAGCCTGGCTTTTAATTGCGGCGAATTCGCCATAATTAAAATTCGGATTGTGAACTCTCTCCCAGATGCCAAGGAACTCGACAGTATTTCTGTTACGCAGCCAATCAGAGATGAAGAAATCGCCGTCTTTGGCCTTCAACATATCCGTCAACGAGATATAATCCACCTGTTCCACCGTGAAGATTCGAATCTCGGTTCCGATCACTTCTATTTTTTTAGCCATATGCAGCCCCTTTCGACTTCATATCCCATAAATAAAAAAAGCCGCTCAAACCGGTTTATTCCCGGTTTAGCGGCCTTTATAACTGTCAGCTTGTTCCATCCCGTTTCATCCTCATATCATAAAAAGTACCTCACATTACTCCGGCAGCTCCCTACTGTCAACGAATCACATCGCGAGACCCTAAACAAAAAGCCCCAGGAATAATCCAAGGGCTAAAAAATCAGAAGCAACATCTCGCTTTTCCCATGTTATAAGCTTTTTCATTTCTTATATCAGGTACTTGGTCTTGGTGCTGCTTCCTGATTTAAGTATACTCTTCTCAATTATTACTGCAACAAGAAATTCATGGAGTGCTATAAATCTGGTCCACGAAATACACGAAAAGCACGAAAGAAATCAGAGGATAATTCGTTCAACTACCGCCTTTGGGTGGCCGCCGAAATTCACGAGCAACCCAACCTTCATTCCGGTTGACTTCAGATAATTCGACACCTGGGAACGATACTCCCCGGTTAGTTCGCGCTGTGCCTTCAGTTCGACAATAATCTTGTCAAAACAGATCAGGTCCGGCTTGTAGAACTGCCTTAATTCTTCCCCTTTGTAATACAGCTTAAGCTCCTGCTGGGGAATAAAGGGAATTCCCCTTAAACGAAGTTCCTTTTCGAGGCACTCCTGATAGACCGCTTCAAGAAATCCGCAGCCAATCTCACGGTATACCTCAAACACAGCCCCCTGAATTGCGTAACATTCATCCCTGAATATGATTTTGTCTTCCATTTCGTGACTTTCGTGTTTTTCGTGGACAACAGCTTTTCCCCATATCAAATCAAAACAACCTTGGTCCACGAAATACACGAAAAGCACGAAAGAATCTTTAAACGCACATCAATAATCCCTGAGTAGAACCTAGGATTCAATCAAAATCTTACGTATAATATTAACAATATTGATTAGTTACAATGACGCGCCAGCATTCGTTTCTTGACAAAACTTCTTTGTTAAGCTAAGGTGCAAAACATAAATTACATAATTAACATTTCCGATAACCGATAATACTAAACCATCCGCGAGGATGGGACAGAAAACCAAGGGTCTCCCTGAGACAGCCGGGTCGCCGAACTATCAATAACCACGATAGAAAAGCGACCCGGTTTTTTTGTATCAAAATTCAAATGCTCTGTTGACTGCAAGAGTGATTAAAAGGAGTGACTTATGAAATTCAGAAAAGACATTCACCACATGGCGGTATTCATAGAATTCCTGGCCGGTTCCGGCCTCGCGATCTTTTTCCATCTGGTGCTGCACTCTCCCGAGGTTGCCTACAATATCTTCGGGATCGGCATCCTGCTTTCCCTGGCCACTTACCTGCTGCGCGAGGACGTGGAAAAAACCCGCCACGACCTGATCGAACAATATAACCAGGCTCACGAAGTCACCTTCGCCGTTGCCCGGATCAACGATGCGGAATGCCGCACCAAGGCGGAGGAGATGCTGTCGGGGATCAAGCGGACCATTGTGCTGCTGCAGCAGGGTTTTATCCCGCTTGACGAAACGGAATTCTATCTTGAAGGCGCCAAGTGCTCCGACCAGACCGTTCAGCGGATGAAGACGGTGGACCCGATTACCAACGGCTGGAACACCAGGGGGGCGTTGGTCAACTACTACCAGTCGAATCTGCGGGCGCTGGAGCGCGGCGTGGCCATCACCCGCATCTTCGTCATGTCCCATGCAGAGTTGAATGAGCCGGATTCACAGAAGATCCTGCTCGCCCATTACCATGACGGCATCGAAGTGCGCATCGCCTTTCGCGAGGAACTTCCCGCCTCCAACAACATGAGCGGCCGCGATACCAACGGCTCCTTTGATTTTGCGATCTACGACGATCATGTGGCCACAGAGGTCTTTCCCCAGAGCGGCACCTATTTTGGCAGAAAGACCAGCCAGGCCGTCAATGTGGAGATGTTTCTGCGCTTTTATGAGCTGATCGAGCACAGCTCCCATGTCGTAGCCGTTGAGGACGAGCGGATCATCCTCGCCTCGGATGCGCTTAAAATCGCGGCATAATCGACCCGGTTTTTTACAGAACATAACAACCGGGCGTCACGCCGGTCTTGCCAGGCGACGGCTAAATGTTCTATAGTTGCGCGTTCATCGACACCGCAACTATTAAAATACCGGAGATACAACCGTGAACCCACGATTACCCGCCGAATGGGAAATACAGGACGGCGTGCTGATGGCCTGGCCGCATGAAGGAACCGACTGGGCCTATATGCTGGACGACGTCCGCCCGGTCTTTAGCGATATTATCCGGCAGATCGCCCGTTTCGAACGGGTTGTTCTGGTCGCGCCTAATGCCGCATCGGCCGCGGATTATCTCGGCGAGGCCGGAGTGGAGCTTGCCAACGTCACGATCTGTGAGATTCCCAGCAACGATACCTGGGCGCGCGATTTCGGCCCGGTCACCGTGATCTTCAACAACAAGCCGGCCCTCATGGATTTCGGCTTCAACGGCTGGGGACTCAAGTTTCCGGCCAATTTTGACAACCTTATTTCACAGCGGCTGAAAAAGCAGGGAGTGCTGCTCCCCAACCTGAACACGATCGGCCTGATCATGGAAGGGGGCAGCATCGAAAGCGACGGCCTCGGCACGATCCTGACCACCGCGGAGTGCCTGCTGTCGCCGAACCGCAACCCCCAGCTCGACATGAGCGAAATCGAACAGGCGCTGGCTTCACTGGTCGGCGCGAAGCGGGTGCTCTGGCTCAATCATGGCGGGCTGGCCGGTGATGACACCGATTCCCATATCGACACCCTGGCCCGTATCTGTCCGGACAACACCATAGTCTACCAGGGGTGCGACAACCCGCTGGACGAACATTTCGGACCGTTGAAACTGATGGAGGATGAACTGAAAGCGTTCACCGCGCCGGACGGCTCCACCTATCGCCTGGTCACCCTCCCCTGGCCCACGGCCCGCTTCGACGAGCAGGCGCACCGGCTGCCGGCGACCTATGCCAATTTTCTGATCATCAACGGCGCGGTACTGGTGCCGACCTATCGCGATCCGGAAAACGACCGGACCGCCCTGGAGCGCATTGCCGGAGCTTTTCCGGGGCGCGAGATCATCGGCATCGACTGCCTGCCGCTCCTCGATCAGCACGGTTCCCTGCACTGCGTGACGATGCAGCTCCCTCAGGGGGTGCTGGCATGACGACGCTCAAGGTGGCGATGATTCAGCAGAACTGCGGCGATTGCCGTGAAGATAACCTGGCCAAAACGGTACGGATGATCCGCACCGCCGCGGCTGCGGGGGCACAACTCGTCGTGCTGCAGGAGCTGCACGCCTCCACCTATTTCTGCCAGGTCGAGTCCCCTACCCTGTTTGATCTGGCCGAGACGGTGCCGGGACCAGCCACCGCACTGCTGGGCAGCCTGGCCGGCGAACTGGGTGTGGTGATCGTGGCGTCGCTGTTTGAGCGCCGTGCGCCCGGCCTGTATCATAATACGGCGGTCGTGTTCGAAAAGGACGGCGCGATTGCCGGGATCTACCGCAAGATGCACATCCCGGACGACCCCGGCTTCTATGAAAAATTTTATTTCACCCCCGGCGACCTCGGTTTCAATCCGGTGAAGACTTCGGTCGGCATCCTGGGCGTACTGGTCTGCTGGGATCAATGGTTCCCCGAAGCCGCCCGCCTGATGGCTCTGGCCGGTGCGGACCTGCTGATCTATCCGACCGCCATCGGCTGGGACCCAAACGATACGGTGGATGAGCAGCAGCGGCAGCGTGACGCCTGGGTCACCGTCCAGCGGGGCCACGCGGTTGCCAACGGCCTGCCGGTCATCGCGGTCAATCGTGTCGGCTTTGAAAGTTCGGGGGAGCAGCCGGACGCCGGTATCAGGTTCTGGGGGGGGAGTTTCGCGGCCGGTCCGCAGGGGGAAATTCTTGCGGAAGCATCCGTAGAGACCGAAGAAATTGTTCCGGTGGAGATAGACCTTGCGAGGAGCGAACGGGTGCGCCGCATTTGGCCGTTTCTACGTGACCGCAGGATCGACGCATACGGCGACCTGCTGAAACGGTATAGAGACTAGCACAGATAAAGACGTTTATTTAACGGGATGGACAGGATAAACAGGATATTAAACCTGGAAATGACTTTGATTTTATCCTCTCCATCCTGTTCATCCATGTTAATTGGTTTGCTTTGCTTCAGCCATTTCCAAGGTTAAAAGCTGTGCGAGCTCTTCATCAGCATGCTGACACCGAGATAGGTGAATAACGTCACAAACAGGCCGGCGATCCCCAGCCAGGCGGTAACGGTGTCCCAGCGGGCGCCTTTCAGCCTGACGTGCAGCAGCAGGGCATAAAACAGCCAGAGAATTGACGTCCAGAGTTCTTTGGGGGTCCAGAGCCAGTACGTTCCCCAGGCATAATACCCCCAGATTCCTCCTGAAATCATTGAAACCGAAAAAAACGTCCACCCTACCAGCGCCGATTTATAGAGCAGATCAAGATAACTTCGGATGCCGGTAAAAAGGAATGCGGCAGCGGCAATTCCCCCGACCGCAAAAAGCGCATAGCCGAAAAACGCCACGACCACATGCAGCTCGAACCAGAGCGTGTCGAGTATCTGCGGCAGCGGCATGTTGAGCGGTTTGAACAGGAGCGCGACCGCCGTGACGCACCCTGCCGAAAGACCTACCGCGACCGTAAACCAGCGCTTGCCGCGCACGGCCGGCGAATAGGAGGCAAGCAGTCCCATAAGCGCCAGGGACATGCCGAAGAACAGGAGCGTGTCATGAGGGCCTAACAGCGGCAGGCGACCCAAGGCGAGGCCGCGGGCGAACAGATAGAATAGCTGGGCAGACAGTGCGGCCGCAATTCCGGTCTTCCAGAGTGATCCGGCAGCCAGGCAGGCTACGGCAAACCAGAGTAACTGCGGCATCGGTGCTGATAGATTCATGTTATTCACAGGCTCCTGATGGGTGATATCATTCCTTGTCCGCAGCTTTTGTAGCAAAACCTTTCCGGGATGTCACCAATACTCTTGGGCAGATCGATAACAAATCTGCACAAAAATAAAACTAATTGCGCTATAGTACCGGCGTTTGCAATTTTGTACGGAGGATTCCGCATGTCATTCAACGGTGATCTTGAGCACTTCCCGCTGGTAGATCTTATTCAACTGCTGCACATGACCAATAAAACAGGAATCTTGTATTTAAAAAGTTCCAAGGGAGAGAGTCAGCTAGTCTTTCACGAGGGGTTCTTTGTCAGCGCGAACCATATGAATAACAGCGTCCGCATCGGTAGAGTGCTGGTGGATATGAAAGCCATTACCACGGAGGCTCTGAATCTGGCGCTGACGGAACAGAGAAATGCCGGCAGAAATCGCAAACCGTTGATTGCCACCCTGATCGAACAGGGTACGATCGACAAGGAGACCGCCTTCAAGGGGCTTGAAACACTGATAGAGATGACCATCGTAGAGGTCATGACCTGGACGAACGGCACCTTTTCGCTGGACGTTTCCAAAGTATATGTATCCGATGAATATCGCTATTTTCCGGAGAAACTGCATCAAGAGATCCTGCTGAATGCCCAGGGTGTTCTGATGGATTCATTGCGCATTTATGATGAGAAGTTGCGGGACGGAACTTTGAGCAAATTATTCTTCGAAGAAAACAGCAGCGACCCGGTTCCGGTGGACTCCGACACCGATTCTCCGGATATAACCGCCGACCTGCTTGGTCTTGATGAACTCGACTCCGTCACCCGGAAGATCCCGGATGTTTTCATCGGCCTGAAAGACCACGATCCTGTTGATGAACAGCGACAGATGGTATCCCGCCTGCTTCCGGAGACGACGATCAATCTGCAGGAAATGCTGGTCTCTTATCTGGCAAAGATTGTGACCGCGACGTCACAGGATTCACCGCCGCCGGTTACGGCAATTATACTGGTGACGCAAGATGAACTGTTTTCCCGGGCGCTAACGGCTGTGTGCAAATACGAAAATCTGTTTGTTTTTGCCTCTGACGAAGAAACCGGACTGGACATCGTCATTGAACAGTCACTTGGCAGAGACCTTCATCCGGTCCTGGTCATTGACATTCCTCACGAAAATGAGGGCTCACGGACACTGGCGCTCGTCAAGCAGAAGGTTACGGCCTACCCCCAGATTTCAATACTGATTACCGCCTGTTGCCATACATGGAGCGACATCAGCATGGATGCCCTCGGAGCGGGGACAAGATCGATCATTCCCCGCCCCTGTCGTCAATGTGAAGAAGATTCGTATGTACTCACGTTGATTTCATTTCTTTCCGGAATCGGTTTATTCCTGAAATCGATCCAGCCGGTGCCGGATGCCGAAGTTGGCCGGCAGTTCATAACTGCCCTCAACCAGCTGAAAACGCTGTCCGAACCGCCGGAAATTGCGCTGGCAATGCTCCAGTTTACCGCGCTTCAGTTCGAGCGGGCGCTTACCTTCGTCGTGGCGAAATCCGAATTGATCGCGGAAAAATCGATCGGAGTTACGGAGGCTAAATCGAGTGGACCGACCGCGCCGCTTATGTTCCGAATCCCGCTTGAAGGTCAATCGGTTCTGCAGGAAGTCGTTGAAAAAGGGCGCGTTTATTACGGACAGCGAAGCGACAGGGTCTTGACGGAGCTGCTTTACAAGGAAATTGGAGCGCCGCGCAGTCCGAAAGTCATGGTGGTTCCGCTGACCAGCCGCGGCAAGGTGATCGCCGTAACTTATGCGGATTTTGGAGCCCGGCCGGTCTCTCCGCCTCAGATCAACCTTATTGAAGCACTGGCCCAGCACGCCGGGTCAACACTTGACAACGCCTTGTATCGGAAGAGTCTGGAAAAATCGGCCTGATTGCCGGTTGATGTTTATTTTATATTTACTTCGGGAGGGATGATGGACACCAATGTTTTGCATCAAATTCTGGATATCGCTTTTCAGAAGAAAGTTTCCGATCTTCATTTCGAGGTAGATAACCCCCCTTTTTTCAGGGGACGGGGCCAATTGGTTCGCGCCAGGATGCCGAATCTGACCCCGGATAACACCCGGTTTATCGCCGAAACGGTTCTTGCTCACAACGGCCGCCAGATAAGCGACGATCTCAAAGAGTGTGATGCCTCCTACTCTCTCTCCACCGGAGGGCGTTTCAGGGTCAGCATCTTCCGGCAGAAAGGCCATTTCGGCATCGTCATGCGGGTGATTCCGCCGACCATAGGGACTTTTGAGGATCTGAACCTGCCGCCGGTTCTGGGAGAGATCGCCCAGGCTCCCAACGGCCTGATCCTGGTGACCGGTCCGACCGGCAACGGCAAATCGACTTCGCTCGCCTCCATGCTGAGACACCTCAATGAAAACTTCAGCTACAACATTATAACTATTGAAGATCCAATAGAATTTTTATTTACGTCGCAGAACAGTTGCATCATTCAACGTGAAATAGGAACCGACACCGCCAGCTTCACTTCGGCTCTGAAAGCCGCGCTCAGAATGGATCCTGATGTCATCATGGTCGGAGAAATGCGCGACCGGGAGACTATCGATTCCTGTATCAAGGCCGCCGAAACCGGGCATCTGGTGCTCTCGACCCTGCACACCCAGGGTGCGGTTTCCACCATAAACAGGATTATCGGGCACTTCCCGCCCGATGCCCAGGAAATCATGCGTCACCGCCTGGCGGATATTCTGGTTGCCACGGTTTCAATCCGCCTGATCAAGGACAAATCCGGAGAAAACATTCTGCCGGCGGTCGAGATCATGCGGGTGACGACAACGATCCAGGCCTGTATTCGTGAAGGGCGTCTCGATGAGATAGAAAAGCACATTGAAAATGGCGCATCCCAGTACCAGATGCAAACGCTCGACATGCATCTGCTGCAGCTCTATCGCCAGGACCGGATCACCCTGCAAGATGCCCAGCGTCTGACCCATTCGATGGATTTTGAACGCAAGCTGATGTTCGATAACTGAAACCGAAGCCCGCCCTGACATTATGGAAAAAATTCTTATCATCGATGATGAAGCCTTTATCCGGGAAAATGTCTCGCGAATATTGTCGGAAGAAGGGTATCAGGTCTGCCAGGCGTGCAACACGCGGGAAGCGGGCGAACAGGTCGCTTCGGGTGAAATCGATCTGGCGCTGCTGGATCTGAATCTCGGCCCTGAAAACGGCATCGATGTCCTGAAAATACTTAAAGAGCTCGACCCGGAACTGCTGGTAATCATCATTACCGGCTGAAGCGGGAGGTGCGCAACCTGAAACGCGCCGACAGCTGCTTGCCGGGGCGCTCGCCGATGATCGGCAGGAGCAGGCCGTTTTTAGAGGTGGTTGACCAGGTGCGGGAAATTGCCCGCATCCCGTCCACGGTTCTGATCACCGGCGAGTCCGGCACCGGCAAGGAGCTTATTGCCCGGGGAATCCATGACCTTTCCGACCGCCGCGATGCCGCTTTTGTCGCGATCAACTGCGCTTCGATCCCGGCAGCACTGCTGGAGAGTGAGCTCTTCGGGCATGAAAAAGGTTCCTTTACCAGCGCTACCGCCCGCAAAACCGGGTTGTTTGAAGAGGCACACCACGGCACGGTTTTTCTCGATGAAATCGGCGAGATGGATCTGTCCATGCAGGCCAAGCTGCTCCGGGTACTGCAGGAGAGAACAATCCGCCGGGTCGGAGGGGTCAAGGACATCGATATCGATGTCCGGATCATTGCGGCGACAAATCGCAACCTGCAGAAAAAAATCTCCACCGGCTCTTTTCGTGAAGACCTCTATTACCGCATCAATGTGTTTCCGATCCATATCCCGCCGCTCAGGGAACGGAAAGACGATATCGGCATCATCGCCTCCTATTTCCTAGATACCTTCAGCCGCTCCTTTGGCCGTGACTTTAAGGCGCTGTCGCCGGAAGCTGCCAAACTGATGGAAGAGTACAGCTGGCCGGGGAATATCCGCGAATTGAGAAATGTCATCGAACGTATCTGCATCATGAACTATGGCCCGACGCTCCTGCCGGAACATCTCCCCGAGGAGATGCGCGGGACCGCTCCGTCCGGCGATTCATTAACCGCCGGGCAGACCGCTCCGCCGGTACGGCTGCCGGCAGATACCGGACTGGATGACGCGGTGATGAATTTTGAACGGAACATCATTCGCCAGGCCCTGGAAAAGAGCGGAGGCAACGTTCTGCAAACCGCGGCCATGCTGAAAATCCCTCGCGGCACGCTCCGCTATAAAATGGATAAATACGAGTTGTAGATTACCCGCCCCGTGCGCCGGGCGGGTCAAGGGTAGAACACAAATGACCGAAAAACACGATATTAAGCCGGGGCAATCGATAGAGCTGCTGAAAGAGCTGCACATCCTCACCCGCGACGGCAAACTGAATCAGGACAGCAGACGCAAACTAAAGCAGGTCAACCACCTGTATCAGTTCATCGAACCGCTCCTGAAAGAGACTCAACTGGACCACGCAGATATATCCCTGGTCGATCACGGCGCGGGAAAATCGTACCTCGGCTTCATCTTGTACGATCTTTTTTTCAAACATCAGGAGGGGAATTCACATATTTTCGGCATTGAAACACGTGACGAGCTGGTTGTGAAATCACGGGCTCTTGCGGAGCGTCTCCGGTTTCCCGGCATGTCTTTTCTAAACCTGTCGGTTGCCGAGTCGGTCCACTCGGAGGCCATCCCGTCAACGGTAGATGTCGTTACCGCACTTCACGCCTGCAATACCGCCACCGACGACGCCATCCATTTCGCTCTCGCCAAAAAGGCCAGGTTTATTGTGCTGGTCCCATGCTGTCAGGCGGAAGTAGCCGCCGTTATCCGCAAGAACAAGGCGGCGACGCATGGTTCGAGCAGCTTGGCCGAGATCTGGCGACACCCGCTGCATACCCGCGAATTCGGCAGCCTGATCACCAATGTCCTGCGTTGTCTGCAACTGGAGGCTCACGGCTATCAGGTGTCCGTAACCGAACTGGTCGGATGGGAACATTCCATGAAAAACGAGCTGATCGTCGCCAGCTACAAGGATCTGCCGCGCCGGAGGCCGGCAGAACGACTGAACGAGCTGCTGGGCTCGCTGGGACTTGGCGAAATGAACAGCCGTTTTTTTACCCCATAGATACCCTTCTATTAAACCCTTCCCCCTTTCCGCCACGGTGGCCGATTACCGCCACCTCTACTGGCCGATTTCAGCCACAACAGCCCATCCCGAAGAAACGCATCGGCCGTAAATTCATAAATAGAACTACATTTCAGGTTGTTACGGAATCCGCTTCGGTTGGCACCCGCATTGCATTAATTAAAACATCATCTCATTATGCCGACTACAGTTCATATTCAACGTATCACTAACCCCCAAGGAGGAATTCCGTATGAAACTGAACCGCTGTCTTAAAACCCTGGTTATCGCAGCCGCCGCCCTGTCTCTACCGCTGGCCGTTCAAGCCGCACCGATAGTAATCAAGTTCAGCCACGTCGTCGCCCAGCACACTCCCAAAGGCCAGGCTGCCGACTACTTCAAGAAAATCGCCGAAGAGCGCACCAAGGGGCGGGTGAAGGTCGAAGTCTACCCGAACAGCCAGCTCTACAAGGACAAGGAAGAGATGGAGGCACTGCAGCTCGGCGCCGTGCAGATGCTGGCTCCTTCACTGGCCAAGTTCGCCCCGCTGGGCGTCAAGGAATTCGAGGTATTTGACCTTCCATTTATCTTCGATAACTATCAGGAACTGCACAAGGTCACACAGGGTCCGGTCGGCGCCAAACTGCTGGCCAAACTTGAGGCCAAGGGTATTCATGGCCTGGCATATTGGGACAACGGCTTCAAAGTCATGAGTGCCAACAAGCCTCTTAAAGCCGTTGAAGATTTCAAGGGCCAGAAGATGCGCATCCAGTCCTCCAAGGTTCTTGATGCGCAAATGCGCTCCGTAGGCGCAAATCCGCAGGTATTGGCATTTTCGGAAGTTTATCAGGCGCTCCAGACCGGTGTTGTAAACGGCACCGAGAACCCTCCGTCCAACCTGTATACCCAGAAGATGCATGAAGTTCAGAAATACGTGACTCTCTCCGACCACGGTTACCTCGGGTACGCCGTCATCGTTAACAAAAAGTTCTGGGCCGGTCTGCCCGCCGACATCCGCACCATCTTAGAAGGCGCCATGGTGGACGCCACCAAGTATGCCAATGATGTCGCCAAGAAAGATAATGAAGAAGCGCTGGCAGCCGTCAAGAAATCCGGCAAATCCCAGTTCATTACCCTGACGGCCGCGGAACGCGCCCAGTGGAAGAAGACGATGGACAAGGCTCACAAGGAGAACATGGGAAGAATCGGTGCCGACCTGATCAAGGAAGTCTACGCCGCCACCGGCTACAATCCGAACAAATAATCTAATAAATCGTCTATCCGTTCAGGCCGCTGCGGCAACCGCAGCGGCCTTTTCACAGCCATTTTCAGAAGTTGAAATTTGATTCTGCCGCACGACTTTATTAACGCACTTATCCCGATGATCGGGGCCAGGAGATACCGCATGATGAAATATCTTGATCATCTAGAGGAAATAATCATTACCTTCCTCATCGGCGCCGCCACAGTCATTATCTTTGTCGCCGTCGCCCACCGCTATATGT
>WNGR01002737.1_pt1 | contig 19272 bp, 21 predicted proteins | sample 5407581 | NCBI WGS metagenome assembly WNGR01 (sample SAMN13153383, study PRJNA577476) | soil metagenome | isolation source: 80 cm soil or saprolite under Garry oak tree replicate 2 | place: USA:California | collected 2016-06-15 | reverse complement strand
TCTGCCAATCGGTCGGCGTCATCGGTTCGACAAAGTCGAGCACGAGCATCTCTACACCAGACAGCACGGGCATAAGCGTGCTGCAGACCTGCGCAGCACAGCCGATTTGCCAGTCCAACTGCTTGCACTTCACACGTAGGATGAAATGTTCGTCGTGAAATCGCGTACTGTTGTCCATGATTATGGAGACCGCATCGAGCCCAAAGCTGACCTCCGCAATGTTGGGCTTGATCTTTTCTGTCATATTAACGAAGTGGGACAAATGTGGCAATGTGAAGACGATTTGATTGAATAATGTGATGTCGAGTCGCTCCAGAAGAGGGGCCATAATTTGAGCGACAAGGCATTCCAGATAAGCGCTAACGCCTTGGAACGTGAGGTTTTTCAGGTTGGGAAGCGTCACAGGAGTTACCTGTTTACAAAACAGTTCCCTCTCAGCGCTGGGACGGGGTATGGGGATGGAAAACCCGAGAGACAGTTTCTCGAGTTGGGGAAGGGACCCAAGACGTGCCACTAATAACCTCGGGAGAAAGTAACCAGAAGCTCCGATGTTCGTGAGCCCGAGTGTGACCAGGGAGACAGTGGAGCAAAGCAACCGTAATCTTTTTGGCATACCAATGCCGAGAAGAGCGAGATGGCGTAGATTTGGGGCCAGAAAGGTCTTGGGAAGTGTGGGAGTTGTGATTCTATCACCTTCGAACGAGAGAGAAAGGTGTTCCAGTATTTGGAAGGGTTCGTCCATAAGCATAAGGATTTTAGGCAAAATCGAAGGCGGAAGGTGGAGGTTAATACGGCGTACACGACCACGCAACCGGAGCGCGTGGTATATTCCTAACTCATCTTCCCCACTTATGGTCACACGTTTCCAACTTCTGGTCACATCTTCCCGATAATCGACGAAGAGTGGCAGGGGCGGTAAATGGTCTGGCGCGCCCACTATGGGAGCGTCATTGGTGCATAAAATATGCATACCCAGGTGGAATGCCGATTCGTATATGAGGTGACGCCAGCTTTGACAAACATGAGACAGCTTGCGCCATCCAAGTTGGAAATTCCAAGCATTCGGGTGATCCAGTCGAAAGTAGTTGAATATACAGAGAAGTATATAATCGTTGAGTCTATTGATAGTCGTGTATAGCACGTGGTATCCTGGTCGCTCGGATGTTGGAGGCGGTGGAGCTACGTCCTATGCAGAATTTCGTATGTTGGCGTCGGAGTAAATAGATGTATTGAAACACACCAGACTGCTGGTAGATCCGGGAGATCCTCGTGAACCATAAATGTGTATGTTAATGGAGTGCGATGCCGGGCGACTCAGGACTGTCCACTCTTCGAATGCTCCATCCGATGTAGGATTGGCCGACGGTGTTGTTACAATCGGCCGCAAGTAGCTATGATTCAATCGGGGACGGGACTCGGGGTCGTGGTAAACCACTGGCTGTTCACGGTACCGTAAATGATATCGGATACTAGAGCCTCTGACGAGTTTTTCTCCCTCAAGTACTCCAGAGCTATCTGGAAATGCGTCAGAAAGGAAGCAACGAGACCGGGAAACATGGCGCAAACCTCTAAAGATCAGGAATCCATTCAGCGACCAGACGTTGCCAAAAATCCTGGGTTTGTGGTGAATATCAAGAAACACACGGCATGGCCTATCGATGAGAACATAAACAGTGTCGTTGTATTCAAGTGCTCCGCTTGGGTCTTGAAGTGGGCGGCGCCGAAACTTAGGCGTATATACGCTCTCATCTGCAGAGCAACGCAAATAGAAATGAGGGTTTTGCTCGAGGGTGATACGTGCACGGTCCTTGTAACGGCTAAAGTTCCAAAGAATCTCTGGAAGTGACGGACCGGCACTGAGTTCCTCTGATGCATAGCTCAGATTATTATCGAAGCCAAGCCCGTATGAATTATGAATCGGTGCTCACGGCTCACGGTGATGGTTTCCGGGTCGTGAGGGGATAGTAGTGGAGACCGGAGGAGCACGAAGTTGATGGTCATCGTTGGTGCACATTCGTCAGATTTCTGGAGAAGTAGAGTTGGTGGAGGAGGCATGGAAAGGCACGCATATGGACCTTACCGCATGCGGCCAATCTCTCTCTAAGCTATCTTTCTGTTTTGCTATTTCCATTTTTGAATAGACGCTGAGCTGGAGGTCTCTGCCAAAACGAGAGTTAGTGGAGGACTGAAGTACTGCTGGCATTGTTGCTCACAAACTCTCTGAGTGGTTATTCAACATCTGAGTTGCTTCTTCAAATCGTGCGTTCGCTTCATCAGTCACTTTCGTGCCCGAATCTGCAGCGGAACGCAACGCGAGATCACACACTCGACGCACTCTACGAGAAAATGTCAGATACGGGAAGTGAAGAAACGCGGGGTGGTTGGTTACCTTCTCAGTTCAGCATCTTCGTGCACAAACTTTGGTGGCGCAAGACGGAAGAGGTGTTGGCATATAGAAATCAATTGCACGGCCCGATTTCGGTAAGCTCTGCCGATGTTCCACGCATGCTCGAGAAACACTGATCTATTGTCGTGCGCTTCCAGTGGAAGGGTAGCGTAATCGGTCATCGCGTCGTATACTTGGGAAAGTGAGTATATTGGGACGATCTACTAGAAGAGTTGGAGACACGGTGGAGTCGTTCAAGTTGAAGATTGGTGTCACGGGAACGCGCGACCTCGCCACGTATACATTTACACCAAAGGAGCACCAAAGGAGTAAGACGGCGCCTATACAGCCCTCCCTTTCGGACATGTCGGTCCTTCCAAGTCGTTCAAGTTCCCTCATCTGTGGCATCGTTACAAGCCTGAGCATCTCGCGACGGGATGCTCCCTGTCGTTTTTTATTTTATTTTCGATTCCATTTCCGTGCGCCTTGGGGTACAGAACCTGCTTGGAACCTGCTCCTTGTCGTGTTCGGATAATCCGTACAGCCAGTGTCAGCAACGGACGGAAGAGCGCCGCCGCCTCATTTAGACACGGGAGCTTTGGATGTTTTCCTCGCCATATTTGGACAGAATGTTTCGTCGTCCAACACTTGGTCTAACACACCCGGCATCCCTAGGACTGTCCCTGCTCTGATCTGCCCTTCACCAGTACTAATTCTGGTATGCACACTGCTTTTTAGACACTCCTCCGCTTCATCTCCATTGCCACTCCACTTCCGTGCGATGCCTTTCTCATGCATCTGCGGTCCCACTGCCACTCATACCGCCATCCTACCCTGCACCTGATATGTTTCTATCTCTTCGTTTCCGCTAACACGTAGCCCGCCCTCGTCATCAACTCGCGCAACTCCATCTAGATTGAGTGCATCCTCGCACACTGCCTGCCCTACGCGGACATCGCGCGCCTCACTGCGCTCGACAATCGCGGCCATGTCGACGCACCCAACTGGCTAGTCAAGTGAGAAGGCTTTTCTCACTCATTGCGCAATCCACCTGATGATGCCAATCAACCCCACGCGTTCCGCTGAGAAGCAGCTGCTATACGTTGTCATCACTCCGTCTACACCAACATTGAACAACGACAATGGTGATGGTGACGGAAGGTTCGTTGCCGCCGAAGTCGCAGACACCGTGACGTCGTCTGTTGAGAGGGCTTTTGAAAGCAAGGCGTTGATGGTGATGGCTATGATGACCTCGCAGACCAGGAGGACCGTCGCAGTCAGGAATCGGGCGACTCGGAAACCGCTCCCATCCGGCAGCATCTCGGTGAGCCTGAGAGCGATGACGTGGGATTGACCGTGATGACTTGTCGGCGCCATCCCGGCGGCGACCTTGCTCGACGTCGTACGCCACCTGGCGCGGATCCTCGTTTACAACACGGCAGCGTACTTGCACCCTTCTCATCCACCGCCTTCTTCTGTCAGCAGTCCCCCCTCTCTGGGTCTAAATTCTTCGCGGCCAACGTACAGTGTTGGGTGTTTGATGAGGGGAAAGAGGACTAGGTGGGAGGGAGGGGTTCGTCGTTCATTCCTCTCTCATGTCAATCCCGGACATGAGCTTTTTCCTTACTACTTGTGGGCAATGACGACTACAGTAAAGATGGCGACGTGCTCACGCGAGAGCAGGAGCAGGAGCTGCTCCGTGGTCGCCTGCAGGGCACTGCCTCGAGGTACTCGGCGCAAGTAGGCGGCCGTCGACACCAGGAGGGTCACAGAAAGGGCACACATGCACAAGCAGGATTTCGGGACTGCAATAAGAACGTCATGTGGGTGCGTGGCCTGTCTGTGCACGTATGTCCAATACACACTGACACGTAATGATTCCTTGCAGGAGAAAGAATATTCAAACGCTGGGCACAGAATGAGCATGCATGAAAATTTCTTATCTTTCCTGCGGTATGTTGTGGTTGCATTAGCTCCAAGTGCGAGAACAAAGCGCCATCGACTCACGCAGTGGCAGTCGATGCGATAACGTCGGATGCGATTTCGCGTAATTATGAGTGGAGTAATACAGGTCAGTATGAGAATACACAACGGTCAGCATAAACTGTGTCGGAACCAACATGGCGACATGCGACCTGTCGTCATAAAGAGAACCCCTGCAATAACGTGGCATCATCATATCGTGTCTATGTGATATGCGCTACTGTTCTGAGTCGCGCACTTAGCGGGTCTTGGTGGCCGGAGTGTATTAATACAGCGTGCGCGAGATGGGCTCCGCGGCCTGCATGATGAGCTTCCGTGACGTAGTGTGAAAGCGTGTCAAGTGTGTCTTGGAGAACTGCATGGTCCTCTCGGAGTGATGGGCCGACTTTCACATCCAAGTTTTTGAGTCATAAGAATTGACAGTTTTGGTAATCAACTCTCCTCATAAGCGCCTAGTTGCTTGACCGCCGAAATTCACAGCTTTGTCTCAGTCATCGGATGGGACAGAGCGGCGGGTTTGCATCGGTGACACACCCAGCTTGACCTCGATACAAAATAAGCACGTTGTATCTCTTCTGGTCCTCGGCCTCCATTAACAGTTATACGTCCTATCTTCAGATTCGTGGATGGCCTGGTGCGTTTCTCTCATCTCATCTTCCACCAATATTTTCCGACCCTGTTAACATATATACCGCGTGTCTTCCCCTTTAGCTCCGCAATCTAATGCCATTGTTGGCACGTGCAGATAATGACAAGTGGGTGGGGTCATCTCGTCCTGTTTATCTCAGAGCTGACAATGGATCACAGTGAGAGCAAGAGAAAGTACTGGTACAAGCAGAAAGCAGGGAAACCAGGAAAGCAGCTCCCATCAAAGTACAAGCGAATGTTTTCCAACAAGCAAGTTGTCTGCATCGAGTACATGGGGCTCACAGAGGACGACGAGCGCGAGATCTTTCGGGTGCGCAGTATCATGACCCTCATTTTTTAAACCCTCATTCGTCCAAAATAGCGAGTACAACTTGGTATGGCCCTCAATTACGCCGAAAAGATGAAAGCGGAAGCCCCGACTCCACGGCAAACCCTTATCCACGAGCTTGTCCAAGAGTTTTCCATGCCCCTCCGCTCCCTTGGATTTAATGACCGACGCGACGCCGCTTTCCGCTGGATTGCACAGTCGCTCCAGATGATTCTCGACCCACGACCCATCATCAAGCGCACAACCGCGACGACGGCGCAACAGACCACATGGCTCAAGGACACCGCGCCGCTTGACCCAGCGTGGAAGAAGCGCGTGAAGCACTCGTACAAGCTGCTCATCGATACGCTTTCTGCGTATCCGGATTGCCTCAAGGTGTCGCGCGGGCCCGCGACGATCGCCCCGATCGACCTCGTGATGATGATCCTGCTCGTGTTTGAGTTCCACCAAAAACTCCCATCGTCGCGGCTAGCGGACGCGCTGCAAGCGCTGCGCATGGCTGCCTGTAAGGAGACGAAGGACCTGATGTGGAAGAGCGAGCACATGGGCTATTACCTCGTCTTTCTGGACCGCCTCGAGCGGCTGGGTGAGGCGGCGCTGAACACGAGAGGCGGCAAGGATGCGCAGGTCGCGATGGACGTGGACCCGCCTCCCAAGCGGCAGCGAACAGGCGGTACGTACCGCCCACTATCAACCTCTCGCTCACACTCACCCCTACTACTCGACGACAGATTACACTCCGACGTCCCTCTCCTCGCCAGTGTCCTCTGTACCATCGGCGATTGCGGCTCCGCCCAAGCGTAGCACAAGCACGCCGAAGCGCGCATCAGCCAGCAACAAGGCACAGCAGCAGCAGCAAGCATCCCAATCGCGTCCGCCCTCGGCGGTGCCCCCATCTCCCGTCGTTCCCATCACACTCACCGTTCCGACCATGTCTGTCCCCACCCTTCCAACTATGCCTGTCCCCGCCTCCGCCTCCTCTCCCGCCCAGGCACAAGCTTCGGCGGGCCTCGCGGCGCTCGAGTCGATGCTCGCCACGTACCCATATCCGCTTCCGCCCACGAATACCGACCGTCTCGCGGCGATACGAGCGGCTAAGGTCGCTATTCTGAACGGGCAGCACCCGCAGCAGTCGCAGCATCCGCTGCCCGGATGGCCGGCGCCTATAGGCGGGAGCAATTGGTTTCGGAGGCGGCAGTGGCAGGCCGAGTGGCGGTGGCGGTGGCGGAGCGAGGAAGTAATAATATATTATGTGTTTCTCTGTTCATGACGAGGTTCGAGAACCTGTATATAGAGTGAAGTGCAGATTAATTCGTTCTTTTGATGACGTTAGGTGCGGTGCGCGTTGTCGCGGGACTATCCTTGTAGAAGCCGCAAGTTGCGTTATGGCGCTTTTTGGTAGTGCTACTAACCCGTCTCACGTATGCAAGAGAGTCTGGTCACTCCACAGCATTACTCCATCCATTGCTACTGTGAAGGTGTTTCCTTAAATAGTGTAACAGTAACCGATCCAGTAGTTCTCAGCAAGCCTACATATTCATGTAATACACAACAAAGGGCAGTTATCGAACCCACAACTAACCATGCGGCGGGTGCCAGTGGGTTTGTGAGAGCGACACAACGAACTGTGCTGACGATGTGGGAAATTTCCCACAACTAGACGGTAGGTCATAAGTTAGAGCCCCGTGACGATGGGGCGGATGCCGCCGAGGAAGAGCTTGCACAGGCAATGACGGGGAAAGAACGGGGAGGAACTGTGCAGGGATGGAAAACAGTGTAACGAATAGGACAGGCGAAGCAAATTGCAAATTGTCTTATGAGTCTCCACCATAGATTCCACCATAGAGTACGGATGAACTAGGTCCTGGGATATTGTACCCGTTTATTGTAAGGGCGTGGGAATAGCTCACGAAGGAGGTGGCTACGGTGGCCTGAGGGGGGCCGGTAGGCGCTGGGGAACGGAATATGTGGGTGAAGGGGTAAGGGTAGCGCGCTGGGAACGACGAGTGGACTGGGCGACCCGCGACCCGACGAGCGTGAATGAACGAGCCAAACAGACTGGCCGTGTCCTCCCCCTTGAAATCGCTTACCAGTTCTTGCAGACCGGGTAGCAACCCGGGGTCTGACCCTATTTCATCCACCCCAAGCGCACGAGAAAGCTCCTCCGTGAGCGAGTCGCAAATACGAAGTTCCTTCACCCCGATAAACGACCTGAGAAGCTCGTGCCAGGTTGTGCCGTCGATTTCACCGTTCTGCCATTCGGTCGGCATCATCGGTTCGTACAAGTTGAGCGTCAGTTCCTCTACACCTGATATCGTGGGCATAAGCGCGCTGCAGACCTGCGCTGCGCAGTCGATTTGCCAGTCCAACTGCTTGCACTTCACACGGAGGTTCAAATGTTTGTCGTGAAGTCGTGTACTGTAGTTCATGACTACCGCATCGCGCCCAAAGCTGACCTCCGTGGTGTCAGGCTTGATCTGTTCTGTTATACTAACGAAGTGGGTCAAGTGTGGTAATGTGAAGGCGATTTGATTGAATAGCGTGATGACGAGTCGCTCCAGAAGAGGGGCCCTAATTTGAGCGATAAGGCATTCCAGATAAGCGCCGACGCCTCGGAACGTAAGGTTTTTTAGGTTGGGAAGCGTCACGGGAGTTCCTTGTTTACCTAACAGTTCCCCCTCAGCGCTGGGACGGGGTATAGGGACGGAAAAACCGATGTACAGCTCCTCGAGTCGGAGAAGGGACTGAAGACGTGCCACTAATAGCCTCGGGCGAATATAACCAGAAGCTCGGATGTTCGTGAGCACGAGTGTGACGAGGGAGACAGTGGAGGAGAGCAGCCGTAATCTTTTTGGAAGACGGATGCCGAGAAGGACGAGATGGCGTAGGTTTGGGGCCAGAAAGGTCTTAGGGAGTGTGAGAGTTATGATTTTATCAACTGTGAACGAAAGAGAAAAGTGTTCCAATGCTGGGAAGGGTTCGTCCATAAGCATAAGGATTTTATGCAAAATCGAAGGCGGGAGGTGGAGGTGAATGCGGCGTACACGATCACGCAACCGGAGCGCATGGTGTATTCCTAAGCCATCTTGCCCCCATATAGTCACATTTGTATACCTGTAATTGACGAAGAGCGGAAGGGGCGGTAAATGGTCTAGCGTGTCCACTATTGGGGTGCCATTGGTGCATAGAATATGCATACCCAGGTGGAATGCCGATTCGTATATGAGGTGGCGCCATCTTTGACAAACATGAGAGAGCCTGCACCACCCAACCCGGACATTCCAGGAATACTCATCGCCCAGTCGATAGTAGTTAAATATGCCGAGGAGTATATCATCGTTGAGCCGATAGATAGTCGTCGTATCCTCGCTCGGATGTTGTTGGAGGCGGTGGAGCTAGGTGCACGGTGAGTGAACTACATTGGCTGAGTCGTCAGACCTGAGTCGCCACACTTGCCAGCTGGGGGAGTTTCAAGAATCCGAGAATCTTTTCGAGACCATCCAACATTTTGACCTTTGTTGCGAGGGCAGTACGGGCCCGAGAGCCAAGAACACCAGTGACATCTGCCAACTATAGGAGGAAATTAACGGCTTTCTGGCACCAGAGAACAACCAAACACCCACGGATTTGGATTTCCCGCACACGAAATTCACGGTAACGCGATGGTTGCCATCTGTGAAGATGCTCAGCATGAAGGCCATTTTACTGGGAGAAAAAGACAACAACCTTCCAGTCCAACAGTTCTGTCGTCTCCAAACTGATTTGGCTTGAACTCGACCGAAATCTCAGCAACGCTTATATTGAAACGCGCTCGCTGGATGGTCAATGTAGCACTGGTGTGGGTCCTAACGTAGCTGTACGGAATTAATCAGTCTCTGAGAATGATGACATCGCTGAATGGACAGACCTGTCGAGGTTCCAATGAACAAGAACGCCTTTCTTGAATTTGTCGGACTTGTGTTTGACACCAGCATCGTCCTTGAAAACGAGCTCGAGGTCGGACGTCGGACGTCTCTTGATAAAATCGACAAATATTTCTACGCAACTATATCGAGTCTGCTCAGAAACGATGTTAGGTCTTATATACCTTTCAAATGAATCATATATCTGTATATGAATCGGTCAGCCGACTGCCTGAGTGAAAGTTGTGGATCTATGACTAACTGATCTTGATCGTCCATATCGGTTGCAGAGCGTGGATTCGATTCGATCCAAAGATATAAGGAATTTGGTTTTTTAAGTTTGAGTGCTGTGTCTGTGTTAGGAACTCTGATGAAGCAAAGATGTATGGGCTGCGGACGCAAGTGGACTTGAAGCTGCAAGGGAACAAGATTGGAAATATTACCCACGCACGTCACTCACTGTCAAGACGCACACGGCGTCGATCCCCGCTAACCTACACAGGTCGATTCATGAGCCTGAGGTAGAGCCGTGGTCAGTGGTTCTATTCCTACACACTGCAACTTCTCCACGACGACACCCTGGCACCAACAACTCTCGTCTCCTGTCCTCTCCGACAAGGTCGTTTAGTATGAATTCAGCAGTCCACAGGAAGTTGAATTGATGCTCATACATACCCTCAGTGAAAGATGGCGGGGAGATAGAGACATCATACAAGCATTATCCCGCATCACGCGCACACAGCTCCAATGGGTTCACTTCTCGCCGAGAAAATAGTGAACTGGCCTTCAGCGCATCAGCCTTGTGTGGGGATAAATGAGACATCATAGGTAGTTGGGTGCTCTTCTGAAGCGGGGTGAGAAATCGTGCGTCGTGTACCCTATTATGAGATCGTGACGGACAAGCTAATGGAGGTTGCCAACTCGTTCGTTTCTTTACGAACACATACATGCACGTTCATGGGCCAATAACATGGGAGAGATGATGGCAATAGAACGTCATGATTGCGGTTGTGGCAATACCCAGGGGCTGATGCTCCGACCCTTCTCACATCCCCTTCAGTTACGCGACTTACGCCAATTCATCCTGGGAACAGTCAGCTCGACAGCATCTTCTTCAATCAACCTTGTAACCTTCTCAATAGACGCAAAACGCCCGACCTTGCCCCCCAAATGAAGCACCCACCCCATTTTCGTCGTGCAAGACACTGCGGCTATGATAGCATCGCGCTGGGGCAGAGCTCAAAAAGGTTCCAGGTGCGCCACGCCTGCTCGATCTCACGGTCCGCGGCGCAGATAAGTAGCGCAGGCGCTCCTTGCGTCCGCCATCCATCCCTCGGCCATTTACTCGCCAACCCGGCTAGCGACCCGTTGCGCCACTCCACCAAGACGCGACAAGGGAATCTGAGCCAACTCTCTCATCGCTTACGTAACAAGCAGCTTCCACCGCGATGCACGACGTCCCATCTGCTGTCGGAGCAGGCGTCTGCAGGGAACGGCAAGATGAATGAGCAGCTGCGGCGGCACTACGTCTGCTGCACGATGCACAAGATCGTCAACGATGCTGACGTCGTACTGCCGTGCTTGACGCGCGCGACCCGGCTGGGGCTGCAGCCGGCTGGTCGAGGAGAAGGTGCGCAGGTTCGAGGCGAAGGGCAAAACCGGCTCGTGTTCGTGCTCAAGACTGGTGCGTTAGCCGTCCGTCTGCGTGGCCCTACTCTCTCTCGAATTCTTGGATAGACCTGGTGCCGCCCCAGAATGCCCTGGTATGGCCGAAGCACCTCCGCCCCACGACCTCAACGCTGCCCTTCCCCTCCGCGGGCTCGCACCAGCGCGCGCACATCTCCTTCGGCACTGCACCGGCGTCTTCCTCCGCCTTCTTAAGGTGTACAACCCGAGCGCAGACCAGATCATCGCTGTTGAGCGTCATCGGCCTCCCGAACGTCGGCGAAAGCACCCTCAAGCGCGCAAGGTTGGCCGCCTTCTTTTTTCATGCCCGCTTGAGAGCGGCTATTGTTGAGACGCGCACAGGATGGTATGCGCCGTGGCGACCCAGCCGGGACATACGAAGGAGCTGAAATCTGCTCAGCTCGAGCGTGTGCTGCGGATAGTCGGCTCTCCCGATGTTACCTTTGATAACGACGAGGGTATACAGGGACACAACGAGTCGTCTGTGCTCCTACGCAACGTTGTCAAACCGGAGGACGTCGACGGCCCCATCTCCGCCGTTGTACTGCTCCTCCTCCCGTCTAGGCTCCACTCTATTTCTTCGTTGAAAGTCGAGGAGATCCTCGCGCTGTACGGAGCCAAGTTCGTGTGAGTTCGAAAGGTGGAGGGGATTCCGCGGGGGTTAGAGAAGAGGAAAGGAACGATGCCGTCCAAGGCGGCGAGACGAGACGAGACGACGAGTGACCTGAGTAGGAGTGCCTGCGCAGAGGGCCTGACTCGAACCGGGATCACACGAAAGATAGAGGGGAAAGTGGCAACACGAGCACTGTGTATTAGGGAACACAGGAGAGGGTTTATATACAAAAGCACCTGTACCTACAAATGAGCCAGTATGGTAGAGGTTGGGAATAGTGAGGTAAGGAGAAGTGGCATAGGGAGGGCGTCGAAACAGGAAACGCGGAGACGATCGGGACAGAGAATCGAGGTCGTAAGGTACAAGGTGGCGAGACGAGTGGCGAGGAATACGGAGATATGAAAGGAGCAGAGACCGAGGCCGAGATGGCGAACGACGGTGCGCGCACTAACTACACGAAGATCAGTAATTATAGAACAATAAGATGGGGTCCTGCCCTTGCCAGAGACAAAGGGGCGACGTGGCCGAAGTGATCGAAGAGGGCGAAGCAGCTTGACAGCTTCAAAGGAAAGAGGAGAGATGGGCGTGAGTGGGTAGATGAAGAGTAACGGCGCATCGAAACAAAGACGACACGAGGCGCGGGGACGCGCGACCGGTCTACGAGTATCTTAGGAGCCGTTTGCGAGGCTGATACGAGTGATGGCGGTCCATGGGCGAAGTGGTGTGACGAGAGAGGGAAGTGACGAGCGAATGGAGAGAGAGAGAGAGTGTGTGTGTGTGTGTGTGTATGAGGCGAGAGGGATGGGAGATGTGAAGCGATAGAATCGATGGCGTGCGATGTTGGTGCGACGCCGTGGGAACGCGAATCTGAAATGGCAGGCAAGAGTCAGGCGAGCCACGCGATGGCGGTCCGATGCTGAAACATGCGATTTCGGGCCCAAAGTCCGAGGTATCCTTACAGCGCGCACTCAGCGCGCACACAAGCTGAAGGCTGGTGGAGATTTATAATCTGTCCATATTCAACACAGCGCTCGAGTTCCTGACGATGCTCGCACTCAGCGCAGGTCATCTACTCGAAGTCGGTCTCCTTCCGGTCCTCCTTCTCTATAGCCTACTCTCGTCTCCCCATTACATCTTCCGAGGAGTTGAAATCTTGACCTCCCCCAGTCAAGCCTCTGTGTGTATGCGGGTGTGCGAGAGAGGTGGCGATGGCATAATCTTCGAGTTGCGAGACGGAAGCGGAGGAGACGATGCTCTCGTCGATGGCGTCGTACAAGCACGGGAGTTAAGGTGGCAACAGCGTCATCGATGCATATTCGTAGTCCCGAGAGCGTGGCAAAGCAGGTAGAGGTAGAGGAGAAGGTGTAGTAGAAGAGAAAAGAGGAAGTGTCATAGGTTGGAGAAACGACACAAAGGGAGTCGTAAGCGCGGGGGAGGCTAAAGAGATTGTATCGTACGGGAGCCGGGAATCGAGGCGATAATTAGGACGGAAAATAGACGACGATCATTACAGTGAGGTCGTACCTTCGCTCTAGAAAAAGAGATCCTGACGATCGGCGGAGTAGGCAAAGGCTGTAATGAGGCGACGAGTACGGGATGGCAAGGGAGTGACGGCGGCATTGCAGGAGGGGAAAGCAAACGCTAGAAAGAGGCTACATCGAGTACACTCGTTTTTTTTTTTGAAATGAGTACACTCGTTTCCGTGAATGGAAAGTGCCCTATCATGGGTCCACGGAACAGATTTCTGAAATTTCTAGTACTGTACAGTATCACAGAAAATGCAACACGCCATATGGATTTGGAAACGATTTGGTGCACCAAATCGTTACGGGAAGTCATCCATTTTTGGTAATCTACTCTCATGAGCGCCTAGTTACCTGACTGCCCTCACTCACAGCTGTTTCTCGGTCATTGGATAGCACAGAGCGGCGCGTTGAAAACAACTTGAACGCTTGACCCCGATAAAAAAAGTAAGCACGTTGTCTCTTTTCTCGTCCTCGGCCTCCAATAATATTATACCTCTTATCTTCAGATTCATGGATGACGTAATGCGTTTCTCTCGTCTCATTCTCATATTTTCCAATTCCGACCCCGTTAACTGAAATATCGTGTGTCTTCCCCTTGTGTTCTGCAATCGGCTTGCTAATGCGTCCCGTTATTGGCGTGTGCCGATAATGACGAGTGAGACGGGGTCATCTCGTCTTGTTTATCTCAAGCTGACAGTGGATTACAGGGAGAGCAAGAGAAAGTACTGGTACAAGCAGAAAGCGGGGAAACAGGGAAAGCAACTCCCAGCAAAGTACAAGCGAATGTTTTCCAACAAGCAAATCGTCTGCATCGAGTACATGGAGATCACAGAGGATGATGAGCGCGAGATCTTTCGGGTGCGCTTTGTCCTGACCACATTTTTGGCCCTCAATTACACCGAGAAGATGAAGCGGACGCGCCGACCCCATGGCAACCCTTGTCCACGAACTCGTCCAGGAGTTTTCCGTGTCCCTTCGCTCCCTTAGATTTAATGACCGACGGGACGCCGCTTCCGCTGGATCATGCAGTCGCTCCAGGCGATTCTTGACCCACGTCCCATCACCGAGCGCACGACCGCGACGACTGCGCAACAGACCACATGGCTCAAGGACACTGCGCCGCGCAGCGTGGAAGATGCGCGTGAAGCACTCGTACAAGCTAACTTACTCATCGATACGCTTTCTGCGTATCCGGAGTGCCTGAAAGTGTCGCGTGGGCCCGCGACGATCGCGACGATCGACCTCGTGATGATGATCCTGCTCGTGTTGAGTTCCACGAAAAGCTGCCAGCGTCGCGGCTGGCGGACGCGCTGCACGCGCTGCGCATGGCGGCGCGTAGGGAGACGAAGGACCTGATGTAGAAGAGCGAGCACATGGGCTACTACCTCGTCTTCCTCGACCGCCTCGAGCGGCTGGGTGAGGCGGCGCTGAGCTCGGGAGGCAGCAAGGATGCCCAGGTGGTGATGTACGTCGACCCGCCTCCTAAGTGGCAGCGAACAGGCGGTACGTATCGCCCACTATCGGCGTCCTGACAGGAACAGAACCGCTCAATCTCGCCCCTACTCGACGACATATTACACACCGACGTCCCTATCCTCGCCAGTGTCCTCTGTACCGTCGGCGGCCGTGGCTCTGCCCCAACGTAGCACAAGCACGCCGAAGCGCACATCAGCCAGCAACAGGGCACAGCAGCAGCAAGCATCCCAATCGCGTCCGCCCTCGGCGGTGCCTCCTCCCCCATCGCCCGCCGTTCCCCTCACTCCCACGCTTCCGACCATGTATGTCTGCACCCACTCTTCCAATTATGCCTGCCCCCGCCCCCGCCCCCTCTCCCGTACAGGCACAAGCCTCGGCGCGCCTCGCGGCGCTCGAGTCGATGTTCGCCACGTTCCTGTATCCGCTTCCACCTGCGAACACCGACCGTCTGGGGGCGATACGAGCGGCGAAGGTTGCTATTCTGAACGGACAGCACCCGCAGCAGTCGCAACATCCACTGCCCAAATGGCCGGCGCCTATAGGCGGGAGCAATAGTTTCGGAGGTGGCGGGGGGCCGAGTGGCGGCGGTGGTAGCGGAGCGAAGACTCGGAAGCAGTAATATATTATGTGTTTCTCTGTCCATGACGAGGTTCGAGAACCTGTATATAGAGTGAAGCGCAAATTAATTCGTTCTCTTGATACCGATGGGTGCGGTGCGCGTTGTCGTGGGGTTATGCTTTTAGAAGCCACTAGTTGCATTATGGCGCTTTTTGGTGGTAACTTACTACTAACCCACTCACGCGTATGCAAGAGAGTCTGGTCGCTCCACAACGTCGCCTCATTGCTACTGTGAGAGTCTTTCCTTAAATAGTGTAACAGTATTCGATCCCACAAGTTCTCAGCAAGTCTACATGTTCTCGTGTAATACACAAACAAGGGCAGTTACCAAACCCACAACTAACCCTGCGGCGGGTGGGTGAGTTTGTGAGAGCGACACGACGAACTGTGCTGACGATGTGGGAAATGTTCCCACAACTAGACGGTAGTTTATAAGTTAGAGCCCCGTGACGATGGGGCGGATGCCGCGGAGGAAGAGCGTGCACAGGCATTGAAGGAGGAAAGAACGGGGAGGAACTGTACAGGGACGGAAAACTGTGCAACGAATAGGACAGGCGAAGCAAATTGCAAATTGTCTTTATGAGTCTCCACCATAGAGTATAGATGAACTAGGTCCTAGAAAATTTACCCATATATTGTTTGGGAATAGCCCACGAGGGTGGTGACGGTAGCCCGAGGGAGGTGGCTTCAGGGAGGTGGCTACGGTGGCCCGAGGGCGGCCGGTAGGCGCTGGGGAACGGAAAATGTGGGTGAAGGGGTAAGGGAAGCGCGCTGGAAATGATGGGTAGACTGGACGACCCGCAACCCGACGAGCGTGAATGAACGAGCCAAACAGACTGGCCGTGTCCTCCCCCTTGAAATCCCGGCGCCCACGTTAATTCCCAGGGCATAGGCAAACGTGCCGTCCTCTCCCACTGCATTCCGCAGCGGCTGAAAAGGTTACAGCTCATACTAGGGCTGGTACTACTGATACCAGTATAAGAGTGGATCCTTCGTCCACGAATATCAGCACTGTCAATGAGCACTCCGAGCCAGAGGTTTGTCTAAGGCTTCCATTTTCCATACCAGTACTCACCGCTAGTCCTGGATTAGCGTTCCTTTGCTCTCCCTGCCGAATGACCCATCCCCTAGCGCCACCCCACATGGCCCTTACAATGGCCTGAATATTGCTCAAGATCGTCGCAAGAAACAGGACTTGGAGACTTTACGGGCTCAAGGTAGGTCGCTCTCCAGCATCCCCATGGCGACTACAGCGAGTACTGACTTTGTATGCCACAGGCAAAGGTTACAGAGATGCAACGACGATCAACACACTTACAGACAATGTTTTAGTCGAAATATTTGATTTCTGTCGAAAGAATCGCGATCAATACCCTCTTCATGGTGTCTGGAAATGGCACTTACTGGCGCACGTGTGTCGAAGATGGCGACAAATCATATTTGCATCACCACGCCGTCTCAATCTCCAAGTTCTCACGTGCTACAGCGAATTTAGGTGGGGCGTATTGCTAGCTGCATGTGCTGGAGTGTCCTCTCCTCTCACTCCTGCTTTCCATACTTATTAGCTAATAAATAAATTTTGATTTATTTGAGTAAGCAAAAAAGAGGCATATTGAAGTGATGTAATGTTTCCGAATTTGTGCATGTAGTAGATTACGTGATGTCATGTGACATGTTAGGGGGGGGTTGAGCTGGGACAGTTCTCACTCACACTGGCAGTCGCTGGCAGTTGTATCTCAATCATTGGATGGGACATCGCGGCGCGGTTGCAAACAACGCTTGACCTCGATAACGAAAGTAAACACGTTGTCTTCTGGTCCTCGGCCTCCAGTAATATTATACCCCCCATCCTCAGATTCATGGATGGCTTGGTGCGTTTCTCTCGTCTCATTCTTATATTTTCCAATTCCGATCCCGTTAACTGAAATACCGTGTGTCTTCCCCTTGTGTTCCGCAATCTGCTTGCTAATGTTATTGGCGCGTGCAGATAAAGACAAGTGAGACGGCGTCACCTCGTCCTGTTTATCTCAGAGCTGACAATGGATCACAGGGAGAGCAAGAGAAGGTACTGGTACAGGCATAAATCAGGTAAACCAGGAAAGAAACTCCCAGCAAAGTACAAGCGAATGTTTTCCAACAAGCAAGTCGCCTACATCGAGTACATGGAGATTACAGAGGATGATGAGCACGAGATCTTTCGGGGGCGCTGTGTCCTGCCCACATTTTTTAATCCTTATTATTCCAAAATAGTGAGTGCGACTTCTCCATTACGCCAACAAGATGAAAGCGGAAGCGTCGACGCCACGGCAAACCCTTATCCACGAGCTCGTCCAAGAGTTTTCTATGCCCCTTCTCTCCCTTGAATTTAATGACCGACGGGACGCCGCTTTCCGCTGGATTTCTCAGTCGCTCCAGACGATTCTCGACCCACGTCCCATCATCGAGCGCACGACCTCGACGACCGCGCCGCTTGACCCGGCGTGGAAGAAGCGCGTGCAGCACTCGTACAAGCCGCTCGTCGATACACTTTCTGCTCATCCGGAGTGCGTCAAGGTGTCGCGCGGGCCCGCGACGATCGTGCAGATCGACCTCGTGATGATGATCCTGCTCGTGTTTGAGCTCCACGAAACGCTGCCAGCGTTGCAGCTGGTGGACGCGCTGCACACGCTGCGCTTGGCGGTGCGCAGGGAGACGAAGGACCTGACGTGGAAGAGTGAACACATGGGCTACAACCTCGTCTTCCTCGTCCGCCTCGAGCGGCAGGGCGAAGCGGCGCTGAACCCGGGAGGTGGCAAGGACGCGCAAGTCACGATGGACGTCGACCCGCCGCCTAAGCGGCAGCGAACAGGCGGTACGTACCGCCACTATCAACCACTCGCTCACTCTCACCCCTACTCGACGACAGATTACACACCGACGTCCCTATCCTCACCAGTGTCTTCTGTACCGTCGGCGGCCGCGGCTCTGCCCCAACGTAGCACAAGCACGCCGAAGCGCACATCAGCCAGCAACAGGGCACAGCAGCAGCAAGCATCTCAATCGCGTCCACCCTCGTCGCTTCCCCCGCCCCCATCGCCCGCCGTTCCCCTCACACCCACCATTCCGACCATGTCTGCCCCCACCGCCCTTGCCTCCTCTCCCGCCCAGGTACAAGCTTCGGCGGGTCTCGCGGCGCTCGAGTCGATGCTCGCTACGTTCCCGTATCCGCTTCCGCCTGCGAACACGGACCGTCTGGCGGTGATACGAGCGGCGAAGGTTGCTATTCTGAATGGGCAGCACCAGCAGCAGTCGCCGCATCCGCTGCCCGGATAGACGGCGCCTATAGGCGGGAGCAATAGTTTCGGAGGGGGTGGCGGGCCGAGTGGCGGCGGAGGCGGCGGAGCGGGGAAGTAGTAATATATTATGTGTTTCTCTGTTCATGACGAGGTTCGAGAGCCTGTATATAGAGTGAAGCACAGATTAATTCATTCCTTTGATGACGATGGGTGCGGTGCGCGTTGTCGCGGGACTTGTAGAAGCCACAAGTTGCGCTATGGCGCTTTTTGGTGGCGCTACTAACTGCCCATAAACGAGAATCTGGTCACTCCACAACATTGCCCCATTGCTACTGTGAAGTGTTTCCTTAAATATTGTAACAGTAACCAACCCCGTATCTCTCAGTAAGTCTACATATTCCCGTGTAATACACAAGCAAGGGCAGTTGTATGCCATGACGCCGCGCGCGCCCCACCAACCTCAACGCTTGACGGGAAACTATTCCACCCCCTTCCGAGTGGGGAGGACTTGAGATAAACAGACATGAGGCTCAACCACGAGCGCAGTATAGTACAGTATCTGTAAAGCGAAGTGCTACATAGGACTATGCCCTCAGGCGCACAGAAATGTATCCAAAAACAAAAACAAAAACAAAAAAGGGAAGTTGTAGCTTTTTTTCTGTTCTGTTCTAACCCTATGGCGGCTGGGTTTTAGAGAGCAACACAACGGGCTGTGCTGATGTTGTGCCATTAAGGGAAATGTTCCTACAAAAGGTAGTGAGGGGGGGGAAGAAAGGTGTTGGACTGCGGACTGGGCGAGCTTCCGCCGCCCCCGAAGGGCGGTCGGTGCGG
>WNGR01004457.1_pt1 | contig 19278 bp, 16 predicted proteins | sample 5407581 | NCBI WGS metagenome assembly WNGR01 (sample SAMN13153383, study PRJNA577476) | soil metagenome | isolation source: 80 cm soil or saprolite under Garry oak tree replicate 2 | place: USA:California | collected 2016-06-15 | reverse complement strand
TGCTCACCGTCGCGTGGACGTGTTACCCGGGCGCGTTCGGATCAATTGTCTCGACCCTGGCCGTTCCGCTGCTGATCGCCGCGATCGGGATCATCTTCCGCGGCACCGCCTACGCGCTGCGCAGCCAGTTCTCCCGCGATGAGGAGCACGGCGTGCGGCTGGTAGAGTACCTGTTCGCGCTGTCCTCGGTGCTCACCCCGTTCGCGCTGGCCACCGTGATCGGCGCGATCGCGACCGGGCGGGTGCCGGTCGGCAACGCCCGCGGCGACCTGGTCACCTCCTGGCTGAACCCGGTCTCGGTGCTGGCCGGGGTGCTCGCAGTGGCCTTCTCCGGGTACCTGGCCGCGGTCTACCTGGCCGCCGACGCCCAGAGATTGGCCGAACGGGCCCTGGTTCACGATTTCCGCATCCGGGCCCTCGCCTCCGGCGTGGTGGCCGGCGCGCTGGCTCTCGCCGGGCTGCTGGTGATCCGCGTCTCGGCCCGGCCGCTCTGGGACGGGCTGACCAGCGGTCTCGGACTGGCGCTTGTGGTCATCAGCGCGCTGGCCGGGGTGGTGACGATGGTGCTGGTGTTTCTTGGTCGGTTCGGGCCGGCCCGGGTGTCGGCGGCGCTCGCGGTGGCGGCGGTCATCGCGGGCTGGGCCGCGGCGCAATCGCCGCTGCTGCTGCCGGGCCTGACCGTGGCCGAGGCCGCGGCGGGGCGGTCGACGCTGATCGCCACCATCGTCGGGGTGGCGGTGGGGGCGGTGGTGCTGGTGCCGTCGCTGGCCGTGCTGTACTCGCTGGTGCTGCGGGGGCGCCTGGATACCGGGGTGGTCTCGGATTCTGTGGCGGCCGGGCCGGCCTCGGGTGGGGCGGCTGTCTCGGGCGAGGTGCCGCGTGCGGCCGGCCGCCGGTCCCCGCGGGTTTCGCTGGCCGCGGCGTTCGCGGTCGCGACCCTGGTGGCGGGGACCGGGCTGCTGGTCTTCGCCGACCCGGCCTGGGCGCACGGCCTCGGCGCGGTGGCGCTGATCGCGTCCGCGGTGACCGTCTTCGCGCTGGCGTCGGGGCCGGCCGCGGAGTTACCCGAGGCGGGTCGGCTAAGCGGGCGGCAGGCCGAATCTCTGGAGCACGCCGCTGGTGAAGCGGGTCATGGCCTGGATGCGGTCGCCGCTGAGGGTGAGGACGAGCAGCCCGTTGGCCTGCGCGTCCTCGGGTCTTGCGGGTTCACGCAGGTAAGCGCCGAAGGCGAGCTGGCCGTTGGCCCGGGTGGGGATGAGCCGGTAGGTGCGCCCGTCGCGAAACGCGATCTGGGTCAGGAACCGGGCGATCGGGTCGTGACCCTGGTACTCCAGCGGCGCCGGCGGCATGGTCAGCCAGGCGTCGTCGGTGAACAGGGCGATAATGCCGTCCACGTCGCCGGCCTCGTAGGCGCGGGTGAGCCGCTCGATGAGCTGCTTCTCCCGGGCGGATTCCGGGGCCGCCCGAGCGTCGGCGGTGCTCGCGTCGTCGTGGCGCAGGGTCGCCCGGGCGCGCTTGAGCGCACTGGTCACGGACTCCTCGGTGGTGCCGAGGATGCGGGCCGCCTCGCTGGCGGCGAAGCCGAGCACGTCGCGCAGGAGCAGCACGGCCCGCTGCCGGGGCGGCAGCCGCTGCACCGCGGTGACGAAGGCCAGCGAGATCGCCTCGCGCGCCTCGTACCTGGCCTCCGGCCCCGGCTCGGCGGCGGGCAGGCCCGCCAGCAGGTCGTCCGGGCAGGGCTCGAGCCAGGTCACCTCGCCGAGCCGGGTGGGCTCGGGCGGCGGGGGCCCCGGGGGCATCGTCCCCTGGCGGCGGCGGGCCGAGCGCCGCACGTTCAGGCAGCGGCTGGTGGTGACCCGGTACAGCCAGGTCCGGACCGAGGCGCGCCCCTCGAAGCCGCCCAGGCCCTGCCAGGCGGCCAGCAGCGCGTCCTGCAGGGCGTCCTCGGCGTCCTGCACCGAACCGAGCATCCGGTAGCAATGCACCTGCAGTTCCCGCTCGTACGGCCCGACGAGCTGGCGGAACGCGTCCCCGTCACCCGCGCGGGCCAGGTCGATCAGGTCGGCCGTCACGCAGATATGGTCGCATACCGTTTCTGTCTGGTGCGCCCAGTCCGCGGCGGCCGTGGTGTCTGTACCGCCATGTCTACTTACTTGTTCACGTTCCGCCCGCCGGCGGGGTACGCGCCGTCGGCGGATACGTTCGGCGCCTGGGCAGGCTGGCAGCTCGAGCTCGGCGCCCGGCTCAAGGACCGCGGCAACCCGGGGTTCGCGGCGGTGTCGGTGGGTGCCCGCGTCGCCGACACCACGCTGGGCGGGTACTCGCTGATCCGGGCGGGCAGCCTGGACGCGGCCGTGGCGCTGGCCCGCGGCTGCCCGATGCTGCCCGCCGGCGGCGCCGTTGAGATCTGCGAGCTGACCAGCCATGATGAACGCTTCGACCACTGGCTCGACACGAAGGGAACCCGCCATGACTGAGATCGCCCCGGTTGAGGTGACGGTTCTGGTTCCGGCTGTGCCGCCGGAGGTCTTCGGCTTCCTCACCGACCCGGCCCGGTACGTGCAGTGGATGGGCAGCGAGGCCGAGCTCGACCCGGTGCCCGGAGGCGTGTACCGCGTCCGGATGGCCGACGGGTTCTGCGCCGCCGGGCGGTTCGTCGAGGTCGCTCACCCGCGCCTCGTGGTTTTCACCTGGGGGTTCGCCGACGACGAGGCGGCTTCGCGGACCAAGCACGAGGGCGGCGAGCCGGGCGGCGCGGGGGCCATGCCGGCCGGCAGCACGCGGGTCACGGTGACGCTTCTCGATGAGGACGGCGGGACCAGGCTCACGCTGCGGCACGAGAACCTGCCCAGTCCGGAATTGCGGGAAGGGCACGACGTCGCCTGGAACACGTACCTGCCGCGGCTCGTTTTGCGCGCTGCGGGCGGGGACCCCGGACCTGACCCGCACGCCTGAGGCCGGTGGCCTGGCGCCCGGGCCAGTCGCTCGGGCCCGGCGCCCAAGCCCGGCGCCCGGGCCTGGCGCTCTGCGCGGGCATTACCCGCAGGAAATCGGTTATGAACGTGGCGCTCTGCACGAAAGGATGTGCACGTTGCCACATTCATACATTTCTGGTTCGGGGCTCAAGGGGCTGAATGTAGAAATAATGCTGGTGGTGCGGACGATGCGACGCCGCTGCTTTATGGCCAGTCTTCCCGCCACCCGGCCAACGTGCCGAACCACGGCAGTGTCACATCGCCGTGGTCAGGACCACTACAGAGTCACATTGCCGTGGTTGTGCTTGGCGTCCGGAGTGGCGTGAGTGTGGCTGACGGGGTTTCTGGGGCGGAGGTGCGGTAGCGGGCAAAGACGGGCCGGGCCGGGACGGGACGACCTGGGGCGGGAAAACCAGATGCCCGGAGGGTCCGGAGAGGGCAGTATCGGCGGGGTGGGTGGTGGGTTCGTGCCGGGGGTGCGGCTGGCGGATGAGTTCTACTCGGAGGTTGTCCGGCCGCTGCTGGAGGCGGAGTTCCCAGGGCTGGGGTACGCGGCGGCGCTGATCGGGGCGGGGTCGGAGGTGCTCGGGTTCGACTCCGAGCGGTCCACCGACCACGACTGGGGGCCGCGGCTGCTGGTGTTCCTCGACGACGAGGACGCGGAGCGGGTCGGCGGGGCGGTCGACGAGATGCTCGGGCGCCGGCTGCCGGAGGTGTTCGGCGGCTATCCGGTGGCGTTCGGCGTCACTCGCGACCCAGGCAGCGGCATAGGGCACCGGGTGGAGGTCTTCGGCCTGGGCGGCTGGCTGGCCTGGCGGCTCGGGTTCGACCCGCGCGGCGGCGTCACGGTGCCTGACTGGCTCGCCGCGCCGTGGCAGCGGCTGGCGGAGGTCACGGGAGGTGCCGTGTTCCACGGCGGGACCGGCGGACTGACCCGGGCCAGGGCGGCGCTGAGCTGGTATCCGCGCGACGTGTGGCGGTACGTGCTGAGCTGCCAGTGGAGCAGGATCGCGGAGGAAGAGGCGTTCCCCGGAAGGTGCGCCGAGGCAGGCGACGAGCTCGGCTCGGTGGTGGTCACGGCCCGGCTGGCGCGCGACCTGATGCGGCTGTGGCTGCTCATGCAGCGCCGCTATCCGCCGTACAGCAAGTGGCTGGGCAGCGCCTTCGCCCGGGCTTCCGGCGGCGCCGGGCTGGGCCGTCACCTGGCCGCGGCGCTGGCGGCGGACGGCTGGGGCGCCCGGGAGCGGGAACTCGGCCTGGCGTACCGGATCGCCGCCGAGGCCCACAACCGGCTCGGGCTCACCGAGTCCCTCGACCCCGGCACCCGGCCCTACTTCGACCGGCCGTACCGGGTCCTCGGCGCCGGGCGCTTCGCCGCCGCCCTGTCCGGGCCATCACCGACCCGCTGGTGCGGCGGCTCGGGCCGGCCGGCTGCGCGGATCAGGTCATCGACAGCACGTCGGCCCTCGGTGATCTTCGTTACGGCAGGGCCGTTACCTCGGTATCTGGTATCTGATCGAGATATGTCGGTCCTGGGGGTCGGTGATACGCAGACCTAATGTTGGGGTATCAAGCGATTAGCGGGGTGAGAAATCATGCCCCGGAACGCGTGCGGAGGTCATTGATGCGTCGCCTGTGGATGTCCTTGCTGCTCGTGCCGGTCATGGTGGCGGCCGTGGCCTCCGCGGCCTGGGCCGCGCCGGCGGCGCCCGCGGCCCGGTCGGTGCCCGCGGCCCGCACCGCGACGGCCGCGGCGGCTGCTCCCGCCCGCGCGCTGCGGCCCGGCATGAAGGGCTCCGCGGTCAAGGCGCTGCAGCGGCGGCTGGCCGCGCTGAAGTACTACCCGGGCGCGATCGACGGCAGGTTCGGCACCAACACGCTCGAGGCCGTGTGGGCGTTCTACGAGGCGCAGGGGATGAAGCCGCACAGCTACGTGAGCTCCGCGATGAAGTGGAGGCTTGCCCACCCGCGGGCGCCGAAGGTGCTGGTCAAGCACGGTGGCGCCAACCGGATCGAGGTCAGCCTGTACCGCGAGGTCCTCGTCCTGTACCGCAACAACAAGGTCCAGCTGATCAGCCACGTGTCGACCGGCGGGCACTACCACTACTGCTCCCCCGGCGGCGGCTGCGGGTATGCGGTCACCCCGACCGGCAACTTCCGCACGGTCGTGTTCATGCGCGGCTGGGTGCACGTGCCGCTGGGCGAGATGTTCAACCCGGTGTTCTTCATCGGCACCGCGTTCGCGATCCACGGTGACACCGACGTGCCGCTGGCCCCGGTCTCGCACGGCTGCGTGCGGATCCCGATGGACATCGCGAACTTCTTCCACAAGCTGGTGAAGGTGCCGGGCGAGCCGGTCTACATTCGCTAGCGGGGCTCCGCTAGCCGGGCTGGGCGACCACGGCGAGGACCGCGCCGGCGATCATGAACGGGCCGAACGGGATGGGCTGTTTCCTGCCCGCGCGCCGGCTCACCAGAAGCGCCGCCGCGAACACCCCGCCGAGCAGGAAGCCGGCGAAGCCGCCCGCGAGCAGCAGGCGCCAGCTGAACCAGGCCAGCAGCGTGCCCAGGCTCGCGGCCAGCTTGACGTCGCCCAGGCTCATCCCGGACGGGCTGATGACCATCAGCAGCAGATAGAAGCCGGCCAGCGCGAGCCCGCCCAGCAGAGCGCGGACCAGCGCGGACCAGGGGCCGCCGACCGCGGCGGCGGCCAGCAGGAGCACGGCCGTGCCCGCGTAGGCGGCCCCGGTGAGCGGGTCGGGCAGCCGCTGGACGGCCAGGTCGGCGCAGGCCAGCGGGACGGCACAGGCCGCCAGCCAGCAGGCCGCGGCCAGGACCAGCATCAAGTAGCCGGGGTGGCCGGGGTCGACGCGGGCCGCGAGGCCGCCGAGCAGGACCGCGGTGACGGCGCCGGCGGCCAGCGCGGGCGGGCGGGGCGAGATGTCAAGCCTGGTGATGACCGCGCGCTGCGGCCAGCCGGCCAGCAGGCCGGCGGCGGCCAGGGACGCGATCAGCGCCGGGTTCACCCGGCTGATTCCGGCTGCTCGGGGGCGTGGACCAGGGCCAGCGAGCGGGACAGTTCGATGCAGCCGGCGGCTATCGCGAGGACCGCGACGATCTCGACGGCGAGCAGCCACCCGCCGGTCTGCACGTCCTCGCCGAAGACCGTGACCCCGTAGCAGGCGCTGATCAGCGCGTCGCCCAGGGTGAGCGGCGGCTGGACGGCGATCAGCGAGCCGGCCTGCAGGGCGTTCTGCAGCATGAACAGCGCGCCGACCCCGGCGATCGCGGTCCCGTACAGCTCCCAGGTGCTGAAGAACGCGCCGACGCCCTGGTCCAGCGCGGCCACCGCGCTCTTCAGCAGCGTCGCGGTCAGCGCGTAGCCGCAGGCGGCGGACAGCCCGAACAGCGCGGCGCGGGCGTTGCCGTGGGTCCGGATGCCCGCCCCGATCACCACCACCTGAAAGGCGCCGGTGGCGATCAGGACCAGCACCCAGACACCGATGCTGGCGCGTGTCCCGCCGCCGGACGGCGCGGCGGCCGCCAGCCCGAGGCCGAGGGCCACCGTGACCACGGCGACGGCGATCCAGGTCGTCCGCGGCAGCTTGCGCCGGGCCAGCCTGCTCGCCACCAGCAGGGTGAACGGCAGTTCGATGATGAAGATGGGCTGCACCAGGGCGACCGGCCCGGTGGCCAGCGCGATGGCCTGGCACACCGAGGCCAGCAGGACCATGCCGATGCCGGCCAGCCAGACCTTGTGCTTGAACAGGTAGGTGAACAGCGACAGGTGCAGTGTCTTGGCGGCAGGGGCGGTCGAGGCGGCCATCCGCTGCAGGACCGACGCCAACCCGTTGAACAGCGCCGTAAGCAGCGCGAACAAAACCGACACCACCGCGGCATCCTAGCAGCGTGGCTGGCTGACGTAGCTGCCGCGCTTGGACACGGTGAAGATCAGGCCGCCCTCGCGGAGCAGTCGCAGCGCGTGCAGCACCGTGTCCCGGCCCACGGCGTAGTCCTGCTGCAGCGCCTTGACCGACGGCAGCGGTCCGCGGTTCCATTCCCCGGCCCTGATCCGCCGGGTGAGGATGGCGGTGAGCTGCTGATATGCCGGTTCTGGCAAATCGGGATCAACCGTACCAAGCTGCTCGGTCACGGGATTAACTTAGCAGACCAAACTCGACCAGAGCATACATCTGTACTGGACTGGTCTGATCTGGTCTGATAACGTGATCGTGGATTCCCATAGGGGGGAATGACAGCTCCGGTACCGGCTCCCACTCCCAAGTACCGGAGCTGTCTAACGTCCGGATCTTCAGGCCGGCCCGGCGACGCGGAAGATGCGCAGCTGCAGGGCCAGCGTCGCGTAGTAGCCGACCAGCGTGGACAGCTCGACCAGGGCCCGCTCGCCGAGCACCGCCACCGCGGTGTCGTACTCCTGGTCGTCCAGGTCGGCGCGCTTCGGGCCCGGGCCGGTCAGGGCCCGCACCACCGAGTAGGCGACCTGCTCCTGCTTGTCGGCGAAGCCAGGATCCGCACCGGCCCGCAGCGCCTCGATCTCCGCGCCGGTGAGCCCGGCGTCCCGCCCGAGCAGCTCGTGCGAGTCGCGCTCGTACGCGCTGTCCCAGGCCTGCGCCACCACCAGGATCGCCAGCTCCCTGATCCGGGGAGCCAGCTCGGTGCGGAACCTGATGGCCGCGCCGAGTTCTTGCAGCGCGTGCCCGGCCGGCGGGGCGTAGAGCATCGCGTTGAACGGGCCGGCCAGGCCGCCGGCGCCGCTGGCGAGCAGGACCGCGCGCGGCCCCTGGCCGCGCGGGCCGCCCAGGATCTCCCGGTACAAGTCCACCTGCTCCGAGGTCATCTCGTCCGAGGAAAGAACGGGGAGGCGCATAGGAGGTATCTGCCCACCGTAGCCGGGGCATGCACCCCGGCCCCGTTCGGATTAAAGATCTTCTTCGTTACGTCCGGGCCTGGCTACGGCGGGCGACCGTGTCGATGGTGACGGCCGCGAGCAGGACGACCGCGGTCCAGATGTACTGCGGCGACGCGCCGAGGCCGAGCAACTGCAGGCCGTTGTAGATCACCGCGACGATGAGGCCGCCCAGGACGGCGCCGAGCATCTTGCCCCGGCCGCCGAACAGGCTGGTCCCGCCGATGACCGCGGCGGCCACGGCGTACAGGACGTTCTGCCCGCCGGGCACGTTGCTGGAAACCGAGCCGAGCTGGGAGGCGTAGATGATGCCCACGATGCCCGCGGTCAGGCCGGCCAGCACGAACGCGAGGATCCGGATCCGGCTCAGGTTGATGCCGGCCCGGCGGGCCGCCTCGGCGTTGCCGCCGATGGCGTAGACGTACCGGCCGAAGCGGGTGCGGCCGAGCAGGAAGCTCCAGCCGACGAGCACGACCAGCACGACCAGGATGACCCAGGGCACGCCCTGCACCACCACGAAGCCGACGCCGCGGTTGGTGTTGCCGATCAGCACGACGACCACGCCCGCGACGGCCATCGCGGCCACCTTGAGCCAGGTCACGCTGGGCGGCGGCGCGGCCAGGCCGCCGGCCCGGCGGCGGCTGTCCCGGGTGAGCATCAGGGCTCCGCCAAGCACCACGGCGGCCGCCGTCACGATCCAGCCGGTCAGCGGGCTCATGGCGCCGTTCTCGATGTCGTTCAGGACGTTGTTGTACAGCCGGATGGTCCCGCCCGAGCCGGGCGCGGCCGTGTTGATGATGGACAGCAGCAGGCCGAGCGCGGCCAGCTGGCCGGCCAGCGTGACCACGAAGGACGGCAGCCGGAGCCAGGTGATGATCACGCCCTCGATCAGGCCGAAGACCGCCGGGAAGGCCAGGCCGACCAGCACGGCCAGCGGCCACGGGGCCGGGTCCGGCGGGACCAGCAGCCAGCAGGTGAACACCGCCCCGATCGCCGAGGTGTAGCCGATCGACAGGTCGATCTCGCCGAGCAGCAGCACGAACACCTCGGCCATGCCCAGCGTCACGATCCAGGCCGCCTGCTCGATCAGGTTGACCAGGTTGCCCGCGGACAGGAACAGCGAGCTGCGGGCCTGGAAGTAGACGACGATGACGACCAGGCCCAAGATGACGGGCAGGGCGCCGCTCTCCCCGCTGCGGACCCGGGTCCACCAGATCTTGACGTACTCGCCGAAGGAGTCGGCGATGACCTCGGGGGCGGCGGTGGCCGCGGTCTGCGCCGCGACCTCGTCGGCCCCGGGTGGCTCGACGTCAGTGCTCACTGGAGCTCCCGGATGAGGGCTCGGCCGGGACACCGGCGAGGCGCTTGGAGGTACCCGTGGTCATCAGGTCGACGATCGACTGGGCGTCGTACTGGGACAGCGGCCCGACCGAGACCATCTGGCCCAGGCGCAGCACCGCCACCCGGTCGGCCACGGTCATCACGTCGTTCAGGTTGTGCGAGATGACGATGACCGCGATGCCCTGGTCCTTGAGCCGGCGGATGAGGTCCAGCACGACCCGGGTCTGGGTGACGCCCAGGGCGGCCGTGGGCTCGTCCAGGATGACCAGCCTGGCCTGGCGCAGCACGGCCCGGGCCACCGCGACGGCCTGGCGTTGCCCGCCGGACAGCGACCCGACCGGCTGCCGGACCGAGCGGACCGTGACCACGGACAGGTCGGCCAGCGTGCGCTTGGCGTCCTTCTCCATCGTGGTCTCGTCCAGCACCCAGTGCCGGACCGGCTCCCGGCCCAGGAACATGTTCTGCACGATGTCCAGGTTGTCGGCCAGCGCCAGGTCCTGGTACACGGTGGCGATGCCGAGGGCGGAGGCGTCCTTCGGGGAGTGCAGCCGGACCGGCTTGCCCTCCCAGAGGATCTCGCCCGCGTCCTGCGTCCAGATGCCGGCGATCGTCTTGATCAGCGTGCTCTTGCCCGCCCCGTTGTCGCCGACCAGCGCCGTCACCTGGCCTTGGGGAACGTCCAGGTTGATGTCGGTGAGGGCGCGTACCGGGCCGAAGTTCTTGCCCACGCCGACCAGGCGGAGCAGCGGCTCGTCGCCGTTGACGGCGGCGGTGGCCGGAGCCCGGGCGACGGCGGTTTCGGCGGGATCCTGCCGGGCCGGGCCGGGCTGGCCTGGGTCAGGAGCCGGCGCCCGGCCCGCGGTGGCGGGCCGGGCGTCGTCCGCGCTCGGATTGGTCACCGGGCGCGCCTCCTAACGTTGGTCCAGCTCCTGCTCATTACGATATCCCGGCGGTCTTACACAGCTGCGTGTACTGGCCGACGCACAACTGGGCCACTGTCACGAACTTGTCCGCGACGACGGTCGAGGCCATGTTGGCGGTGGTGACCCACTTCGGGGTGAGCAGCACCGACGGCACCGAGGTGTTGGCCTTGGAGTCGTTGGTGCTGCCGTTCACCAGGGTAGTCGGCGGCGTCTGGCCGGCCCGCAGGTACATGGCCAGCGCCGCGGCGGCCTGCGCCTCCAGGTAGATCGGCTTGTAGGCGGTGCCGCACTGGTAGCCGGCCAGGATGTTCTGCAGGCCGATGGTGGTCGCGTCCTGCCCGGTAACCGGGAAGGTCTTGGCCTTGACGCCCTTGGTCTGCAGGTAGTGGATGATCGGCGCGGCGTTGGCGTCGTTCGGGACGAGGACCGAGTTGATGTTCTTGTGCGCGGTGAAGTTCTGCTGGAACTCGCTCAGCGCCACCGACGGGGTCCAGGTGCCGGCGGGCTCGCCGACCTTCACGTACTTGCCGCTGGTGAAGAACGGATTGAGCACGCCGAGGTATCCCTGCGCGAACAGGGTGGCGTTGTTGTCGGTCGGGTCGCCCTTCATCACCAGCACGTTCGGCTTGCTGACATTCCAGGCGGCGGCGCAGGCTGCGAAGCCCTGGCCGATCTTGGTGCCGACCAGGACGTTGTTGAAGCTGACGTAGTACTGGCGGCTGCCGCCCAGGGTCAGCCGGTCGTAGTCGATGACGGCCACGCCGTGCGACTTGGCGTAGGTCTCGATCTGCGCCCCGACGCCGGCGTCCAGCGGGTCCATGATCAGGACGGTGGCGCCCTTGGTGATGGCGGTCTGCGCGTCGGAGAGCTCGGTGGCGTCGCTGCCCTGCGCGTTCTGCACGGTGAACTGCGAGGACGACAGGCCCGCGGCGGTCAGCGACTGGGTCAGGTACGGCGCGTCGAACTGGACGTACCGGGCCGAGGTCACGGTGTCGGGGAGGATGACGGCCACGTTGCCCTTGCCCGCCGAAGCCAGCGGCTTCAGGGCGGACATCGCGGTGAAGTTCCGGTCGAACTGGGCGACCGAGATCGACACCGTGGGGCCGGATGAGGAGCTGGCGCTGCTGGAGCTGCCACCGCTGGGTGAGCTAGATGAAGAGCTGCTGCACGCCGCAGCGGCCAGGCACAAAGCCAGCGACGCTGATGCTACAACAGCCCCTTTCCTGACCATGGGAATCATGTAAACCACCTCGTGTCCAAAGGAAGGGCCGAAGGATCCGTGTCCAGGCATGCGGGGACAAGGCCCCACGGCCTGCGGACGTCGCGGCCTTGCGTCTCAAGCATGACCATAGAACGCTGGAAATAAACGTGGCCTTAACATCCGCGCCGTGTCGTGAAGATAGTGTTAACGAGCTGCTCAGGGGCATCTTAATCGGTGACATTAGTTGCTGGAATAGGGACTTTGGTCCCTGGTTAAACTAAATTCGTTACCTGAAAGAGACATATTTCGGCTTTTAGTCGTTAACATTTGTCATTCGGGCGCCAGCCGGTATCCGGCCCGGGGCTGGGTCAGGATAAGCGGCGGGCTCCCCTCTGCCTCCAGTTTGGCCCGCAGCCGCCGGACGTATACACGCAGGTACTCGGTCTCGGTCTCGTAGCCGTGCCCCCAGACCCTTCTGAGCAGGTGGGCATGAGTGAGTAGCTTGCCCCGGTTGACCGCCAGCTCGCGCAGCAGGGCGAACTCGGTCGGGGTCAGGTGCACCGGCTGCCCGTTCCGCCGGACCTGCTGCAGGGCCAGGTCGATGACGATGTCGCCGACCACGATGACCGGCGGCGCCTGCTGCTCGGTGGGCGCCGCCGGGCGGGTGCGGCGCAGCGTGGCCGTGATCCTGGCCAGCAGCTCCTCGATGCTGAACGGCTTGGTCATGTAGTCGTCGGCCCCCATGTGCAGGGCGGTCACCTTGTCCCGCTCGCCGCCGCGGGCCGACACCACGATGATGGCGACCGGCGAGCGCTCGCGGATCTGGCGGCAGAGCTCGAACCCGTCGGCTTCGGGCAGCATCAGGTCGAGCAGCACGATATCCGGGTCCTCGGTCTCCAGCAGCTGCAGCGCCCGCATGCCGTCCACGCTCACCACCGTGTCGAAGCCGCGGACGGCGAGGTTGGACCGGATCAGGTCCACGATGTTGGGGTCGTCCTCCACCACCAGGGCGCACGTCTTGCGGACGTCCTCGTTCATCGCCGTCATCGTCCGGCCCCCGTGGCCGGCCCGCGATCCGCCGGCCGTGCCTCCAGCGCCTCGCCCTCGACCGGCAGGTACACGCTGAAGCACGTGCCCTTGGACAGTGCGGCCGGCTCGAGCATGCCGCCGTGCGCCTGCACGATGCCCTTGGCGATGGACAGGCCGAGCCCGGCGCCCGTGCTCGCCCGCGGGCGGCGGGCCGGCTCGAACGGCGCGGCGGCCAGTTCCGGCGGCAGGCCCAGGCCGTCGTCCAGCACGCTGATGACCACCTCGGCCGGCCCGGCCTCGGCGCTCACCTGGACCCGGGTGCCCGGCGGGTTGTGGCCGAACGCGTTGTTCAGCAGGTTCACGAAGACCTGCTCCATCCGGTCGTGGTCGGCCCACACTACGGGCAGGCTCGTGTCGCAGTTCAGCGTGACCTCCTTGGCGTGCTCGGGCGGCAGGCAGGCGATCGCCGCCCCGATCACCAGCCGGATGTCGCACCAGTCCCGCTGCAGCCGCATGATGCCCGACTCGATGGCGGAGAAGTCGAGCAGGTCGTCGACCAGCCGGCCGAGGCGCGCGGACTCCGCCGCGATCCGGTCCAGGAAACGCTGCTGGGAGTCGCGGTCCCAGGTCACGTCCGGCTGCATCAGGCTGGACGCGTAGCCCCTGATGGCGGTCAGCGGCGTGCGCAGCTCGTGGCTGAGCCGGGACAGGAACCCGCGCTGGAGCTCACGCGATCGTCTCAGGGCCGCGGCTTCCTGGTGCGCGCGCGCGGCCTCCTCGCGTTCCAGCGCGAGCCGCAGCGAATTCGCCGCGTCCTCCATCAGGGCGGTCTCCTCCTTGGTCGGCGGGACCCGCCGCCAGCTGGCCAGCAGCACGGTGGGCCCGCCGACCGCCATGAACCCCACCGCCCGGGCCCGGTGCCGGCGGCTGCCGCGCAGCTGCCGGGCCACGCCGTCAGGATGCGCGCTGGACAGCGCGTCCGCGGCCATCTCCCGCAGCGAGCGCGCGGCCGAGTCGGGATCGGTGCCGTCCGGCCCGGCGTAGGCACGCCAGGCGGCCTGCTGCCCCGCGGGCTGGGTGATCAGCGCGACCTCCTCGGCCTGCAGGCCGCGACGCAGCGACTGGACCGCCAGGGACAGTCCCTCACCGGCCTGAACCGGGCCGGCCAGCGTCTCCAGCATCTCCCTGATCGTCTCGAGCACCCGGTTCCTGGTCGTCACCTGGTCCAGCAGCCGGTCCCGTTCGATGGCGCTGGCGGCGTAGCCCGCGTAGACGGTGACCAGGTCGAGCTCGTCCCGCTGGGGCGCGCCGTGCTGGGTGCGGAAGACCGTGATCACGCCGCTGAGCCCGCCCGGGCCGAGCACGGGGACCGACCACGAGCTGGCCACGGTGACCGTCTTGGCCAGGTCGCGGAAGCTCCGCCAGGCCGGGCCGGCCCGGACGTTATCGGCGATCACCGGGCGCTCGTCGGCCGCGGCCAGGCCCACCGGGCCGCCGCCGGGGCCGAACGGCAGCCGGTCCCACGGGGCCAGCTCGCCGGGCGTGAAGCCGAGAGACGCGGCACAGAACAGGGACCTGTCGGTGACCAGGTGAATGCACAGCCGCTCGGTGCTGAGCGCCGCGCCGAGCGCGGACAGGATCAGTGACAGGCTCGAGCCCGGGTCGGCGCTCACCAGGCGGTCTGTCAGCCCGTGCAGCCGGGTGAGCTGGCGGCGGGCGGTGGAGTCGATCGTCTGACCGGAGAGCAGCGCGACCACGTCGTCCGGGTGCGTGTCGGCCGGGCGCAGGTCGGCGAGGATCCGGCCCTGGCGCAGCACCACGATGCGGTCGGCGAGCCGGAACATCTGGTCGATGTCGTGGCAGGCGAGCAGGATCGTGGTGCCCTGCTCGCGCAGGTTCATGATCAGCTCTTCGACCTGAGCCGATTCCTTGACCCCCAGGCTGGCGGTCGGCTCGTCCAGGACCAGCAGCCGCGGGCGGCGGCCCATGGCCCGGGCCACCGCCACCAGCTGGCGCTGGCCGCCGGACAGCCAGCGCACGCTGCGGGTGGTGTCCTTCAGCGAGATGCGCAGCTCGGCCAGGAGCGACGCGGCGGCCGCGTGGAAGCGGGCCTCGGACCGCATGAGCCGCCTCGACTCCTGGCCGAGCATGATGTTCGCCGCGATGTCCAGGTTGTCGCACAGCGCCAGGTCCTGCCAGACCACGGCGAGGCCCTGCCGGGCCGCGCCGCCCGGAGCCGGCGGCACCCGCTTGCCGCCGAGGTAGATCTCGCCGCTGGCCGGGACCACGTCGCCGGCGATGCAGCGGACCAAGGTGGTCTTGCCCGCGCCGTTCTCGCCCGCCAGCGCGACCAGCTCGCCGCTCTGCACGGTCAGGTTGATGTCGGACAGGGCTCGGAGCCTGCCGTAGCTGAGGTTGAGCCCGGACACGGTCAGCAGCGGCGCGGACCCGGAGCCGCCGGAGGCCCCGGAGGACCCGGAGCCGCCGGATTCCGCGTCGGCCTGCGCCGTCCGGCCCGCCGGACCCGCCGGGTTCACCGAGCCCGCCGGGTTCACCGCGCCTACCGAGTTCACCGGGGCGGGGCGTCCCTGACGGCGGCCCGGACCGCGTTCCTGGCCGCGTTGCGGGCCGCGACGAGAGAACCGGTCATGCCGTCATTGTGTGGCCTCAATCGTGCGCTTGGCCACAATGTTCGCTCACCATGCCGACCTGACCAGGGATTTTCACGATTTTTTGATGGTCTGCACGCTCTGGCCGCGAGGGCGGGGCATCACGGGGCGCGGGAAGCGCTCCAGCGCCCCTGGCACCGCCAGCACCATGCCGGAACGGCTACAGCCGTACCTCGCGCCTGCCGCGCGAGCCGGAACCGCTGAAAATTCGTACCCTTGTACGGATCTTGGTGCTGCACAGGTGCCTCTTGGCTGACCAGGAAGGAACCAGGGGACGGCGGACGTCGTACTCGGAGACCCTCCAGCTTCCACAGCAGCGCGTCCCGCGCGTCCCGCAGGTAGCGGCGAAGGTCGGCTTCCTGATCGGGAACGGCCATGCCGACATCCTCCCAGTAGCGTGAAGAGCTGGACTAGGGAAAGGAGCGGGCTGTGCTTGTCGCGTTTTCGGTGACGCCGCTGGGTACCGGGGAGGCGGTCGGCGAGGTGGTGGCCGAGGCGGTCCGGGTGGTCCGGGAGAGCGGGCTGCCGAACCAGACCGACGCCATGTTCACGACGATCGAGGGCGACTGGGACGAGACGATGGCGGTGGTCAAGCGGGCCGTGGACGCCGTCGCGGCCCGGGCGCCGCGGGTCAGCCTGGTGCTCAAGGCGGACATCCGGCCCGGCGTGACCGGCGCGCTGACCGCCAAGGTCGAAGCCGTGGAGCGCTACCTCCAGGGGTGACTCGTTTCATGATCGTGAGCAGTTTGCGCCAAATAGCGCCCAAACCCGCTCACGATCATGGTTTCGGGGGCGGCGGGTGAGGTGGGTTAGGGGACGCCCAGGACGCGGAGCAGGGCGGTGACGGCGGCGGCGGCCAGGACGACGACCAGGAACGGCGCCTTGCGCCAGGCCAGGACGCCGGCGACCAGGACGCCGGCCGGCCGGGCGAAGCCGGAGAAGCCGTGGCCCTCGGTCAGCGCGGTGGTGGCGACCAGGGCGGCCAGCAGGATCACCGCGGCCGCCTCGAGCAGCTTGGTGGCCCGGGGCGGGAACGTGATCCGGGCGCGCAGCAACTGGCCGGACAGGCGGAAGGCGTAGGTGCCGGCGGCCAGCGTGGCCAGACCGGCCACGACCAGGGAGCTGTCTTTCATGATGCCGTCCTGACCTGGGCCGCGGCCGACTTCTCGTCGGGGGTGGCGCCGGCCTCAGCCGCGGGCGTGCGGACCAGGAGCACCAGCGCGGCCAGGGCCAGCAGCACCGGCAGCCCGGCGGGCAGGAACGGGGTGGCGGCCAGCGCGATGGCCGCGCCGGCCAGCGCGGCGCGCCGCGTCCTGGCGTCCCGCAGGTCCTTGACGATCAGCGCCAGGATCACCGCGGGGAACATCGCGTCCAGGCCGAACGCGTTGGTGTCGTGCAGCGCGGAGCCGATCAGCGCGCCGAGCACCGCGCCGCCGGGCCAGCAGGCCAGCACGCCGAGACCGCAGGCCCAGTAGACGGCGCGCTTGGCCGGAAGTTCCGGCTGGGCCAGGGCGAAGACCACGCTCTCGTCGTTCATCACGTGGGTGCCGAGCAACCGCCGCCAGCCACGGCCGGTCACGCCCGGAGGCAGCGCCAGGCCGTAGGGCAGGTGGCGGGAGTTCACCAGCAGGCCGGCCAGGGCCGCGGCGATCGGGCTGCCGCCGGCCGCGACGATCCCGATGAACAGGAACTCCGACGCCCCGGCCAGCACCAGCACGCTCAGCGCGGCCGGCACCCAGAGCGGGAACCCGGAGGCGACCGCGATGGCGCCGTAGGACAGGCCGATGAAGAACACGGCCAGGCAGGTCAGCCCGATGTCAGCTAGCCCGCGCCGGTCGAGGGTTCGCCATATCGAACGCATGAAGTATATTTTGAACACCTCAACCCCTGTTCGTCAAACCGAACGGATCGACTTATATGACGAACGCCCCGTCCGAGAAGGCGCTGCTGGAGGTCATCGCGGCCTCGCTGCGCCGGGAGCGGCGCCGGTCCGGGCTGTCGCTCACCGAGGTGGCGCGCCGCGCCGGGATCGCCAAGTCCACGCTGTCCCAGCTGGAGTCGGGCGTCGGAAACCCCAGCCTGGAGACGCTGTGGGCAATCTGCGTCGCGCTGGACGTGCCGTTCCCCCGACTGGTCGACCCGCCCCGCCCGCACGTCCAGGTGATCCGGGCTCATGAGGGCCCCACGGTGGCCGCGGCCGAAGCCGACTACCTGGCCACCGTGCTGGCCGCCTGCCCGCCCGGCGCGCGCCGCGACATCTACCGGATCCAGGCCGAGCCGGGCCACGCGCGGGCCTCCGAGCCGCACATGCCCGGCGTGGTCGAGCACGTGGTGCTCAGCGCCGGCCGGGCCCTGGTCGGGGTGACCGGAGAGCCGGTCGAGCTCGCACCGGGCGACTACATCAAGTACCCGGGCGACGTGGCGCATGTGTTCCAGGCGCTGGAACCGGGGACGCTGGCCGTCCTGCTCTCAGAGCACGTCTAGGCCTCGGCTCTAGGCCTCGATTGGGACCTGCTCGATCAGCGCGGCCAGGCCGGCCTCGTCGAGCAGGTCGGCCGGGCGGACGGTCTGGTCGTGGGCCACGTAGTAGAACGCGGCCCGGACGTCGGCCACCGCCACCCCGGTGAGCGCCGCCCAGGCCAGGCGGTAGGCGGCGAGCTGGACGGATACCGCGTGCCGTTCGGCCTCGGACCCTGGCGGACGGCCGGTCTTCCAGTCGACCACGTCGTAGCCGCCCCCGGGGGCGTCGGCGAAGACCGCGTCGATCCGGCCGCGGACCAGCCGGCCGCCGACCAGGGTCTCGAACGGCACCTCGACCGCCTGCGGCCAGCGCTCGGCCCACTCGCCCTGCTCGAACCTGGACCGGAGCGCGGCCAGGTCGCCCTCTGCCGTGTCGTCCTCCTCCGAACCGTCCGAACCGAACAGCGCGTTGTCGTCGATGAGCAACTGCTGACCGTACCGCTGCTCCAGCCACTGGTGGAACGCCGTGCCGCGGCGGGCCTGGCGGGCCGGCGGGCGCGGCATCGGCCGGCGCACCTGCCGGGCCAGCTCGGCCGGGTCCCGGGCCAGCGTCACCAGCGACGACACCGACAGCCTGGCGGGCAGCGGTACCTGGGTCGCGCCGTCGCCGCGGCGCTGCGCCCGCTCCGCCAGCAGCAGGCCGGCGTCCAGGTCCCAGGCCTCGGCGAGTTCCCGGTCCCTGGTATGCAGGTCCTCAGGCGGAGGCGGGGCGGGCTGAGCCATGGCCGCCTCGACCAGGGCGGCGGCCTCGCGGACCGCTTCGAAGCGCTGACCCGCCGGGGTGACCGGCCAGTCGGCCGCGTCCACGCCGGCCAGCAGCGGGTTCTCCGCGTCGGGCTCCGGCGCATCGGCCCACGCCGAGACCTGGGCCACGCCGGACTTGCGCACCTCCTCCAGGAACGGCGAGGGTCCCAGCCGGCTGCTGCCGCCCTCGCCCCACCAGTAGCCCGAGCAGCCCAGCCAGAACGCGGCCCGGGTAGCGGCCACGTACATCAGCCGGCGCTCCTCGGACAGGTCCCTGGCCGCGCACGCCTCGCCGAAGGCCCCGAGCGAGGCAGCGTCCAGGCCGAGGAGCTCCGGCAGGTCCCCGGCGTCCCCGCGCAAGCCGAACGGGATCAGCCGCGGGTTGTCGGTCCACCGGGTGGACACCCGCGGCCGGGCCGGGAACACCTGCGACCGCTCCCCCCTGGCCAGGCCGGGCACGAACACGGCCGGCCACTGCAGGCCCTTGGCCGCGTGCACGGTCAGCAGCTTGACCGAGTCCGACTCGCCGACCCGCCCGGTCTCCAGGCCGAACTCCTCCTGCTGGGCCGCCGTCAGGTAGGCCAGGAACGCGCCCAGGGTCGGCTCGGCGCCCTCGCCGGTAAACGCGTCCGCCACGTCGGTGAAGGCGTCCAGGTCGGCGCGCGCCGCCACCGGGTCCACCCCGGGCCGCGCGGCGACCTCGATGTCCAGGCCGAGCACGCGCTCCGCCTCGGCGGTCAGGTCGGCGAGCGGGCGGCCGATGTGCGCGCGCAGCCGCCGCAACTCGCCGGCCAGCGCGCGCATCCTGGTGTAGCCGGCCTGCGAATAGGCGGCGGGCTCGCCCAGGTCGTCCAGCGCCTCGACCAGGCTGCCGGTCTCCGCGGTCAGGTCGGTGATGGCCTCGGCCAGCGCGTCGGCGGGGTCCTGTTCCACGGCGGCCGCCCGCGTG
>WNGR01008064.1_pt1 | contig 19282 bp, 16 predicted proteins | sample 5407581 | NCBI WGS metagenome assembly WNGR01 (sample SAMN13153383, study PRJNA577476) | soil metagenome | isolation source: 80 cm soil or saprolite under Garry oak tree replicate 2 | place: USA:California | collected 2016-06-15 | reverse complement strand
GCAACCTCGCGCTGCATCATCACGACCGCGCGAGCAAGCACACCGCGAGCGCCTGCAGCGAAGAGACGCAGCAGAATCTCCGACGTGATGTAGTAAGGTAAATTGCCGACAACATCGGCCGTCTCGCCTTGCGGGACAAGCGCATCGAAGTCGACTTTGAGCACATCCGCCTCGACAATCTCGACCTGCGGCTGAGCCCGGAACTGGAAGCGCAACTCGGCGGCAAGCGCGCGGTCCAGCTCAATCGCGATCAGCCGCCGGCATCGCCCCGCGAGAATGGAAGTAATTGCGCCATGTCCCGGACCAATCTCGATCACCGTGCGATCGCCGACCGCGCCAAGCGAGTCCGCGATGGCGCGTCCACCAGGAAGTTCTGTCCGAGTTTTGGCTTGCGAGTCATTCGTTCAAATGAAGTTAGCTGCAAAGACCACTCTACTCAATAAGCAACTCTGTTGGGTGGGTCACATAAGGCGTATGCTTCTTGCCATGACGCTGGATGCAAACAACTCGCACAACCTCGCCGGTGAGCGTCATCTCGCGTATTCGAGCGGGTTCAAGAACTCCTTATTGAGAGCGCTTGATGCGGGCACTATCGCTCGGCTCCATTTGCATCCAGTCACGTTCGAGTTGGAACATGAGATCGAATTTCCGGGAAGCCCAATCGACCACCTCTACTTTGTCGAAGAGGGAATGGCTTCCATGACGACGACATTCAAGAATGGATCCCAGGTCGAGGTTGGGATGTTCGGCTATGAATCCGTGATTGGCGTCTCGGCGCTGATGGGAACGAAGCGCAGCCTGAATCGCGTCTATACGCAGATTGCCGGCTCTGGCTATTCCTCGCCGGTGGAAGTTGCGAGGCGAGAGTTTGACCTCGGCGGATTGTTTCAGCGGCTCGCGTTGCGGTATGTTCAGGCCCAACTGCTGCAGGCGCTTCAATCGGCGGGCTGCAATGCTAGTCATGATCTCGAACAGAGGCTCGCGCGATGGCTGCTGATCTGCGCCGACCGGGCGCACCGCGACACCTTCAAGATGTCGCATGAATTTCTCTCCGACATGCTGGGAAGCACGCGCTCCACTGTTTCCATCACCGCGGGGCACTTGAAGCACGAGAAGCTGATCGACTATACACGCGGAGTCATCCAAATCCTGGATGCAGCAGGACTGGAAAAGAGATCGTGCGAGTGCTACGGCGTCATTAAGCATCACCTCGACAACTATGTGCAGTTCGATAGCGGGATTATCTCTTAGCCTCTCGCCGGATCCACAGCTACTTACCCGCGGGTGCTGCCTCGGGATTGGTAGTCGCAGGCTCTGCAGGCAGGCCCGTGACGTTGGTAGAGCCCGTGACTTTGATGGTGCTGCCGTCGGCGGTGACGAGCTTGACGTCGGAGAAAGTCCAGTCTTTGGCATCCGAAATCGAGCCGGCGGTGGCAGCCTGAATGTCGAGATGGCCGAACTTGAAATCGGTCAGCGGTGCATTCGGGTATGCTGCAACCGAGAATGCACGGCGGGCGCCCGTCGCGTGAATATTCCAGATGTGCACGTCGGAGAAGTGAGGGAGCCCCTTGTCCTCCGGCACCGGCGTAGTCAGAGGAATCCAGTAGGGCGGCATGGTCTTCGTATCGGTGCCCGGAGGGAGGACGGCATAGCTGTAGCTGGGATTCCAGTTCATCGTCATCGAAATGGGGATGGGGACACCATCGAAGGTCAGGTCGTGAATGCGGATGCCGGTTGCCGTGCCGCCGCGGGTATGAGCCGATTTGAAGAGCACTCCGTTGCTCGCGCCTGCGAGCGCGGTGAGGTTCCACACCTCAATGTTGTGGAAACCACCTGACGTTTCGCTACCGATAGTTACAGCCGCTGCGCCGCGTCGAATGATCGAGTCGTGAATCCTGATGTTTTCCGTTGGACGGTTCACGCGCAGACCGTCCGAGTCGCGACCGGACTTCAGGCAGAGTGCATCGTCGTTGGCCTCGATGTCGGCATGGGAGATGTCGATATCGTGCGAAGAGTCGATGTCGATGCCGTCCGTCGATGGCCCGCGGCCGCCTTCGTTGTTGCGGATGGTGATGCCGTTGACGATGACGTCATGGGAGTAGAGAACCTGGACCGTCCAGAAGCCCGAGCGCTTGAGCGTGATGCCGCCACCATAATGCACATTGTAGGAGTTCTGAATCAGCGACAAGCGCACGCGCTTGGCGTCGTAGTCGGACGCCCAGCGAAGGCCCTTCGGCGTGTACTCCGCGCGCAGGTCGTTGTAGACCTTCCACCAGACCGCGCCATTGCCGTCGATCGTGCCCTTGCCGGTGAAGGTGACGTCGTGCGCGTCGCGGATATTGATCATCGCGGCGGGCCACGTCATCTCGATTCCGGCGATGCGTGTCGGATGCTCCGGGTAGTCCTCGATGTGTTGCGAGCCAGTCAACGTGACGCCTTCGGGCACGTCGAAGGTGACGCCCGATTTGAGAAACAGTGCGCCCGTGAGGTAAGTTCCGGGTTTGAAGCTGACGGTTCGATGTTTCGGCGCGGCGATGTCGATCGCTTTCTGAATTGCTGCGGTATCGAGCGTAGCACCGTCGCCCTTCGCGCCGTAATCGTTGACCAGCAGCGTCCTGGGTGCGGCCAGGGCCGTTAGGGAGACGAAGGCGAAGACGCCGCAGAGCGCAAATGTCCTTACTCGTGCGCGCATTATTTGACCTCTGAAACGAGACGAACCGTGCCGAGCAGGCCGGAGGAGATAGGCATCACCTGGTTGAGGTCCTGCATCTGGAAGCGGTCGCCATACTTAGCAATAAGCGGCGCATAGTCGTGCGACGGAAGTGCCGACCAGGCGTTGAGCGACGTGTTGAAGACGCGAATCTCGATGTGGTTCACGCCCGGCTTGAGGAGCTTGGTGATATCCACGCGATACGGTGGATGCCAGAGTGCTCCGGCAGACTGGCCGTTGATCGTCACCAAGGCAGCCTCGCGCACCGGAGGCGTGTAGTAGGCGTGCATTCCAGGACCGGGACGCGTAACCAGCGGATTAGGCAGGCCGTCGGGACCCAGGGCGGCGTGCTCGGGCGGGGAATTCGGCGCACCGGGCAGCGGCTTGCCTCCTGCCACTTCGAGGAAGGTCGGGGAAGTGGCAGCGGACTTCAGTTCAACGTCGCGAGAGTAGACCGCCTCGCCCGAGTAATGAATGGTCGAGGGATCGGAAATCCAATCGGTGAGGACGGGCTCGGAAATCGATTTATGGATGCCCGGGAAGGAAACTTGCCATGCGGTGCTGATATCCAGTGTGGCAGTTGGCCCTGCCGGATTTGCAGCGGGCTTGGCGGAGGGTTGCACATCGCTCAGCACGTAAAGTCGAGATCCATACGGAGCGAGATGAATCGGCAGGGAAGTCCCCGAGACGGATGTCGACGCTGCGTTGTCGAGGTCCCACTCTTCAGCAAACTTGTGCGTTGTGGCGAGAGTCACAGTGGTGTCGAGCGGGACGTTCGATGTGTTGACGACGAAGTAGATGTCGGCCGTCGGCAGCTTGCGGCGGATGAAGGCGATCTGGTTCCTCGCAGCGTCCTCCGCGCCGGCGAGTTGCAGATCCGGCTTGGCTGCGGCGTGCAGCGCGTCGGGGAGATGCGTCTCGTCGGCGACAAGCGTCGATTTGACTGGGTCGAAGAGTTGCTTAGACAGCCTTGTGAGTTCCGGCAGCGACTTGCCTTCCGGATCGATGGACGGTGCGCGTCCGACCGAGATCACCTTTCCACCGGATGCGGTGAACGTTGCGATTTTTCGTAAGGTTTCAACCGGAATGCGATCGGTGGGCGGAACAACGATGACCGAGTGGTGCCCGACGCCGACCTTGTTGATTGCGTCGGCGTCGATGAAGTCGACGTTGTATCCGGCGGAGAGAATGGCAGACATCAGCGCCGGTGTAACGAGGCGCTGCATCGCTCCTGTAATAGTCGTTTGCGTCGGGCGGAAGCCGGCCCAGGCATCGTCGGTCGGCAGCAGGATTGCGACCTGATTCGCGGGTTGCCCCTGTCGCATGAGATAGCTCATGCGGCCGATGTAGGCAGTCACCGTCGGCATCACAGGATGCCACGGGTTGTGATTGTTAAAGGATGCGGCAGCATAGAGCGACCAGCCGGGTTCGGGGACTTCACTATCGGGCGGTGAATACGGCCAGCCGTGGCAGATGATCTGGTTCTCGCCCATGATGAAGTCGATGTCGGCCTCGGTCTTCATGTCCAGCGGCGTGGCTCGAAACACGGGCGAGTGGAGCCACGTAAAGGTCTCGCCCGACGTCACGTTATGGTTGAAGACGTGATTGGCAGAGGTCGCCCAGCGCAGCGTGGAGAAGGCGCGCCACTGCGGCCCTTCGCCTTCAGCAAGGCCCACGAGGTTCTGGCTGGAGAAGCTAACCGCTGGCTCGCCGTATGTTTGTGAGCGGAATTTCGTGTGGTGCGCGATGGCCCAATTATTGATCTGAGTCAGGTAGTTCTCGTTGATGAGTTCGGTGAGCGTCTTGCCATAGTCGTGGCGGAGATTGTCCGCGGCGGGCGTGCCTCCGGCGACGAGTTCGGGGAGGTGTGGAATCAGATCGTAGCCACGCCGCTTCTTGAACTCTTCCGGAAGCCTGGGTGTCCAGTCGGCTCCGTACGCTTCGAGCGAGTCGGAGAAGATGGCGTAAGGGGGCGTGTTGCCGAACGCCTTGAGCAGCGGTTCGCCGACCTTCTCGAGGTGGGTGGCGACCGCGTCGTGCGAGAAGGGATCGAGAACATAGCCATCGGCGTCGACGGCGGCGCGCTTCACCTGTTGCCGGGTGTGGCTCGCCACGAAGAAGACGGCGACGCGGGGCTTGTCGGAGGGAGCGAATGTTGCGGACATCCCGGTGACGACGATGGGTTTCGCCGAGGCAGCATCGAAGGCCGGGGGACGCGGGCCTCGGGCTGTACGGCCAGTCGCCGGCGCGGGTGGGGCGGCAGTTGCGGGATCGGCGATGACCGCGGAGATGGCCGAGTCGCCTTCGCTCCAGGCCATGCGGGCCGGAGTTCCAGTAGCAGCCGCACTCGCGACTGGAATCTGAGCCGAGGTAGCGTTGGCAGGCACGGGAACTTCGAAGGTGTGCAGCGCGCCGACGGCCTCTGCGAGTGTGATATGCGGGCCACCGTAAGGCCACCCCGAGCACAGTGTGACATCGATGCGGAGGCCAAGCTTACGGCCTTCCGACTGTGCATAGTTGACGGCGTCCAGCATCTCGGGGGAGAGGAACGGAAAATTCTTCAGCCCCTTCGCCGGATCGTCGAGGACTTCCGGGTAGACGAAAGCAAGCTCCGCTCCCTGGATCCCGTCGGCTTTCATCTGCTGCAGTTCGCTCAGAATCTCGGGCTTGACGACCGCCGGGCCGAACCACCACCAGCGCACCATCGGCCTCGCGTCGTTGGGCGGATTCAGGAAGTTCTTGCGCAGGGTGTCGAGCGACGGCGCAGAAGGTTGCGCGAGAAGCGCCGGAACAAACGCCAGCGCAATGGCGGAGGTAATTAGGCTGCGGACTATGCGAGGGCGGAGAGTCTGCGGACATGCGTGTTGCTGCTGTTTCATGTGGTCTCCGAACTGCTTGTTCGAGCTTCACTTCACGGGATTTCAGCGACGACGTCGCCGAACTAAGTTAGTTCATTGGGAAGAATGTTTCAAGGCAGGAACTCGATGCCGGAGGCCTCACCCTGCATGGGGCCACATCGGGCTTCACCGGGCATTGATAGAATTGCGCAAATTCCATTTGAACGCCCGCCGCGGATTGAGGCGACGCGCCCTCGGAGAACTCGAATGCAAAAGCTAATGCTGTGGATCGTTGGTGCAACGATGTTTCTCGGTGGCACACTGCACGCCCAGGATCTCGCGGGAAACTGGCAGGGAACGCTGCAGGCGGGCAACGGCCTGCGGATCGTCATGAAGGTGACGAAGGACGACAACAAGCTCAGGGCTGTCTCCTACAGCATCGACCAGGGCGGTGCGCCGATTGCGATCACTTCGATCTCACTGCAGGGGTCGGCAGTGAACTTTGCGATTAAGGCGCTTGACCTCACGTACGTTGGAACGATGAATCCTGACGGCAAGACAATTTCGGGAAACCAGACCCAGGGCGGCCAGACGCATGTGCTGAACTTTGAGCGTGTGAGCCCGGAGAACACGTGGCCGATTCCAGAGCCTCCCAGGAAGATGGCCGCGGACGCCAAGCCGGGGTTTGAAGTGGCGACGATCAAGCCGAGCACTCCAGGCCGGCCGGGCAAAGGCATCGGGTTTAGAGGCCGCCATTTCACGACCGTCAATTTCAACGTGAACGATCTGATCGGCATTGCCTACAAGGTCCACGAAAAACAGATCGTTGGCGCACCGGCGTGGTTTGGAACCACTCTGTTTGACATTGACGGCGTGCCCGATGTGGAAGGCCAGCCGAGCCCGGACCAGATGAATATCATGATCCAGAAGCTGCTGGCCGATCGCTTTCATCTCGTCTTTCACCACGAGAAGAGGGAACTGGCCGTCTACGCAATCACGCTGGGGAAAGGTGGGCCGAAGATGACGATCAGCGCGGCCGCACCGAGCGACCCGCAGGCGTTCTTCTTTCGAAAGCTTGGTGCGTTGACCGTCAGAAATCAGACGATGGTGAATTTTGCGAGTTGGATGCAGACCGTCATGGACAAGCCCGTGGTGGATCAGAGCAGTCTGCCCGAAAGGTACGACTTCACATTGAACTGGACGCCGGACGAAAGCCAATTCGCCCAGTTTCGCGGGACCGGTGTCACAGTTTCGCCGCCAACAGACGATCCCAATGCGCCGCCCGGGCTGTTTACGGCGATTCAGGAACAGCTTGGGATGAAGCTGGAACCAACGAAGGCGAAGGCTGATGTGATGGTGATCGACCATGTGGAGCAGCCATCGGCGAATTAAGAATAGTGCTGGTTGTTGCGGACATAGCCAAAGCCGACGTGCGCTTTGCCGGCTGCCACTTGTTTGGCTAGCTAAGGGACGTGCGGACAGAAACATCGTTAAGCGTAGTCCCCTCTCTCGACCAGCATTGCAGCCGAATGCTAGGATTCCCCAGCAGAAACAATTTCGTTTCCGTAGCCAAAGGAATCCGAATGCGCTTGCTCCCGAGTTCGATCGCCGTCCTATGTATCGCCGCCGCGCAGGCACAAACTGCGCCGCCCGCGTCCGCACCGGCAGTTCTCGCATCGCCCGCGACCTTCACCTGCGGTGCCGCGAAGAAAGGCTCGATCGCCCTCAACCTCACAACCCTTGCATCCGACACCGCCGCAGGCTGGGACCTCAAGACCGTCACGACGATCAACAAAGGAATCTGCGCCTCCGGCAAGCCCTTCTACTTCTCCATCCCGCTTCCCGAGGGCAATTATCGCGTCACCGTCACGCTCGGCGGCGAGGAAGCCTCCGCCATCACTGTACGCGCCGAAGCGCGCCGCCTGATGCTGGAGAAAGTCTCTATTCCGGCGCGCAAGACCGTCACCCGCTCCTTCGACGTCAACCTCCGCATTCCCGAGTTCACTAAGTCCGACGGCACTCCCGGCCGGGTCCGCCTCAAGCCCCGCGAGATCGGCAATCTGGATTGGGACCCCAAGCTGACCCTCGAGTTCAACGGCACCAATCCCAGCTTCCACTCGCTGACCATCGAGCCCATCACCGAGCCCGTCATCTACCTCGCCGGCGACTCGACTATGGTTGATCAGGATGTCGAGCCCTGGGCTTCGTGGGGACAGATGCTCCCGCGCTTCTTCCTTCCTGGCATCGTCGTCGCCAACCACGCCGAATCCGGCGAGTCGTCCTCAAGCTTCGTCGGCGAGCAGCGCTTCGCCAAGATCATGTCCCTCATCAAGCCCGGCGACTACTTCGTCGTCCAGTTCGCCCACAACGACCAGAAGAACGGTCCCGACTTTCCCGCAAGATATCGCACTATCATGACCGACTTCGTCACCCAGGTCCGCGCCGAAGGCGCAACGCCGGTCATCGTCACCGCCATGAATCGCGAGCAATTCGACGCCGACGGCCACATCGTCGACTCGCTCGCCCCCTACCCGCAGGCCGCCCACGACGTAGCCGCCGCAACGAACACCGCGCTAATTGACCTCAACTCTATGTCCAAAACGATGTTCGAGGCCATGGGCAAAGAAGGCGCCGACCACGCCTTCATGAAGTTCAAAGCCGGCAGCTATCCCGGCGTCGACCGCGATATCTCCGACACCACCCACTTCAACAACTACGGCGCCTACGAACTAGCTCGCTGCATCGTCGAAGGCATCCGCGACAATAAACTCTCCCTCGCCAAATTCCTCGACCCCGCCGTCCCCACCTTCGACCCCGCAAAGCCCGACCCGTTCGCCACCTTCTCCCTCCCCTACACCCCCATGCAGAGAAAGGAGGACACGACAAAAGTCCCCCAAACTTAAAGAAAGGAGGTCGTCATTCTGAGCGCAGCTCAGAATCTCCGCATTCGTTTTTCACCGCCGCGCCTCCGTCAGTTGGCGATATAACTCTACCGTCTGCGCTGCAATCGCCTCCCACGCAAACGTCTCCTCCACCCGTTTCCGTCCAGCTGCACCGAACTGTTTGCACAACCCCGGATCACCCATCAACTCCGAAATTTGCCGCGCCAGATCCCGCGCAAACTTATCACCATCTATCGGAAATCCCGTCACTGGGTTCGGCTCAAAAGGCACCAGAAACCCCGTCACCCCCTCCACCACAACCTCAAGAATTCCACCCACCGCACTAGCCACCACCGGAGCCCCGCAAGCCATCGCCTCCAGATTGATAATCCCGAAAGGTTCGTACACCGAAGGACAGCAAAACACGCGGCAGTTCGAATACAACTGGATCGCCTCGGGCTTCGTCACCATCTTTTCGATCCACACGATGTTGCCGCCCGCAGCGCGAGCAGCCTCAACACCCGCGCGCATCTCCGCAGCAATCTCCGGAGTGTCCGGAGCGCCCGCGCACAGCACCACCTGCGTTCCCTTGGGCAGATACTTCACCGCATCCACCAGGTGCACCACGCCCTTCTGCCGCGTGATCCGCCCGACAAACAGAACGTAAGGCGCACTCACATCCACGCCATACTTCACCAGCGCATCGGTCGCCGCGGTCTTCTGGTACTCCTTCAGATCGATCCCGTTGTATATGACGTGTACTTTCGCCGCATCCACCTCCGGATACGCCCACAGAATATCTGCCTTCGTCCCATGCGAGACCGCGATGATCGCGTCCGCATCGAGAATCGCGGTCCGCTCCATCCACGAACTCATCGCATATCCCGACCCCAACTGCTCCGCCTTCCACGCCCGTAGCGGCTCCAGCGAGTGCGTCGTCAGCACAAACGGAATGCCATACAGCTTCTTCGCCAGAAAGCCCGCCATCGACACATACCAGGTATGCGTATGCACAACATCGATCGAGCCTAGTTCCTTCATCTGCGACAGATTCAACGCCAGCGCATCCACCGCCGTCTTGAACTTTGCCTCCGTTCCCGCGGTCACCTCCGCCGGCGGCTCATCGCCGATCACATGCAGATTGTCCTCATCCGTACGTTGCGTACCCCAGCAATGCACCTCGACCTCAATCAGCTTCGCCAGTTCCTTGCTCAGATACTCCACATGCACACCTGCGCCACCGTAGACGTTCGGCGGATATTCCCGCGTCATCAAGCCAACCCGCATCCATCACCCCCGGAATTCCTACGACAGCATACGCTCTCGCCCGCGTTGCCATAACGTGTCATCCTGAATGGAACAGCATGGTCACCCTTGAAGAGACAACCCTGATCGCGGCTCCCATTCAGCGCTGTTTCGACCTTGCCCGCTCGGTCGAGGTCCACCTTGCAGGGAACTTGCACTTTGGCGAGCAGGCGGTCGCTCTACGGGGAGTGTCGACCGGCCTGCTGAATCTGGGCGACACAGTAACCTGGCGCGCCCGTCACTTCTTCGTCCGCCAATGCCTCACGTCGCGGATTACCGCTTTTGAGCGGCCCTGGTACTTTCAGGACACGATGCTCCGCGGCGCCTTCCGCTCGATGCAGCATGACCACCACTTCCGCGAGCTCCCGGACGGCAGCACCGAGATGCGCGACATCTTTCGATTTGCCGCCCCCATTCCGATCTTTGGCCGCATCGCGGAGAGTATTGTGCTGCGCCGCTATATGCAACAACTTCTCTACGAGCGCAACGCCGTCATCCAAGAGATCGCCGAATCGTCCTCGCAGGCGTGGCAGCAATATCTCCAATGATGTGTTGAATCCGGTGGAAGGCCGCGATGGCCCGAGGCACCGCATCCGGACCGGCGTTGGCTCGGTGAAAAACTGGTGTGATGCGCCTCACTGGCTGGTTCGTTTTTGAGGCTTACCATGGTTATCCATTGAGGTATTTCTAATGGAAACGCAGACGCAGTTGTTTCACTTCTTTGTTGGCGGAACCCGGCATGAGACGGACAAGCCTTCGCTGACGGGGATCGAGATCAAGGCCCTGGCTGGGGTCGATCCCGCGCATCAACTCTTCTTCCGGGACGATGTAAACACTCCCGACCGTCAGGTTCGCGACACACAGCATGTCGAATTGATCGCGGTGAAGGACGAAGATGGCACCAGTGACCGGTCGATCTCGGACGGGGAGTCGCTGGAGCTTGATGATGTGCGTCATTACCACGGGCATTTTTATGCCGTGCCGAATTCGACGTATCAGCGGCGGAAGTCCAACCCCTAACGAGGGTTGAGCAGATCAGAATCGCGCGATCAATGAACAGTGATCGAGCCGGAGCCGGTGCTGGCGCGGAGGGTTGGGCCGCCGCCGTTAACGGTTCCGGCGACGTGGTGTTTGTTGAGGCTTCCCTGCATGACGATGGGGTGGTCGAGGTGGATGGTGCCGGATCCGGTCTCGGCATTGAAATTGAAGTGGGCGTCGGGGGCGGGCCGAAGATGGATGCTGCCCGATCCGGTTTCCACCCGCCACTCCGACGTAGGATTGCCGCCGACATCAATGGAGCCGGAACCTGCACCCGCGCGAAGTCCCCCGGAGATGCCGTCGATGTGGATAGATCCGGAGCCGGTCTGCGCCTTGATGTCACCCGGGGCGGAGACGGAGAGTTCGAGTTGACCGGAGCCTGTCTGAAGATTGGCAGGCCCGTGGACGTTCGTGGCGCGGATTGAACCAGAGCCGGTGGTGAGGTGCGCGTCGCCGCTGATGTTCTCGGCTTTGATCGACCCTGAGCCGGATTCGCCGGTAACTTTGCCCAGAATGCCGCCGATCTCAAGGCTTCCCGACCCGGTGCGTGCCGTGAGGGTTGTGGACCCGGGCGTGGTGACGTCGTAATCGATGGAGATGTTGTGGAAGAGATCCGAGTCGGCATACGTCGTAATCGATGGAGATGTTGTGGAAGAGATCCGAGTCGGCATGGCTGGGACCCGCGGTGACGATGTTGCCCGACTGGGTGATGGGCGGCGAGGCGACGATTTGCTTGACGCGCTGGTCGGCGTCCGAGCCGAACAGGCCGGGGTTGCTGTGGACGTGGCCGGTGATATGGATCTGATTACCGGAGCCGGAATAGACGTGGATGTAGCCTGCGCCGGTCGAGATCGAGAGAATGGCTGCGCCGTTGAGGCTCAGGGTCTTTTCGAAGGTGCCGTCGGCTGCGAGGGTGACGGTAGCTGGGAGAATCAGCGAGAGGGCGAGAAGACTGCGGAGATTCATGGTGACTCCTTGGCGGCGAAAGACGTTGCGATGAAGGTTTGATCTGATCAGCGAGAGGGCGAGAAGACTGCGGAGATTCATGGTGACTCCTTGGCGGCGAAAGACGTTGCGATGAAGGTTTGATCTGGCCCCGACGTTAGGCTGGCCCGCACGTCGCATAGTTTCCGAAGAGATTCAACTACTGCAAACCAATACGCGTCAAGCAATTGGCCGGTTCCATAAATCGAATGTTGGCGGGCAGGTTTTCGGGCGAACCTTCGAGCGGCGATAATTGCAAGCAATGGGGATCGAAGAGGATAGGGAAGTGTCGAAGTTGCCTGCGATACGGGTCATGGAACGGGATGATGCCGCAGCGGTTGCGGTCCTGATCGGGCAACTGGGCTACCAGCGATCGCAGGATTCGGTCCGGGGCTGGATTGAGGAGCTGGATGGGCGGGCGAATAGTCAGGCGGCCTTTGTTGCCTGCGTTGAGGGCGAAGTTGTGGCGTGGATTGAGGTTTCGATTGAGCGCCGGTTGCAGACGCCGCCGTTCGCCTTGATCGGCGGGCTGGTGGTGAAGGAGGGAGCCCGGGGGATGGGGATCGGCAGGCGCCTGTGCGTGCAGGCCGAACTCTGGGGCCGGCAGCGCGGCGTGGAGACGCTGCGGGTGACCTCGCGCAGCACGCGGGCGGATGCGCACCGCTTCTATCTCCGCGATGGATACCGCGAGGTCAAGATGTCGGTGGTTTTTGAGAAGAAGCTGCCGGGCGACTGACTCTTACAGGCCCGGTGCGACGCAAATCGCGTCGTATTGGTGAGCATCATTTGTGAAAATAGATGCTGAATGGCGCAACTGGACGCGTTTGTGGGGGTTTTCAGGGACGGAACAGCTTGTTTCGCTAGCGCAGTGCATATGCCGCGGACTAAGCTTGGTTACGCGTGACTGTCGTCGCGTGGAGGATGTTTTCGATGCGAGTTGCGGGCGGATGGAATTGGCGGATGGATTCGGGAGCCAGGGGAAAGAGTTTGTGCAAACAGGGGTCACTGCGGGCGGCGGTGGCGTTTGTACTTTGCGTGTTGATGGTGGACCAGCCGCTATTGGCGTCAACCGGACCGAAGCGCGGCCCCACGGCCGGGTCGGTGCAGACGAAGGGCGAAGGACGTGTGTTGCATGCGCTGAACCGGCTGACGTTCGGGCCGAGGCCGGGGGATGTGTCGGCGGTCCAGGCGATGGGGCTCAGCACGTGGTTCGAGATGCAGTTGAACCCATCCAGAATTGACGATTCGGCGTTGGAGGCGCGGCTGGCGCAGTTTCCGGCGATGCAACTCCCACAGGGGCAGTTGATGGCGCGCTACCCGGGTCAGCAGGAAATCCGGAGGATGGAGCAGCGAGGGATGAGTGCGCCGTCCGATCCGGTGGAGCACGCGATCTATGCCGACCAGATGGCCTTCTACAAGATGCAGCAGGCGAAGCAGGCAGCTGCGAAAGAGATGGCTGCTGCCGGCGGCGCATCGGATGCAATGGCTGGCGATTCCATGATGGAAACGGCTGGGACGGGAACGGCTGCGGCGCCAATTGAGCGGCGTCCGAAAGCTGCGGGGCAGACCGCGGCCGCAGCGACCGATTCGAATGCGAGCGGTATGGCTCCCGACACGGATGCAATAGCAGGCAATGCAACAGCGTTGCTGCCGAAGTCGGAGATGGTGGACCTGACGCAGGCGCCCGATCAGCACGTGGAGAAGCTGTTCAAGGACCTGGAAGCGGTGAAGATTCTCAATCTGCCTCCCGAGGAGCGGATGCGCAGGGTCATTGCAATGTCGCCGCCGGATTTTCTGGCGTTTCGTCAGAGCTTGAGCGGAGCCGAACTGGCGCAGTTCAGCCAGGGGCTCACTCCGCAGCAGAGGGAGACGTTTGCGGCGATGCAGAACTCGACGCGGATGATCGGGGCCGAGGAGATGCAGGTTCGGCTGATGCGCGACGTCTACAGCGAACGGCAGTTGGAAGCGGTGATGACCGACTTCTGGCTGAACCACTTCAATGTCTATGTGCGGAAGAATCAGAATGAGCCGTACCTGATTCCTGCGTACGAGCGGGAGGCGATCCGGCCGCACGCACTGGGTAAGTTCGAAGACCTGCTCGTGGCGACGGCGAAGAGTCCGGCAATGCTGATGTATCTGGACAACTGGCAGAGCATCGGGCCGGATTCGGCGGCAGCGACGAACGGGCCGCGGTTTGCGAAGTTTGCGCAGAACCCGCAGGTCAAGGCGGCGTTGAAGGATCGCGGGCTGAATGAGAATTATGGGCGCGAGTTGATGGAGTTGCACACGGTGGGCGTCAACGGCGGCTACACGCAGGCGGACGTGACGCAGGTGGCGAAGGTGTTTACCGGATGGACGATCGATCCGCCGTACGGTCGCGGATCGGGCAGCATGGAGTTTCAGTTCGACGAGCGCCGGCACGAGCCGGGATCGAAGACGGTGCTGGGGAAGACGATCAAAGAAAATGGCATGAACGAGGGGCTCGAAGTGCTGCACATGTTGGCGACCAGCCCGGCGACCGCGAAGTTCATCTCGACCAAGCTGGCGGTGCGGTTTGTGCAGGATGATCCTCCGCAAGCTCTGGTGGACCGGATGGCGCAGTCGTTCCTGGCGAGCAACGGCGACATCAAGACCGTCTTGCGAACGATGTTCGAGTCGCAGGAGTTTTGGGCCCCGTCAGCAGAGCGGGCCAAGGTAAAGACGCCGCTGGAGTTCGTGGTATCGGCGGTGCGGGCGAGCGGTGCGACCGTGAATAATTCGCTGGGGCTGGTGCAGGCGCTCGACCGGCTGGGAATGCCGCTCTACGGGATGCAGACGCCGAACGGCTACTCGTGGATGAGCGAGCCGTGGGTGAGCACGGGCGCGCTGGTGAGCCGGATGAACTTTGCGCTGGTGCTGACGGGCGACAAGTTGCCGGGAGTTCGCACGGACTGGTCGAAGTTGCTGGGCGAATCAAACGCCGCGGCCAAGGCGGTTGGGATGGACAGGGCCGATGGCGTGGTCGATCCGGAGGTTGCCGCCAAGGAGAGGAAGCTTGAGCAGATTCTGCTGGGGCAGCCGCTGAGTGAGAAGACGCGGCTGGCTGTGATCGAGCAATCCAACGACGCGACGGCAGCGATTCAGGCCGCGAAAGAGTTCCAGGGCGGCGCAGGCGGCGGTATGGGCGCGGGCGCCTTTGCGCTTGGAACGATTGCGGGCGATTACAATCCGGCGGGATTTGGACTGCGGAATGCGATTCCCGATGACCGGCAGGCAGCGATTATGGCCGGACTGATGCTGGGGTCGCCGGATTTCCAGCGCCGGTAGGCCGGCGCGCGGTACGACGTACGGGGGATGGCGGCAACTTTGTTGCGTGTGTGGAGTTTGAAGATGTACACGGTTGTCTGCTGGGACTCAAGCACGCGAAAGTCCGGGGGACAGGAGCAGCGACATGGCAAGCAGAGAATGGAATACGGCCGATTCAAGCGACTGGGGTTGCGATATTTGCGGGCGGGACGCGGCCAAACGCGGAGTCACCCGACGCGGATTCATGAAGGGTGGCGCGCTGGCGCTGATTGGAACATCGACCATTCCGGCGTTTCTGTCGCGCAGCGTTCTGGCCGAGGTGACAACGGCAGCGGCGAACAAGAAGAAGCTCGTGGTGCTGTTTCAACGCGGTGCGGTGGACGGGTTGAACGTGGTGGTGCCGTATCAGGAGAAGAATTACTACGCGATGCGGCCATCGATCGCGATCAAACAGAATGAAGTGATCGACCTGGACGGATTCTTCGGGTTGCATCCGCAGATGTCGGCGTTCAAGCCGCTGTACGACCAGGGACATCTTGCGATCATTCATGCAGCCGGATCACCCGATCCTTCGCGTTCGCACTTCGACGCGCAGGACTACATGGAGAGCGGCACACCGGGCGTGAAGGTGACCGAGGATGGCTGGCTTAACCGGGCGTTGCTGGCAGAGCATGTGGAGGGCAAGCAGTCTGCGTTTCGTGCGGTCGCGCTTGGGACACAGGTTCCGCGGACGCTTCAGGGCAAGGTGCCTGCGATTGCGCTGAACAATCTGGCGGATTTTTCGGTGGGCGGCAAGGGACCACAGACTTCGCCGATCTCGAACGCGTTTCAGGCGATGTATGACGAGAGTTCGGACTCGGTGCTGCAGGGGACTGGGCAGGAGACCTTCGAAGCGGTGAAGATGCTGAAGGCGGCCGATCCGGCGCGGTATCTTCCGGCTGCGGGCGTCAACTATCCGACTACTCCGTTCGGCAATAGTTTGAAACAGATAGCGCAGTTGCTGAAAGCAAACCTTGGAGTTGAGGCGGCATTCTCCGATATTGGCGGATGGGACACGCACCAGAACCAGGGGGCGGCGAACGGTCAACTGGCGAACCGGCTGAGGGAATTTTCCGACGCAATTGCGGCGTTCTGGCGCGACATGGGGACCGACGCGGAGAACGTGACGCTGGTGACCATGTCCGAGTTTGGGCGGACGGCCCGGCAGAACGGCACTGGCGGGACGGACCATGGCCACGCGAATGTGATGTTCGTGCTGGGCGGTGGCGTGAAGGGCGGAAAGGTCTACGGCAAGTGGCCGGGAATTGCGAACGAGCAGTTGAACGAAGGCCGCGACCTGGCGGTGACGACAGACTTTCGCAATGTGCTCGGCGAGGCGGCCTACAAGACGCTCGGATCGCGCAACCTCGAGGCAGTTTTCCCGGGGTCGAAGGTGAAGCCGGCCACGTTCCTGAACTTCATCTAGCGGCTAAGGTTTGCGGGTCTAACTGCCTCCGCAACCGTGCTCGTAGACCAGCGCCTTGCGCCATTGGGTTTCGGTGGCCAGCAGGACGCAGGTCTGTCCGGTCTCGGTATTGAAGCGCCAGGTGATATCGCCCTGGCGGTAGACCTGGAATTTTCCGGTGCCCACAAAGCCGATGCCGTTTGGCGGGTTACGCGGAATGGTATCTGAAGCGGGGGTCGCGGTGATCCCAGCTTTCTGCGCTGGGGATGGATTCGCACCGGAGCTCTCTGCCGCGTTGCTCGCGATCTCCTGCGGCTCTGCGGGCTGATTTGCCGAAGTTGTCTCGGGTGTTCCGGATTTCGTCTTGTCCCCGGGCTGCTCGCGGACAAAAACGTCGCCGTTATTCATCGCGCGCGTTCGCGACCTGTGAACGTACCAGGAAGTACCCAGAACCGCCGCCACCACCAGCACAAGGATCAGAAATATCCGGTTCATAATCCTTATTTTCGCGGGCCATGGCCTTGAGGTCGAGGAAAAATCGAGACCGCAGCGATGATTTACGTACCTGTTTTGATTCCTCCCCTTGCACTGACGGATACCTGTTTCAATCTGTGGAATTCACTTTTTCATGCCTGTTCCGGGGTATGATTTAAATGTGCCGAAGTACTCCATCATCGTGCCGTTCCATAACGAAGAGGAGAACGTCACCACGCTCTATGATCGCGTGAAGCTGGTCATGGAGCAGGTAGGCGAGACCTTCGAAATGGTCTTCATCGACGATGGGTCACGCGACCGCACATACCGGCTGCTGGAAGAGATCGCGGCGGTCGACTCGCGGGTATTGGTCATCAAGCTTCGCCGCAACTTCGGACAGACGTCGGCGCTGGCCGCTGGCTTCGACCACGCGCAGGGCGACTTTCTGATCTCGATGGATGGCGACCTGCAACACGATCCCGAAGAGATTCCCAACTTCCTTGCCCGGCTTGAGGAGGGTTACGACGTAGTCAGTGGGTGGCGCTCGCACCGCGCGGATAACCTGGTGTTCCGCCGTATCCCATCGCGCTGCGCGAACTGGATGATGGCACGCATCTCCGGCGTAGATATTCACGACTTCGGCACCACCTTCAAGGCGTATCGCCGCGAAGTGATCCACAACATTCCGCTGTATGGCGAGATGCACCGCTTCATCCCGGCACTGGCGTCGTGGTATGGGGCAAGCATCTGTGAGATCCCGATCACCAACCCGCGCCGCCAGCATGGCCAGAGCCATTACGGCATCTCGCGCACGGTGCGGGTGTGCTTCGATCTGCTGACCATCCGGTTTCTGCTGCGCTACATGACGCGTCCGCTGCACTTCTTCGGTTCGATTGGCGCATTGGGCATGATCTCCGGAAGCTTGTTGGCGATGTGGCTGCTCGCACTGAAGATTGTTACCGGTCAGCACGTGATGGCCGCCCACGGCCCCATCTTTGTCATTGCCGGCGTGCTTATTCTGGCGGGAATTCAGATGCTCGGCATCGGCCTGCTGGGTGAGCTTCAGGTGCGACACTTCCATAGCCCGAGCCACCGCGCGCCGTATGCGATCGACAGGCTGCTACGTCTGCGTTCGAGCGAAGAGAGCCTGCTGCAATAGGCCCTGCTAATGAGATTCACCGGACCAGCATCGAGCCTTGCGGGAGCGCTCGTTTTGTGTTTGGGCTTAGGCGGCTGCCTGGTGGCGGGGTATTCGAGCGGAACCGGCTGGTGGGTGTGGCCGGGCAGCCTTGTGATGACGCTAGTGCTGCTTCTGCTCTTTTTCCTCAGCCGCCGCTGAAACGCGAGAACAACAACGGACAACTTGCAACCTGAAACTGACAACCATCAACTCGTACTATCCTGATTGTCATGCTGCTGAAAGAACTTCGCACCGCCGTCCTCGATGCAAACCTCGAACTCGTAAAGCGTGGGCTGGTCCTGTACACGTTTGGCAACGCCAGCGGAGTCGACCGCGAAAAAGGCCTGGTCGTCATCAAGCCGTCGGGCGTCGACTACGACGACTTGCGCCCGGAACACATGGTGGTAACGGACCTCGACGGCACGATCGTGGACGGCAAGCTGAAGCCGTCGTCGGACCTGGATACACACACGCTGCTGTATCGGGAGTTTCCGGCGATTGGCGCAGTGGTGCATACGCACTCGGAGTACGCGACCAGCTTTGCGCAGGCGGGACTGCCCATCCCGGCACTGGGGACGACGCATGCCGATTATTTCTATGGACCAGTTCCATGCACAGCGCCGCTGAGCGATGACGCGATCGGCGGGCGCTATGTGCATGAGACGGGCCTGGCGATTGTGGCGCGCTTCGCTGCGACGCAGGAACATCCGGCGATCGATCCGCTTGCGGTGCCGGCTTGTTTAGTCGCTGGGCATGCGCCGTTTTGCTGGGGCAGAGACGCGCACGACGCGGCTCATAATGCGGTGGTGCTGGAAGCCGTTGCGCGCATGGCGTACCGCACACTGACGCTGAAGGCCGAGGTGAACGTGGTGACGCAGGCTCTGTTGGACCGGCACTACTTCAGAAAGCATGGGCCGAAGGCGACGTATGGGCAGTAGCTAGAACTTCCCGATCAGGAGCATTCCCGCGACCATCAGCGCGCCGCCGATGATGCGGCCGGGGCTGGCGGTGTGTTGCTTGAATCCGAGCAGGGCATAGTGGTCCATGACCAGCGAGGCGACGATGGTGGCGGTGACGGTGAGGCCGACGAAGATGCCCGAGCCGACTTTTTCCGCGGTGAGCACCATGCAGAGAATGTAAATC
>WNGR01003290.1_pt1 | contig 19291 bp, 20 predicted proteins | sample 5407581 | NCBI WGS metagenome assembly WNGR01 (sample SAMN13153383, study PRJNA577476) | soil metagenome | isolation source: 80 cm soil or saprolite under Garry oak tree replicate 2 | place: USA:California | collected 2016-06-15 | reverse complement strand
CCCGCTCCACGCCCATGCCGTGCCGATCGAGCTGGTTCGCGCGAGCCGACCCCATAGCGTCTGCCCCAGCACGCCGCCGCTGCTTGCGAACATCGAGTCGAGCGAGATGATCGTCGCCCGCTGCGCCGATGGGATGTGCGCGTTCAGGTAGGCCTGCTTGACGGGGAGCGCGAGGCCGATGGCCACGCCGTACAGCAGGTACAGCGCTACGACCGCGAAGAAGTTGGTGAGCACGCCGCACGCCACCGCCAGCACCGCCTGGGCACCCGTCGAGAGCATGAGCACTCCGGTGCGCGTGCGCACGACGCGGGAGAGCGGCGCGACGAGCGCATTGCCCACGATGAGGCTCAAGCCGACCAGCGCGCTGATCACCCCATCTACCCACACGACGTCGCGCCCCAACAGATCGAGAAAGTAGCGCTGCCAGCTGTAGAAGCCGAAGATCATGAAGCTCATGGAGACGAGCGACGCCAGCATCACGGGGCGGATGACCGGATGCTCCAGTCCGTAGCGCAAGCCCTCGACGAACACGCGCCGCAGCTCGGCCGGCACGCGGCGCAGCTCCAGTGTCCGGGGCGTGAAACCCAACTCCGGCATGCGAAACCACGCCAGCAGGAACAGCGGCACGACGAGCGCGGCTCGCACCAGGTACGGGATATAGAGATGGATGTTGCCCAACACGCCACCGCCGATCGTCCCGACCAGCATCGCGGCCCCGAAGTACATCTGGCCCCGTGCGAATATGGGCTCCAGCGGGCCCGCGTGGCCCGTGGCCTTGAGCGCGTCCACCAGCCAGGCGTCCACGGCGCCGGTGTAAAACGTGTACCCCAGCCCGAGCAGCACCGAGATCCACAGGAACGCGCCGAACCCCCACGCGCGCCAGGCGCAGGCGACGTACAAGAGCGTCGTGGTGAACAGCGTCACGAGACACAGCAGCAGCGACACCCGCCGCCCCACGGTGTCCGCCACGACGCCGGTGGGAATCTCGAACACCATCTGGCCGAGCGTGAACGCCGCGTTGGTCAAGAGCACCTGCTGGATGTCGAGTCCGGCGCCCATCTTGAACAGCGTGTCGATCCCCCAGATGAGCGACATCGCCAGGTTGAACAGTCCCGTGATGGCGAAGTACGTGCGGATGATGCGGTCGCTCACGCGGCCACCACGGCCGTGTCGCGCCACGACTTGAGTGCCGTCGCGGCCAGGATCACGACGCCCCCGATCGCCGCCAGCGGGCCGGGCGTTTCCCCGTGCGCGAGCCACGCCCACACGGGACTCAGCACCGGCTCGACCAACAGGAACAACGAAGCTTCAAGTGCGGGCACCTGGGTGATCCCACGTGACAAGAACACATAGGCGAGCCCGAGCTGGAATACGCCGAGGTAGATCACGATCACCCAGTCGGTGGGGCGCCCCGCCGCGAGCGGGAGCGCAGCCGGCAGGCAGGCCAGAAACACGATCAGGTTGCCGCACGCGGCGGCGGCCGCGATCGGGCCATGGCCGGCGCCATATTCACTCCTTTGGCGGGCGAGCCAGCGGTAGCCCGTGACCGTGAACGCCCACGCCACCGCACTCCCGGCAGCCAGCACGTTCCCGAGCAACGGCTCCGGCGCGGTGGCAAACTGTCGCTGCCCGACCCCCACGAACAGCAGCGCCAGCCCCAGTGCCAGCACGCCCATGAACCGCAAGTCGGCCCGGGTCACGGGCTCCCTCAGGAGCCACGGGGCCAACACCACCACGAACAGCGGATTGGTCGCCTGGAGAAAGACGGTGTTGGCCGCCGTCGTCAGCTTGTTCGCGAACACGAACAACAGGCCTGCCGCCGCGTAGCCGACGCCGACGACCGCGACGCGCCAGCTCCACCCGTGCCGCGACTCGGGGATCAGCACGAGGATCGCCAGCATCGCCACCAGAGCGCGGATTGCGGCGATCTGCGAAGGGCCGAAGACACACCATTTGATGGCGGCACCCGCCGTCGAAAAGCAGAGCGCGGCGAGCACGAGCTGCAGGCGCGCCTTCACGGCACGGTGTGGCTCAGCCAGTCACGCGCGACGGTCGCGATGTCCTGATGCTCGACGTCCGCGAGCGCGTTGAGCCGTCGCATCTCGGCATCCGAGATGCGGCCCGCGAGCTGCGCCAGTGCGGCGCCGACGGCGGAGTCCCGCGCGAGTGTCGCCTGTCGGATCACCGGCGCGGCCTCGTACGGCGGGAAATAGTGGCGGTCGTCCTCCAGCACCACGAGGTCGAGCGCCTGAATCTGGCCGTCGGTCGAATTCCCGGCGATCACGTCGACCTTCCCCTCCGCGAGGGCGCGATACGTGAGCCCCAGGTCCATCGCGATCGGGGGGGACGCGAACCGCAGGCCGTACACGCTCGCGAGCCCGCGGAACCCGTCGGCCCGCTCGAGAAACTCATAGCCGAATCCCGCCTTCCAGCGTGGCGCCAGGGGCGCGAGGTCGGAAATGCGCTGCAAGCCGTAGCGGGTGGCGTCGCGGCGCCGCACCGTGATCGCGAACGTATTGTCGAACCCGAGCGGTTTGCCCCACACGAGCCCGAAGCGCTGCGCGTAGTCGCGGGCCACCACGCGATACACGCTGTCGCGATCGGCCACGGGGGCGTGCTTGAGGACGGCGGTGAACGCGGTCCCGGTGTACTCGACATAGAGATCGATCTGGCCCGCGGTAATGGCTTGGTGGCAGACGAACGTGCCGCCGAGATGGAACCGGCGCGCCACCGCGAGCCCGGTGCGTCGCTCGATCTGCTGCGCCACGATCTCGCCCAAGAGGTCGGACTCGGTGAAGTTCTTCGAGCCGACCACGATCCGGTCGCGATGAGCGCAGCCTGTGAGTACGAGCAGGAGTAGGGCGACCGAAGACAGGAGGGCCGAGAATCGGTGTCCGCGCCCTGAGAGGGCGCGCTCGGCCGGTGGTGCGTCCTTACAGGACGCACATAACGCCGAGCCCGGGCTCTCAGCCCGGGGATTCCGTGGCATCCCGTCTGCCGTCATTTCCCGCGCCACGCGAACCGCCGCTCCGCCAGGCCGAACAGCGCGTCCGCCGCGAGCGCCATGAGGGCCGCCGGCAGCGCACCGGCCAGGATCAGCGTATCGTCCACCACCGCCACGCCGCGGAAGATGTACACGCCCAGTCCGCCGGCGCCGATGGCGGCCGCGATCGTCGCCGTCCCCACGCTCACCACGGTGGCCACGCGCACGCCCGCGAGGATCACCCCCAAAGCGAGCGGCAGCTCGACCTGCGTGAGGAGCTGCCAGTCGGTCATGCCCATCCCCCGCCCCGCCTCGCGCACCGCCGGGTCCACACCGGCGATACCCGTATAGGTGTTCCGCACGATCGGGAGCAGCGCGTACACCACCAGTGCGACGATCGCCGTCGTCGCGCCGATCCCGCCGATGAAAGGCAACGGAATGAGAAACCCGAACAGGGCCAAGCTGGGAATGGTCTGGAACACGTTGGCGAGTCCCAGCACCGGGCCGCGCCATGCCGGTCGCCGCGTGAGCACGATGCCGCCCGGCACCCCCACGACGATGGCGACGGCAGTCGAGCTCGCGACCAGCGACAGATGCTGTCCCACGAGACCCAGCACCTCCGCGGAGTTGCGGACGTAGAAACCCCAGAGATTCACGCCGCCGCCATGAATGCCTGCACTTCCGGATGCTCGCTCTCGCGGAACTCCTGCGGTGTCCCGAGAAACACGAGTTTGCCGTGCTGCATGAGCCCCATGCGGGTGCCGAGCATCAGCCCTTCGCGCACGTCGTGCGTGACGAACACCATCGCCTGGCCGAGGCGCCGCTGCAGCGCCTGGAACTCGCGCTGCAGCTCCACCCGGGTGATCGGGTCCAGCGCCCCGAACGGCTCGTCCAGGAGCAGCAACGGCGGGTCCGCCGCGAGGGCGCGCGCCACCCCCACGCGCTGGCGTTGCCCGCCTGAAAGCTGGTGCGGATGACGGGGGGCGTGGGTGTCGGGGTCGAGGCCTACGACGGCCAGCAGCTCGCGCACCCGCGCCGCGATACGCGCCGGCTCCCACCCTTCGAGCCGCGGTACGAGCCCCACGTTCCGCGCCACCGTGAAATGCGGGAACAATCCCACTTCCTGGATGACGTACCCGATGCGGCGTCGCAAGCGGGTGGGGGGCACATCGCGGGCGCGCTCTCCGGCGATTCGCACCTCGCCGGCGGTCGGCTCGAGCAACCGATTGATGAGCTTCAGGGTCGTCGTCTTGCCGGAGCCGCTGCGACCCAGCAGCACCAGCGTCTCCCCGGTGCCGACGGTGAACGACACGTCCTGCACGAGGACACGTCCCTTTCCCGTTTCCCGTTTCCCCTTTCCCGGCAGTTCATAACCGAGCCCTTGGACCTCGAGCGGCGTGGTCACGCGGCGGAGGCGAGCGCCATGAGGAACCGCTGGTCGTCGCTCGTCGCCTGCCAGCGCACGGTGAGCCCCGCGTCGGAGAGAATCCCCAGGAAAGTCTCCGGCGCGTATTTGTACGAGTGATTCATGGCGAGCTGCTCTCCCCGCGCCAGGCGCAGGGCCTCGCCGCCGAGCAGGGCCTCCACGTCCCGGCCCGCCCGGAAATGTTTGGGAACGAGGTGCAGCCCGGGCAGTCGCGGGTCGTCTGCCGCCTCGAACACCAGCTCGCCGTCCGAGTCCCGGATGCCGACGGCATTGAGCGGCGCCCAGGCGAACCGACGGTTCAGGGGGTTGTCGTAGCCGGCGACGGTAGCGTCCCCGGCGTACACCTCGCCATCCACGAGGAGCGAATCGCCAGGGCGCAGCAGCCGCGCCAGGTCCCGCGCCTGAGCGATGGGATCGAACGCCCCGAGCGTGTTTCCAATGAGCAACAAGAGGCGGGGCGGGGCCTCGGGTTCCGCGGCGAGCGCCTGCAAATGAGTCGGGTTCGTGAAGTCCGCCTTGATCCCCTGCGCCGGGAACCCGGCGGAGAGGGCCCCGGCGCACGCCATTTCCAAGAGCGCCTGGCTCGTATCCACGGGCACGTACGACACGCGCGCGCCGCGCTCCCGCAGCGCCTCGAGCAGCAGCAGGTCCTTGTCGCCCTGGCCCGCGCCCAGACTCACGACCTCGAGCGGGGCCACCGGAAACAGGCGCGCCAGCTCCGCGCGGGAACGCGCGATCAACGAGCGCGAGCGCACGAAGTTGCGGTACGCCCCGTCGGAGCAGAGGGCCAGCCAGGCACGCACCGACAACGGGAACCAGTAAAAGAACTTCTCAGGCAGGCGCCTGGCGTGAAACGCGGAAACGAATTCGGCCGCGAGAGCGTTCTCGGTCAACAGTGCCTGAATCGAGATCATGAAGGGTTGAGAGTTACCGGTTGACGGGTGTGACGGCAACCCGTAGGATTCACCAACTTGTCGTCTTGCAGGCCATTCTAAGGAGGAAGCGATGCAGATCGTCGAAACGCAGGAACTCGTGCCCAGCTGTCATCGTCCCGAGATCGTCGAGACGGCCGAGCTGGTACCCACCTGCCACTCCTAAAGGAGCGGCTCTGATGCGCCCGGGGGCCCGGCCAGAGGTCGGGCCCCCTCCGCGTTTCTGGATCCCCGAGCCGCGCCTCGGGTTCGGGGGCTGGGCCGTAGGAGGGGCGGGCTGGGGCGCCGCCACCGCCGAGCGCGACCGGTTCGCCGCCGTTGCCCGAGCCCTCGAGCGCGGCGTCAGCTTTTTCGATACGGCCCCGGCCTATGGCGACGGGGCCTCGGAAGCTCTGCTCGGGCGCGCGCTCCGCCCCGATCGCGACCGCGTGGCCATCGCTACCAAAGTTGGACCGCGCGACGATCCCCGCACCTCGCTCGAAGACTCGCTGCGCCGGCTGCGAACCGACTACGTCGACCTGGTGCAGCTGCACGAGGCGATCGAGCGCTGGGAATGGCGGCTCGACGAGCTGTACCGGCTGCAGCGGGAAGGCAAGACACGCGCGATCGGGCTCTGCAACGCCACCCACCGGCAACTCGCCCGTGCACTCGAGCTGGTACCGCTCGCCGCCTACCAGGGACCCTACAACCTGTTCGACCGCGACGTGGAGCAGCGCGAGCTGCCGCTGTGCCGCGAGCGCGGGCTTGCGTTCCTCGCCTACCGGCCGCTCGCCGCCGGTCTCCTCACGGGCAAGTACGTCGCTCCGCCGCAGTTTTCCGCGGGCGACCATCGCGCGGGCATCTACTGGTTCAAGGGCCGCGAGTTCGCCCGGCGGCGCGCCGCGATCGAGCGGCTCGAGCCCCTGGCCCGCCGCCGCGGCGTATCGCTCGGCGTCCTGGCCCTGGCGTGGGTATTGCAACGCCCGGGGGTCTCGATCGTGCTCGCGGGAGCGCGGACCGCGGCCCAGGTAGACGAGAACATCGCGGCGGCCGATCTCGCGCTCACGCCCGACGAGGTGGCCGCCGTCGACGCGGTGGTGGGCGACGCGTTTCGTCCCGTGCGCGCCAGCACGCGCGCCCGCACGCTCGCCGCGGCCTGGGGCGTCCGCGAGCGCCACGTCGTCGAGCGCCTCGACGGCGCCAACAGCTACGAAGCGATCGCGGCCGAGTGGACGGACCACGGGGAGCCGCCGATGATCGCGGCGCAGGTCAAGGTCCTGTGTGACCAACTCGCGGAGCAGGGGTTGTTAGAATAGTGCGGATATCGGAATGCGTGATACCGGATTGATGGTCGGGGCGTTTTATAATCCCCACCTGGGCGCGGAGCTGGCCAAGGCGGACGGCATCGACCATCTCGCGATGGCGGATCCGCCGGCGGCCACGGACCCGTGGTGGCCGGCGATCCGCGAGCGCTACACGCTGCTGCTCCACGACTACCTGGGCCAGCTGTCCGAGCCGCTCGACGAGCGGTCGATCGCGCGCGCGCGAGCGCTGGCGGAGCTGTACCGCTCGCCCTGGGTGGCCGAGCACTTCCAGTGCCTCCACACCGTGGACGGCGCGTACAACCTCAACTACGTCTTCCCGCCGCTCTACACCGAGGAGTTCCTGGACCGCTTCGTGCGCAACGCGACCGCGCTCAAGGATCGGTTGGACCAGCCGCTCGTCATGGAGAACATTCCCGGCTTCTTCGACGTAGCGGCGAGCCAGCTGCCGGAGCCGCTCTGGCTGCGGCGCTTCTTCGAGGCGACCGGGGCGGGCTTCCTGCTCGACCTGCCGCACGTGTGGCTCGAGGCTCACTATCACGACCGCAAGCCGGAGGCCTGGCTCGCCGAATTCCCGCTCGAGCACGTGGTGGAGCTGCACGTCGCCGGGGTCGAACAGGACCGCGACCTGGGCGGGCCCTGGATCGCACCGGCGGAGCCGTCCGACGCGATGCTCGACTTCCTGGCGCACGCGCTGCACCGCTGCCCCCGGGCCCGCGCCGTCACGTTCGACGCGTTCTCGCCGTCGCTCACGCCGGATGCGCTGCTCCGGAGCGTGGAGCGGATCCGGAAGGCCGTGTGAAGGCGATCGTCGCGCTGCTGCTCGCGCTCGTGGGCGGCGATGTACTGATCGCGGCGGGTACACACATCCCCATCCGCTTTCTGGAGCCCATCACCAGTGGCCGGGACACCGTCGGGACGCCGGTGCTGGTGCAGACGATGGGCGCACTGGTCCGGGATTCGTGCGTGGTGGTGCCTCCCTACCTGCGCGCCAAGGGGCGGGTGGTCGTGTCGAAGGGGGGCGGGCGCTTCGGCCGCCACGGCAAGCTGGGGCTCGCCTTCGACTCGCTCGAGGTGCGTCCCGGGCGCTGGCTCGCGATGAGCGGCGTGCTCGACACGCTCGAGTACGCCAAGCCCGGCGCGCTCAGCGATTCCGGGCTCGTGTCGAGCGGCAAGACATCGGTCGTGGGTGTCGGGAAGAAACTCGTGCCGGCGGGTGTGGCGGCGGTGGCCGACCTCGCCGCCATCCCGGTCGCGCTGCTCGGGGGCTATTCGCTGGTGCATCGCGGGCCGCCGGTCCGCATCCTCGCGGGCGAGATCGGCGGCATCCGGTTGACGGACTCGCTCGCCGTGCCGCAGGACGGCTTCTGCGATCCCGTCACCCAGCGCCGCGAGCTGGTCGCGCTGCCTACGCTCCCCGCCTTCGTGCCCCGCACCGAGAATCGCGGTGGCACGGCGCTGGGCGATCCCCTGAACGTGCTGCTGCTCGGCACCGCGACGGAGATCGACAGCGCCTTCCAGAGCGCCGGGTGGGTGCGTGCCCAGAAGCGGTCGCTCGTCGCCGTCACCAAGGAGGTGACGGCGGCGATCGCGAGCCGGCCGGCCATCAGCGCGCCCGTGAGCACGCAGTACTTCGAGGGTCGCCCGCAGGACCTGGCGTACGAGCTGCCCGGACCGAGCGTCCGCATCCGCCACCACATCCGCATCTGGCTGCTCGACAGCCTGTCGCTCGTGTGGATCGGAGCCGCCAACAAGGACGTGGGCGTGATCTTCAAGCCGTGGGAGCCGCAGGCGACGCACCGCATCGATTCCCACATCGACCGCGAGCGCGATCGCATCGTCCGCGACCTGGAGGCGAGCGGCTGCGGGGATCTGGTGGATTATCTCACGCTCCCCGGCGCGGTCACCGCGGCGCGCAACGTCTCCGGTCAGAAGATCGTGTCCGATGGCCGGACGGCCGTGGTCCGCCTGCGACCGTGCGGCTCCGTCGCCACCGCCGCCCCGTGACGCGGGCCAGCGGCGACCGCGCCGTGCAGGATCGGGTGATCCGCGCCCTCGCGGACGCCCGCTACCGCGCCTCGCCGGCGTGGCAGGCGTACCGCCTGGCCGATCCCGACCGCGTCGAGCGCTATGCGCGCTTCCTGGCGCGCCACTTCTATTACGAGCGCATCGTCCAGTTCTTCAAGTACTCCCGCTCGCTGGCGCGCGTCACCGGGCGGGCTCCGGAGGCGGTCCTCAACGGGGATGGGTTCGAGGTGCTGCTCCGGAGCGTGGTGCTGGGCAGCCAGGAGACGGCGCAGGCGGTCGCCCGGCTGGTCGTGGCACACGTCGCCGCGGCGCGCGCCCCGATTCCGTACCTCGCCGATCTGCTGCGGTACGAAGAGGCGATGATGCTGGTCGAGGCGGGCCCCCGCGTGTGGCGAGAGACCGGGAACGGGGAAGCGGGAAACGGGAAAGGTGAGCCCCCGCAGACGGTGGCGGGGACGCGACTCCTGGATCTGGAATACGACCTCCCCGCGGTGCTGCCCAAGCTGCTCGAGCCCTGGACCGAGGTGCCGCGCGCGCCCGAGCGGCCCACCCAGCTGCTGGTCGCGCGATCGCCGCGTGGGCGCGTGGCCGTGGCGAAGAGCGACGCCGGCATCGCCGCCGTGGTAGGACTCGCCGACGGGAAGCGCACGCTCGAGCAGCTCGCCGCGGGGGCCGGGCTCCCGGTGGGGACGCTCCAGGCCACACTGCAGGGGCTCGTCGAGCTGGGCGCCGTGCGCTTCTCCACCGGCAGTTAGATGGAAGTGCAGATCTTCGGTATCCGGAAGAGCGCCGACACCCGCGCCGCCCTGCGCTTCTTCGCCGAGCGTCGGGTCAAGACCCACTTCGTCGATCTCAACGAGCGTGCCGCCTCGCCGGGCGAGCTGCGCCGCTTCGCCCAGAAGTTCGGTGTCCGCGCCCTGATCGACCGCGACGCCAAGCGCTTCGCGGAGCTGGGCCTCGCGTCGGCGCTGCTCTCGGAGGAGCGCTGGCTCGAGAAGCTGGCCCTGGAGCCGCTGCTGCTCCGCATGCCGCTGGTCCGCCATCAACAGCAGCTGAGCGTGGGCCCGGCGGAGGAGACGTGGCGCGCCTGGGTCGCCGCCGGGAAACAGTCCGCGTAGCTTCCGAGCAACCGCCATCACGGAGCCGCCTGTGACCACCAAGTACGAGAGTGCCGATCTGCTGCTCAAGCTGTACGACCTGCGCCGCGAGCCCGTCATGCGGAAGGCGCGCGCCTGGTTTCGCGAGCAGTTCGCCCCGGCGAGCGCCGAGGAGATCCTCACGGTATATCGCGGCAAGACCAGCGCGCCGTATCGCATGGTGACGACGTACTGGAACATGGCGGCCGCCCTCGTGCTGCACGGCGCCATCGACGAGCAGATGTTCGCCGACGTGAACGGCGAGCATATGATGGTCTACGCGAAGCTGCGGCCGTTCCTCGGCGAGCTGCGCGCCCGGCTCAACAATCCGACGTACCTCGACAAGCTCGAGCAGGTGATCCTGCGGCTGCCCGATGCCGAAGCGAGGCTCGCCCGGTTCCGGCGTCCCGCGCCATCCGGGAAATCGGGCTCACGCGGACGCCCGAGGGCCGCATGACCGCGGCGGCTATCCCCCGCCCCGCCGCCGCCGAGTACGACCCGTACTACGGGCGCTACATTGACAAGGTCCCCGAGGGCGACCTGCTGCGCACGCTCGAGGACCAGGCACGCGAGACGCAGAGGTTGCTCGCCGGTCTGTCCGATGCCAAGGCGCTGCACCGCTACGCCCCCGGCAAGTGGAGCATCAAGGAAGTAATCGGACACGTGGCGGACACGGAGCGCGTGTATTCCTACCGGGCGCTGCGCTTCGCCCGCGCCGACGCCACCGCGCTCCCGGGCTTCGATGAGAACGCCTGGGTGCCGGCCGGGAATTTCGACGCCCGTCCCCTTGCGGACTTGGCGGCCGAGCTCGACGCGGTGCGCCGCGCCACCCTCGCGCTGTTCCGCGGCCTCGACGCCGCCGCCCTGGCGCGCCGTGGGACGGCGAACGACGCCGCGGTCTCGGTGCGCGCCATCGCCTGGATCATCGCTGGCCACGAGCGCCACCACGTCGCGCTGCTGCACGAGCGCTACAAAGTATGAGTGCCGCGCTCTTCCTGCTCCTCGCGGCAGCGACACAGGGAGACACCGGCAGCTTCGTCATCAGAAACTTCCGGTTCGCGAGCGGCGAGACGCTGCCCGAGCTGCGGCTCCACTATCGCACGCTCGGGCGGCCGGGGCGCAGCGCCGTCCTCATCCTCCACGGCACGGGCGGATCGGGGAGTCAGTTCCTCTCACCCCTGTTCGCGGGCGAGCTGTACGGCGCCGGTCAGCCGCTCGACACGGCCACGCACTACGTGATTCTCCCGGACAACATCGGCCACGGCCGCTCTTCCAAGCCCAGCGATGGGCTGCGCTCCCGGTTTCCGCACTACGCGTACGAAGACATGGTGGCGGCGCAGTACCAGCTCGTGACCGAAGGCCTGCACGTGAATCACCTGTTGCTGGTGATGGGCACGTCGATGGGCTGCATGCACAGCTGGCTCTGGGGCGAGCGCCACGCCGAGTTCATGGACGGTCTCGTGCCGCTCGCCTGCCTGCCGACCCAGATCGCGGGCCGGAACCGCATGTGGCGCAAACTGATCATCGACGACATCACGGGTGATCCCGACTGGAAGAACGGCGACTACGCCACTCAACCCCGGGGGCTGCGCGCCGCGCTGCAGCTCCTGTTCGTCGCCGGGAGCGCCCCGCTCGTCCAGCAGCGCCTCGGGCCTACCCGCGACTCCGCCGACGCCTACATCACCCGCTGGGTCGACACGCGCCTCGCCGAAACCGACGCGAACGACCTGCTCTACCAGGTCGCCGCCTCACGCGACTACGACCCCAGCACGGCGCTCGACCGTGTCACCGTGCCGGTCCTCGCCATCAACTCCGCCGACGATTTCGTCAATCCGCCGGAGCTCGGGATCATGGAGCGCCTGATCGCGCGCGTGAAGCGGGGCCGCTACATCCTCATCCCCGTCAGCGACAAGACGCGCGGCCACGGGACGCACACCGTGGCCGCCGTGTGGAAGCAATACTTCGCGCCGTTCGTGGCCGCGCTCGAGCGCCGCTAGACCCGCAGCCGGCGCAGAAACGCCGGCTGCGTCACCGATACCCCGCCGCCTGCAGGCTGAACAGCTCGGCGTACAGGCCGCCGCGCGCCACCAGCTGTTCGTGCGTTCCCTGGTCGATCAGCTCGCCGCCCTGCAGCACCAGGATCCGGTCCGCCATGCGCACCGTCGAGAAGCGGTGCGAGATGAGCACGGCCATCCGTCCCTTCGTCAGCTCGGCGAACCGCAGGAACACCTCGTACTCGGCGCGCGCGTCGAGCGACGCGGTCGGCTCGTCCAGGATCAGCACCTGGGCATCGCGCATGTACGCGCGCCCCAGGGCGACCTTCTGCCACTCGCCTCCCGACAGCTCCACGCCGCCGTCGAACCGCCGGCCCAGCATCTGGTCGTAGCCCTTCTCGAGCCGCGTGGCGACGGAGTCGGCCAGGCTGCGGCGCGCCGCCTCCCGCACGCGCGCGTCGTCGTCGAGGGCCTCCACCTGACTGACGCCGATGTTCTCCTTGAGCACGAAATCGTAGCGCACAAAGTCCTGGAAAATCACGCCGATGTTGCGCCGCAGGCTGGCGAGGTCGTAGTCGCGCAGATCCACCCCGTCGAGCAGCACGCGACCCTCGTCGGGATCGTACAGCCGCGCCAGCAGCTTCACCAGCGTCGTCTTGCCCGCGCCGTTTTCCCCGACGAGTGCGATGCGCTCCTCCGGCGCGAACGTGAACGTGAGGTGCCGCACCGCCCAGCGGTCCGAGCCCGGATAGCGGAAGCCCACGTCCTGGAACTCGAATCCCCGCCGGATCGGCACCGGCACCGGCCGCGCGCCGGGCCGGGACGTCACGCGCGGCTGCACGTCGAAAAACGTGAACAGGTCGGAGAGATACAGGCTCTGCTCGAACACCTGCGACAGCGAGAGCAGGATGCGCTGGATCAGATCGCGGCTCTGCCGGAACGAGCCGGCGAGGAAGGTCAGCGAGCCGATCGTGAACCGGCCCAGCACGGTGAGATAAATCGTCACGGCGTACGCGCCGTAATAGCCCAGGGTGCCGATCGTGACGAACAGGGTGGACACGACGTTCCGCCTGATGGCGAGGCGCTTGTTCGCGTCGTAGAACTCGTCGGACAGCCTGGCGTAGCGGTCGACCAGGAAGTGCGACAGGTTGAACAGCTTCACCTCCTTCGCCATTTCGTCGGAGGCGCCGGCATAGCGGAGATAGTCGAGCAGCCGGCGCTCCGGCGTCCACGAGAACAGCAGCGAATAGCCCAGCGCCGCATAGTGCGTTTCTCCCAAGAACGACGGCACCACCGCCACCGCGAGCAGCAGCAGCAGCCACGGCAGCTGCAGCAGCAGCACGGCGGCGAGCGACGCCAGCGTCACGAGGTCCTGGGCCGTGGAGAGCAGCAGGGCGACCAGACCGATCCGGCCCACCGTCTGGCGGCGCGCCCGCTCCAGGTGGTCGTAGGTCTCCGCGTCCTCGTACTGTGCGATGTCGAGCGTCGCCGCGTGCTCCATCAGCCGCACGCTGATCCGGTTCGAGAACAGGTCGCCGAGCAGGCTCTCGAGCAAAGAGGAGAGACGCGCCAGCCCCTCCCCTGCCACCGCGATCCCCAGCTCGAGGCCGACGAGCGCGCCAAGGTGCCACCAATCCACCACCGCGCCCGCCGCCCGCGCCCCCATGGCGGCGATGACACCGTCGATGATCAGCTTCCCGATCCACAGCACCGCCAGCGGTACGAACGAGCGGACCGTGCGCAGGGCGAGGATGGCTATGGTGTAGCCGCGATGGGTCTCGTAGACGAGCTTCAGGAGGGGCGGGACATACTTCAGGGCCTCGAGCCGCTCGGACCAGCTCGGCGGCTTGCCGTCCGGGCCGCCGCGCGCGCTCCTGGTGCGCGGAATGACACCGTGGGGGGTGAAGCGGGGCGGGGGCGCCGTCACAACCTTAACTTCTCCACAGGGCGGTGCGTCAATATAACCGCATGAAAACCCGAGTCCTTCTCTTCCTCGCGACAGTCGCGGCGCGGCCGCCGGTAGTAGGGGCGCAGCATGCTGCGCCCCTACAATCGCCGGTGGGGCACGCGTTAACCCCGCGCGACTCCGCGGCCCATGCCCTCAATCGCCTCGCCTACGGGCCCCGGCCCGGCGAAATCGAGCGCGTCGCCCGAGCCGGCGTGGTGCGCTGGATCGACGCCCAGCTCGCCCCCGACAAGATCGACGATGACATCGTGGCGCGACGCGAGCGCGAGTTCGACATCCTCAAGTACGATCGGGGCGACCTCGCCAGGCTGTACGCCGAAGTGCAGCGGGCGCGGCAGGAGCGCAAGCGCATGGGCGACACCGCCGCCGACAAGCCCGACGACAGTCCCGTCGCGGTGAAGGGCCGCCGCTTCGCCGCCCAGGTCCAGCAGCTCGCAGTGGTCCGCGCCGCGCTCTCCGAGCGACAACTCTACGAAGTGATGGTCGACTTCTGGACCAATCACTTCAACGTCTACTTCGCCAAGGGCGCCGATCGCTTTCTCACGCCCGACTACATCGAGCACACCATCCGCCCGCACGCGATGGGAAGGTTCGCAGACCTCCTGATCGCGACCGCGCAGAGCCCGGCCATGCTCTTCTACTTGGACAACTGGGAGAGCGTGGCACCCGGAGCTTCTCCGCCGTTCCCCCTCTCCGCAAGGCGGAGAGGGGGTCAGGGGGTGAGGCTCGCCCCGAAGGGGATCAACGAGAACTACGCCCGCGAGCTGCTCGAGCTCCACACGCTCGGCGTGGACGGCGGCTACGACCAGCACGATGTGATCGAGGTCGCCCGCATCTTCACCGGTTGGAGCATCAGACGCCCGCAGCAGGGCGGAGACTTCGAGTTCCACGACTGGGCGCACGACACGGGCGACAAGCACGTGCTGGGCATCGAGTTCGAGCGCGGCCAGGAGATGGACGAGGGCGTCCGCCTGCTCAAGCTGCTCGCCGATCACCCGGCCACCATGCATCACGTCAGCCGCAAGCTGTGCCAGCGGTTTGTGAACGACGATCCGCCCGACGGCTGCGTGGACGACGCCGTCGCCGCCTGGCGGCGCACCCACGGCGACATCCGCGAAGTGTTGCGCGCCATCTTCCACGGCCCCGACTTCTGGGCGGCGGGGAACATGCGGGCCAAGGTCAAGACGCCGCTCGAGTTCGTCGTGAGCGCAGCGCGGGCCGTCGCCGCCGATCCCGACACCACCCCCCGCCTGGCGCAGGTGGTGGCACGCCTCGGCGAGCCGCTCTACCTCCACGTCGCCCCCGATGGCTATCCTGAGAGAGAAGACGCGTGGGTGAACAGCGGGGCATTGCTCGATCGCATGAACGCCGCGGTAGCGCTCGCGGCCGGGAGACTCCCCGGCGCGGTCGCGACCCTCGATTCCATCACTCCCGACACGACGGACGTGCAGCAGCTCATCACCGCCGTCGACGACCGGATTCTGGGTGGGACGATGTCGCAAAACACGAAACGGGTCATCAGCGAACAGCTGTCCGACGTGAAGGACCCCGTTCAGGCCCGGGCGTTGGCCGTGGGGCTCGCGATCGGGGGGCCGGAGTTTCAGAGGCAGTGAGGCGGCGGACGGGCGGTATGGCGGACGGGCGGACCGAAAAGACGGAGCTATTACGATGACGATCTCGAGACGTGTCTTCGTGAAGTCAGGCGGCCTCGCGTTGTTCAGTCTTGGCTTGGATCCGTTGTTCCTCGCCCGAGCCGCCTTCGCCGTCCGCCCGTCCGCCCGTCCGCCTGACCGCCGCATCTTGGTTTGCCTCTTCCAACGCGGCGCCGTGGACGGGCTCAACATGATCGTGCCGCACGGCGACCCGCTGTACTATCGCGAGCGGCCGCGCATCGCCGTCCCCGGATCGGACGTCGTCGATCTCGACGGCTACTTCGGCCTGCACCCGCGCCTTGCGGCGCTCAAGCCGCTGTGGGACTCGAAGCGCCTGGCCGCCATCCATGCGATCGGGTCCCCCGACGCGACGCGCAGCCACTTCGACGCCCAGGACTACATGGAGTCCGGGACACCCGGGGTAAAGGCGACGCCGGACGGGTGGCTCAACCGCTATTGCCAGCACGACCGGGAGCACCAGGACACGCCGTTCCGCGCCGTGGCGTTCGGACCCGAGCTGCCGCGCATCCTCGCGGGCACGGCGCCCAGCCTCGCGATCGCCGATCTCCAGGCATTCGGCCTCCGGGCCCCCCAGCCCGCCGCGCGCGACCGGCTCACCCGCGCGTTCCAGGAGCTGTACGCGGGCTCGGCGACCGGGCTGCTCTCGACGTCGTCGCAGGAAGCGTTCCAGGCCGTGCAGACGCTGCAGCGGGTCGATCCGACGCGCTATCAACCCGCGAACGGCGCCGACTATCCCCGCGGCCGTCTCGGCAAGGCGATGCTCCAGATCGCCCAGCTGATCAAGGCCGACGTCGGCCTGCAGGTGGCGTTCGCGGACGTCACGGGGTGGGACACCCATGTGAACCAGGGCGCGAGCGAGGGGCAGCTCGCGGCACGGCTCGCCGAGCTGGGACAGACGCTGACGGCGTTCGCGCAGGACCTGGGGGACAAGCTCGACGACGTGGTCGTGCTCACCATGTCCGAGTTCGGCCGGACAGTGCGCGAGAACGGCAACTCGGGCACCGATCACGGTCACGCCACCGCGATGCTGGTGCTGGGCGGTCCGGTCAACGGCGGTCGGATGCTAGGGCATTGGCCGGGGCTCGATCCGGCCAACCGGTTCGAGGGCCGCGACGTGGCGGTGACCACCGACTTCCGCGACCTGTTCGCCGAGGTTCTGGCGCGTCACCTCGGCGCGCGCGACCTGTCGGCGATCTTTCCGGGGTTCACACCCGACCCCGCGCGCTTTCCCGGCGCGATCAGCGCGTAGCCGCCTGCTCCAGGGCCGCGACGAGGGGTTCCACGTCCCACGACTCGTCGTAGCGCAGACCGTTGATGAAGAAGGTGGGCGTGCCGTTCACGCCGCTCGTGACTCCGCTGCGGAAATCCTCGCGCACCCGCGGCGCGTAGGTTCCCGCCGCGAGCTCTCTGCCGACGCGGGCGGCGTCGAGGCCCAGCTCACCCGCGTACTCGACCAGGTAGTCGTCGTCCAGCGCGAACTGGCGCTCGAACAAACGATCGTGCATCTCCCAGAACTTCCCCTGCGCGCCCGCCGCTTCGGCGGCCTCGGCCGCGTGCTCGGCGTGCGGGTGGCTCTCCCGCAGGGGGAAGTTGCGGAACACGAAGCGCAGCGACCCCCCCAGGCGTTGCCGCACCTGCTTCAGGATCGGGTAGGCGCGCCCGCAGTGGGGGCACTCGTAGTCGCCGTATTCGACGAGGGTCACCGGCGCGTCGGCCGCCCCCTGCGCGTGATCCCGCTCCCCCACCGGGAGCGTGAGCGTCGCCGCCGCGGCGCGCTTGCTCGTGCGGGCGTGCTCGCTCATGCGGGCGCGCCCGCCCCGGCGATCGCCTCGAGCGCGCGGAGGATGCCGTCCGCACCGGGGTTCACGTCCACCGGCGAGACGTAGCTCCAGCGCACGATCCCGTCTCCGTCGACCACGAACAACGCCCGCTCGCTGAAGCCGTCGCCCTCGCGGTACACGCCGTAGCGACGCGCCACCGCTCCCTTGGGCTCGAAATCCGCGAGCAGGGGAAAATGCAGTCGCAAGACCTCGTTGTAGAGCGCCATCTGGTCGCCGCACACCGGGCTCCAGTCGGCAGGATAGAACGCCAGGATCACGGGCCGGCCACGGAAATCAGCGAGCGACACGGTCCGACCGGGTGCGCTCGAGAGCGCGAAATCCGGGGCTCGAGTCCCGGCGGGGAGCTGCGCTGCCGGACCTTGGGACGGTGTTGCCATGGGGTCTCCTTTCAGGAAATGCGGAGCATCAGGAAGGCGCCGACTCGACGCTGGTGATGGGCAGCTCGAGGCGCTCGGCGCCCCGCAGCACGACCACCCTGGTCGCCACGCCGATGCGTTCGGCCGTGAGCACCCGGTGCAGGTCGTCGATGCCGGTGATGGCGCTCCCGTCGAATTCGACAATGATGTCCCCGGACGCGAGCCGAGCGCGCGCCGCGGGACTGTCCGGCTCCACGCCGGTCACGAGCACGCCGCTCTTCGCATCGATCCCGAGTGCCCGCTGCGCGAGCCGCAGCAGCGGGACGGTCTGGCCCGCCACGCCGATCCGGCCGCGGCGGATCTTGCCGTGCCGGATGAGCTGTCCCGTCACGAACTTCGCGGTATTGATGCCCACCGCGAAGCAGATCCCCTGCGCGGGCAGGATGACGGCCGTATTAACACCCACCACCCGCCCGCGCGCGTCCACGAGTGGGCCGCCCGAGTTGCCGGGGTTGAGCGCGGCGTCGGTCTGAATTACGTCGTCGATCAGCCGCCCGCCCACCGAGCGGAACGAGCGGCCCAGCGCGCTCACGACGCCGGCCGTGACCGTACTCTGGAAGCCCAGCGGGTTGCCGATTGCGACCACGAGCTGGCCCACGCGCAGCGTGGCCGAGTCGCCCAGCTCGGCAACGGTGAGCGAGACGGGCGGGACGCGGAGCACGGCGAGGTCGGTGTCGGGGTCGTCGCCGACAAGCTCGGCCCGCACCCGACGGCCGTCGGGGAACGCCGCGTCGAGCCGCGTCGCCCCGTGGACCACGTGGCTGTTGGTGAGCAGGAACCCGTCGGGGGTGAACACGAAGCCCGAGCCGTTGCCGGGCACCTCGCGGGCGGGGCGGCCGCGCCGCTCGACCTTGTGGCGCACCTCCACGCTCACCACCGCCGGACCCACCAGCTCGGCCGCTCCGGTCACGGCCCGGGAGTAGGCGTCGAGCAGCTCGCCGTCGGCCGGTATCCTCTCATCAGAAACCCGGTGCAGTACAGCGCTCATCGTGCAGCCTCCTTCATATGCTTGAAGAACGTCGCATGGTTCCCGCGCCGAGCGAGCCCGGGCCCCGTATATTTGCTCCGGATATGGACGTTACGGGCTCGCTCGCGGTCGTGACCGGCGCGACCGCAGGGATCGGTCGCGCCACGGCGTTCGCCCTGGGCCGCGCGGGCGCCCGGGTCGCCATCTGCGCCCGCACGGAGGCGAACGTGCACGCCACGGTGCACGACTTGAAGGCGGCGGGAGTCGACGCCCTCGGCATGGCGTGCGACGTGTCCGACCCGGCCGGCGTGGACGCGTTCGCGGCCTTCGTGGCTCGCGAGCGCGGAGCCCCGCGCGTGCTCGTCAACAATGCCGGAATAGGCCGCTTCAAGCCCATCGCCGAGCTGTCGCTCGAGGACTGGGACGCGACCATGGGCGTGAACGTGCGCTCCCTGTATCTCGTCACCCGCTCCTTTCTCAAGTACATGCTGGACGCGGGCGGCGGCACCATCGTCAATGTCGCCTCGCTCGCGGGCAAGAACGGCGTCGAGGGCGGCACCGCCTACTGCGCGTCGAAGCACGCCGTGCTCGGGTTCTCGAAGGCGCTGATGCTGGAGGTACGGCGCCA
>WNGR01016798.1_pt1 | contig 19299 bp, 22 predicted proteins | sample 5407581 | NCBI WGS metagenome assembly WNGR01 (sample SAMN13153383, study PRJNA577476) | soil metagenome | isolation source: 80 cm soil or saprolite under Garry oak tree replicate 2 | place: USA:California | collected 2016-06-15 | reverse complement strand
CCCATGAGGCGGGGCTGCCCGGCATCCACCACCAGCTGGCCAGCCGCGGGCGCGGTGCCCCACTGATCACACCAGTCACGATAGCCGGGCTGTACGCCGCGTCACCATTGAGATCCATGATCATTCCCTCCGGATGTAGAACTGCTCCCACTCAGCGTCAGTGGCCTGGTACAGGAAGCCCTCACCCGGGTCGTAAGCCAGCCAGCTGCCGGGCTCGACCACGATGTAAGCGATTCTCGGCGGGTGGGCATCAAACGACTCGGTGTAACGCACCACCAGCAGCGGGCCGGACGGCATCGGGCAGATGCCGAGCTGGGCATTCCCTGGGTAGGTTTCCCGTGCGACTTTCAGCAGGTCACCCAAGTGCTCACCCGGCTCGTACCGGGCAGCCAGCTGGTCTTCATCGGGTGCCCGCTCCGGCTTGCGCCGGAACCACACCAGGCCCTCAGCCATGGCTCTGCGGCGGCCAGCCCGCATCAGGCTCAGCGAGTGCGCTGTCGTCGGCCGCGCCGAACCAGCTGGCGAACCCGGCGCCCGCCCAGCCGTCAGCACCCCCCAGAGCGCGCTCAGCGCCCCCCTGTGGCTCTGCGGCGTCCCCGGCGTGCCCGGGACCGGCCAGCTGCTCTGAGAGCGTCAGCGGCTCCCAGGGAGCCACAGGGCCGCCGTCAGCGCCTGAGCCGGGCTCGGGCGGGCTGGCGGCCGGTTCGCCCAGCAGCAGCCGGATCAGCAGCTCCTGCTGGGTGCTGAGCGCATCGATCGCCCCGGTGATGTGCTGCGCCCATTCGGTCAGCGCGGCCAGCATCGCGTGATCGCTGAGCTGCTCCTGGTCCAGCGGCACTGCACCACCGGCAGCCCGCTCAGCGGCAGCGATCTCGGCCGGGCTCGCGCCCTGGTAGCGGCGGTCCTGCCCGGTCGCCGGGTCGGTCTGCGGTCCCATAGCCGCCAGCCGCTGGACGTTCTGCTCATGCTCGGTCTGCTCAGCGGCGTCTTCTGCCTGCTGCGGGCCGCGCACCGAGCCCGCCCCGCCGCTGGTGGTGATGCTGGTGGGGACCACCACATGGTAAGTGGCCTGGTCAGCGGCCTGCGGCTGCACCGGCTTGAAGACGTGGCCAGCTGCACAGGTGATGTGGGTGCCCATCGCCCCGGCCGGCGAACCGGCCAGCCCGCGCGGCCAGCCGCATTCGGCGCAGGTGCCGAACTTGGTGGCGTCCGGATGCTGCACCCACGCCGAGCTGGGCACCACTGCGACCGGCTTGCCGGTCTGCTCGTCCTGGCCAGCTGGCTCCATGCCGGGCATGGCCTGCTGCCCAGCGGCTGGCTGCGAACTGGTGCTCGAATCCCCGGCCTGCTCGCGCGCCCGCTGCTGGGTGTACTCGTGCGTAGCCGCGATCAGCGCCTGGTCAACGGCCTCGGCCAGCTCAGGGTGGACTTCGTGCAGGTGGCGGCCTATGCCACCTGGGCTGGACACCCGCGGCCGGGAGCCCTCCTGGGCTTTCCACGCCCTGGCCAGCCAGCCGGTTGGGTCGTCTTCGGGGCGGTTTTCTTGAACACTCAACCAACTGGCGAACGTTGCCATGGTCTTGATCCTTTCCCTCGTGCGATGTCGGCACCCCTGGCAGATCCACATGACGCTGGCCAGCGGGTACCTGTAATCCCCGAACCACCAGTGCAGATCCAGGCCCAGCCGCCAGCACAGCTCACACCTCTCCGGCTTGGTGAGATTGCCCGCTCTGGCCAGCCTGTGCATCGCCCGCTGAGCCAGCCGCTGCCGCTCAAGATCCTCGATCGCCATCTTCCCACCTGCGTCCTGGTCTTGTGCCCTATCTTAACATCCTGCCTGGGACATCTAGCCGCTAGTTCATGATCATCACCGTTTCACCGATTGCCCTAATTTGTTTACCATATATTTACCTCTCTTTTTCTCTCACATTCTCAACAGTTACAGCAAAAGAGTGAAACGGTGAGAAATATAGAGAGAGAACGATCCTAGATCCATCCTAGATCCTAGATCCTCAGTCATCCTGGCCCACCTTGCCCCGGATGTAGGACTGGATGACGGTCAGATGCAGGAATCTTCGGCTCGATTCCTGGTACTCGATGCCCGGCAGCGCCCTGAATGCCGTGTTGAACGCATGCTTCGGCATGCAGGATGTCCTGGTTGCCTCGCACCAGGCCACGTACTCTTTGCGGATCTCAGCCATCGTCGGCCAGGAAGCGTGACCGTCCCCGTTCCAGTCCGGCACCGCCATCGTGCATTCCTCGCGGAAGGCTGCCGCGGTGTTCTGCTCGGCTTCGTACTGCGCGGTCGCCAGCTCCACCTCGGCTGGCCGTGACTCCCCGTTAGCGAAATAGTCCATGGCGCCCCACACCAGTGAGGCCAGGATCGCCTCCCCCTCGTCCCTCGCCAGCCGCTCGGCGATCTTCTTCTCCTGCGCACCCTCGTCAATCGTGGAGCCGCACGGCACCGCTCTCACCCGCCGCTTAATCGCGCCGTCGAACCCGCTGATGGTGGGCATCTCGTTGGTGGCCTGCCAGATCGTGCCGCTCACCCGCACAGGCGTCTCCACCGCTGCGTACAGCTGGTTGCGCGAGATCCGCGCCGCCCCGGTCAGCCGCTTGACCTGGCCTTCGTCCACCCGCACCCGCTCAGCCGACTCATCTATGGTGATCAGCCGCTTGCCTGCGATCGAGTTCTCCACCCGGGCGTGCCGCTCTGAGCGGGTGGTGGAGATCAGCGCGCTGGTGGAGGCGTGCGCCAGGGTGCCCGCCACGATCGAGCAGGCTTCGAGCACCTGGGACTTTCCCGAAGCTGTCGGCCCCTGCATGAAGAAGATCAGCTGCTCCCGGTTGTCACCGATCAGCGAGTAGCCGAGCATCCTGATCAGGTAACGGCAGACGTCCGCATTCTCCCCGGCCACGTGCCACACCAGCGCGTCCCAGCCGCTGCCCCGGGCACCGGGCCTGTACGCGGTGCCCACGCAGTAGGTCATCATCCACCGCGGGTCGTGCGGGCTGATCAGCCCCGTCCGCAGGCATACCACGCCGCTGGCGCAGTTCAGGTACTCCGGCCAGCGGTCTTCCAGCTCCTGCGGGCTGGTGCCTGCCGGTCCGGTCAGGTACTTGATCAGGGAATTCTGCCCAGCTGAGCGCTGCAGGCCGTGGTGGTACTTCTCGGCCTCACCCCACGCCGCCCAGTCCTGCCGCACGGCGTTGGCGATGTCGCGGTCTGATGCCCCCGGCATCCGGGCAGTGACCGCCTGCTCGGTCATCCGGCGGGCTTCGCGCAGCAGCACCAGCACCCGCACCGCGTAGTCGGACACCAGCCGCTTGATCATGCCGCTGTCGTCCGGCCGGTGGCACCGGGTGTCCCAGATGTACCAGGTGCCGTGCCGCTCAGACATCTCCACGTAGTGGATCTCACCGGGCCGCTCAGCCATCATCAGGGCAGCGGCATCGTTGTCGTTTGCGGGCAGTTCGCTGCGGGTCCGGTTCAGGTCGAGCACGGCCCCGTCCCAGAACCCGGCCCACTGCCAGGTCTCCCGCTGCCCCCGCTCAGGCACGGCGGTGCCACCTACTGCCTGGTATCTTTGCCATCGAACGCCTCCGTCATCGGCGGCCCGGCCCCGCGCTTTCGCCTGCTAAGGACGCGCGGGGCTTGTGGTCTGTCGAGTGATTGCAGATGCAGCAGCCTGCTGATGTGGCAGCAGGTGCCCGCAGCCTACGCCGCGGCAGGTGCCTCAGGGCACCCCGGCGGGTGCTCGATTCCGGTGCTGCCGTCAGCCAGCTCAGCGATCGGCGCGCCGCACCCGCGGCACACCCACTCGCCGCCGCTGATCCCCAGATGTGTGATCGCCATGATCATCTTCTTTCTTCTCACGGGCCTGCGCAGCCGCCGCACACCCAGCCGTCTTCGCCTTCGTCCCAGCAGATCAGGTCACCGGGCTGCCAGCGGTCGCCGCAGCCGCGGCACCGCCCATGGTACCGGGTTTCGATCAGGGGGCCTGTACGGCCCTCACCCTGCGCGTCGGCGACCGTGCTTACCAGGTCATCCCAGAACGACGCCCCGGACTGCTGGGCCAGCCGGTGCTCACACATGCTCACCGGCAGCAGGCACCGCTCACACAGTTCAGCCATCGCCGCAGTCCGCCCAGCGGTGCCAGCCCGAATGCCAGCGCGAGCCATTACCGTACCGGCCGCCATCAGGCCGACCGGCCCGGATCTGCCAGCGCCCCACCCGGAGCAGTACTGACCGCGGCGGCACCAGCATGGCCTGCACCGGCCCGCGCCGCGGCCACACCGGCATCTCAGTGCCCATCCCTGCCCGCCCATCCGCTGCAGCCGCACAGGGCCGCGTTCACGCACAGCGAGAACCCGCGGTGGGCGTGGGCGGCCAGTGTGCATCTGCACACGCACACCGGCAGGGCAAGCGGGGTGGTCATCTCCGGGAAGGCTGGCACCGGCAGCGGGGACAGCGGCTCAGCGGCCATGACCGGGCGCACCGGCATCGCTTTCGGCAGCGAGCCGGTCGGCGGCCACCACTTCCCGAGCGCGTGGCGCCGCCGCACACCCAGCAGCGTCCCGGAGTCCGCCCAGCCGTGCCGGGAGTCCAGCATGATCGAGACCCGCCGGAACAGGTGCAGCCCACCGGCCGCGGCTACGCACACCAGCACCCACCCGGCCCCGATGATCACCGCGTTCCAGGTGACCGCTTCCACGTGCTTCATCCCGTTACCCCCAGCGCTCTGCCGAACGGCGATCGTGCCAGCGCATCGAACCGCTGGGCTTCTATCTGGGCAGCTGCCCACTTACGTGCTGAGGCGAGGATGGTGGCCACCTCGTGCGCCGGAAACCCGCCCGTGTCCGACACTGACAGGATGTGCTCCACCCGCTGGCGGACCGCGGCCTCACCCGCGGGGTCTGTGCCGTTGCGCAGGTACAGGATGCAGGCCCGCCTGTGCAGCTGGATATTGCGCTGCCCGCCGGCCAGCGGCTCATCCATGCCCACCGGGCCACCCCCGCCCCCGTACTCGCCGGTCTCAGCGGTCTCCGGCACGCTTTCCAGCCAGCCCCACATCCACTCCGGCACGCCGGGCAGCGAGCACGGGCAGCCGTGCCACTCATACGGCACCGGGACCGGCGCGTCCGGCCCGTGATCACCAGGGCGGTCGCCGATGGTCACCCCCAGCATCGACGGGGCGGCCACCACGTAGCCGCCGTCGCCTTTCACATCGGCCCCGGGCAGGATGGCCTGGCGGCCGGGCACCCGGTAGCCGGGGGCCAGCCGCAGCCAGCGGTGCTCACCGTCGTGCGGGGTGGACTGCCACGGCCCGGGCGGGATCATCAGCCCGCGCTGGGCCATCCAGCCGCGGAAAATCTCTGGCCCGGCGTAGCCGTTCTTCACGTCCAGGTCCACCACGAGCAGGCCCGAGCGCGAGCCGCAGGCCACCCCGATGTTGGCGGCCGGGCTGGCCGACCACGCCCACTCCACGAACGCCGGGTCGGCTGAGGCGTGATGCACCCCGCCGTGCTCACCAAGGATCTTGTGCGGCCTCTTGCCTGCAGGTTCCAGCGGCAGGACCGCGAACCCGAGCGCCACGTACCGCAGTGCCGCGGCGCCCAGCCCGAGCCGGGCCGCAGCCGGGTCATCAGCGGTGATGTTCAGGTGGCAGCTCACGTCTTCCCCTTTGCCTCTGTCTTGTGCCAACCATACCGCCGCCTCGCGCCGCCTGCTGGCAGGCCGCGGAATGCAGGCCAGGGCGCGGCCCGTTATACGCTGTGGCCAAGGCATCAGGGACATGGGAGGTGGGAGACAGTGACGCTGGTCAAGATCCCCGACCGGGAAACAGGCGGCTGGGAGATTGATGGCGAGGAGATCGCCCACGTATCCACCCGGTTCGGCGACCCGGAGCAGAAGCGGGCTGACGCCCGGCCCCGGTGGGGTGACAACTACGTCTGGCGGCTGGCCCCCGGGCCAGCTGGCCCGCGCTACGCGCTGTACCGGGCATCGATGTCGGTTGTCTACCACACTGCTGGCACCAGCTGCCGGGTGACCGGTTCCGGCGGGCGCGGCACAGGCGCGCAGATGGGCTCCCCGGCTGCCGTCAAAGACCTGCCTGATGACGCCGAGCCGTGCTGGATCTGTGAGCCGCCCTACCCCGAAGACCTGGCTGAGGGCGACAGCATCCGGTTCGAGTTCCCGCGGCAGACCCTGGAAATCTGCGACGGCGCGGACCAGGTGATCAGGCGGCTGACCCGTTACCGGCGGCACACCGGGCAGGAACTGACCGGTGCGTCCGGCCCGGCCCGGGAACTGATCGCCCAGTGCCGCGAGCACGACCCGGGCAATTTTGGCGCCCCCGACCTGCCGATGCAGAGGATCAGCTAGCGGTAATCACCGAAGACAATGGCGAAGACAGCACAGGAGGAAAGCACATGAGCACAAGCGGCCCGCACCGCCCCCGCTATTTCAGTGACCACGAGATCGCCTGCGTCTGCCACCAGATGATCACGGGGCTGCAGATGGTGCTGGATGACCCGGCGCCGTCCCCTCCATGGCTGGTGTACCCGCCAGCCGATCAGGCGATCGTCGCCACTGCGGTGCGCGCGGTGAAGCAGGGCGCCAGCCCGCCGCAGCTGCACGAGCTGTGGATGGTGCTGCGCGCTGAGCAGGGCTACACGTTCGGGCTGATCAAAGGGGATGACACCCACCCGAACATGATTCCCTGGGAAGACCTGGACCGCGGCCAGCAGCTGAAAGACGAGCTGTTCCAGCTGGTCACCGCGTACATGGCGTCGGTGCAGCTATGAGTACAGGCGAGCGGATGCGGCCCGGTACTGGGAGTCCGGCATGAGCGGGCACGGGCACGTCACCCCCAACGCGGACGGGAGCAAGGCACGTTGCGGCGGGCCAGGCATCTGCGCGGCGTGCTCACGCGAATCAGCTGCCCTGGCCGCGGCCCAGGGCAGGTCCGTGCGGGATGCCCTGGCCGCCCGCAGGCTGTCCACCGGATACATGCTGAGCGAGGCTGTCAACGACCTGTCCTGGTTGTTCGAGTACGGCGCGATGACCGGCGTGGCCGAGGTCCTGCGCGAGCGCCGTAAGCAGATCGAGCAGCTGGGCTGGACGCCGGAGCATGATCGCCGCGAGCACATCGGCGGTACTCTCCTGGCCCTGGTCCGGGAGGCTGCGGTGACCGCCTTCACGGGGGTGTTCGGCGGTACTGACGGACCGGCCGAGTGCGAGCACCACCTGGCAAAAACGGGTGCCCTGGCCGCGGCGGAGATCGACCGGCTGGCCACCGAGTCCGGCCCGCCCGAGACAGTCACCTACCGCCGCTGGACCAATGGCAGCCACATCCACCAGCTGGACCAATGGCAGCCACATCCACCACGTGCATAAGCCGGGCGATCCGTGCCCGCTGGGACAGGCCGGGCGGGAAGCTGGTGATCCGTCATGACCGGCGGCACGGTGACCAGCATGTTCTGGGCGCAGGTCGAGCCGGACTGGTACCGCTGGTCCCCCAGCAGCCTGCGCGGCATCAAAATCCGCCACATCACCCAGCGCAAGCCGCAGCACCCGGCCCCCGGGTGCGTGCTGATCAAGCTGACGGTGACCCTGCCCGCTGAGGCGTTCGTGCCCCGCACCCTTGAGGGTGAGGTGTCCGTGGCACCTGGCCAGTGGGAGGCTGTACCAGCCACGGTGGAGGCTGAGCCGCTGGGGGCTACCGATGGGTAACGCCCTGGACCAGGTGCGCGGGCTGTACCTGGTGGACAGCATGGCCATGGTGGAGCAGTGCCGCCGCTGGGCGGCCGGGCGCCGTGATGTGCCTCTGTGCGTGGACACCGAGTCGGGCGGGCTGTCCACCTACCGCAGCCGCCACCGGCTCACCCAGCTGGGCGACAAGCACTACGGCTGGGCATTCCCGCCCGAATGGTTCGGGGCGGCCAACGAGATCATCACCCGTTATGACGGCCGGATCGGGATGTTCAACAGCCCGTATGACTGGCGGGTGCTCGGCAACCAGGACGGGCTTACCCCGCGCTGGGAGCGGACCGACGACGCACAGACAGCTGGCCACATCTTCGACTCACTGCGGATCAACAAACTGAAGCAGCGGGCCGCGCACGACGTGGACGCCCGGGCCAGCCGCGGTGAGCAGATGATGAAAGACGGCATGCGCCGCCACCACTGGACCTGGGACACGGTGCCCGCAACCTGGCAGCCTTACTGGTGCGTACCGGATGACACAGAGATTCTTACCCGCGACGGGTGGAAAAAGCACGACCAGATCGCTGACGGTGATGAGACCCTTGGGTACAGTGACGGGCACCTAGAGTGGACCGAGATCAAGGGTGCGGCCAGGTTCGAGGATGCTCCCCTGGTCCGTCTCGGGAATAGTTACTGGGCAACAGAATGCACGCCCAACCACCGCTGGCTGATCGAGAAAAACAAGAACCTGGCATTGCGACCACTGGTAAATGCCTGGAAGACAAAGGACACCACCAGGCTGATTATCAGCGCCCCGGCCATAGGTGGGTCATCCAGTCTCACCCCCGGTGAGGCGTCCGTGCTCGCGTGGGTGCTGAGTGACGGGCATGCACACTGGCAGCGGCCTGTCACGCAGACATCGCCTATTGCCCAGGTCATCCAGAGTGAGAGCAAGTTCGCAGACGGGATCAGGGACTTGCTGAGAGCAGAACATGCCTACGTGTCAGAGCGGCCAGTCTCCGGCGGCTGTATCAGCTTCTACGTGAAAGCCAGCTACTTTCAGCGTGCCTGGGACAAGTCCGGGCTACGGGACCACGACCTTAGTCATCTGGTTATGTCGCTCAGCTCAGAAGCCCGGCACGCCTGGCTGGCTACATGGATGCTGGCTGAGGGCACCACCGGCAGGAACGTGATCACCCAGAACAGGGGTGCGAAGCTGGACGCACTGGCCTTGTGCATTTACCTGGAAGGCATGACCCCGCTGATCACTGACCACGGCGATCGGTGTGCCCGTATCCGCATGTCGTCTAGGCAGCCGACGCCGCAGAAAACCAAGATCACCGATGCTGGCCGGGGCCGCGTGTGGTGCCCGGTTACCGGACTGCACACCTGGACCGCCCGGGACCGTAACGGCAACATCTACGTCACTGGCAATACCTACGGCGCCCTGGACCCGGTGCTGACCGCATGGATGCTGGATAAGTACCTGCCGGTGGTCAGGGCCCAGTTCGCCGCCAGCTACGATCTTGAGCTGGCCTACGCCCGGGTCTGCGCCAACATGATGGACGCCGGGATGATGGTCGATATCCCCTACATCCACGACTGGGCGGCCAGGGTCACCGCCTGGACGGCGCAGGCGGCCGGCTGGCTGCGGGACCGCTATGGGATCACCTCGGTGAACAGCGCCAGCCAGCTGGAAGCCGCGCTGAACGCGGCGGGGGTGCCGACCGGTAACCGCACACCCACCGGGAAAGCTGCCACCGATAAAGAGACGATCGAGCTGTATGCCGCGCTGTACCCGCACGCCGCGGACCTGCTGAAGACGATTCTGTGGGCGCGCAAAGGCGAGAAGATCACCGGCACCTACCTGGCCAAGTTCATCGAGCTGGCCGATGACAGCGTGATCCACTACTCGATCCACCCGACCGGCGCCCGGCGCACCGGGCGCAGCTCAGTCACCGACCCGGCCATGCAGACCTACGACCGGGATATCCCGATGGTGCGCGGCTGTTTTGTGCCCCGGCCCGGCAACGTGTTCATCTCGATCGACGCCGACCAGATCGAGGCCCGGCTGGTCGCCCACTTTTCCCGTGACCAGCGGATGATCACCGACTTCCTGGAAGCTGACCGCAGTGGCGGGCACTTCTTTCTCACTATGGCGTCGAAGATCTACCGCGAGGAGATCACCAGGAAAGACCCGCGATACACGATGACCAAGAACGCCACCTACGCCCAGTTCTACGGCTCCGGGCTGGAAAAGGCCGCAGCCACCGCTGGGGTGAGCGTGGAGCAGATGCGCCCGGTCTACGAAGGGCTGCGCACCCTGTACCCGGATGTGGGCGTAATGATGAACCGCATCGTGCGCGAGAATAAGCGCAAAGGCCATCGGCCGCAGATCCGCACTCTCACCGGCAAGCGGCTCTATGGCGACCCGGGCCGCGAATACGCCCTCGTGGACTACAAAATCCAGGGCAGCGCCGCCGAGGTGCTGAAATGGGGAATCGTCCAGCTCGACGCGGCCGGGCTCGGCCCATTCCTGCGGCTGCCCATTCACGACGAGATTCTGATGGAATGCCCAGCCGGTCAGGCGGAAGACGGGCTGCGGGTGTCCAGCGGAATCCTCACCGACCGGCAGAGCTTCAGCGTGCCATTGACGTGGAGCGGATCGGTCCTTTCCGGGCGATGGAGGAAGACGTGAATATCAGGGACCTGATCAGGTCGGTAGATGGTGGCGGGGATTACGCCGAGGTGGCGAGGGTGGCACTCGGCAAGGTGTTCGCTGATCTCAGCCCGGAAGACCAGTTCGAGGTGATACTGCCCCTGGTGCGCAGTGAGGTGGTGCGCATGCGCCGCCACCGGGTGCGGCGGCAGGAAGATACTGCATTTGCCCAGGCCCCGGACGACCTGTCCGCACTGCGCAGCCTGCGGGATACCCCGTTCATGGACCTGACTGAACACAGGTCGATCACCTGGGGCGAGGCCACCAGGAAACAGCACCTGGCCCGCGCCCGGTTGCTGCACCAGAAGCAAGTCGAACGGACCACCCTGACCATAACCCGCCACAAGGCCGCGGCCCGGCTGATCGCTGAGCACCACGTGCAGCGGCTGAACGACCTGCCCGGATTCAGGTCAGCGGCATGAGAACTTCCGGCAGGGGCCATGGTGGACGCGGTGCCCATCAGGCGACCGCCCCTGCCGGATCAGACGCGGCCCCGGGGCCAAAGCGAGCTGTGATGCCCATCCCGGCGTTGCCCCGGGGCCGTAACACGCAAAGGTGATGACAATGGATAAGGCATACCAGGGCCTGAAAAATGCAGCTAATGCCTACTTCGACGTGCAGGATTTCCGTAATGCGATGGAAAACAAGGCCAGGTCAGGGCAGGCAGATATAGAACTGGTGTCCTTTGCTGCTGACCGTTACCGCGAAATTGAAGCCCATGTGTCCAGAATCATGGTGACCGAGATGCGGCAGGCTGTGCCGTTGCAAGTCCGGGCCTGGCAGAAAGCCTCGCCCGGCATTGGTGAGCACCTGCTGGCCAAGCTGCTGGGCGTGATCGGTGATCCGTACGTTGCCCAGCCAATGCGGTGGGAGGACCGGCCAGGCGCGGCGGGCGGCAAAGACGACCCGAAACGGGTGCTGGTGGCCGGTGAGCCGTACGTGCGCAACGTGGCCAAGCTGTGGGCCATCTGTGGTGTTGGCGACCCGGCCCGCAAGCGCCGCGCGGGGATGACCACGGCTGAGGCTGCTGCACTTGGCAACCCGAAAGCCAAGGCAACAATGCGGCTGCTGGCTGAGTCCTGCACCAAGCAGCCGGGCTCCCACTACGAGATCGTCTACCGCGAGGCCCGCGAACGCTACGCCGCCCGGGTGCATGCCCAGCTGTGCGCCCAATGTAAGGACAGCTCGGCGGCAGGTGAGCCGTGGCGGCCCGGGCATCAGCATTCAGCTGCTCTGCGGCTGGTGGCTAAAGAGATCTTGCGTGACCTCTGGGAGGCCGCCCGGGAGGCGCACACGGACATCCCTCCCAGGGGCCAGCGCGGCGGCGATGCCCAGTATTCTGCCGCCCCTGGGAGGGAGCTAGCCGCATGAAGACCACCCGCCCGGCCACACTCCCCCCGATGCCCATACCACTCCCGCCGGGCGGGCACTAATGCTGCCGCCGCTGGTGCTCTGGATTGACCCGGGAGACATGACCGGGCTCGCCTGGCTGGATGGTGGCCAGAACTTCTACGCTGACGAGTTCCCATTCATGCAGGCAGCTGCCCGTATCGAAACAACTTGCCGGGCGGTGCCCCGCGGCAGCTGCTGGACCGGCTGGGAGACCTACACCATCGACCCGCGGCGACCGCAGATCAATGCCCACGACGCGCTCGGGATGATCGGGATCGCCCGGATGTGGGCATACCGGCACGGCTGCCAGGTGATGACCGCCGAGCCGGGCCAGCGCAACGTGGCCACCCGCGTCATGCTCGAAGCGATCGGATGGTGGATTCCCGCCAAAGACGACGCGCAGAGCGCAGCTGCCCATATGCTCGCCTGGCTTTTGCGCGTGAATGAGGTGCCGCCGAGGGAGCGGCAGATTCTCGACCGGCTGAAAGGAAAGGAAAGCTGATGGCTGCAAGCCGCAAGCCCGGCTGGATGCACGGGCTCGACCAGGACCAGATCAGTTTCTACGAGGGGCTGGACCCCCAGCAGGCGGTGTGCCGCGGCAGGCGCAGGCACAAATTCCCGCTGGATGACCTGATTCCCGGCCGGGTGTTTCCCGGTGGGATTGAGCTGGCCCCGGTGCAGGGTGTCTACCAGCTCACCGCGCACTGCCAGCGGGACTGCGGCCGGTGGATCAGGTACATGACCAGTGCGGCGGGGGAGATCGACTGGGACAGCGCGGTCTACGGCGGCGGCGGCAAGCGCAAAGGCCACTACCTCACCACAACCGGCAGATACTACTACCCGAGGAGGTTGCGGGCTGACTACGACGCGTACCTGGCTGGTGATCCGGCCGCCAGCTGAGACTGTCGGCACCACGCAGTATCCTGGGCGCAGGACAATGACAACGGCGAAGGGTGAGGCAGATGAGGATTACCGGCAGTGACCTGCTCAGCAAGACCATACTGGCCGCGATCCAGGCTGAAGCGACCCGGCGGGAGGCGGGCACGCACTCGATGACGGACCCGGACTGTGATGACCGTGACCGGCTGGCCATCCTGATGGCGGGAACCGGGCAGGTCGCGCAAGAGCTGATCTATGACGGGGAGCGCCTGGTGCCCGGATCGCCAGAACACCGGAACCGGCTGGCCGGGCGCCTGGTCGAAATCGCCGCTATGGCCGGTGCCTGGGCAGAATACATGGAAGGCGGGGACTGATGGCCTGGGCTGGGATCGACCCGGCGGGGGGCGCCGGCCAGCTGGCGATCGGGGCGGCCAAGGCTGAGCACCAGCTGTGCCTGCAGATCCCCGGGTGCAACCTGAGCAAGGCTGACGGCATCTGGCGGGTGCCGCTCACCTGGCCCGCCTATGTGGCGTTCCGCACGGTGTGGGCCAGCCAGCCGGTTGAGCTGGCACCGTCACTGATGGCCTGGGAAGCAGCTCGCTGGGAGCTGGTGTCACGGGCACTGGCGGACCGCTGGGCCATGGACGCGCCGCCGCAGCTGGCCCGCACGCTGATCGGCATGGAAGACGGCGGGGACCTGCACCTGAACCCGATTCAGCGCGGGCACGTCGCGTGGCTGGCCAGCCAGCGGCGCACGATTCTCGGTGACCCGATGGGCAACGGCAAGACCCCGCCGCTGATCCGGGCACTGCAGCTGCTGCGCAGCCAGGGCGAGGGCCTGCCCGCCCTCGTCATCTGCCCCGGCTCAGCGCCCCTGTCATGGGCACGCAAGCTGGCCGCCTGGGCGCCGGAGCTGTCTGTGCAGGTGGTGACCGGCTCGGCGCTGGCCCGCCGCAAGGCCCTGGAATCTCAGGCCGACGTCTACGTGATCGCGTGGGAAAACATGAGGCTGCACACCCGGCTGGCCGCCTACCCGTCCCAGCGGTTCGTCGTCTGTGACGAGCACGGCGGCACCACCGGCAAGACGGTGGCCCAGTGCGAGGTGCATGACAAAGAGCTGAACGCCATGGCGTTCGCCACGGTGATCGCCGACGAATGCCACCGGGCCGCCAACCCGCGCTCGAAGATGTCCCGGGCCATGCAGTGGCTGGCTCATCACGCCGAGAACTTCTGGGCCGTCACCGGCACCCTGACCGCGGACAACGTCGGCGACCTGTGGCCCATCCTGCACGCCATCGACCCGAAAGGCTGGCCCGCGCGCTCACGCTACCTGGACCTGTACGCCCAGCAGGCATACACATTCCACGGCGGCAACGAGTACCTGGACCTGCGGCCCGACACCGCAGCCAGCTTCCACACCGCGGTCGATCCGCTGTTCCGCCGTATCCCGCTGCGCCAGGGCCGTCCCGGGCGGGCTGAGCCCGAGTTCCGCTACCCGCAGATGACCCCCGCCCAGGCCCGGGCATACCGCCAGCTGGCCAAGGAACTGCTGGCTGACCTGGACGGGCAGACCATGGTGCCTGACAATTCGGCGGTCAAATTCGGCCGGGCCGTCCAGCTGGCCAGCTCGATGGTGGAGCTGTCTGATGGTGAAGACCGCAACGGCTTCACGGTGCAGCAGGTCAGGCTGGTACTGCCCAGTAACAAGGTGGCTGACCTGGCTGAGTTCCTTGCTGACAATGACGGGCAGTGGATTGTCACCTGCTTCTCCCCAGCCCTGGTGGAGATGGCCGCCCGCAAGCTGGACGAGCTGAAGATCGCGCACACTAAGATCATCGGCGGGATGGGCTCGGCGGCCTCTGACACCGCGGCGCTGCTGTTCCAGGGCGACCCCCGGGTGAGAGTGATTTTCATTACCGCTGCCGGTTCAGAGTCGATCGACCTGCAGAACGCCCGCGGCGTGGTGTTCCTGCAGCCGAACCCGAGTTTCATCAAGCGCGAGCAGATCATCGGCCGGGCCGACCGGTACGGTCAGGCCCACCCTGTTCGAGCTGGGCTGTGACAAGGCCGAGCGGCATGAATCCGTCACCCAGGACGCCGCAGCAATGCGCTGGGTGATGGAAGCAGGCGGGGAGCTGATCACCGATGCCGGGTGAGTGGGTGGTCACCATCGACCTGGGCAATCCGTTCGCGGTCAGGATCGGCGAGCGGTACGTGACAGCTGGTGACTGCAAGATCAGGATTGATTTTGCTGACCGCTGGTCAGCACAGCAGGTGGTGGACCGCCTGCTCGCCATCGGCGGGGTGACCATACAGCAAGAGCACCCGGTGTCCGGGGAGGTTCTGTCAGACCCTCCTGTCATCATGAAGGCAAAGGCGAAGAAAGGCAGATCATGATCGGGATATCAAATACGGAGATGAGCGTCTGGACGCGGTGCCCACGGCTGTGGATGACCAGGTATTACTACGGATTCCACCTGGCCGACCCGCCCCCCGTGGGCAACGCCCAGCTGGGTATCAAAGTTCACACGGCGATGGAAGCGCTGTACGGATACGACCTGGACCCCCTCGCCGTGCTCACGCTGCTCTACGGCCAGGACATTGAGGCGCGGCCCGAATATGAGGAGCAGCTGCGCAAAGAACAGGAGCTGGCTGCTGCGATGGTGTCCGGCTACCTGGAATGGGCGATCAGCGAATCGGTGGACGCCGACCTGCGGCTGGAAAAGGCCGAGGCTGAGATCCGCATCCCGATGCCCGGTTTCCCGGGTGTGGAGCTGCGCGCACGCCTCGATCAGATTCTGCATGAGATCTCCACCGGCCACCGGCTGTTTCTGGATTTCAAGACAGCTGACAGCTTCGACGCGCACACGATCCTGGAGCTGAATCCGCAGTTCCGGTTCTATTCGGTGCTGATGCACCTGCAGGCAGGCATCGACTGGACCGGCCCCTACCCGGACTTCATCACCCCGCCGATGGGCGGGATCATCCGCACGCTGCGGCGCTGCAAGCGCACCGAACGGGCCAGGCCGCCGTTCTATGCTTCCGACCCGTTCCGGTATAACCCGGACCAGCTGACCACCACCTGGCTGCGCACCTCCCGGATCGTCGGCGAGATCATGGAGGCCAGGGCCGCACTCGATGAGGTGGCGGCCCGCGGCGGGGACATGGCACTGCTCAACTCGGTGCAGCGCCACAGGCTGCGCCCGGTGCCGATCGCCACCGACTGCAAGTGGCGCTGCGAGCTGTCCAAAGGCGTCTGCGTAGGGATGGACGACGGCAGCGACTGGGCGGGCATGCTCCGCTCGCCGCGGTTCGAGCAGGGTGACCCGTACGCCTACTACGAGCGCGGCACCCTGGACGGAATCCGGCGCCAGCTGGCCGCCGCGTAGGGTAGCGTGGGCATCCAAGGCGAAGGGAATGGCAAGTGACAGTTGACTACTACACACAGCCCAACGGGCTGATGGTGGCTGCCCCGGCACCGGTAGTCCCGCAGGGCAGGCGGCAGGGGCTGTCGATCATGCTGCACGGCTTCCAGAAGCAGGGCAAATCCTCGCTCGGCGACTCCGGCCCGCGGCCGGTGCTCGTGCTCGACGTGGAGACCGCCTCGTTCTGGACCCCGTCGAGCAAGATCTACTGGAACCCGCAGCGCGAGACCGTGCCTACCTGGCCGCAGGATTCCCGTGCGCTGTCACCCGATGGGCTGTGGGACACCTGCATCGTGATCATCCACGACTACCAGGAGCTGTACAGCCTGCTGGCGTTCCTCAACAAGGGCGCCCACCCGTTCAACTCGGTCAGCATGGATTCGGTCACCGAGATCCAGCAGCGGATCATGTACGGGCTGACTGGCACTAAGCAGATGGAGCAGAAGCACTGGGGTGCGCTGCTCCGCAACGTCAACGCGCTCATCCGTGGCTACCGCGACCTGATCACCCACCCAACCCGGCCGGTGTGGGCGGTGACCTACATCGCGGGCACCCACTGGGATGCCAGGATGGGCAAGTACCGGCCGCTGGTGCAGGGCGCCTCCCAGGACTATCTTCCGTACGTACCCGACGCGCTCGGCTGGCTGGAAGCCCAGCCGGATGGCAGCCGTACGCTGTGGATCGGCCCCAGCCAGTTCCACGAGACGGGCGAGCGGCTGTGGGGCCGCCTGCCCAGCCAGATGCAGCTCGGCTACCCGGGCGTGGTGCCCGGGTGGACAGTTTCAGACATGGTCACGCAAGTGCTGGCCAGATAGGGAAAAGGACGAAGGACATGGGATACCCACCGCAGTACCCGCCCCCGCCGCCGGGCCAGCCGTACGGCTACGGCCCGCAGCAGCCCCCGCAGGGATACGGCCCGCCACCCCCGCAGCAGGGGTACGCCCAGCAGGCGCCCGCGATGCCGTTCGACTTCGGCACGGTGTACGGCATGGCCGACAGCACGGCCGGGCTGATCGAGACTGAAGACTGGTACCCGGCGATCGTCGGCGAGGCCAGCTACGACCGCACCAAGGCGGGTGACAAATGGGCGTGGACGGTTAAGTTCCTGATCTCAGCGGGCGAGTACACGAATAAGCAGCTCACCATGACGCTGTCGATCAACCCGCTCACCCGCAAGGGTGAGAAGAACAGCTACGGGCTGGGCGTCGTGTTCCGCCAGCTGCATACCCTCGGCGTGCCTACCGGCCCGCCGTTCGGGCCGCAGGGCGAGCAGCCGTTCTGGGCTGCGTTCCCGGTCAGCCCGGCCAACCCGGACCTGGCCATCCGGGCCGCAGGTGCGGCAGCTGCCCAGGCGATGACTGGCCGCCCGTGCCGGATCTATGTGATCAAGAACGAATGGGAGGGCGGCACCAACAACCGGGTGGACGGCATCAAGCCCGCCCAGCCGGGCGATCCCACCGCGCTGCCGCAGGGTGCCCAGCAGGCCCCGCCGCAGGGATACGCCCCGCCAATGCAGCCGACCCAGTACCAGCAGCCGCAGCCGTTCACCCCGCCGCAGCCATATCCGCCGCAGGGTTACCCACAGCAGCTTGCACAGCCTGTGCAGGGCCAGCAGGGCTATGCCCCGCCTCAGCCCGGCCCGCAGGGATCACAGTGGCAGGGCCAGCAGGCCCCGCCGCAGCAGTGGCAGAACGTGGCGGGCCAGCCTGCGGAGGGACCCCCGCAGGCTGGGGCCGGTGCTCCCCCGGTGGCCCCGCAGGCGCCCCCTGCGCCTGCCGGTGACCCCGGCCAGCCGGGAATGGGCCAGTTCGCCCCGCAAGGCCAGGCGCCTGCCCAGCCGCCAGCTGCCCCGCCGTGGGCGCAGCAGCAGCAGAACGGTGCCCCGCAGGTGCCACCGCAGCCGCAGCAGGCCCAGCCGGGCACTCCCGGCCAGGCGCCTGCCCAGCCGCCGTGGGCGCAGCAGGGTTAGACTCCGGCCCGCGCCTGGCGCTTCCACCAGGCACGGTACGGAAGCGGGGCGGGTCCAGGGTGCTCGGTTAGGAGCCCCTGGTACCCGCCCCTTTCTAATGCCCGGGGGACTGGGGAATGAACTGTTGACAGAGTCTGTTGACAGAGGTACGTTCGACATCAGCAGGGCAGCTGGCCTCAAAATGTCAGACCCCGCTGGGAGACTGAAGACAAGGACAAGGGACCAGGAAAGGACCCGACATGACCACCGATGTGAACACCCAGTTCGACACCAGCCGCGCCAGCCAGATCGCCAGCCTGCAGGACGCACGGCTGCGCTACCAGGGCGACGTCGCCAGGTTCGAGTCCGGTGAGGCCCAGCGCGAGCTGAACGCCGAGCTGGCCCAGCGCGCCGCTGACGGCAAGATCACCCTGCTCGGCAATGACCGCTACCGGGTCAACGACGGCTTTGACCGCGGCGAGGTGTTCACCGTCCGCAAGGCCATCCGGCCCGGTGAGCTGACCCTGATCGAGCCCGAGTCGGGGCTGGACGTCGTGGAAGGCATCGCGCAGGGCTACTTCGACCGGCCCGAATGGCACCAGCTGGGCAACGTGGAAATCGGCGGGATCACCGACGTGGACCGCGTGCTCGAACTGGCCGGGCTGGATTTCGAGGTGCTGCAGCGCCCGGTCCGCTACTTCGATGACGGCGGCGAGCTGCGCACGCTGGACAACTCCTTCGTCAACTACCGCAGCGACAACGGCGTGGGCCTGGGTGCGGTCGGCCGGATCTACACCCCGGTGCAGAACCGTGACGGTGCCCAGTTCCTGCAGTCGCTGGTGGATGACTTCGGCGCCCGGTTCACCTCGGCGTTCCCGCTGAACGACGGCAAGCGCGTCGTGGTCAGCATGAAGCTGCCCGAGGATATCGTGATCGACGCCGACGGCATCGGCGACCACGTCGAGCTGTACCTGGCCTGGTTCAACAACCACGATGGCCAGGGCCAGGCCGAGTGCAAGATCACCCCGTGGCGCCCCCGGTGCCGCAACACCGAGCGGCTGGCCGTGAAGGGCGCGGTCACCAGCTGGGGCACCCGGCACACCACCATCGCCATGGCCCGGACCGAGGAAGCCCGCCGGTCGCTGAAGCTGAGCACCAGCTGGGCCGAGCGGTTCAAGGCCGAGTCTGAGCAGCTGGCCGCTTCCGCGGCGACCATGGACACCGTGAT
>WNGR01002732.1_pt1 | contig 19309 bp, 25 predicted proteins | sample 5407581 | NCBI WGS metagenome assembly WNGR01 (sample SAMN13153383, study PRJNA577476) | soil metagenome | isolation source: 80 cm soil or saprolite under Garry oak tree replicate 2 | place: USA:California | collected 2016-06-15 | reverse complement strand
CCTCTACTTCGCTTTCGTTGCCGTATTGCTAGTAGACTCATGGTGTGAGGACGCAGCCAGGTTCCCCACTATCCTCCCCGACAAAAAGTACGAAAAAGCATAAAGCGTCAGGTACGCTCACCGAAGATGAGTCGCCGCCCTTTCCCTGGCTGATGATTTCTTTCTTTGTCCCCGCGGTCAGCTACACCTCTTGCGCGAGTCGGAAATGTGAGGAGAACTCTACGCCCCTCCGTCACTCGGCTGTGTGCACTAACCGCGGATAGGGTACCCCCCTCGGCCCCCCCGGGGCTAAGTCACAATCCAAGATACCCTCGCGTCTGCGCGAATCCTCCATCGCATCGTTCCTCGAGCCCGAAGCGACAGGCGCCTCGCCCGGATCTCGTTCTTCTTCTCCAGGCACGGCGGCCACCCCTACTTCTAGTATTTTCGGGAACGGAAGGGCGAACGGTTTCGCTGGCGGCGGTGGCGGCGGAGAAGAAAAGAGGGTGCCCCCGCGGATCCCGAGCCCACCGAGGCCACCACCGCCGATCACAAGACGGCCTGAAACGGACTATCTCGTTGGTGAGCAAGCACTTGGCAAAAGCGGCCGTCGTTGTGTTTGTGTGTCTGATGGTGATCTTCCAATGGGTTCAGATGTTGAAGGCGACGAGACTGGTTCCTCGACGGACACCGACAGCGACTAACGAAGACCCACGAGAATTTGGCGGCTCGTTTGTTATTCTCCGCGGGTTGTACCCTCACAGTCAGGGTGGATGTGGATATGTCTCATGCTGTTGTCTATTGTTGCTTTGCTACGCTGTCACGTTAATTGCGTTGGACTCATATGGTGATTGTATGTATTACACTACAAGGATTCACAGGTTGCACTAGTGGTGGATCGTACGTTTGAGCCTGTTCGCTGTCGCAGTGGTAAATGGTCCCATACCACCCGCAGCGCGTGCGGCGGCCGATCATCGATCACCAACAAGGAAATGGGCTGGCACCCCAAAAAGTCACATCACGAAGAAACTAAGATGGCGATGATGGCGACGATTCTAACGGGGAGACCGACATCGACCTCGGCCACATTCATCCTGGACTAGCCGAAGAATGCAAGCTGGTGCACAACTCTGTACTTTTTATCCTGTCTATCTCGTCAGACGGACTGAGACGGAGTATGGGTGGCGATGGCGGTGGAAACCGGTGCACTTTTCAGATTCTTATCATTATGCGAAGCGATGTCAGGCTTGACATAACGACAGTTGCGGCGTTAGCGTTTTCTCGCACAATCCCGGCCATGGGGGCTGTCGGTGCTGCCCTGACGGCACGCATATATTTAAAATTCAATTGCGCAGCTTCGCGTTTCCAGCAGCAAGAGTAAGATTGAATATTTCTGCACGATCTATTCGAGATACGTAAGGGACTGTAATTCTGGCGTGGGATTATAGCCACAAGGCTGACAAGATGCAATGTGTATCAGAGAGCGCACTCAATCGCAGCGGGTTCGAGAACTGCGAATGGGGTGCATCCACGTGAAAGATCCGCCTGGGTTTTTGAAATGATAAATCTTGGAGTACCCAATCGCCTTGTCAACCAGGTGGGTGACCGGCAAAAGCTTTAGGATGTCGTGACGAACGGCGTGACGGATAATAATAATGATACGTGGTTTTTCGAGACGAGAGACACAGGCATGGGGTTTGGGAACCGAGATAGACAAAGCCGCCAAGCAAGAGTCATCAAAGCGTCTGAGATACCTGAGATACGGCGGCACTTGAAGCGGCGGCTGCAACAGAGTGTTGGACCCGGAGAAAGGAGGTGAAAAGTGCTATGAATATGGAGAGGACGGTGAGGGCGACGAAGAACATGATTGAGAGGACGACAGCTGGGAACGATGTCGGACATAGAAACTGGTGAGAAGATGAGAGAAAGGGGATACCTCGATGAGGGACGTGATAACGTTCACGTTCTTCTTGGTCGCTTGGGGGTGATCGTGGTCTTGGTCGTGGTTGCATGTCAAAATTTGGTTGGTCCGAACTCTCACGCGCTCCAGTCGAGTTGATTAACGACAACGACGATATCCAGGCCGGTCCTCTCAACTCGCCCTCTCTACACTCTTTAGAACATGTCGTTCCCTGAAACCCATCATTTCCAATCCACTCATTTCTCAGATATCTATAAACCTTCGCATGACAACCTCGTAGACACCAACGCTACTCCCTTTGCCCCAACTTCACAGCACAAGTCCTATGTTCTCGACACTCCATCAGTATGGCCCTTGTCCCCCCTTGATCATCACTTTTCTTATTTCCTCGTAGAGCGACCGAAAAGGCGATGACGACGACGACGACTTCCCCCGAGCGGCGTATCCCCCAACTTCCCAGCTACCACCACCGGACACGCGCAAATGGTGGCAAAAGGTCCGTGTTTCTCCCTTCACAAACTCGATGGGTTTCACATTTACATTTTCCCGTCTAGCTCCTACCAGATTCTATTGCGTGCCGCCTTTATGTTGTCACAGTACTAGTGGAGACAACCATCGACTTGGTGATAGAAGGCGACATCCTACTGCGATTTCACGAAGCGGATAAACTTCCGCAGTCATCGCAACCGAATAACATTGCCACGGCTTCGAAGAAAATGCCCGTCTACCTTTCTGTCTTTGCTCTCGCCCAGTGCGTCCAATCAATGCAGACATTATATCATCCACTCAAATGTCTTCCAGTATTTTCCAGCTGGGTATGGCATTAGATGCCGTGTACGCCCGTAACACATTGCAGTTCCTCGCCCTCACGTGAGTCACCGCACTCTCTGCGTCATGGATAATATGTTTGACCTCGTGTTCCAGGGTATTCAATGCACTATTCCTTGTCTATGCTATAATACAGTCATCAGAAGTTCGCAACTCCTTGTCGTCCGTTTCCTCACAGAGTGGCTTCTCACATATCCCCGTCAACGCCCTCACGACGGTCCTTCCAATCGTCATCGCTATCGCAGAGCTTGCCTACGTCGCGCTCGCATGGACAATATATAACGAGTTTGGCTGGAAGGTGTACAAGTTCCTGGGAGCTGACCGGCGGATCAAGAAGATGTTTGCCGTCTATCAGATTTTCCAGTGCCTAGTCAAGTTCGACGTCTTCTTCTGGGTTGGTTTCTGCGTGCAGTTCACCTTCCTGGTGCTCGACCGCCACTCCTGGGAATTCTATGTCACCTGTGCAGCGCTTCCGCTATCAATCGTTCTACTGGTAGAAGGCCATCTGGCGGCTCGCTATGAGAACAGGTGGATGATGCTATCATTCATTTCTGGCTGTGTCGGTGCCATGATATACTTTTCTTACAAAGTACGACCACCATATTCTGTCTGGTTTCTCGCTGCTTCAGCTTCATTATTACAGTTCGTCAAAGTTATTATCCAGAAGGATACACCGGAGTTTTCTCCTGTTTGGGAGTCACTGACTACGTTTGGTGAGTTGTTGTCCCACCCGCACTTATCTCACGTCTGACGTCGTCTCAGCCGTAATCGCCATCATCCTACTCCTAGTAACATTTGTCTACGCATGGGTGGTCATGCGAAACTTTGGCCGCGGCCTGAAAGACCAGAGTAGGTCAATGTTTGAATGTTCTCTTCAAATGAGCCTCACCCGTTGTCCAGTCTCGCGGAAACAGGCAAATGCTGGCGCCAAGCGCAAAGCGTACCCATCATTATCGGTACACCCGAACCGGATGAGCATCGACTAAACATGCATACTCCGCTCATCCCCACGGATTTGTATCTCCTGTGTGAATGCATCGATACTGCATACGATCCACCGACGGACTTTATACCGGTCGTCGTCCTTTTTCACTAGCCCGCCAGAATTTAACGTTATACACTATATTACACGCTTGTGTTGTTGCTGGACTCTTCCCAAGTGTCGTACGCGCTCTTTCTTCCCTTATTCGGTCCTACGTCCCCTCTATTTTTTTTTCACCTTCCTCGTCTATGTAGTTATCTTGGCTTTTCGCCGAGCAGGTCGCGGGGTGGTGCTTAAATTATGTATTTGTTAGCTGAAGTGCGGGCACGTGGTCAGAAAATGATAGCCTGAGCTGAGCATAAGCCCGTTTACTGCGCAACACACTCATGACTGAACGATGACCCAAAGGTAACAACTCCTTACTCCCCGTCCTTCGCCTTCGACCCACCTGAGCCGTTTTTAAAAAAATAGGCACCGCGTATCTCGCGCTGCCCTCGGGCTAGACACCAACACCAGTGATTCCTACGCACCAACGCCGCCCCATTCAGGACGCTCGTCGCCATACCCAGGATACCACGATCCTTCTTCATCGACAACGGATGGCACGCAGTTCGCAGGCACACGCTTTGCGGACGACCTCGAAGGCCAAAACGACGATGCTATCGAGGGACTCGGTGCAAAAGTAAAATTGCTCAAAGAGGTGCGTCGTCCTCGTCCTCGTCGTTCTTCCTCACCAACTGACAAATGTTCTTTCTTCGTTTTTGACAGATTACTATCGGTATTGGGAACGAGGTCCGCGACTCGACCATTCAGCTTAGCCAAATGGTGCGTTTGATCCCCTGACCGACCGACCGACCGACCGACCGATGATGCTTTGAATTGGGACAGAACGACGCATTCGCAGAAACGTCCGGCATACTCGCTGGCACGTTCCGGCGCATGAACAACATGGCGGGGCGCCAGGGGTGCCGCTGGCTGTGGTATATCATCTTTCTTATCTTCGTCTTCTGGTTTTTTATCATCGTGTGGTGGATCCGACGGTAGCTCGCCCACTCCGTATTACCTCCCCCCCAGGGGTTCTGTGGGACTCTCGTTTTTGCGCTGCTATTTGCATCCTCCGTTGTAATCGTCTACGTACTTTCAACAATACCATACACGTTTCCGGCATGTGGTTATCTGGCTTCGCCAGACTGAATAAACTGCAAGACCGGTCTCATAAGAGAAATTACTAAAAGACATAATTGAGCAGGCAAATAAAAATATCCACAGGGTAAATACTTGGTTCACTCTCCAGAAACACAACCCCGAGTCCCCCCACTGGAGGTCATGTCCCACCAAGTAATTCCGTACGCGCAATCTCCAATATCATACGCCGACGCAAATAGGCCATGTTTCTCTGAGTAAAGTTGAAGGGGGAGTCCACGCCTCGCGAAAGGGCCTCGAGAAACTGGCACGTGAAGACACCACAGTCGTAGCCGTTCTCTTGTTGAGGGGTATCCCTGGGACAATAGTCAACCCAGCCGGTCCAATCAAATGGCTTGGCTTTCTTGTTCAGATGTTCGAGTTCAATGTATTCACGTAATAACTAGTAGTGCGTCAGCATGTCAAGTCGTAGAGGGATGACAAGGCAGAATGACCTACGTTGAAGACATCCTGCCGCTTCACTCCCATGCTGTCGAACGATTCAATTCGGCGGCGGCGGAAGTTTATCGCAGCCGCTGTCCAATGTGAGTTGCCATGGTTGATAGGAAACAAAGCAACATCTTTCGAGAACAGGTCGAACTACCAGATGAATGGCCGTAAGTGACACGCCCACGGGAACTATTGACGCGATTCGTACCTTTTTAGTCCACTTCGCTAGACGCGCCTTTTGATACCCATCCCTAACCAACTTCTCAAAAAAGAACGAATTGAAATAGTGCACATTCAATATCGAGCCCTTCTCCGATCTCGCGCCGTTCTTCACGCTCTTGTTTCTAGGGTGCGACACTGATCGATCCAGGATAAGTTGACCGTAGAAATTGATGATCTCATCATTTAACCATGTGCCAGGCCGCAGGCGGCTGAGATCAGCATCTGTGACCTGCAGGCTTGCCACTTTGGCGATGACGCCACGTTTCCCAAGCAATCTCGAAACTTCGGTGTCATCCTCAGGAGAAAGGAAGCCAGGTAAGGGTGGTCCACGGATGCGACTGTTGATCTCTGCATCCTTGTCACGCCGGGCGATGCGGAGTTGCTCAAACGATGGGATGAAAGGTGGAGGAGGTTTAGGACTGCATTAATTAGCACGGGTAATGAGGTGATGAAGACACAAAGAGCGCACCCGTTGAGAGTCTCCTTCGCTCTTTGGAGAGCACGCTCAAGGAAATCGGGTGTAATATTCTGCAATCACCATCTTGAACAAAAGCTCAGGACGTTAAAACAGACAAGCTGACATCACCGTGAGAGTGTCGTCTTTGTTCGTCGTTTTTATACCTTCGTCGAAGGTCAGTAAGTGACAGGTGGGCTAATCTGTGGACTGAGTAATTGCAAATCGATCACGATGACTACTTACACGACATTATCCCTTGACCATCGAGTAACTCCCGATACTTCAAAAAACCTGAGGACAATATAGCACCCGAAGCACTGCAAGACAGATGAAACCACATACCTTGGAATGTCTGGAAGTCGGAAGTGTATCCCCGCGCACGCTCGAGCTCATACAAATGCTTCACTAGAGCCTCTTGGTCTTCCTTTCTCGTTTCAAGTACGCGGGCTTTATGCTACAACCACACAGAAAAGATGCATAAATGTATGAAGGGAAGCAAAAGATGAAGACTGACGGCATCCTGGTAAATATGTGGCCTTGCAGTCTTGCGAGAAAAAACCTTTTTGACTACCCGACCAGCGAGCTTCTTCTCAACCACTGCGATTGCGGCATCCACCTCCTCTCGAGATGCCGGTAAAGGGGAAGCAGACACGGTAGTGGAAGTAGCGGTGGAAGACGGTGGTTCGACAGCATCTCCTGGATCTGGTGGCTGAGGCCGTGGAGTAGGAATCCGCGGTAGGTTCGGTGATGGAGGGGGTGCCATGGAACGGTAGTAGGGATTGCGCTTGGCTTCCGCTCGTGGTTCAGTTTGTGGAGGTGGGGGAGTACGTGGTGGTTTCGGTGCAGGCGTTTCGGCGGAGGGACTGAGGAACGCGCCTGGAATAGGCGGGCGGAAGGGCAAGACGTGACCGTCTTTCCCTATAGAAGTAGATCTCGATGGACCTGGGACAGGAGTAGAGGGGGGTTCTAGAGAGGGAAACGAAGCCTCGAGGATTCGCCTCGTCCCAGGTTGTGGAGGAATCATCGGTGTAGTAGGGGCCGAAATGAAACCTCCGACCATCTTGGACGCCTGCGGTTGTGGAGATGGCGACGAGAATGCGATGTGTGGTCCTGAGGTGACTACTGAGTGCAGTGGGGGTGAATCGAGCGAGTTTGGCGAACCCGACCGCGACGGGGGTTTTTTTAATCGCATATTGTGGGGTCGCCCACGACGGAGATGCGAAGAGCGTGGAGAAGTTGGTTGGGCAGGTATAGAATTGGGACGTGCTACCTCCGTTCTTCGTAAGTTAGAGGTGGACGGGTGAGGTGGGGGGGCTCTTGAAACTATGTGGGAGCTCAGCCAAAGGGGAAGGGAAGAAAAGACGCATGGTTGAGAACAACAGACTTTCAGTGAAAACGCCAGATGTTGCCTTGGTGGTCAAGTTTACAAGACTCGAGATCCACTGGGACAAGAGGCCCTCGTTTTGAGAGGCAGTGGGGCTGTCAGCGTATAACGCAGTGGTTCTGGGATGTTTCGCGGCTCGGATGGGGAGGATTGGGTCTTGCGGTCCCCGCTTGAGGTCGAGCATGAGTGGACGGGAAGTGTAACGGGGATAGACAAGAGGTGTTGGTTGGTTCGGAATAAAGCAAAATCTCGGTTTAGGTTTAACCATCATTCGCACTTCGCCTGCTCCATGTTCAGCTGTTTGTCCCTTGTTCTGGAAGCTTGGATGGCTCAGTTGGTTAGAGCGCAGGTCTCATATTCACAGTATGAGTGATCAGATGATCATCCAATCCTGAGGTCGTGAGTTCGATCCTCACTCCGAGCATACTTTTTGTCCCGTCGCGCCTCTTATGTCAAGTGCAAATGTCATGATCCTGACATCTTGACGCGACCCGTCATGTCTGCGTTGGCTGGGCCTCCTACGCCGCGCTCAAGAACATCTTTTGCACCTGCCACTCCCGCAGGTGTGACAAATGTTTCTCGCACGGCTCATTCTGGTACGGTTCAAGCATCTCCACATTATCAGACATCACGCAGGCATTCCCTCTACGGTACCGAAGACCGCATAGTAATTGATCCTGGCTCTCGTGTCTGGAAGGTTGGCTTCAGCGGAGAAGGCCGCCCGCGTGACGTCTTTTTTGTTCACCCGCTATGGAGTCTCCAGCGCTCTCCAGATCCTATTCAACGAGACGAGGATGATAGGGTGTTAGCAGCCCGAGTGCAAGCATACCTCAGAGCCGTGTTTCACGAGTAAGTGCGTACTCTTTGCTTGCCATCGGCGTTCATACTTACGCGACCAGCTCCCTTCTAACGGACCCAAAGTCCAGAAAGGTTATTATTATCGAGCACCCTCTCTTGCCCGTTTACGTGAAAGACATCTTCGCAAAAATCCTCTTCGAGAATCTTCAGGTTCTACTGTCAGTCATCCTTCGTTACTGTCGCTCACACCATGCCAGGTCCCGTCAATATCGTTTGCTTCTAGTCACCTGCTTGCACTCCTCTCTGTTGGCCGCATAACTGGCCTCGTCCTTGACTGTGGAGAATTAGAGTCCACAGCGCTCCCCGTATGATCCCTTTCCTTTTTTTTCTTCTTTTCTTTCAAGATTCTGATCTGACACATTTGTGACTAGATATTTTCCTCCCGACCCCTGTTCCATCAACTCAGAACGACCCCTTTAGCTGGCGCACGCTTGACATCTCACCTTCGCGCACTTTTACTTCTTTTTGGTACCTACGTTCCACCACCCACATCTCTTAGTGCCGCCGTCAATATGCCCACTTCCTCGCGTTCTACTCGAGTGCCATTAGAGGTTCTTTCTGATACAGTTCTCGAAGAAATCAAAACCCGCTGCTCCTTCGTAGGTGAATCCCTGGACACTGCATTGGATCCTGGCATCGTTTCGCCATCAGATGAAGACCCCATGGACCTCGACTTGCCTCCTAGCGACAGCGCGCCTTCTGAATCAGACTTCTCTCGCGTCTCGGCTGACCGTGACAGCAACGCCGGTCCTTCATCTGATTTCTCGGTTGTTTCCCGGTCACAGGTTTTACCGGGGCGTTCGAATCGCGATGAGCACCAACTACAAGCACTCGCAAATTTGTATATGCGCCATTCGACGGCAACAGATTTGCACCTGAAAGTTACTCCCCCTGCTTCGCAGCAAATCGGCACCGGCCAGGGCACCCTCAGAATACCTGGATGGATTCGAGAGCGAGGCTCAGAATTGCTCTTCGAAGGAGGTGACGTTGATGAAACTAGTATCGCCGAGACCATCCTAGACTGTTTGTTAAAGGCGCAACAAATTTATCTGCCGCGTCGCCCCAAACTGATCTCCTTTCACGCAGATACCGGTTGACCTTCGTAAAACACTTGCCTCTTCCATTCTTGTAACTGGTGGAACTGCGATGCTCCCCGGATTCATCCCGCGGTTGCATGTGGAGCTCATCCGAGCGATTGTAACTTCGCCTTCCTCTTCTCCACGGCCACCTATGGCCCCAGGCAGGCCCAGACCACCGCCTTACGATTGTTACGCTGCGTTGCGCCCATTGGTTCCTCACTTTGCCATTTTGAACAACCCCTCCCCACCTCCTGCATCAGATGCGCGCGGTAGCGCCAACGCCGGTAAGGCCCCGGCGTTTACGCCTGCCACTTTGAGTTGGGTTGGTGGTTCACTGGCAGGGTAAGTGCAGTCCATTGTCACGTTCCCAAGCCCCGTGACCCGAGCGCCGACTGTAATACGAATACAGGGCACTGAAAACGGGTGGTGCGGAAGTCCCACGAGAAAAGTGGGACGAAGCCGGGGACCATCCAGACCCGGATGATGCCCCGGAAGAGGGTGACGTCGCTGGGCGTTCGCCGGCCAACGTCATACCGGACTGGACACGGACTCCGTTACCCGTCGGTGCACCCCCTGCGAACCCCCCTCCACCCCAAATGTGCGAGGCTACCCCACTGGCGGTCGTGGGAGCATGAGCGGCGTTGTGGGCCTTTCTCGACAACGTTGCGTCTTGTGCTAGTGTCTTTAAGCTAACCTCATGTCTAATCCGATCTCGCTGTCACAAGCAGGCGCTATGCAGCAGCGTGCTAACACCCTATCCGGGAGTTGCCTGCCGAATAATCGCGGGTCCCAACAAATTAACACTACTAGAGGACATCTACAGACTGAAACAAAACAAGCATTCTCGCAAGAAGCGGTGTTTGTGCGCGAATAAGGACTTAGGCTAAGATGTCCGATTAGGGCCGGAGTTCTCCCCACCGCGGAGAACGAGAACGAGATGACAGAATGTTGAAAGTGACTCATGTTTGCATGATGTATATTTGACATGATGAATAGAGTAAACGTGGATGTGGGTTCGAAAGGTCGGAAGCGGGGAGCATTCGGAAGAATAATGGTCACACCGTCACCTTAGACCAACCGAGAATATTCACCTTCTCTTTCCTCCTGCACTCCACTGACTCATCCCACGGCCCACCGCACACCCGATTTCTCTCTCGCGCTCTTTTCCCCATTTTCCTTATCGCCGTCAGGTTATATAAGTCGACATCGTCTATCCTCGCAGTTTCCTTACCCTTCTCGCTCGCTTTGTACTCCCATCCCATTCGAGGCTGTCAGACCTCCTAAATCTCCCCTCTCATCATGGGCATGAGTTATAGACGTTACCTGGCGGGTGCCCGCGTATATGGTTGCCTGAGCTGCCGCACCCACCTCACTACCATTCACTCGATGATATCCAGGGTCAGTGTGGCATTCACCCCAGCCCTTACGACAAACTAACGGATACATCCGCGTGCAGGCATTCAATGGGCAGCACGGTCGCGCCTACTTATTTGAAGATGTGTAAGTCTGGATCGGAGTGTCGCCAAGTGGGAGCGTGCTAACGGACGATGTGCGCAGGGTTAACGTTATTGAGGGCGAACCGAATGACCGTCAGATGACAACCGGAAACCATACTGTGCGAGACATTTATTGCTGCAAGTGCGGCGCCACGCTCGGCTGGAAATATGTTCGAGAACTTTCTTTGCCCGTCGCTTATTCTTTGTTTCTCATGTCTTTCGGCAGGACAAAGCATTCGAACAGTCCCAGAAATATAAAGAGGGAAAGTTCATTCTTGAGCGAAACCTCCTGGTCGACGTGCAATAATCGGTTCGCCCTGAACGTGTGCGCATCTCGGCGCCCGTCGCGGTTCATATATCGGCTTATTCGGCATCCACGCATCTGATCTCCTGGGCGTCGCGTTTTTTTATTATCTTTCTTTTGACGCGCGGCGGAACATAACTGCGCCGCAAGCCCATCATCATCAGCTCTCATCCAACCTCACATCTGCACATTTGCATCCGCATGTTGATATCGAATTCTTGCTCCAACCCATCGAACAGTTACTCCTTTGAACATGCCCCACTACCAGTGACCGACAGGCGATTCTCCCACGTTTCCCCGCCATTGGCGCGAACCTGCCAATCAGACGCCACTGTTTCGCGTGTTACCGAGGTGCAATGCATTTACGGTACCTCTCCGTAACTCACTCGAGGAACCCCTGGGATTTGCGCCTGGCTGACGCATACTGCGGCCTACATGGCGTTTGTTTTCACGCTTTGTATATCTCCCCCAAGTTGCTTACCTACTTACGACCTACCCATTTTTTCTCTGTTTCCCTGCATTTTTCCCCATCTTGGGTGTCACATTTTACTTTCGTTGCCCATGTGTTACTCGATTCGACTTCACTTATCTCTATCATGGGGTTTGAACAACGATTTTGGGTTTTCTCCCATAGAAGTTATTTTTTGTATTATATGCACACGTGCAGGCGAGGATATGAGATTGTTGTCAGAAGCTACCACTTCACATGACCCGTTGTATTCAAAGTTATAGATAGTATTTATTTTTCCTTTTCACAAAAATCACGGCAGGAATCGCGCCTGGTCACCGGCAGCTCTTGGGAACCGGAAGCACATGTTCCTTGTTCGTGAGAGTACTTTCTGCAGCTGGAGGTCGGCCGCCGCGACGTTTCGAGGCGCAGCTGGAGGCGAGGCGATGGCTGGACTGCGGGCCACGTGACTACTCCATCTGGTGTTCTTGCTCGCCTAGCATCGTGCGAGCGCGGTGTAGTCGAAGGTTTTGTATTTTCCTTACGCGGTTAATTAGCGTGGAACGTTCGATTTGGTGGGCTTGACAGAGGGTAAGGCCTGATAAGGGCCTGTTTCAAGTTTAGGCACATTGTCCGCCTGGATCCACACAATGGGCCGTCGACAGGTTCTAAAGAAAAATTCGAGTGCGCTCATGTCCACGGGCAGAAGGGGTTAAAACTGTCGGAGGCCAACAGATTAAAATTTGATATCAGCAATGCAACACGGTTGTCCAACTATATTACTGTCAGGAAAACTCCACGTCGATAGAGTTTCGTCACTCGCTCTAAGTTATATTGTATCGACTCGGAGAATTATCTCCTTGGACAGAAAGGGCATAGCCTGGGGAAGATCTGTGTCAATTGGTGCCACAATTGCGGAGGCTATCATTGGAACAGAGCTGAGTCTTTTTTCTCCACTGCTAATTACGTCAATTAACTCACCTGTTTCAAAGTCACGATCGCTGGACCAAAAAATACACCCAAAAATCAGCATTGTGTTGACATAAACCATTGTATGTGGGTGTAGCCTCTCGGAGGAACATTCCACGTCCACGGCTAGGCTGAAGTCCAACGAGCCAGCCAGATGTAAAATAACCAGCGTGCCGCTGGTCTCATAGGCCACTATCCATTTGACGGCGTGAAACCATAGTCTAGCCGCCTAAGACCCAGGCAGATCTCCGTAAAGTGGTCGCCGACACTGCCTCAGAGAATTCTACAGTATGGATAAGGAGCCATTAAGCAGGACGGGAAAACCATGTTCGCTACAGGTCCGGTGCCTCGGGAATGCTTAGATCCAGAAGGAAATTCTGTGTGCGACCGTAGTCGAGAGATTTTGGAGGAACATGCATATAGTACCACCGGTGAGCAGCGAATGCGATCTGATACGCTTTCGCTGATGCGACCCACCACAAATACGGGTAGAAACAAGTCCGAAAGACAGTGGAGGACGTGGGATAAGGAGAAAAGGGAGGTGGATCAAGGTTGTTTGGAGCGGTCCGGGTGTCCGACGGGGATTACCGGAAAAGGGAAAGGGCAGATAAGTAAACCCCAACCGGGATGAGTGCCCCAACAACTTGAAGACAGTAAAGTCAGGCCCCGTCTGCTCCAAGGTTACCATTCGTTTAAAAACAGTCGCTCATTGACCCCACAATATTTCTCTCTTCCTTCGTTCCTCGTCTAGACCTTGACGCGACGCGTACATAAACCGTCACCTCACCATCCACTATCCGCTATTGTCTACTACGGACCGTTCAACGACATGTCCCTCTCAGTGAACACGACACGCCCACTCGTCTCATCACCCCTCGCTTCCCCAACCTCACCCACCCTACAATCCTCCCGCCCGCTATCAATCCGGAAACCATTATTTCCTGCATCGCGACCACTTCGCCCATTCCCGTCGGTGATGACTTCAGGGACCCGCACCGCTATAAAAAAGCCTATCAAAATTATCGAGCCACCAAAGAACTATCCCGGGGGCTGTTTTGTCCTCAATCTCACGCAGGCGGAGCTCAGTCGACAAGACTGATTGGAGGGGTTTTTTTTTCCGGTTCGATCTCTATTGAGCACTTTTTGTGTCGACGCGTCTTGGCATGCAGTTGGACGCGGTTGGCAACTGTACTCTGCTGCAAAGGGTGATCAGCGTTTGGTTCTTGTTGAGACTCTTGGCTTCGGTGGTTCTTACCCGTCATTATTTTGGACTCGGCCACTGTATCACGAATTACCCGTCGTTCCTCGATTTTAGTATACCAACTCTTACCCTTGGCATATGTTCATCATTTCTCGTGCGGTGTTAGGTCTGTAGACTTAGAGGAGAAAACAATTAATTAATTATTTTGATTTTCGGATTATTGATCTCGCCTCTGTTCGCCTCGCCTCGCCTGGTCAACTCGCCCTCGACCTCGTGCTCACCCTCGTCCCTCGCCGAGCCTCACCCCTCACATTCACCCTCATCACCCTCACCAATACGGTCTCTCTTCGTCTTTTCACTCTCCTCTCCCGACCTCTAACGACTTTGCACGACCACACACGACCTTCCTCTTCCATCTCTCCCACTTTCGCCCTTTAAGTTACAAAATTATCCTCCAACGCAAATCTCAGGTTCCCGCCCCTCTATTTCCCCTTATTTTTGCTTTGCTCACCCCCACCTCTTACCCTCCACCCAGATTTCCGTGGCCAATCTCCTCATCCATCGCGACTAGGGTCTCTATCTCAACTCCCCTTTTGCCCAATCCTCCCCTAATCCTTCCTTTCTTGCCAGATATGGACAGTTGGCGAGTAGCAGTACTGGGGGATGGAGGTGTCGGAAAGACTGCTCTGGCAGTACAGGTATGTCCGGTTCCCCATCCCTCGCGTCTATGTGTCCCTTTGCTAACGTACATTCCCCCAGTTCACTCTAAACTGCTTCGTTGGTGAGTCCATCATCGGCTTATTCGCTTCCAACTACGGCGTCTACTCATCGCTCCACGCCACTATTATGCAGAGGTACGCTTGTTTTTTCTCATGATCTACACGTTCCTCATATCCTTTTCACACAAGACCTATGATCCGACGATAGAAGACGCGTATCGAAAGCAACTTGTCGTTGACAACCGAATGTGCTTTGTAGAGGTGATTGACACAGCAGGGCAAGGTGGGTCACTTCTATTTTCGTAATTTCCGTTTGATTCGTCATCCTTAATTGCCACGATGCGCAGAGGAGTATGCGACGTTACGAGATCAGTGGGTTCGGTACGTCTTGTCTATCCATCCCTCTTTTGTCTTTCAGGGCCTTTTATTAATGAATCACCCCAGTGAGGGACAAGGTTTCATCCTTGTATATTCGATCGCATCACGAGCAACGTTCGAGCGCTTGGATGTCTTCCGGCAGTCGATGCTGAGGGTTAAGCGCCAAAAACCAATATTCATGCTCGTTGGGAACAAGGCCGATAAGCAGCTTGAACGCGAAGTCACCCGGGAAGAGGGAATGCAACTAGCCAAGGAATTTGGTTGCGATTTCCTCGAAACCAGCGCCAAGACAGCCCTGAATGTGGAACGACTTTTCACGAGCCTTGTACGCAATCTTCGAAGCACGAAGCTAGCAGAACAAGGCGCATCGGTCCCGACACGAAAGGAGCCGAAAAAGTCGAGATGTATTATCATGTAGGAGAGTGGTCTCGCCTTATTGCTGGAGACTATAGACACCATCCTCTCGTTTCCATTTTTACCTCTGCTCTGATGATACCACTTTCTCTCCACACCTTGCACTCCATCTGACCTCGCGCAAGGTTCATCAACCTCTACTGGTCGTTTCTTCGTTCACCCCCTTCCCCCCCGCTTCATCTCATCGCGCTCTTTACATGATCTCCTTTTTTTTCATGCCGCTACTGAACATTCCAATTTGACTCATCTGTGATGTACGCACGAAGGAAGATCGTTTCTACTTCTGACATGTTTTCTACCTGGTACCTTGAGGATGTTTTCCCTTATCCTTCAGATTGGTTCCCGCCGGTATGGTCCATCTGACAACGTACCAGGTACACACTCGTAAACTCTTGTTTGTGTTTACGTCCTCAACTTGAGGCATGACTAAAGGATCATCATTATCGATAAGTATTCTATCCGCACCCGTCTGATGTTGCGAGATTCGCGGTGGCAAATCAAAAAGTTGAAAATGATCATGATGGTGATTATGTAAAATCGTAAAGATCTAGCGCGTAGTATGTACTAATTCAAAAAAAAAACAAAAGAAAAAAAAACAGGGTGCATGATGACGTGTGATTTACGATCATTTGTTGTGCCACAGGAGCGTCCGCAGATTTTGCCAGCGCTCAGAATCGCGGTACAGATATGTCATCGAGCTGAACATCCCAGGCTGGATCGTCTCGCCGCGGTGTTGGAACAACCACATCACTGCGCCCCACGACAGGGCCGCAAATAATGAAAAGTAGCGCGAATCGGGGGGAACGGGTTTTGCGGCAGCACTGCCCGTCGTCGCCTTGCCATATGGCGACCCCGCGCGGGGGATGAATGAGGCAACCACGCGAGAACAGACGTACAGCACGATCTGTTGGATGGGAACGAACGAAAAAGATGGTGGACGTCAATCAGTCAAGAATAGGAAAGCAAAGATGCGAGGCCGCACAGCCGCAGCGGTGGGAAGAGGGCAACAGAAGTTCAAGGGGTGTGCGTGCGTGTGGGAGAGAAGACGGACCTGTTCGTTGATCGCGTTGCGCTCTCCGAAAACGACGTAGCCGCCGAGCAACCCCGCGAAAAAGGTATCGTGTGGCCGTTCTTTCCCGCCGTTCAGCTTCCGCTGGAGGAACAAGAGTGCCTTATAGATCGTGACAAATTGGGAGAGATTTATCGCGTGTGTCTTCGTCGCGCGGAAAATGACTTTGAGCCGCGTCGACCAGCTGGAAAAAAAACAAAATGATCAGCGACTCAAGGTGAGTAAGTAGAATGGAAGGAGAAAAAAAAAGAACAAGGGACGCTATCCCCGAAAACAAAACGTACTCTCCGCGACCAAACAAGATTGCCATGATTAGGGCATGGGGAAATCTAACCTTGACGCCGTACACGAAACCGTTGCGTGCGCCCTTGAGAATGGCGAGGTAGTCGTGGTATTTCGGATTGGATAGGATAGCGTGAATTGCGGACATGGCTGAGACTGAGCGAGACGAGACAGAATAGAGACTACTTCGAGCTTTTGAGCTTTTGAGCTTCGAGCGCGCGGCGAAACGCAAGCGGAATACCGAGAATAGCAATCACATGCGATATATAAATAGACATGCACAATGGATTACATCATCATCTCTACATTGGCCCAAGATCTCAGGTCGTCCATACTCTCCTTCGAGATGAAGTCGTCTCTAAAGTTGAACGCATCTATCGCCGTCCATTCAAACTGCGATCCCAGTCTCGTCAGATCGTCATGAACATGTTCAAATATACATACACCCACGCCACTCCGGTCATATCCGACCTTGTCTTGCTTTCCTGTAATAACGACGTACCGCCTATATTGGTCCATGATAGATGGCTGCATTTGGAGCGAGGTAAGAACCAAGGACAGCTCGTCAAGAACCCGAGGTGTCCATTTTTCCTCGGGGTATTCGGAGAATTGTTGACTGAAGCCACGCAGACACCGCTCCAAAATGCCGCGCGGTTCAAGCATAGATATTTCCTGCTGCCACTTGATCCAATCCAAGAGCGCGCTTTCTGCCGATCCATAATGAGGAGGCGTCCGGAGCAACGACAGCTGTCCCTGCCCAATCCGAGACAAGAGATCCTGGTGTTTCAACTCCCCTCTGATAACTCGCTCGGTGAACTAGCGGAGAAGAGGAAGAGACGCCACCCACCTCTCAAACTCCGAGACTGGGTCAGAACCTTGGGTCTGCCTTGCTGCTAGGGCCACCACACCAGGTGTCACAAAACAGTCCCATAAGGGATGTTGCTCCAGCATGTCTAGGAGCTTGTACGCCGCAGAAGGACACTCGACGAAGACGCTAGGCGAAATCGTAGCGATTCCTCCTGTGGTCAGGAAACAAGTCAGTTGGCAAGCCGCGCGCAGACGTCGATAGTGCTTACCCAAGGGATAGATCAGCCGCATGCCCCACCTTGCGGGTGGAATCGTATGGTGCGTTCCGTAAGTCATGAACTGAACATCAGGCCGCTTCATCCGGCGCTCCATCAACGCGGGAAGCGCAGATAAAGTTTTTAGGGCCCCGACGTGTACGAAGACCACATAAGCATCTGCCTTGAGACCAACGTCCTTCGCGCGGCGCTCTTTGAGGATGTGTTTGAGTGCCATAGTTTCGGAGCCGGGTTCGGCCTGAGTCCCATCACCGTCTTTGTTCCAGATACAATACTTGAATTCGGGGTCTGAAAGATCATTGTACAGCCATTTTGGAAAGCCGAGTACGGAAAACGCGCGGTGATACGACGGTTCTTTACTGAGGCTGAGGTCACGTTCCGTCGCTTGGATAACTTCCTGCGGCCCAGAACGGAAGAACTGGTGAGTGCGGTCGCTTGGATCTCGATGCAAGCGGTGTGTGCGGCTCTTTTTCCCTACTATTTTCCACGGGAGGAGTGCAGCAATGAAATGGCCAGCCTTCCGTAAGTCCGAGGGAACATTGTATTCTTTGCACAGGATCAGGTTCGTAGCCGGAAACACAAGGAGCAAAGCAACTTGGTTGTCGTCAAGATAGACGGTAGAACACGACACCTTCGGCCCACATCAGTTGATTCGTTCATGGAAGAAGGGTGGGGACATGCCAGCTTCCGAGAGGACATGTGAATGAACAGTGTGTTCAGTGGTTGTGTGTCAGCTTCGCCCTCGGGTCCTAATTTTGCAACCTCGGCAACAGACGTGAGGGCAGGCCGCAAACACTGAAGCTCTGCTAGCGGAAATAGTTTTTCCAGTAGCAAAAAGTTGACTGAGGAGTTGAAGCAGATAGAGAAGCGCAAACGATCCATGGGGCCCTCGCTCGAGTCTGAAAGGGAGACGTTACAAACCCGTTCTTTATGGCCTTTCTCCGTGCTGATACAAAGTTCGCCGTTCCACTTGTACTTCCGCGGGATATGAGTGTTCCTAACGGAATATAGGCACCAGGAAATTCATAGAACCGATCTACTCACTTGAGGATGTCTGCTGTCGACGACTTGCGTACGGGAGGGCGATCCGGCTCGACACCGTCTCTGAGGGTGAAGTCTCAGTGAAACAATCGCGACAAAGGTCTGGCAAGCATCGTACATCATGGGTTCGGACAATCTGAGGTAAAGAGAAAGTGAGCCATTTGCACGAAGTGGAGACTCGAGTACACACTCAGGTGGCATGATGTCGTTCAAGAAAGCCTCCGTCTCCGCCATTGTCGCGGGTGGAAGCAATGGCACTTGTGGGTCAGTTGGCGGCGAGGAATGGACGTGGCTTTGCTGTAGCGCATCCACGTCGGAACCTTGTCCGAGCCATGAAGGCTCATCTAGCGTGGAAGGAGGGCGGGGCGCGGTTGCACTAGTTGGTGTCTGGACGGAACTAGAAGTTGGAGATTGTGGGACTTCTGAAGACTTCGCTCCAGACAAAAGGGCCTTTGTTGGAAGACTGCTACTCGGTTTGAGGTTCGGAGCGTCGAAACGTTTGATCTTTGGCTGAAGGAGCCAAGTCGGCTTGCGGGTGGCCTTTATCTGAGAACTAGGTTGTCG
>WNGR01006010.1_pt1 | contig 19314 bp, 21 predicted proteins | sample 5407581 | NCBI WGS metagenome assembly WNGR01 (sample SAMN13153383, study PRJNA577476) | soil metagenome | isolation source: 80 cm soil or saprolite under Garry oak tree replicate 2 | place: USA:California | collected 2016-06-15 | reverse complement strand
ACGGCTTCGAGATCAAGGAAGTCATCAAGCATCCGAATCCGACACGCGACTTCAACAATATCGTGTTGCGCATGCGCGCGGTCAATCCGGATATCGTGATCCCGGCAAATTATTACAACGAGTACGCTCTGCTGCTGCGGCGGTGGACTGGCGCAGAGATGTGCGACGCGAACTCATGCGATCTCCGTTGGATAGCGTTAGTTGAATGTGGCGGACAGTTCTTCGCTGACCCAGACCTTGGCGTCGATGTCGCCGATTCGCGAGAGCTGTAGTTGATATTGATAACGGTCAGGCCTGTAAAGGCCTTGCAACAGTTGTACGGGTCGCTCGTCGGTGTCACGCACCAGACGGGTGACCGCGAGCAGCGCCGAACCGACAGCTACGTCCAGATGGCGCGCCACCACGGCATCGGCAAGGCGCGCGGAAATGGTTTGTGTCGCACCGCCAAGTTGCACGCCCGCTTCCTCGAGCAGCATCAGCAAGGGCTTGCGCTTGAGGTCGCGGCTTTTGATTTCCGCCACTGCTTTCGGCACGTGCGTTGTGATGAACGACACAGGCCCCGCCGACGTGCTGCGCACCCGCACGCTTTTATAGACGGCATCGCCCACAGCCAAGTGCAGCGCTTCGGCGACGGCCTCCGAGGCGAGTACCACCGTGCTGTCGAGCACTTCGACCGTGGTCCGCAGGCCCATATTCACGATGTTTTCAAGCAGACCCGTTAGATGCGCTTTCTGGCGCGAAACCGGCGCAGCTTTCGAATCACCCTGCTTTTTTCCTAAGTCAACGCGCAGTGGCCATGTGCCTACGCCCGGTCGCCGTGTTACCAGCCCGTCCGCGACGAGCATCTCCATTGCTTTGCGTATCGTAATACGCGCGACCGAAAACTGTTCGGCGAGAAGATGTTCGCCAGGCATGCCTTCGTCGTCGAAGCGGCCTTCCTGAAGTTGCTCGCGCAAGACCAGGTAGATCTGGTGGTATTTCGGCAGTGGCAGCGTCGTTTCCATAGAGGTCACTCTAGAAGTGTCGTAATGTCAGGTCAATAGAACAAACTGGAAAATAAAGATTGTTCTACTTCGTATGCGCCTATGAAGGCCAAACTCCTCGTAAGAGGTTCGCAAGCTTTCCTTCCGTCGTCGGATCTTCTCCGGGGCGAATCAAAAACATGCACGCAACGGGTCGCATAGCCGGCACCGCATAACCAATGGAACAAGCACCGTACGAGCTTGTTCCATCGGGAAAACACCCAAAAATCCGTGCATCGCAGACGACTCAACATTCTGCACGGCAATAGGACATTTTGCGCATCAAATGTTCTATTGACAAGACAAAATAGGATGCTTAATTTTCGTCGCAAATGAAATCCGCTGCGGTTCTGATTAGCTACCCGTCGATTGTGACGAGCGCCAGTAGAGCGACCCGAGTGCGCTTGCATGCGCTCCTTGTCGCCACGCGCTGTAGACGATCGAGCCGATATTTCATCGATTTTCTTTGTTTAGGATGCCTGCTTTGCAATTAGCCTCGCGGCCGGTGAATCATGACCGTGAAAAATTCCCTTGGCTTCGCACTAAGGGACCCGACGTCAACGAACAATTCTGGAAACAGGATGAAAAAATCAATTTGCATCGCCGGATTCATCGGAGCACTTGGAACATATTGCGCTGTCGCACAGGCGCAGAGCAGTGTCACCCTTTACGGCATTGTCGATGAAGGCCTGACGTTCAATAACAACTCGCATGGCGGGAAGCTTGGTCAAGGCGGGCTGCTCTTCGGGCGCCAGCTGTACGTCGGCCTGGGCACACGGTATGGCACGGTGACACTTGGACGACAGTATGATTCCGTGGTCGACTACGTCGGCCTGTTCGAAGTCGGCGATCAATGGGGCGGATTCTATACCGCACATCCTGGCGACCTCGACAATATCAACAACTCTAACCGGGTCAACAATGCGATCAAGTACACGAGCAACAACTATGGCGGCTTTACGTTCGGTGGCGTGTATAGCCTCGGCGGCGTAGCTGGCCATCTCAGCCAGAACCAGATCTGGTCGCTTGGCGGCTCGTACTATAACGGCCCACTCGGACTCGGTGTCGGCTACCTGAACATCCGGAATCCGAATACCTCGTTCTACGGCACCAGCGCACTCGCGAATACAACAGGGTCCGCACCGCTTGCGTCACTCAATAACATCGCGTCGCCAGTGTTCTCCGGCTTCGCCGATGCACGCACCCAGGAAGTGTATGCGGCGGGCGGCGCGTACACCTATGGCGCAGCCACGTTTGGCGGAACCTATTCGAATACGCGCTTCGACGATCTCAACGGCGGCGGATCAGGTCCGAATTCGTTCGGCAACCGCGGCACCGCCGTGTTCAACAACGTCGAAGCCAACTTCAAGTATCAGATAACGCCTGCATTCCTCGTCGGCGTGGCCTATGACTACACGAAAGGCAGTTCGGTAAGCGGCAGGGACGGCGCGACCTATCATCAGGCGCAGGCAGGCGCGGACTACTTCCTGTCGAAGCGCACGGATGTGTACTTCGTCGGGATCTATCAGAAAGCATCCGGTACGGATTCGACCGGCAGCAGCGCGGTTGCTGCAATCAACGGCGTCACGCCGTCGAACGACAACCATCAGGTTGTGCTGCGGGTGGGGATGCGTCACAAGTTCTGATGTGAAGCGGCGACGTATGTCGCCGCACTGAGGAACACTAAACTGATTATGGGTGTGATTCCGTCTGGCAGATGGCGATTGGCTATCCGTCTGAGCGGTTCGCCTGTTATCCACCGGAGCAATTGCATCTCGACATGTGCTCCGGCGAAAGCATACGACACGCAACGTCGCGACGTGCCACTGGACCGCATCCGTCTCGCTCCGCTTCTCGATGTCTACATAGCCCGCATCGGTAAAGGCAATCTGCTCCTTGCCGTGTAACAGATCATGTGCCACCGTGATGTCGTGAACTGGCTTCTTCTCCACATATGATTGTGGCGTCAAAGGTGGACGTCCGGTCATGAGCAAGGCTGTGCGCATCCTCGTGCTACTCCACTCTCGAGCCAAGTCCGTCGAGCGATTGAACAGCGGTAATCTGGCGCCGTCCGACGCGGACGCCGAAACTGCGCTTTCGCTACTGAGCCTGATATACAGAGAGCCGAGATGGGCTCGCTGACACGTGCGTACTTCCTCTCTGACCGAAGTGTCACGACCCTGCGTCGGCAATAACCCGCGCCGCTTTCGAGGATCGCCGTTAGTCCCTTTGCAACTGTGACCGTTTGAAAAGCAGGGGACACATTCAATACGTCTGGCTGCCGCTGCATGAAAGCACTCGCAGATCGGAAGGTCACTGACACGTTCTCCGACCTCTGCTCATCTACCGTTGGCATTTCAACCGGCTAAAGCGCTGAGCACATGCGGACCATCAGTACCGTCTGCCCGACGACGGGCAATTCGGGCGAATTCTGCAGCCAACCCACGGCGTTGCGCTCATCACGAGGTTTGAACCCTACTGCCGGCGACGATCCTTGCCCGTCTTTCGGATGGACGGCCACGCTACCGTGCTGTCATGCTCCGTGCCGGCACTCACCGCCGCCTATGTCGTATCCGAACCGCTACAGCTCATCATCTGGCCAGGAATCCGTATGCCGCTGGCGGACGTAGCTCCCCTCGCCCGTCCCGCTCGGCCCACGCAAATAGACGCTGGCGGCGTAGAGGCGCGTATAGGGCGAGCGGCTTAAATTTTTGCACTCGGGACCGCCCCCGTGCATACTCTCTTTCCGCCACGAGAAAGTACGGCGCGGCGAGAAGACCGCGCTTCCGGAGACTCAATGCGTTTCGATTTCCAGTCGCTGAAACTGTTCGTTGCCGTCTGCGAGCACGGCAGTATTGCCCGCGCGGCGGAAGCTGAAAACATCGCGCCTTCGGCGCTCAGCAAGCGAATGTCTCATCTTGAGGACACCCTCAAGACCGCCCTCTTTGTGCGAAGCAACAAAGGACTCGAGCTGACGATCGCCGCTACCGCCCTATTGCAGCACGCCCGCGTGCTGCTGCGCGATGTCAAACAAATGGAAAGTGAACTGCTCGACCACGCCGAAGGCGTGCGCGGACAGATCCGGCTACATGCGAGCCTCTCGACCATCGTCCAGTACATTGCCAACGACATTCGCGACTTCCTGGCACTGCACCCGGGACTACGCATCGACCTGCAGGAAAGTTTGAGCCCGGCCGTGGTCCGCGCAGTCGCGGAGAACACAGCCGACATTGGCGTGTTCGGCGGCACGACAGTGACTGCCGGCCTGCAGGTATTTCCCTATCACAGTGACCGGCTGGTGGTGATCATGCCGCCTGATCACCCACTCAGCCGTGCAGACAAGGTGAAATTTCGCGAGATGGCCGAGTACCCACTGGTGGGACCACAAGCTGGCAGCTATCTGAATTCGCTGGTCTTGCGCGCGGCAGCAGACCTGGACCACCCGCTCAAGCTGTCGATCCGGGTAAATGGCTTTGAGCCCGTACGCAGCATGGTCGAAGCGCGGCTTGGCATAGGGCTGGTACCTGAACATCATGCCCACCGCTACGTGAGTTCGGGGCCACTGGTCGCCGTGCAGCTTGACGAAGTCTGGGCCGAACGACACTGGAAGATCTGTGTGCGCGAGGCCGAGACGCTCCCCGCACCCGTTCAACTCTTTCTCAAGCACCTGCTTGCACGTAGCAGTCAGGAATAAGCCAGTCTCAATCCCGCTTGCGGCCAGGCCAAGGTCCCCAGGCGCCCCGTGCCTGAGAGCGTAAGGTAAGCCGTCTTCATGTCGGCACCACCAAAACAGATGTTGGTCACCATGCCATCTGGTACCGTCACCTGGCGCAGTACCTCACCAGAGGGCGCAACCACCGTGATGCAACCCGTGACCAGCGTGGCCACGCAGATATTTCCCTCTGCGTCCACGGCCAGGCTATCAAAGCGTTGGTAGCCCGGTAGCCCGCAAATCAGGCGACCGCCGTGCGGGGACGGATAAGGATGCTTGCGCGCCCTGCCTGGCACCTCAAGATCGAATGCCCATAAGCGCGCGGTCTCGGTCTCCGCCACATACACAACACTATCGTCTGGCGACAGGCCAACCCCGTTGGCCGTCGTGAGCGGATAGGCTACTTCAACGATCATTGATCCGTCGGCTCGTCCGTAATAGAGACCTGCATGATCACGCTCGCGCAACCGGTTCTTGCCGAAGTCGGTGAAGTAGAAGCCGCCGTCGTGGTCAAAGACGATGTCGTTGGGACCGCATAGCGGGTATTCACCACAGTGGTCGTACAAAGTCTTCAGGTCCCCCGTGTGTGGGTCGAAACGCTCGATGCGCCCGCTGGTATAAAGCGGATGCACGCCTGGTTTGGTGCGATTCAGACCGGCAACGGTACGGAACAGGAAACCTCCATTATTGCAGATGTAGAAAGCTCCATCCGGCCCCAAGGCCAACCCGTTGGGCCCGCCACCCACCTCCTTCAATACACTGACCGTGCCGTCCGGCGTCACGCGACTGATGGTCTCGCGCTCGATTTCGACCAGGACGATTGAGCCATCGGCCATCGCCACCGGCCCTTCGGGAAACTTCAACCCTTCCGCCAGGATTTGGACGCAGTTCTCCATTATTGAATTCCTCGCAAGTCAGTGCTTGATGGCATTCTCGACGAAGCGGTTGTCGTACGTGGCTTTCAGGTCGATTGAGGCCTTGCCGATGTCGGGATCGAAGGCGGCGAGCACATCGCGTACGGTGTGCGCGGCGGCGTCCGTCATCAGGCCGTCGCGCGAAATGCAGTTCTGCATGTTGCCGTAGGCTTGGGCGAACACAGCCTTGTCGGCCAGCGCGTATTGCGGCGGCACTGCGGCGGCAACCTGCTCGGGCGTCGCATGCGCCATCCAGCGCTCGGCCTCCAGGATGGCATTCGTCACCGCTTGCACGGTATTCGGATACCTGGCTGCGAATTCCCTGGTGGTGTAGACGGACGCTTCCGGATAGTCGCCGCCCAGCGTCGCGCGAGTCCCGGCCGGATCACGCATCACAGCCAGAGGAAAAAGGTCACCACTGCCCTGCAGTACGGTTGCGACCGGGTCGTTGCTCATCAATGCATCAATCTGCCCGCTGCGTGCTGCGGCAATCGCACCAGCAGACGAACCAACGCCAATGATTGAGACATCACCCGGTTTGAGGCCGGCCCTGTTTAGCAGATAGTTGACGCCCATGTGGAAGCTGGAACCGGGTGAGCTTACTCCGATGCGTTTTCCCTTGAGGTCCGCATACGTCTTCACCTTGTCGTGGCTGGCGCGGGTCACACCAAATACCCAGCCCGGACACGAGGCCAGGGTCACGAACGACACCAGCTTCTGCCCCTTCGCCGCCATCGTGATCGTGTTGGAATAAGCGCCCGCGACGATATCGGCGCTGCCGCCTAACATCGCCTGCAGAGCCTTCGCGCCACCGCTGAACACGCCAATCTCGACATCCAGTCCAGCCTGCTTGAAGTATCCCCGACTTTCCGCAATGACGAACGGAAGATAGGGGAAGCCCACGCCTGCAGCCGCAAGGCTGAGCTTCGGTTTCTCTGGCGCAGACGCCGCGCTCGCGCCCGACTGGCTCAGAAAGGCCGCGCAAGCGGCTAGTAATGGCAACAGCAGGCGCCTGACCGTTATCACGATGTTTGTCTCCTTGTTGTCCAGATCCGTTCGGCCGCGAATATCTAACCCTGTAGAACGTTCTGGCGTTGCCGCCCCAAGCCCTCGATGCCAAGCGTCACCACGTCACCCGGTTTCAGGTAGACGGGCGGCTTTTGCCCCAACCCAACACCCGGCGGCGTGCCGGTGGATATAACGTCGCCCGGCTGCAGCGACATGAACTGCGACAGGTAGGCTACAAGGTAACGCACTCCGTAAATCATGGTGGCCGTATTACCGTTCTGGTAGCGATGGCCATTAACCTCCAGCCACATGGGTAATGCTTGCGGATTATGCACTTCGTCTGAAGTCACTAGCCACGGGCCCGTCGGACCGAAGGTGTCGGCCGACTTGCCCTTGGTCCATTGCCCCTGACGCTCTGCCTGAAACGCGCGCTCAGAAACGTCATTGATCACGCAGTAGCCGGCCACATGATCCATAGCATCGCTCTCGCTCACGTACTTTGCGGTCTTGCCGATGACGACACCCAATTCGACCTCCCAGTCCGTCTTGAGAGCGTTGCGCGGGATCTCAATGGCATCGTTCGGACCTACGATCGCGCTGGTAGCCTTCATAAACACGATGGGCTCCGGCGGTATCGCGGCGCCTGTCTCGGCGGCATGGTCGGAGTAGTTCAGCCCGATGCAGATGAATTTTCGCGTACCGCCCACGCACGGGCCCAGGCGTGGATCGCCTCCCACGCGCGGCAGCGAAGTGACGTCGAGCGCTTTCAGGCGGGCCAAACTGTCGGGCAGCAGAACGTCGCCGGAGATGTCGGCCACATGGCCCGACAAGTCCCGCACGTTTCCATCGGTGTCGAGCAGGCCCGGCTTCTCCCCGCCGGGCGGACCGTAGCGTAACAGCTTCATCTTTTAAGTTCCCTTCAATAGGTAGCCCGGCCACCAGACAGATCAAAAACCGAGGCTGTGGTAAATGAATTCTCTTCACTGACAAGCCAGGCGATCATTGCGGCTGCTTCATTGAGTTCGAGGAAACGGCCACGCGGAATCTTGCCCAGCATGTAGCGGATATGCTCGGGCGATTGTTCCATCGCGCCGGGCGTACGCGCCACTGCGGGCGTGACGCAGTTGACCGCGATATCGTGGCTCGCCAGTTCCTTTCCGAGCGACTTGGTCATGGCAATGACAGCAGCCTTGGCTGAACTGTACGCTGCGGCGTTGGGGTTACCTTCCTTGCCGGCGACGGAAGCCAGATTAACGATGCGACCGTAGTTCTGCCCGACCATCACGGGTACCACAGCGCGGCAGCAGTGGAAAGTGCCGTTGACGTCGATGTCGATCACCTGCTTCCAGACGTCGATGGGATACTCGGCCAAGGTCGCATTTGGGCCAACGATCGCCGCGTTATTGATCAGGATATCGATGCGTCCGGCGACCTTCAGCGTACCCGATACAGCAGCTTCGACGCTGGCATAGTCGGCGATATCAACACGTTCGACGTGAATATCGGAATGTCCCAGTTCTGTACGGGCCCGCTCCAGGCCTGCGGCATTGATGTCCCAGATCACGAGGCGCGCGCCGGAGGCCAGCAGCCGGCGGCCGACCTCCAGGCCGATGCCTTGCGCGCCGCCGGTCACAACAGCGATGCGGTCGTTCAGATTTATTGCGTTGGTCTGCAAGATAATTTCCTTAACGTTGATGTGTCGATCGCGGCACACATGCTCATGCGCTCGCGGCTACGGTCTGCCCGGCGACAGGACGCCAGCGCAGAAGGTAGTCCTCGACGAGGGATACCGCTGTATCGAGCAACAGTGCAAATAAGGTCAACACCAGAATGCCCGCGATAACCGAGTTGATGTCGAACACGCCCTCTGCCAGCAGAATCAGATACCCTACGCCCTTCTCCGAGCCTAGATATTCACCGACCACGCTTCCAACAAAGGCGATGCCGATCGCGTTGTGCAAGCTTGAGAACACCCAGCTCGTCGCCGAAGGGAGATACACGTGCCGCATTAACTGACGCGCATTGGCGCCCAGCATTCGGGTGTTGGACAACACCGCAGGGCTGACCTCGCGTACACCCTGGAAGACGTTAAAGAAGACCACGAAAAAGACGAGCGTCACGCCCAGCGCCACCTTGGACCAGATGCCGAGGCCAAACCAAAGCGCAAAGATCGGTGCAAAGATCAGTCGCGGCATGGAATTCATGGCCTTTATAAATGGATCGAACACGACCGCGAGGAACGGATTGAGCGCGAGCCATAGACCGCAAGCCAGACCGGACACCGTACCGATCGCGAACGCCAGCATGGTTTCGAGCAGAGTTGTGTACAGGTGGCGAAACACCGAGCCGGTCACAGTCCATTCGACGATGCGATGCGCAACGCCCAGCGGATCGCCGAAGAAAAAAGGCGACAACCATTTCTGACTGGTGCAGATCCACCACAGGAACAGAACGCCGAACAGGAGTGCGAGCCGCGTGACAAGAACAGCAACGCGATTGTTTGGGTCAAACACGATTGCGCGCATAGCTTTTCAGAACCTCCCCTCGAAGCACGTCCCAGATCTGGGTGTGCAGTTGCAGGAAACGCTGCGTCATACGGATTTCTGACATTTCGCGTGGACGCACAAGGTCGATTTCAAACTCCGCGATAGGCCGCGTACCGGGCCCTGCCGACAGCACGATGACGCGGTCCGATAAGGAAATAGCCTCTTCGAGATCGTGGGTCACGAACATCACAGACTTGCGGTCGTGCGACCACAGCCGCAGTAGCTCGTTTTCCATCAGGTGCCTGGTCTGGATGTCCAGCGCACTGAAGGGTTCGTCCATCAGGATGATGCGAGGATTCAGCGCCAGTGCTTGCGCCAGGCCGGCACGCTTGCGCATGCCGCCCGACATCTGGTGCGGATACCTTTTGCCGTGGCCGTGCAAACCCACCCGCTCAAGCCATTCGTGCGCCACCTTCAGCGCCTCATCGTGGGGCGTGCCACGGAAGATGAGGCCCATGGCGATGTTCTCTTCGGCCGTCTTCCAGGGCATGAGTGCGTCGACCTGGAACAGGTAGGCAGCTTGCTTGTTCAGGCCATTGGTCAGCTTCTCGCCGAACACGCTCAAGCTGCCCGACGATGGCCGGGTGAGCCCGGCTGCCACATTCAGCAACGTGGACTTGCCACACCCCGTAGGTCCAACTATCGAGACGAACTCTCCGTCGCCGATCGCCAGATTGCCGCCGGAAACGGCCGTGTAGGTCTGAGCGTTCTTGCCATTGCCGGCGAAAGTGCAGGTTACATTGTCAAAGCGCAAAGCCTCACGCATTGCAGTCTGGCCACGATCAACGACGATATTGCACGGCGCAGTGCTCATGGCTGGATCTCCGCCGCTTTCTCGACAAACCGGTTGTCATAGGTCGAGGAGAGATCGATTTTGGCCGCCGCCACGTTCGGGTCGAACGCCGACAGCACATCACGCACGGTCTGTGCGCCTTTGGCCGTAATCTCCCCGTTCTGTGCGATGCACCGACGGCTATTTGTGAAGGCATCGGCATACAGTGCCTTGTTCTCGCCCAGGTACTCAGGCGGCACATTGTCCGCGACTTGCTGGGGCGTGGCTTTGGCGATCCACTTCTCCGCGCGCACGATCGCATTGGCGACCGCCTGTACCGTCTTCGGATTCTTATTGATGAAATCCTGAGTCGCAAACAGGCTCGACTCCGGATAATCCGACCCGAACACCTTGACGTTACCCTCTGCGGTACGCATGTTCTCCAACGGTTTGAGGCTGCCGTCCTTCGTCAGGATTGTGGCGCTCGGATCATTGACGATCAGCGCATCGATCTGGCCCGCCCTCACTGCCGCTACGGCTCCCGCAGCCTGACCAACACCGATGATGGATACGTCCGATGGCTGAAGCCCCGCCTTGTGCAGGATGTAGTTCAGTGCCATATGTGTGCTGGAGCCCGGCGCACTCACGCCGATACGCATACCCTTCAGGTCCTTCGTCGACTTGACTTCGGCCTGGCGCTTCTGGGACACGCCGAAGATCCAGCCTGGACAATTGACCTGCGCTGCGATCGTCACCAGGTGCTGCCCCTTGGTAGCCATCGTGATGGTGTTTGAATAGGCGCCCGCTACCATGTCGGAGCTCCCTCCCAACAACGCCTCTAATGTCTTGGAACCCCCTGAGAAGGCAGCGATGTGCACATCTAACCCTTCGTCCTTGAAATAGCCGCGTTGCACGGCGACGAGCATCGGCAGATACGTGATGCCGACGGAGGCCGCCGCAATGTGAAGTTCGGGTTTTTCAGGCACATCCTTGGCCACGGCCGCGACAGAACCGCAGCCAAGCTCGAACGCGGCACAAAGCGCGATGGCAAATTTCAGCTTCATGGTTGTCTCCTCCCTTTTAGGGAATATTTTGGTGCGACCTACTGCCGAGGATGGACCGGGGTCTTCACGAACCCGATACCTTTGATGCTGAGAACTGCCGAGGATCATCGGCTCCTCATGCCCCCGATCCCCGTGCTTCTGACCTTCTTCCTGCTGCGCGATGCGCGCTTACGCCGCCTGCTTGCGCAGTGCCTCGACCACCGCATCGCCCATGTCTCGGGTACCCACGGATTGCGTGCCTTCCTGATGGATGTCGGCAGTTCGATAGCCGGCGCCTAGCACTGCACGCACGGCCTGCTCAACGCGGGTCGCGGCATCTTCCATCTCGAAGCTCTCGCGCAGCATCATCGCAAGCGACAGGATCGCGGCGAGCGGATTGGCGATATCCTTGCCTGCAATGTCCGGCGCCGAGCCGTGCACAGGCTCGTACAAGCCCTTGCGGTTATAGCCCAGCGATGCTGAAGGCAGCATGCCGATTGAACCGGTCAACATCGCCGCAGCATCCGAGAGAATGTCTCCAAACAGATTGCCCGTGACGATCACGTCGAACTGCTTGGGTCGACGCATGAGCATCATGGCGGCGGCATCCACAAAGAGATGGGTCAGTTCGACATCCGGGTAATCGCGCCCGACGCGCGTGACAACTTCGCGCCATAACTGGCTTGCCTCGAGCACATTCGCCTTGTCCACTGAGCACAACTTGCGGCTGCGGCGTCGAGCGCTTTCGAAGGCAGCACGCGCAACCCGCTCGACCTCTGATGCCGAATAGCGCATTGTGTTGAAACCCACGCGCTCCCCGGCCTGGTTGGTTTCGAACCCACGCGGTTGACCGAAATAGACGTCGCCATTCAATTCACGCACGATTACGAGATCCAGCCCATCGACCACCTCTGGCCGCAAGGTCGAAGCACCGATCAGTTCTGGGAACATATAGGCCGGCCGGAAGTTGGCATACAGGGTCAGCGCTTCGCGCAACTGCAGTAATCCCGTACCGGGACGACGCTCACGCGGGATATCGGCCTCGTCGGCCACACCCACCGAGCCGAACAAGATCGCATCGGCCTTGCGAGCCAACTCCAGAGTGGGTTCGGGAAGTGGCACTCCATGGGCCTGAATGCCTGCCTCGCCGATGGACGCCTCCTGAGTCTCGGCATGAGGCGCCACGACCCGTAGCACCTTGACCGCCTGCGCCACCACCTCTGTGCCGATACCGTCACCCGGCATGACTGCAATCTTCATCTGAGCTTCTCCTTGGTTGTTATCCGTAAGGGTGCGCCTTCAATACGCTCGGGCATGGTTGCGCTCGAACGCGTCGATGCGATCCTGATGCGACAGCGTGTAGTCGATCTCGTCCATCCCTCGCAGCAGACACTCTTTCGCGAACGGCTCCATCTCGAAGACATGGGCCGAGCCGTCGGGCAACGTCGCGGTCTGTGCGGGCAGGTCGATGGCAATGCGACTGCCCGGACTGGTCGACAAGGTGTCAAGCAGCGGCAAAACCACGGCCTCTGGCAATACGATGGGCAGTAGCCCGTTTTTCAGGCAGTTGATGAAAAAGATATCGCCGAAGCCTGGCGCAATCGCCGCCCGGATACCGTAGTCATACAGCGCCCAGACGGCGTGCTCCCGCGAAGAACCGCAACCGAAATTGTGGTTGGCTACGACGATGCGAGACTGCCGGTAAGGCGTCTTGTTGAGCACAAAGTCCGGTCGCTCCGCACCATCGTGGTCGAAGCGCAGTGCACGGAACAGAAATTGGCCGAAATCGTCGGAACGAGGTTTCTGGAGGAAGCGTGCTGGCAGTATCTGGTCGGTATCGCAGTTGATTTCGGCAATTGGCACCGCGACGGAGTCAAGGTATTTCAGGCTGTCCATTTTCAGGCTCCCAAGAGGAGGCGCACGTCCGTCAGATGACCCATCACTGCAGCGGCAGCAGCCATGGACGGGCTCATCAGGTGTGTGCGCACGCCCGGCCCCTGACGGCCCACGAAATTGCGGTTCGAGGTAGAGGCACAGCGCTGGCCGGGGGCAGCGACATCGCCGTTGGTTGCAAGGCACATCGAACAGCCGGGGAAGCGCCACTCGAAACCGGCTTCCCTGAACACGTGATCCAGCCCTTCGGCTTCGGCCTGCGCGCGTACCAGGTGCGATCCGGGCACCACCCATGCCTCGACGCCAGGTGCAACGCGGCGACCGCGCGCGACCTCGGCCGCGCTGCGCAGGTCCTCAATCCGTCCGTTGGTGCATGAGCCGATGAAAACCCTATCGATCGCGACGCCTTCCAGCGCCTCGTGAGGCTTCAGCCCCATGTACTCAAGTGCCCGCAACATTGACGCACGGAGATCGGGGTCGGCCTCCTCCGCAGGATCGGGCACGCGGTGGTCGATTGCGCACGCGTATTCGGGCGTGGTTCCCCATGTCACCATGGGAGCGATATCAGCCACGTCGATATGCACCTCGCGATCGAACAACGCGCCTGCGTCGGTAAAAAGCTCGCGCCAGTGCGCCATCGCCCGATCCCACTGCTCGCCTGCAGGGGCATAAGGGCGGTCAGACAGATAACCGAAAGTGGTGTCGTCGGGAGCGATCATTCCGGCACGGCCGCCCGCCTCGATCGTCATGTTGCATAGCGTCAACCGTCCTTCCATCGATAGGCCCGCGACAGCCGAGCCGGCGTACTCGATTACGTGGCCTGCCGCGCCAGCCACGCCAATCCGCGCAATCACGGCGAGAATCAAGTCTTTAGCAGTAACGCCCTGACCCGCCTTTCCGTCGAGGATGACGCGCATGTTGCCCGATTTGCGCTGCCAGAGGCACTGTGTGGCGAGCACGTGCGCCACCTCGGTTGCGCCGATGCCGAATGCCAGCGCCCCGAGCGCGCCATGCGTCGACGTGTGGCTGTCGGCGCAGACGACGGTCATGCCAGGCAGACTTAAACCTTGCTCGGGTCCGACGACATGGACGATTCCGCGCCGCGAGTCATCCATATCGAACAGCGTGATGCGCGACTCCGCGGTATCACGTTGCAAGGCCCTGATCATGGCTCGCCGCTCGGGGTCTGCCACGGACGCCATATCGTTCGCCGCGCTGGAAACGTAGTGGTCGGCCGTGCCGAAGATGCGATCGGGCGAGCGCGGTTTGAGTCCACGCTCACGCAACATGTCAAACGATTGTGCAGTGACGTCGTGAACGAAATGCCGGTCTATGAACAGCAGGTCCTGCCCATCGTCACGCGTCATCACCCGGTGAGCGTCCCAGATCTTGTCGTAAAGGGTTCTCGGACCACCCATGGCTTGGTCAGATTGCATTGCTTTGTCTCGCTCCATCAATTTATCGGCCGTGGCAAACACGGCCGTGCGGTTTCGCAATTGATTCTGGTGTGAAAGCATCATGCATCAGGCACGTCGGCTTGTTCGTGGTCTTTTGGAAAGGCACCATCGCCGATCGCGATGACGAGAATCATCAATGTCGATGTTCTCGTCGACGCGACAAAACTTGCCAGACGGACCGCGATTTCGTCGGCGCGTTCGAGAAGGGGTTTGCCGTCATTGAGGCATTCAATGCTTCGGAGGTCGCGCTCACAGCGGCAGTCGTCGCCGAGAAGACGGGACTTACGCGTGCCGGGGCACGCCGTTATCTGCTGACGCTCACAAAGCTTGGATACGCGGAGTTCAATGGCAAATTTTTTCGCGCCGCGTATCCTGAAGCTCGGCTATGCCTACTTGTCGGGCGCGTCGCTGACAAAACTCGCACAGCCGATCCTCGAGATGATCGGCGAACGCATGAATGAGGTCGCATCGCTCACGCTGCTCGATGGCGACGAGGTTGTATTTGTCGGCCGCTCATCCGCGACGTGCATCGCGTCGGTGTCGATCGGCATCGGCACGCGGCTACCCGCCTACTGCGCGGCTTCCGGCCGCGTGCTGATGATGCACCGTACCGATGCTCAGATCCGGCAGTATCTCGAGAGCATCGACATCAAGCCGTTCAGCGCGAAGTCGATTCCCGATCGTGCGCAAATCTTTTCGCAGTTTCAACAGACACGCAACGAACGGCATTCGGTAATTGACGAGGAGTATGAGATTGGATTGCGTTCGATCGCAGTTCCGGTTATGAACGTGCGAAATCAGCTGAACTGTGCGCTAACGGTAAGTGTGCATTCGAGCCGGATGACGCCGGCGCAAATGGTCGACGAGATATTGCCTGCGCTCGAAAGCGGGGTGCGCACACTATCGTCGATGGTTTGATGGTAGTCCGCAATGACCTGAGAATCGCCATGGAAATCAGTCGGTCACAGTTAGCTGGCTAACATCAGCGGCAGCACAATGCGTTGCGTGACTGCGTGAGTGGTTCGCATAATTTTCATTGAAGAAGTGTCGCTGGAACAGCGGTGTCGCTACGCGACGGGCGATTTACTGTTCCAGATGCTAGCTGCGAATTGACAGACAGTCTGAACACGACACCGCCCCCACGTTCGAGGAAAGGGGCTCATCAGGCAGCGTAAGGGGCATCCGGTCGATGCCGGCGTTCTCGAGGCACTCTCGCCATACCGGAAGGACCATATCAACCGCCTCGGCTCCTATCTGCTCGACCTCCAGCGAAAGGTGCCGCCGCTCGATCCGACGATCGACTTCGATTTCTCGTTGAGATCAGCGGCTTAAGGCCATTATGGCGAAAATTTTACGAGTCACGGTCGACCCTCTAGTGCTCTCGCGAACCGCATCAGGGATGCGAATACTGGTTCTTATGCGGCGAATGGTGCTTCGTGTGATGCCGATTGTGCGAAGTGGCACGCCCGCTTTGCGGCGCGCTCTGGCCTTCGCCGAAGTAATACTTCTGCGAAGTTTGCGCGTGACCGACAGCGGACAGTGACAACGCCATCAGCAACAGGCATTTCGAAAGCTTCATGCATCCTCCTTTTAAACAGGCGAGTCAGGATAGCGCAATGCACGATGCAGCAATAGACATGCGTATCACGTCGAATGACGGTAGACACGACGCACGCCGCGAGCGCGGATACCCTGTGCGCGTGTCCCAACGCGGCACGCGCTATATGCTCCGGCAGCAACACATCGTCGAGGCACTGCCCCCCTTGATCGCGCGGAGCCCTGACTCGCCGAGCCATATTCGCTTTTACTTACCCGTCATGACCCATCCTGGGACAAGTGAGTTCACTCGAATCAGTATCAGCGCCGCGGCGATCTGCTAATCCCTCGGCTAGGGTATCGCCTGCTCGCACATCGGTGTCCAGGAATCCCACCTTCGCCTTTTGGTTGAAAAATGCTCGACAAACGCGGCACCGATACCCGTAGCACCGCCGGTGATAAGCACAGTGCGATTGGCAAGGCTGGGAATGCGAGTACGCAAATCGTCGTTCCTATCCGCCTGTGCGGACACACTTGTTACCTTCGAAAATCAAATGGTCAATGAGTACTGGAGTCGCGCATATTCGCCGCGCTCACCTTTTCCGATAACCCGCCACGTGTTCGGCCCTTTGGCGCCCTGCAAGCGGCCGTCCCGTCAGCCTCACCATTTCCGCCGTTCACTGAAGAAGCAAGACTTCCACGCCCATAGGTTCCAGAACCAGAGGTTGCGTGATCGCTTCTCCCGTAAGCGCACTACGGAGCGCCGCCACCGGGAGTTGGAGTTCGTTCTTGCCCTTCGTCAGATTGAGAACGAACAGCAATTGCTTCCCGCTGCCCGATCGAACTGACAACTCGACACCCGGTGGGAGGTTATCGAATGCCGCAAGGTCAAGGTCACTCGCAACGTCTTTGATAAGGGCTCGATAACCCTCATCGTCCAGAATGGTTCCGATGTAGTACGCCACACCCTTTCCAAACGAATTTCGGGTTATCGCAGTCCGCCCGGCGAAGAAATCCGTCGTGTAGTCTCCGACAGACTCTGCAGTTATCGGAGCAAGAATGTCACACCACTGGGAACATCCCGCCTCAAGATTTCCCCGCAATACCAATGTCTGCCCGTCATTTCCGACCGGGTCATACTCCTCAACCACTACGCCAGCGAGGTCACGCAATCCTCCCGGCAGCTCTGTCGAGAGGCAAACGTTCGTCATGTTCTTCACGCCAGAGCGCGTCGTCAGAATGACAGTCCCTCCCGCAGAGGCAAAGGCGCGCAGCTTGTCTACTACCTCATCGTTCTCAAGAAAGAGGAACGGTGCGACCACCAGACGATACGTACTGAAGTCAGACGTCCAGTTAATGACATCGGTGCCAATTCCCAACCTGAGGAATGCGTGGTGGATCTGCTTGAAATTGCGAAGATAGTCAAACCCGTCAGATTGAGGTTGAATCTGTAACGCATTCAATTGCTCATGTGAAAAGAGCATCGCGACATCATTGACAACCGTGGTGCCATCCAGCATCGCGGACAATTGCCGCACTTCCTCGCTGAAACGGGCAAATTCATCGAAGCGGCGCCCCGGCTTGCCGTGGTGATCGTGCAATCCATGCCAGAACTGCTCTGCGCCGATTCGGGCGGAACGCCACCGGAACTGGACAACGGCGTCTGCACCGCGGGCTACACTTTGCCAGGCATACGCACGGATCATCCCGGGATAAGGCGTGCGCGACATCGGATGCCAGCAACCAGGCGTACCACTGAGCTGCTCCATCACCCAGAAATTTCTCCGCTTGATTCCGCGTGTGAGATCGTGCGTCAACGCTCCATGGTAGATCCACGATTTACTGTCGTTTGAGAGGTCGGTACCTGGATAGTAATCAACCGACGCAAAGTCCATTTTGTCGAACAAATCATAGTAGTCGTTGACGACCGGATATCCCCAAAGGTTATGCGTGATGAACTGACCTGGGCAATTCTCCCTGATGATGCGCGCCTGGAATCGGTTGAAATCTGCAACTGAGTCCGAACAGAAGCGCTGATAGTCGAGAAGGAACGACGGATTTTGATAAGGTGACCCACCGAGAGGGGTATTCACCTGAGTCCACTCGCTATATTCGCCGCTCCATACGACCGTCCCCCACTCGCGGTTCAGTGTCGTCAGATCGCCATATTTCTTTTTCAACCATAGCCTGAAATCGCTAATCGCCGCATCGCTATGACTGTCGTTTCCAATCATCTCGTTGTCGGTCTGCCAGCCGATTACGTTCGGATTATGACCATACCGAGCGGTCAGCTTCTTAACGATGATTTCCGTGTGGCGACGCAAGGATGGGCTGTTGTAGCAACGATGCAACCGGACCCCCGGGTAGACCGGCTGTCGTTTGTTGTCCAGAGGAAGAACATCTGGGTACTTTTCAACCAGCCAGTTCGGCGGAGTCGCGCTCGGCGTGCCGATTACAACTTGAATGCCCCGCCGTCCGAGGGTGTCGATCGCATCGTCTAGCCACGCGAAGTCAAACTTTCCTTCGATTGGCTCAAGCCTGGACCAGGCAAATTCAGCAAGGCGCACGACGGTGATGCCTGCCGCCTGCATACGCTGCGCATCTTCTTCCCATATCTCGCGGTCCCAGTGTTCGGGGTAATAGTCGACACCAACCTTCATAGAGATTCCTGAAAAATGTGAGATATATGCCGGCATTCAAGTCGCCAGCGCAAAGATGAACTGGCTTAGCCCTTTGTCGCGCCGAAAGTCAGACCGGCAACAAAATGCTTCTGCATCGTGAAAAAAATCAAGACCGAGGGCAGTGCTGCTAGCAGGGAGCCGGCAGAGACAAGATTCCAGGCAGTCGTCCATTGTCCCTTAAGGGCCGCAACGCCAACTGTGAGAGGTGCTGCATCGTCACCTTGCGTCAGACACAGCGCCCAGAAGTAGTCGTTCCATACGAACGTGAAAACCAGCACGGCGAGTGCCGCGAGGGCCGGCCGGATCAGCGGAAGTACGATCCTGAAGAACAGTTGCCATTCGGTTGCGCCTTCCACGCGAGCCGCCTCAATCAGCTCATACGGAAGTTCCTTGATGAAATTCCGCAGGAAAAGTGTGCAAAACCCTGTCTGGAAAGAAAGGTGAAAGAGGATGAGGCCGCCAACTGTATTGAACAGACCCAGTTTTAAGGTCAGGTCGCGTACGGGAATCATAAGTATCTGAATCGGCACGAAGTTGCCCGCGACGAACGCGGCAAGCACCGCCGTATTTCCCTTGAACCGATAGGTTGATAGAGCGAAACCCGCCATTGCAGAAAGAGCGATCGCGCCGAGAACCGAAGGAAACGTAATCAGGCAGCTATTCCATGCGTAATGCAGCATCGGGGAATCCACCAGCACAGTCCGGTAGTTTTGATATGCCGCAAAATCGT
>WNGR01017850.1_pt1 | contig 19320 bp, 10 predicted proteins | sample 5407581 | NCBI WGS metagenome assembly WNGR01 (sample SAMN13153383, study PRJNA577476) | soil metagenome | isolation source: 80 cm soil or saprolite under Garry oak tree replicate 2 | place: USA:California | collected 2016-06-15 | reverse complement strand
TCCCTCCTCGATAGCCTCGCGTTCGAGGCGCTCCGTGACAGGGGGACAACGCGGCGTCCAACAATCCCTCGGCAAGGGTCAGGGCGTCGAGTGAGCATCGCTTGGCCGTGACACGCGCTGTTACTGCCGGGGGACATCCTCTCCGACAGGCACGAATCGGACGTCAGAAGTCCTACGGCGTCGGGGCCTCGGGGCTCAGCGAACGTGCGCGAGACGCTTTCCGCGCGCGAGAACGGAATCCGAAGAGGATGATGACGCAGACCGAGCCGACGATTGGGAGCAGGGCCTCGCCGAATTCCGGAATCGGAACGTAGTAGAAGTACGTCTCCGAAGTCGTCGTCTTCCAGTAGAGCCCGGCGGTATCGAGCCCGTATGTCGCATCGTTCGGCGCGCGGAGGAGGATCGTCGGGTTGTCGGAGGCCGTGTCCACGGCGGTCCGGGTCCCCCAACTTCCTCCGATCCTCGACTTGTAGTAGAGCTGGGGTCCGGAGGTCGCGACATAGAGGGCGTGGACATCGTTGTTCTTGTCGATCCCGATCGATGGCTTCGTGAAGATCGTGTTCGTCAGCGAGTCCACCGTCTCGGCGGCTTGCCATCCCGAACTCGGATAATCGAGGAACCGGGCGTAGATTGCCCGCGTGGATCCGTCGACGTCTTTCGCGTACGCCACCCACAGGTCGCCGTTCGTCTCGTAGGTCGTCGCGAGGCTCGGGTAGGAGGCCGATTCTACCGCCGTCGCGACGGTGTCGGCGCCGGCAGTCCCGTCCCACTTCGTGAACTCGCCGCTCGCGTCGCAGTTGCTCGTCGAGAGGTCCTTGCACACGGTGTACTGGATCTCGTTTGTCGCGGCCTCGTAGTACCGGGCGAGGCTCACGTAGTCGTTCTGGGGCGACACGTCCACGGAGAGGCCGGTGAAGGTCGTGCCCCAGGAGACGGTCGACCGCCAAGTCCCACCGGCGTGGTTCTTGTAGTATACAGTCCCGCTCGTCTTCGACGCGCTCCATGCGACATGCGGATTGTTGCCCGTGTCCGTGGACACCGTCGGCATGAAGCCGGGGTCGGCGTCGTCCACGTTCGTCACCGCCTGCCAGTTCGCGGCGTTCGCCAGGTCGCTTTGCGTGGGATAGGCGACGGTCGTCTTCGTGAAGCGGACGAGGTTCAGCGTGCTCTGGTCGCCGGCGGCCGAGGCGGCGACCCAAACGATCTGGAGATACCCGGCCGAGTCGATCGCGATGGACGGTTCCGACGAGTCGCGCGCCAAGAGGAGCGCGCTGTCCCCGGTCCGACCCGACGCGAGGATGATCTGGGATCCCCACGTCGAGCCGCTCGTGTCCGAGCTGCGCATCAGGATGATGCGGTCCCATTGGCCCATCGATGCGACGACGGCATAGTCCACATACAAGTCGGACGATGTCGGGTCCGAGACGTCCGAACTCCCGACGAATCGGATCGACGGGGCACCGGCGTTGAACTCCGCGGTTGTGAGCGTGTATGTCTGCACGGAATCGTCGTCGGTCGTCTTCGTGATCGTGATTCGAGTGGCCCACGTGGACGGAGGCGTGAGCACTTGGACGAGGAAATCTTCGCCCGCGGTGTGATGGGCCTCGACTTTCAGTGAGTACGCGGGGCTCCCCGTCGCGATGCCGGACCAATCATACCGGACCTCCAGCTTCTGGGCATTGGCGAGGACCATCGAGACGGCAAAAATCATACGGTCTTCCGCGTTTGCCGTAGTGCCCTCCCGGCTCGCGTCCAGGTCGAACGTGTGGACCGCAACGGCCAGGTTCCCAACGGTCTGGATCGCCGACACTACTTCATCCTTGGCATCCCAGTTCTCCCACTGGGCGTACGCATCGGAGGTCTGGGTTGCCGGCTGGTCCACATTGTCCACCTGAAGGCGGAATCGATGGAAGTTTCCGGCCGTGTCGACGTCGTCCGCGAACTGCCCCAGGATCCATACATTTGCGGCTCGCGTCGGAGTCAGGCCCGCGGTCTGGACTTGGGTGGCGAAGTTCGTCGTCGAGAGGGCGATCGGCGCCTCCGTCCACGCGGACGTCGAGTCCTCGAACTTGTTCAGGTTCAGCGCGAACACGGAGGAGTACGAACGAGGGTACGTGCAAGCCGCATCGCACCGGGACTCCTGTGTGAACGTGTTCGACGCCGCCGTCAGGGGGAACACCCGAGCGAGGGTCTGGACGTAGCGGTCGTTCGTCGCGTCGTTTCCCTCCCACGTCGTGAGGGGCTGGGTCTCCGTCGCCTCACCGCTCCGCGCGATCCGCGACTCGTAGTTGATAGAGATGGCGTCCGGGTCGCCTCTCATCGTCGTCATCACAAGCCAGTTGCTCGCGGCGGAAGGCGTGAACGTCACGGAGGCGAGGCCATCCCACGTCGTCCCGGCAATCGTGTCGCCCGCCGTGTTCTCATTGAAGGACCAGTCCGTGTTCTCGGTCAGGTCCCCCAAGTCCAACTTGAACATCGTGATCTGGTCCGTATCGACGCGGACGGTGGTCCCTTCGATGTGGTGCTGGAGCTTCACACCCTCCCCGGACACCGCCGTCCACACGGTGAACCAGTAGTAGCCGTACCGGGCTGCGACGTCGTCCGTGCGAAACGAGAATTCCGATCCGGAGAAGACCGTCGACCCGTGAACCGTCTGGATGTACGCACTCCGCGATGCGCTGAGTGGAGAAGCCACCTGTGCGGTGAAGACGAGGAGGTACTTCCGCCCCGCGGTGAACGACGAGGAACCAATCGTGGCTCCGGGAATGTCGACGTAGGTGCTGGACGTCGTCGACTGGACCGTCGTCACCTCGACGAAGGTGTGGTCGACGCTCGGGTTCGTTTCCCGGTATTGCGCGTAGACGTTGTTTGAGGTCTGGACGTCCGTGGGAAAGATTCCGGCGACTAGGCTGCCCGTGGTCACGGTGCCGAACTCGACGACAAACCAGCCCACGTCCGCGGTCTGGCTGCCCGTGAGGGCACGCGTCAAGCGCAGGTTCGTCGCGGATGTCAGGTCGAGTGTCACCGTCCCCGTCCCGGGGTTGTCGTCCGCATTGTACGGTGTCTTGCCTCCGTTGTAGCGGATCGCCCCTGCAGAAGCGATTGTCTTCGTCGAATCCACGCTCGTGATCGATACATCGACCTGCGTCGTGCCGCTCGAGAACGCCGCGCTTGCGGATTGAACGCGAGTGTCGTCCGTGAACTCCACGAGATACCAAGTGAGGGTCATCGCCTGACCCGTGAGGTCTCGATCGAACGTCAGGGTATTCCCATTGGTCACGACCCCGCGAACCATCTTCTGACCGATGTTGGCGGCGGTCCCGTCCGCGGAGTTGTAGCTGAACATGAGCCACGCCTTCGAGGTGGGCACAGCGGTGAATGTCGCGGTGCGACTCCCATCGGCCGTCGCGAAGGCGATGTCCCCCGTCTGGACCTTCGCGGAGGCGTACGAGACGACCTGCCATTCGACGACGGAGAGCGGGTCGCCCGCACTGACCTGCAGGGAGAGCTCCAAGTTCGTCGAGTTCGTGATCTTGGACTTAATGAAGTCGTTCCCGTCGTACGTCGACCCCTGGGATCGATAGGTCACGATTGGGAAGCTCCGCGTCACGTCGACGGCGGAGAGAGGGACGTTGACGGTCGTGCCGGGGTTCGTCTCGGACCCACGCTGGACGGAGACGCCGCTGAGGAACTCGGCGAGGTACCACTCGATCGTGATCGCAGGCGCTCCCGTGGAGACGACGCGCTGGAATCGGAGGGTCGTCGAGTCGAGGAGGGTCCCGCTAATCTGGCTTTGCTGGGGCTGCGCGCTGTTGAACCGCGCGCTCAAGAGGAGGAACGACCGTGCCGTGATGACGGACGTGATCGTGACATTGACCGTGGAATCCCCCGCGGCGAGCGTCGCCGCCCCGTTCTGGACCCTCGGGCCCCGAGGTGCGGCCGTCGCGCTCTCCTCAAGGAGGTGGTCCGAGAACACCGTGTACCAGCACCCGTCTGAGTTCGTCGCGTCGCACGCGGTTTGGCCGGCGACGTCGCCCGCGCGGACGAGCTTCCGTTGCTGGTTATAGTTCGTCGTCACGGCGCTCGAGCCCGGGTCGATGACCGTCGTCGGCTGGGGCCCGACTTGGGCCCACGGGACGGAGAGCGGACTCGTCGAAGCCACCACGTCGAACGAGGAGAGTTGTCGAACGAGCGCGGGCACCGCGCTAGTCGAGTCGGTCGAACCCCAGAAATCCCCCGATTCGACGTACAGGTTCGTCGCGTTGAGGGGGACCGACAATTCGATTGCGTGATAGCCGAGGGCGACCGTCACGGGCGAAACGGCGGTCCACGACCACTCTCCAGGGAACGACCCTGAAAAAGCGAGGAGAGCGGATTGTGTGACCATGCCATCCTTCCCGCGGATCTCGACGAGGCGGTCCGCGCCGACCCCGCCAATCGCGTAACCGCTGAACGTGCTGTTGTCCATGTCGAGGAACATCCGGAGGACGTCGTCCCCGAGGAGCGGCGGGCGGTTCGTCGGGCCGATGTACACGCTGACGGCGCGGCCAGCATAGGGAGCAGGGAACGTGTTCGGGACGGTCGTGTTCAGCCAGTAGTCCGTCCCGCCTGGGAGGCCGTAGTCGATGATGCTGTCCCCGTCGTAGTCCCCGGACGTCTGAGCGTCCGGAACCCCATCGTTGTTGAAGTCGAACGGCATCGGATCGATCGCGTCCGGGACCGTGTCCCGGTCGCTGTCCGCGGCCGGCGGGCTCGACGGAGGAACGGGCTTCGCCGGTTCCGGCGCCGGCGTCCCCGTCAAGATCCGTCCGGTGACGTCGGTGTAGAGGTACGTCGTCGCGCTGACCCGCTGCGATCCGAACCCCACGACGTCGATGTCCGGGTTGTTGGTTGGGACCGGGTCGTTCGCAGAGTCGACGACGGGGGCGGTCCACTCCGCGAATCCCCCGTCGACTCGCGGGCCCGAAGGCATCGCCCCGAGATATCCGACAACCCGGGGGCTCGGTGCGTCGCGTACGCTGACGACCCCGCCGCCAGCGGGGCGCGGTTGGTCGGAGGCCACCCGGACGCCGTAGGTCTCACCGCTTCCGAGCGTGAAGTCGCCGACGACGGTGAGTACGAGCGAGGTCCCCGAAGGGATTTGCAGAGCGGGGAACGTGAACGTGACGTCTCGGGCGGATGGGACCACCTGGCTCAACGTACTGCCTCCGTCGAGGAGTCGGAGGTTCGAGGCGGCCGTCGCGGGCGCCGTGCCGATCGCCTGAATGACGAGAGAATCGAGGGAGACGGGCTGCCGATACGCGGTCAGTGTAAGCCGGGTGAGCGGGACGTCTGTGCCGCCGATCACATTGGGTACCTGCGGTTCCGAGAGGATCGCGAGTGTGCCGCCGTCCGAGCTGAGGGGGAGGTCGCTCGAGTCGTCTTGTCGATCCCAGGACTCCGCATGCACGGACGCAACGACCGCGGTCTGGTTCGATGCCTGGCGTACCCATTCCGCCGTCGCCTCGATCTGGGACGCGCTCGCGGCAGCCGGCGTCCCGGTCCCTTTGATCCACCCGTTCCAGTCCCGCATGTCGCGATTCGAATCGAACTCCCACAGGCGACTCGAAAGGACGGAGCCTCCGTGCCCGGAGATCTCAATCATCCGATCGGCCCCGAGGCCGTCGACCTGGTAGCCCGTGGCCCGAGTCCCGTCGATGTCGATGAAAACCCAGACTGTGTCCATCCTCCCGGGCGCCGGGCCTCCCCCCTGGAGAGCGATGCCCCGGACCTGGACGTAGAAGGCGAAAGGGCCCAGATTGTCGACGACTCCGAAACGGACGATGTCGACGTTCGCGTTCGATACGGATCCGGTCGTCGTGTCGAGCCTGGAAAACGGGGTCCAGTCGTCGAACACGCCGTCGATCCGAATCGGATACGCCGGGCCCGCGTATTCCGGGACGAAGAAGACCGGCATGAGCAACAGGGCGACGGACACAAGCGGAATGAGATAGAGTTTCCAACCGGCGTTGCGCATCATCCCACGCAGGCCGGAGGAATGGAAACCCGCGGGTCGAGCCCTGCCGAGGCCGTTCGTTAGTCCGTTCGTCCGCCCCAGACCGTTCGTGATCCCATTCGTGCGACCGAGCCCGTTCGTCAGACCATTCGTTCGGCCGAGGCCGTTCGTTAGTCCGTTCGTCCGACCAAGACCATTCGTCAAGCCATTCGTCTGGCCGACCCCGTTCGTGATGCCGTTCGTCCGGCCCAGACCGTTCGTCCGGCCATTGGTCCGTCCCCGCAGCCCGTTCGTCCGCCCCTTCAGGCCGTTCGTCATGCCGGCTCGACGCCGCGAGCTACGCTCCACGACCAGACCGTTCGTGAGACCCTTTCCCAATGCGGGACGCATGATGGGCCCAAGTGTGGCGGCCGCCTTCGGCATGGGCTTATCGCGCTTCGTTGGTTCCGACGGGGGTGGTCCAGGCTTCCCATCGGCGTGGGCCTCCTCCTCGACCAGCCCCAGGATCGCCGCATGACCCAGATCGTCGAGTTCGTCCTCCAAGCTGCGGGTGTATGCGAACGTCGCTCCGCAATTCCAGCATGTCGTCGCATCGATGGCCACAGGGTTCTCGCAAATCGGGCACGGCACCGTCGAGCCGTTCGTCTTTCCCCCCGACGCGTCTCTTTCCTGAGACTGAACCTGGCTCCGTTGCGCGAGGTCGGCCTGACCGAGACGGGAATGAAGCTTCGCCTTGAGGGCCCAGACGCCAGGGTAGTCCGAATCGAACTCCACGAGCCTGTCGAGGCTCTTGAGGGCGCCACGGGCATCATCGAGGGCTTCTTGGGCCGAGGCCATCGCGAACAGGGCGTCCGCATCCCTCGGATTGAGTTTGAGTCGCTCGTCCGCCAGCTGCATGATGAGCTGGAGACGTTGCCGTGCCGGTTCGTCCATGATGCTGTGGCCTCGGTGGGCTAGGGCCCATTCACGCCGAAATCCATTTCTCGTGGACCTACCGCCTTAAAAGGCATTGCTCGGAATTCTCATCGAGGATTCCTTTGAAGACACCCGCTGCCGTCGATAGCCTCGCGTTCGAGGCGCTCCGTGACAGGGGGACAACGCGGCGTCCAACAATCCCTCGGCAAGGGTCAGGGCGTCGAGTGAGCATCGCTTGGCCGTGACACGCGCTGTTACTGCCGGGGGACATCCCGATTACGTCGACGGATTCTCGCGGCGCGAGCGACGTGCACGCGGCCGTCGAACGATGAGCGCTACGAGGATCGTCCCGAAGACGACAGGGCCGATCTCCGAGAACTCCGGGATGGGGACGGTCGCTCGGGAATCGTCCGTGCCCGGATACGCGCCGTTGTACAGGACTGAGATGGACCCGCCCGCGACCATCGTGACCTTGAACCGAATCCGCTCTGTGGCTCCGAGGGTCTGGGCCGCGATCGTCCCGGTGGTGAACGTCACATCGGAGCCGAAGGTGTTTCCATTCGTGGGACCGTAGAGCACGTTGAGGGTGGAACATGCGGAGTTCGTGCACCGATCGATTTCCACCGAGTATACGGGCACAAACGTCACGGTGACTCTGACATGGCTGACCCGAACTTCGAGGGTACTCGAGTCCGCGTCCCTCACGCCGGCTTGGAGGGCGTTGATGTCCGAAAGGGTCCACGCGGACGAAGTTGTGGGGTTCGTCGCCCAGTCTTCGCTCCACACCGTGTACGTGGCCGAGTTCGCGCAGTTCTGCGAGGTCGCGCCGGCGGTTGTCGTCCCGCCGCTCTTGACTAGGATCTTCACGGAGACCGCGGACCCCGTTAGCCTGCGGCACGATGATTCGACATTGACATTGGTGATGGTCAGCGGCGAGGGCGCCGCAGACCAGTCCGCGAGGTTGTAAATGGAGTCGAAAGTTGGCGACGACGAAGTCGAGCTGATGTAGCTGCTGTCCCCGTCGTTCGGGGAATCGTCGACGCACCTCCATTCGTTCCCTTCTTGGTTGCAACTGCCACCTCCGCTAATCGTCCACGCGTTGACATCGCCGTTCGCGGTCGGGGCTACGGTGGTGGTCCCTGTCGACACCTGGGTCGTATCCAAGATGACCTCCCACACGCCCGAGATCGAGTCCGGCACATCGAGGGGTGTAAACCAGCAGATGGACTGAGTCCCGGAAAGCGCGGTGGAGGTCGCGCTGCTGCCTGCGGTGGTGCTGGCGGCCAGGTTTGTCGTGCAGCCCGTCGCGGTCGTCGAGCCGCTCGTGAAGAACCACTGCTGATTTCCGGAGATGTCGAGGGTGTGAACACTGCCAGGGCCCGTCGATGCGGTCATGGGAGCGGCCGAGGCGTCGATGGCGAACGCCGGCACGGGGCTCGGCAACGGCGCCGCGGGCGAAGTGTCATCGTGGGATCCGGACCAGCTCGTGAGCTCGAAGAAACCGAGGGACGCGTTCGTCACGGTGATGCTTGGGACAGACGCCTCGATCCGAGAGCGATCTTTCGCAGCGGACGCAGGACCGAGGCCGGTCCACGCCCACTCGCCGGGACTCGTCCCGGTAAACCGAGACGCGCGGACGTCAACGATCCATCCCTCCTTCCCGTCGACCTCGAGCAGGTAATCCGCTCCGATGCCCCCGACGGAGTAGCCGGTCGCGGACGATCCATCCTGATCCAAGTAGAAACGAGCGATGTCCAGGCCACGCGCGACCGGACGCTGGACGGGTCCGATGTACACGGAGACTGACCGGCCCCCATACGGTGCGGGGAAGGTGAGCGGGATTGTCGTGTTGAGCCAGTAGTCGGTGCCTCCTTGGAACCCGTAATCGATCACTCCGTCCCCGTCGTAATCCCCGCTCGTCGAGGCATCGGGGACGCCGTCGTTGTTGAAGTCGTACGGCATCGGGTCGATGGAGTCGGGCACCCCGTCGCGGTCGAAGTCTGCGGGTGCACTGGTGTTCCCCGAATAGAGCGGGTTCGAGCCGGGCAGGAGGGTTCCGTTGAGGGCCGTCCCGACCGTCCGGACCATGAAGAACGCATCGCCGGCCGCGCCTCGGAAGCCGTACCCCGAGAGATCGAGGTCGGGGGAAGGCCGCGGCAGCACGTCGCCGGACGGATCGACCGCCGGCGCGGGCCAGTCCGCGAAGCCGCCATCGATCCTCACCCCGGAGGGAATCGTCCCGACGTAGGCGAGGGATGCGGGAATCATAGTCGGCGCAGTGAGCGCCACACCGGCTGCCCCGACTTGGATGTCTCGCGGGGTTCCCAGAGTCGCGCCGACCGTCGTGCCATCCGCAAGCGCGATCTCCGGTCGGACCCGGAGCACGACGGTTTGTCCGTCGGCGATCGGGACGACGACCGGCGTGAATTCGAGCTTCCCTCCCGAAATCGAGGTGCGAGCGAGGGTGCCTCCGGTCGAATCCGTGAGGGCGATGGCGGAGAACGTCGATGGGCCAAAAGTCCCCGCGAAGGTGACGTTCAGCGCGGTGATGGACACATCTCCGCCGACGGCCTGGAACGAGAAAGACGCGATGTCGGTCTGCGATCCGACGGCCAACTGCGGCGCCGCGGTCTGCTGACGCACGACGACGAAAGGTCGGGCGTTCGTCGCAGTTGAGTCCGCCACGGCCTGGGTCCCGTCCCAGCTCCGGGCCGCGAACGCCGCTTCGATCGGCGCCTTCGGCTGGACGATCGCCCGCCAGTCGGCCTGGAATTCGACCGCATTGCCGGACCCGGCGGCTGGCACGGGCGTGCCCTTGAACCAGCCGCCCCAATCGGTCGGGTCTCGGTTCGCGTCGAACTCCTGGATCGTCGCCCCAACAACCGCGCCGCCCCAACCATCAATCTCAATCAGCCGGTCGGCTCCGAGACCTTGGATCTCGTATCCGGTCGTTGCGGAGCGATCCGTATCGATGAAGACGAAGAACGCGTCCGTCGTCCGGGCGGAGGTGGAATCGCCCTCGAGCGCGACGCCTCGGACTTGCATGTAGAACGAAAGGAAGTCCAAGTTGTCGGTGACGGCAACGTCGGTGATGTCGATGTTCGGGTTCACCGCTCCTCCCGACGACGCCGACACGTGGGGGACACCCGCCCAGTCTCCGAAGAGCCCGTCGATTCGGATCGGGTATCCGGGGCCCAGGTACTCCGGCACGAAGAAGAGAGGCATCAGCAGGAGGGCGACGGAGACGAGCGGGATCAGGTATAGCTTCCATCCCGCGTTACGCATCATCCCACGGACGCCGGAGGAGTGGAATCCGGCCGGTCGGACGCCGCTCAACCCGTTCGTCAGGCCGTTCGTGCGACCCAAGCCGTTCGTGATCCCATTCGTACGCCCCAGGCCGTTCGTGAGCCCGTTCGTTCGGCCCAGTCCATTCGTCAGGCCGTTCGTCCGACCCAGCCCGTTCGTAAGACCGTTCGTTCGGCCGAGGCCGTTGGTCAGCCCGTTCGTCCGGCCGACTCCATTGGTCAAGCCGTTGGTCCGCCCGCGGCCGTTCGTCAGGCCGTTCGTGCGCCCGCGGAGGCCGTTCGTTCGGCCCTTCAGCCCGTTCGTCATGCCGGTGCGGCGGCCCGCTCCGCGTCCGAGGGCGAGCCCGTTCGTCATCCCCTTCTTCGTCGAAGGGGTTTCGGAAGGCCGCGGCTCCGGCTTCGGTCCCGGTTTGGCGGGGGCCTTCGGCGGGGTGGCGAGTTCCTCTTGGACCATCTCCTGGATCGCGGCGTGGCCGAGATCGTCGAGCTCGTCCTCGAGGGTTCGGGCGGGGGCGAATCGGACGCCGCAGTTCCCGCACGTCGTCGCGCCAGGCGCCACGGGCGCCTCGCACATCGGACATGGGACTGTCGGACCGGCGGGGAGGTCCGTTTCCGTTTCTTCCTTCGCGGCCCGCACCCGACTCTCCTTTGCGAGATCCGTCTGACCGAGGCGAGCATGGAGCTTCGTCTTGAGGACCCAGAGCCCCGGGTAGTTTGGATCGAGGCCCGCGAGGCGGTCGAGGGTTTGCACGCCCCCGGCGGCATCGTCCAGGGTCGCCTGGGCGGCGGCGAGGGCGAAGAGGGCGTCCGGATCGCGCGGGTTGAGCTTCAGGCGCTCGCTCGCGATCTGCATGATGAGATGGAGCCGGCGGGCCCGTTCGTCCTGTGACTCGAGGACTCCGCCGCCATGGGCCGGCAGCGGGACCGGGGGCTTCGACGCATCCCGCGCGACCCTCATGCCGGTCTCCGTCACATCGAGGATCCGGAACGAGGCGTCCGGGGCCGTGTCTTTCATGTGGAGCACGCCGATCTTCCGGACGATCCGATCTCCGCTCCGCGATCGCTCGATCTCGATCACGCCGTCGAAGGGCTGATGGAGCGTCGTCAGCTCGGACGCGGAGTGCATGTCCTTCTCGAGGAGGACGAGGCTCGTGAACCGCGAACGGTCGAACTTCCTCTTCGCGCTCTGCGCGAACGCGTAGACCTGGGTGACCTCGTAGACGTTCGTCGCGGGCGATAGGATCTCGATCACGGCGCGTCGCGGCAACTCGCCGACGAGGCCCGCGATCGCGCGGCTCAGCGCCACGCCGAGGTTCGTCAGGTCGATCGAGGAGCGCACGACCGCCCCGCGTTCCTCGACGTCCTCGACCGGCTCCTCGCTCCAGGAGTACCAGTCGACGACCCGGATGCGATTCTCCTTCGTGACCACGTCGAGATTCACACCGAACTCCCGCAGTTCCGCGAGGACCGCTTCGGGCGATTGCGACGAAATCAAGACGAGCCCGCTGCCGCCTGCCTTCAGGCCTTCCGCGAGGAACGTGAGCGCGAACTGCAACTTCTCCTGGCCCGGAGGGCCCTGCAGCAGGACGCTCGAGCCTTCGGGCAGTCCGCCTTGGACCATCGCGTCGAATCCCTCAATGCCGGTCGCGATCCGCGTCGTAGGATCACCCCTCGAGGGGGCGGCTCAATCCGCACCGCACCGCCAGGTCGGGGTAGGCGCCGATCGCATCTCGGAGAGCGCCCTGGAACACGCCTTTCGCAGCGCTCGCGCCAAGGCCTTGCGCGCAGACGGTCCAGAGATCCCGATGCACCGCCGCGACGAGCTCGCGCAGACGGTCGATGCCCCCATCGCTGCCGACGACCATCTGATCGAAGACGGCCTTGCGCAGTTCCTGATGATCCGTCGTCAGGCGATGCTCCATCTCCGACTCGATCGATGGCGTGCCGACGAATCGGATCCGTTCGAACAGGGAGTGGAAGTACGCGACGTAGAAGTCGACCACCTCGCGAAGCGGCCCGGCGTCGTCCTCGAGGTCGAGCTCGAGGCGGAGGCGAGCGTTCCGGAGTCGGTATTCGAACGTCCGGGAATCGTGCGGCCGTCGCTCGACGAGGCCGAGCCCCGCGAACTGCTGCAGGAACTTCGACGCGGTCGTGATGTGGATGTGCAGGCTCCGTGCGACCTCGCTCGAGAGATGCCAGCCCCCGTCGCGGAGCCCGCGGAGGATTGACAGGCTGTGCTCCCCCGAGAGGAGGACGATCGTCTGTCGGAACGCCTGCTGGTCCATGACGGGGAAGCCTCTGGAGAACGCGGCCGCGAGCCCGAACTCTATTCGTCGTGGAGCTAGGGGTTCATAAGGGAATCCCCGGGATTCTCATCTCCGATTACAATCGGGTGGAACGAACGTTTCGGGGCCGCGAATCCGGCGTGCCGCGACGACTTGCGACGGCATCCCCCGCGATCCTCCCGCCTCGATGAAGCGGCTCTTCCCGACGCCCCGAAGCAAGGTTGAAGTAGAGGCACCCAATTCCGGCGTCCTACGGCCGTCCCCGTCCGACAGTGAACACCTTCGACCGCGGCCTGCCAGGGATCCGCGATGCGATACACGCGATTTGAGAAGGCCCGAATCATCGGAGCGCGGGCGCTGCAAATCAGCATGGGGTCGCCGATCCTCGTGGATGTGCCGACCGGCGTCGTGGACCCGATCGAGATCGCATGGGTCGAATTCAATAGCGGTGCGATCCCGATTACCGTGAAGCGCGAGATGTAGGCTCAGTCGTTTTCCCCATCGGGCCGTTCGAGGTCCGCAACCGGGCCAGTCTCGATGTGTTTATATAGAACCGTATACACATAATTGATCGTCTCGACCGATATGAACCCGCCCGCCTTTTCCGTTCTTCTTGAGTCCCCGATGGACGGCCGTTCCATGAGTTCAAGTAACCCCGATTCGTTGCGAAGCCAAGCCGGCGCCGGGTCCGTGGCGCCACGTGATAGGAGACGTGCCCACCATGGCGAGCGGCCGTGAGAAGTTCCTTCGGGTCGCCGAGGCGAAGGCCGCGGACGCCGGTCGCGGGATCGTCCGGATCGACCCGGAAGTCATGCGGATCTTGGAACTCAAGGAAGGGGACATCGTACTCATCGAGGGAACGAAGTCGACCGCCGCGAGCGTGCGCCGCGGCTACCCGGAGGACGCGAACCGCGGGGTGATCCGCATGGACGGCATGCAACGTCGCAACGCGGGCGTGGGCCTGGACGACAAGGTCGGCCTTCGGAAGGCGTTCGCCCGGCCCGCGGACAAGCTGAGCCTCGCGCCGACGGAACCGATCCGCATCATGGGCGGGGAGCAGTACATGGCGCAGGTCCTGCGGGGGCGCGCGATCACCCGCGGCGACGTGATCAGCGTGAGCATCATGGGCCGCAAGTTCGACTTCGTGGTCACGTCGTTCTCGCCGGGGGCGGACGCCGTGCTCGTCGAGGACGAGACGGACATCAAAATCGCGGAGAAGCCGATCAAAGAGGAGGAGGCGAAGGTCCCGAAGGTGGACTACGAAGACATCGGCGGGCTCGGCGACGAGGTCCGGAAGGTTCGCGAGATGATCGAGCTGCCCCTCCGCCATCCGGAGCTGTTCGAGCGCCTCGGCGTCGAGGCGCCGAAGGGGGTCCTCCTCCACGGCCCGCCGGGGACGGGCAAGACGCTCCTTGCGAAGGCGGTCGCCTCGGAGACGAACGCGAGTCGCCTCGGAGACGAACGCGAACTTCTACTCCATCTCCGGGCCCGAGATCATGTCGAAGTTCTACGGCCAGAGCGAGGAGAACCTGCGCGACATGTTCAAGCAGGCCGAGGAGAACGCGCCGAGCATCGTGTTCATCGACGAGCTCGACTCGATCGCGCCGAAACGGGACGAGGTGGCGGGCGAGGTCGAGCGACGGGTCGTCGCCCAGTTGCTCGCCCTGATGGACGGCTTGCAGGCCCGCGGCAAGGTCGTGGTGATCGGCGCGACGAACCGTCCGAATGCACTCGACCCCGCGCTCCGACGGCCGGGCCGGTTCGACCGCGAGATCGAGATCGGGGTGCCGGACCGCGACGGACGCCTGGAGATCCTCCAGATCCACACGCGCGGCATGCCCCTGTCCAAAGACGTCGACCTGAAGGAACTCGCCGGGATCACGCACGGCTACGTCGGCGCGGACATGGCGGCCCTCTGCAAGGAAGCGGCGATGCGATCGCTGCGGCGGATCCTGCCCGAGATCGACCTCCAGGTCGACAACGTCCCGCCCGAGGTGCTGAACCGGCTCGAGGTCACTCGGGACGACTTTCTCCAGGCATACCGAGAGATGGAGCCGTCGACGATGCGCGAGGTCCTCATCGAGAAGCCGAACGTCCGATGGGGGGACATCGGCGGCCTCGACGAGGCGAAGCAAGAACTCCGAGAATCGATCGAATGGCCGCTGACGATGAACAAGCTGTTCGCCCACTTCGACGCGAGGCCGCCCCGGGGCATCCTGCTGTACGGTCCGCCCGGCACGGGGAAGACGCTCCTCGCGAAAGCCGTCGCCACCGAGTCGGAGGCGAACTTCATCTCGGTCCGCGGGCCTGAATTCCTCAGCAAGTGGGTGGGGGAGAGCGAGCGCATGGTGCGCGAGACGTTCCGCAAGGCGAAGACCGCGGCCCCGTGCATCATCTTCTTCGACGAGATCGACGCCATCACGCCCGTCCGAGGGATGTCCGCGGACTCCCAGGTGACGGAGCGCGTGATCTCGCAGATCCTCACGGAGATGGACGGGCTCGAGGAGTTGCACAACGTGACCGTCATCGCGGCGACGAACCGGATGGACCTCGTGGACCCGGCGCTGCTGCGGCCCGGCCGATTCGACCGCCACACTTACACCCCGCCGCCGGACCTCGCGACCCGCAAGGCGATCCTCGAGATCCATACGCACAACAAGCCCCTCGCGAAGGACGTCGACCTCGACGACATCGCCCGGCGGACGGACAAGTACACCGGCGCGGAGCTCGCGGCGGTCTGTAACGAGGCGTCCATGCTGGCCATCCGCGATGTCGCGTTGAAGCTCCCGAAGCTCGACGAAGTCGCCCTGAAGAAGGTCGCGATCGAGAAACGACATTTCGAGGCCGCGCTGAAGAAAGTGCAGCCGCAGACGGGCGACCCGTCGCTCTACAGCCGAATGCCGTCCCCGTTCCCGCGGGGGCCCGAAGTCTCCTGAGGAGGAACGCTTAAGACGCGGAGCGAGGAATCGCCGCACGTGGCGGCCTCCGCTCCCGGGAAGCTCATCCTCTTCGGAGAGCACGCCGTTGTCTTCGGCGAGCCGGCCCTCTGTACCGCGATCAACCTTCGCGCGGAGGTCTTCGTGCGGCCGTACAAGGAGTGGCGGGCGGACGGAGGGTCCATCGACGAGCCCCGCTACCGGTACGTGAAAGGGGCGGTCGAGAAGGCGAAGGCCCGAGATCCGATGTGGATCGAGGTCCGGTCCATGGTCCCGAGCGGCGCGGGTCTGGGATCGTCCGCGGCGGTCACCGTCGCGACCCTCGGCGCCCTGCATGGAATCGCGGGCGGGCTCGACCCGCCGACGATCGCCCGCGAGGCGTTCGAGGTCGAGCACGAGGTTCAGGGCCGCGCGAGCCCCATCGACACGAGCACCGCCACGGCGGGCGGGGCGCTGCTGGTCCTCCGCGAGCCGAGGGAGGACCTCCTGTGGACGATCGAACGTGACACGCGCCGCTGGTGCCTCCATCGGGCGCGCCTTCCGGATCTCGAGTTCGTGATCGGCAACACGGGCATCAGCGCGGCGACGGGGCCCCTCGTCGCGAAGGTCAAGGATCGCGTCGAGCGCGACCCCCGTGCGGCGGACATGGTGCGGGAAATCGGTCGGATCACGCTCGAGGGCCTGGCGGCGCTGCAGCGGCGGGACCTCGTCCACGCGGGACGGCTCATGGACCGCGACCATGCCCTCCTGACGGAACTCGGCGTGGGCCACGAGATGCTCGACCGGCTCGTCGCAGCCGCTCGCCCTTCGAGCTACGGCGCGAAGCTCACCGGCGCCGGCGGGGGCGGGAGCATCGTCGCGCTGACGGACCGGCCCGACGAGACCGTAGGGGCAATCCGGGCCGCGGGCGGCAAGGCGTTCGTCGTGCGGCCCGACTCCGCTGGAGTGACGAAACAGCCATGACGCCGCCGAAGGCGCATGAGGTCCGCGCGACGAAAGGAGAGAAGGCGACGGCCGCTCGAACCCTCCTGGTCGAACACGCCGCGGAACTCCTCACGCTGCGCGCGCCGGGTGGGCCGCGGGTCGGGGAGACGGCCGCGGATCTCGGGATCGTGGAGGACGGGGCGGTCTACGTCGAAGGGGACCGTATCGTCGATGTCGGGACGGCCTCCGACGTCCTCTCGAGGCACCCCCGCGCCGACGTCCGAATCGATGCGGCCGGGTGCGTCGTGATGCCAGGCTTCGTCGATGCGCACACGCACGCCATCTTCGCGGGATCTCGCGAACACGAGGTCGAGTGGAAGGCGCAAGGACTCGGCTATGCCGAGATCGCCGCGCGCGGAGGAGGAATCCTCTCCACCGTCCGGGCGACGCGCGAGGCGTCGGAGGACGAGCTCGTCCGGACCGGATCCGAACGGATTCGGTCGATGTTATCGGCCGGCACGACGACGCTCGAAGTCAAGACGGGATATGGACTGCGGACCGACGACGAGGTACGGATGCTACGGGCCTCCGCGCGTGCCGCGTCCCTCGCGGGCGTCGACGTCGTGCCGACATTCCTCGGTGCGCATGCAATCCCACCGGAATACGAGGGCCGACCGGATGCCTACGCGGACCTGGTATCGGGTGCGATGCTGGACGCCGTCCGGGCGACCGGGCTGGCGCTCTTCTGTGACGTCTTCGTGGACGAGGGGTACTTCACGCCGGATCAGGCTCGACGAATTCTCGGGAAGGCGAAGGCGGCGGGTCTGCAGCCGAAGGTCCACGCCGACGAGCTCGCCGAGACCGGCGGGGCCTCGCTCGCCGCGGAGATCGCGGCGGTTTCCGCGGACCACCTCGTGCACGCATCGCCGGAGGGAACCGAGGCGATGGCCCGCGCGGGCGTCATCGGGGTTCTGCTCCCGGCGACGTCGCTCGCGTCTCGACTCCCGTTCGCGGACGGACGGCGGCTCGTCGCCGCCGGGGTGCCGGTCGCGTTGGGGACGGACTTCAACCCGAACTGCTGGTGCGAGTCCTTGCAACTCGCCGCGGCGCTCGCGTGCCATCACAACGGCTTGCTACCCGCGGAGGCAATCGTCGCTTCCACGATCAATGCGGCACACGCGGTCGGCCGCGCGGCCGACGTCGGAAGTCTCGAACCCGGGAAGCGGGCCGACCTCCTGGTCTTGGAGATCCCGTCCCATCGTCACTTGGGTTATCGGATCGGAGGAAATGTCGTGCGGACGGTCGTGAAGAGCGGTCGCGTTCGGATCAACGCAGAGCACCGATAGCCGGGCGCCGTCGTGTGCCGGGCGCACCTTCTTGGCGGCGAATGTCATCCAACCGAAGCGGATTTCGATGATCGCCCGAACCTGGCACGGCGTGACGGACAAGTCGAAGGCCGACGACTACCGGAAATACCTCGAAGAGAGCGGAGTCAAGGAATACCGCGAGACGAAAGGCAACCGGGGCGTGTACGTCTTGCGCCGGGACGAGGGCGACCGGACGCACTTCCTGCTCGTCTCCCTCTGGGACTCGTTCGAGGCAATCCGACGGTTTGCGGGTCGTGACGTGGAAAAGGCCGTCTATTTTCCGGAGGACAAGGAGTTCCTCCTCGGGTTCGAGCCGAAGGTCTTGCACTATGAAGTCCTCGCCTCCCCGGACGAGATTCGCTGAAGGTCGTGCGACGCAATCCGCATTGCGACGATCTTACGGCGGCTGGGATACCGTCGCGTTCTCCAGCCGGGATCCTGCCCGAATCGTCATCGAGTCGCCGATGATGCTCGAGGCGATCCGCGCGCCTTCCTCGATGATGCAGTTCCGGGACACCACGCTGTCGACGATTTCCGCAGACGCCCCAACGACGCTGCCCTCCAGCACGATGCTGTTCCGGACGATTGCTTTGCCTTCGACCCGCGCGCCGTCGTACAGGCAGGCGTTGTCCGCGATGCTGCCGCGCCGCAAGACGGCGCCGGACCCGACGTAGCACGGCCCCCGGATCGTGACGCCGTCCTCGATCAGGGCGGCGGCGTCGAGGATCACGGGTCCCTCGCTCGCGATGCCGGCGCGCCGGAGCGGCTTGCCCTCCCGCCGCACGATTTCCATGCTCGCCTTCCAGAGGTCGTGCGGTCGCCCGATGTCCATCCAGACTCCGTCGAGCTTGGAGCCATGGAGCGGGACGCCTTTCGCGAGGAGCTTCGGGAACAGGTCTTTCGCGAAGTCGAACTTCTGGTCCGACGGGATGAAATCGAGGACCTCCGGCTCGAGCACGTAGATGCCCGCGTTCGCGAGGTTCGAGAACGCTTCCTCCCGCTTCGGCTTCTCGCGGAACTTCGCGATCCGGCCCTTCGCATCGAGGCCGACGATCCCGTACTGCGTCGGGTCTTCCACCTCCGTGAGGGCGATCGTCCCGACGCCGCCCCGTCGCTTGTGGAAGTCGTAGAGCGCCTTGAAGTCCACATCGCACAGGATGTCCCCCATCGCGACGACGAACGTCTCGTCGATGAAGTTCCCCACCCGACGGACGGCCCCCGCGGTGCCCGCGGGGTTCTCCTCGAAGCTGTACAGGATCGACGCGTTGTAGTCGGCGCCGTCGCCGATCGACTTAATCAGGGCGTCGGAGAGATAGGCCGTCGTCACGATGATCTCGTGGAAACCGGACGTCGCGAGGGATCGCAGGACGTAATCGATGCACGGCCGGCCGGCGACGGGCATCAGCGGCTTCGGCCGCTTGTAGGTGAGCGGCTTGAGCCGAGTCCCCTCTCCTCCGGCGAGGACGACGGCCTTCATCGGCCGATCTCCACGCGGCCCTTCTCCAGGAGGGCCCTCAACGCCCGGTCCGCGGAGTCCTCGAGCTTCTTCGGATCGGAGAGGGCCCGCGCTTGCCGGTTCTGCGTCCGGAGGAG
>WNGR01003307.1_pt1 | contig 19322 bp, 19 predicted proteins | sample 5407581 | NCBI WGS metagenome assembly WNGR01 (sample SAMN13153383, study PRJNA577476) | soil metagenome | isolation source: 80 cm soil or saprolite under Garry oak tree replicate 2 | place: USA:California | collected 2016-06-15 | reverse complement strand
TTTTTTGAGTAAATTTATATGACCGGCGCAGTATCAGTACATAATACAAAACCGGACCCTCTACCGGGCCGACTATTCTGTATGGAAACCCATAGGGGGCTCACCGGAGACAACGCCACCTTGCAACGACTAAGGACCGAAGTCCGCCGAATTACGCTCAGACCGGGTCGCCGGATGCTGGCCACCCCAACTCCACCATTCACAAACCCGAAACTATAACAACCCTGCTCTCCGAAGATCAAATGGGACACAGCCGAGGCCATGAAAACGCCGTGAGGGAGCGTAAGCGCATAAGTAAGGAAAAAATGGGGGACGAGAATGAATAGACCGAAGCAGTAGGGACTTGGGAAGCGGATAAACATCGGACCAAAAGGAAGGGATGGAGAGCACTATAAGGAGTTAACCAAAAGGGCCACCTACACGGACGCATGGCCAAGATCCCAGAAGGGGGGCAGCATCACCAAAGGAAACCGGATTAAGTAAGGACCGTAGGAATGCCTAGAGGAAAGAAGGGCGAACAGAAAATCAGTGTGGGAAGGATCAGCCAGATGAAGAAGTCGCAGCCTTGCTGCGAGGCTTCTGCTTCCAGCGCCAGAGCTCCCCAGCATGCCCGAAGGCAAAAAGGGTTTTACCCCCCAAAAGCGAGCGCAGAGAATCCCCGAGGGGGTCCTCGAATGCGACCACAAGCGAGGAGACGGACCCTGGTCCGTAGGTTGAGGGTGCCCTCACCCAAGATGGGGGCTGCGTGAAGCGGAGGGTCCGGAAGGCAGGGTTGTCTGCCATGAGCGCCTGATGGCACTCAGAAGGGGAGTAGGGCCCGCGGGAAGAGGAAGCTCCAGTGGGGATGCCGTTGATAAGAAGCCGGGACCACTTGACGTTTTCACGCGAGGTGATGGGGAGGGGGGAGGAGTCATGGGAGAGGAAGGTCGATAGGACATCGGATATGAGGTGGGAGGCATGCGTGAGTTGATGCGCCGAGGTATCGGGTCCAGCGGTGACCACGAGGTTATTCTTTGCTGTCCACCGTGCGGCGGACAGGGTAACCGGGTGCTGGCTGTCAGCGAGTTCGGCGTTGAGGTGGGTGACAACCTCCTGGGGGGTTCGACGGACCGCCAGGGGGACATCAGCACCAGGTGCAGAGGGGCGTAAAGCCACGACCAACGAGGGCCGTGCAGGCGCCTTCACCACAGAGGCAAAGGAAGAGGGAGCAGGGCATGAGGCAGGGGTGGGAACAGGGGCAATGGGAGGCTGGGCACGGGGTTTAGGGGTGGGTTGGGCAGAGGGTTTCTTAGCAGCAGCCGCCTTGGGGGGGGGCCCGGAGCCGTTGACTTTGTCAGAGAGCTCCTTGACTTGGCCAGCCAGCGAGGCAAAGGCCGTATCAAAGGAGGTGCGGAGGAGCCGAAGCTCCTCCTGGGGGAGGGAAGGGGCAGTGGGGGGGGCACGAGGAGAGGGGGGGTCAAAAGAGAACACCGCCGCAAAGGAGCGGCCGCCCAACTCTTGCTGGGGGTTGTTCATCCGGCGGGAAAAGAGCCTTCGGACCTCCTCAGGGGTCTTCGGCCCATTGCATTCAGCATGAAGTTCAGTAGAATAGCCAGTAAGGAGTTTAGCGAGGTAACGCAGATCAGCGAACGGGTCAGACATAGGGATGGTGGTGGTAAGAGGAAGAGGAGCTGGCTACATAGGGTTCTGTACCCCAAGGCGCAAAAAAAAAAAAAAAAAAGGGTGTGGAGGTGTGCGGGATCTCCCTGATCCGTCCGCATCTTCAGGAGATGGTCCGGTATTACGGGTTGCGAGAAATCTGGATTCGTGGCAGGGACTAACGGCGCTGACTGCTGCTGCTGCGGGAGAACCGTGGTAGAGTTGTTTGTTGCGAGCGATCTCGTCCCTGAAGGAATGTGGTTGGACCAGGACATAGAGGAGGTTGGGGACGATTGGGGGTATGTGGGAATCGTGTTTCCCGGAACCGAGATTAGGAAGGAAGGTGATGGAGTGTCAGGTACCGCATGAGCAGGGACAATACAGTGATCGGCACTGCCCTGTGAAGCGACGCTACCACTAGATGAGGGAGTGGCAGTGAGCGAATGGGGTAATGCAGAAACTGCGACAGAGGCATCAGCGATAGAACTAGCCGTAGATGAGGCGGAGGTAAGAGTGGTGCCACGAGTGTTACTATCGGGGAGTGGCCCATTTAAACGACGATCATCCTTCCTAAGTACAGCGCGAGGAGGTGGGGTGATAGAGATACTTTGTTGCGATACGGCGGGTACATCGTCAACTGACTATGACGGGAGAGGAGATACCGGTATGACCAGCATTAGATGGGGTGTGGACAACTCGCGCCGTCGCACCAGGAGTCGCGTCCGAAGTATTAGAAGCCATCTCCGTGCGACAGTCACGGATTCTCAATGGATTCGATGGAGGGCTCAGGGCAGTGTGGTTGGAGTGAGGGGTAACGTTGGGGATGAACGGGGTAACGTGCGGGCGGGCGTCGCCCTGTATCACACTAAAAGGTATCGGAGAAGGTAAACCTGGTGGGAGGCGCTGGGATCCAATGTTGGCGGGTGTGGCTTGAGTGTGGACAGGCGTGGCAACTGGGGTAGAGTATTGTAGTACAGGATGCGCAGGATTGGGAGGGGGAGGTGGCTCCTTTGCGGAGGGGTTAGCATGGTGTCGCTGTACAGGCAGTGATCACGGAAGGACTGACCTCGGACCTTTTGACATTGACATCATCTACCTTGACGGAACTGGGCTTCGGGTGGTGGTGTCCAATCATGCACGAAGGATATGAAGATGGTAACAGCAGGATGCAGTCGCGATCAGGGGTCTTGTCGGTGAATGCTGTTGGAACGGCACTAGTGCCTCGATGCAATTCAAAATAAATGTTGCGAATATGTTTGAGGATGTAGGTTGAAAGCTTCCGAGAGCGCCGATTCCCTGTGTTTCGAACAAGTTCATTCCACATGTAGCAGAACTTGTGTTGCAGTTCAGGAAGCGTCTCTTGAATGTTGAATCTAGAGACTAGTTCCAAAGTTTTTGATCGTGAGTAGACGTCGGGGTGCCAACCGTGGTCCGAATAGCCTTCCATCGTGCGCTGACAAATAAAAACGCAATTAGCAAGTAACACGCTATCGCCGCGAGCGAGGTAGTTTTGAAGGGTGGCCTTTGATATGCCCAAATGGCCAGTGGCAAGCTCAAACCAACGGTCATCCTGTTCTTGCGCCTTCGCGATGATGACGGAAACCACACATTGTGAATAGTACTCCGCGAATGGGTCTCTGTAACGGGCATTCCCCAGCATGAGCCCGAACTCAACAGAATCCAAGAGTCCGCCCAAGTCCTTGTACAGAACACGCTCGAGTGTTCGCCGATTGATAGGGAAAACCGCTTCGGCCATTGCCCTTTTACAGACCATGATCCGGCGTTGTTTGGTCGACTGGGGGACCACATTGGATGATAATGTACGATCAATTAGCCCAATTAGAGCGTCAGCCATCTTCTCGCCGTTCGACGTTTTGAAAGCAGCCAGAGGATCGTCGAGCACTCTCGAGACACAGAAGCCCGGGATACTCGCGAAGAACCGTTCAAGCTCGTGATCTTCATCTGAAGACAGGAGTGCCCAGAGTATTATGCGGCTGTCAATCTCCGATGACAATTTCTGGGCAGATTCTTCGGCAGCCTCCTCTATACGATGGGAAAACCGTCTTTTATAATCGTCATTCAAGAAGCCAAAGCGGACCCATGTCTTCTCGTTGAAACAGTGGAATGCCGTACACCACCAGAGAATTCGGACGGCGAGGGATAGTGTGCCAGTATATAGGAGCCACAGCGGGGGAGAGAGTGGGGTATAATAGGGGCTTTCATGCCTAAAGATGGGCAAGAGCGTGAAGCACGCATATATGACAGTGCAGAGTCCGACCCAAGACCCCACAACTTTGCAGACTTTATGATTGGAACCAAACGAGAAGACAACAAGGCCGACCAAAAAGAGAACAAGGGACGCATGTAGGACGATAGGCAATGCGTCAACGGCCCATTGAAGATGTTGCTCCTCGACGCCTCTATGGAAGATTGCACGGATCCGTGCTCGCTTAAGTGGACTACTTGCGGAATGTCGTTGAGTGAGTTTGATGTATCGGCGGGCCCACTGTTGCACCAATATCGCCAGCAGGGCACAGGAAAGGGTTATAACCAAACTCAAGGACCACAGCGAATTGACCCAGACGGCGGATTTCGGTGGAGAGAAGGCAGGAGGATTATACCGACTGGGAAGGGTGGGGACACGAGTTCCGTTAGGGTCGGCGAGCACTTGATAAATGTTCTCGAGATAGAACGTAGGCTTGTCCTGCGGATCTGGTTGAAGGTCCTGAACCGACATCGCAAGGAACGTCGCAACAACGGCAGAGAAGAGTCCAGACTGCAGCAGTCGAGTTAGCATGTGATGGACAACAATATAGGGACTCACAAAGGTCAAGTTATCACTAGCTACCGCCTTCCAGTTTTCCGCTGTCTTCTCATCCTCTACCTGCGCCATCTTCAAATACCTGCCGAAGAGAGGCCCGGAACCATCGACAAACCCGGAGTCTCCTTGTAACTCTTCTCTTAGAGTAGCGGCTAAGTAGTCACCGGCGTGTGCAACAATTAAATTTGCAGATACGTGAGAGATAGAATAGTGGTGACGCACCTGTTTCCCTGTTGGCGGGCTCATCCTTACGGTTCATCATTTGGTACTGAATCTGGATAATTGTAGGACGGGCGGTGGTGGGTAAGAGTAGGGCATTATATACCTAGCAAACGCTCTAGGGAGACGACGACGGCCGCGTTGAGAATGCGAGGAGGCCTAGCTGTGAAGAGCAGGTATGGACAGGCAAGATCTCGTTGCGCATTTTTACCATGCGTTCTCATTGTCGAAGGACGCATGTACAAGCCACGCGCATACCCGCACCAGGGGTCAGGCGTCGTGTCATCGCTTTGGTGTGGGGCGATGGAACCAGGAGACAGGGAAAACGGGAGATAGGCAGAGGATGGGTGTCAGTGCTGCCAGTCCCTGGGTGGGGTGAGAGACTGCATTGACCACATTAGATGATCTCTCAATCGCCGCTGCTTCAAGTTCGTATCTCGTTAGTGTCGGGTGAACACGGTGAAGGGGGAGTGCGATAGACTTGGACGGACGTCGACAGTAACGTCGACAGCGTTGAAACGGACCGGATGCGGACCGTTCCGAGCACAGCTGATGGGTTGACAATTCAGGTCGGAGGGTTGGATAAATATTGAATCTGGACCCTCTGTCAGTCCTGGATGGAGCTTGTGTCGGCATTCCGTGGTGGTCCACAATATCGCAGAAACTGTCCTAGTTTCTTGCATTGGGCTCCAGGCAAACCGGCTGTACACATGCACATTTTATTCGTGATTCTACATTCTACTGAGTAGCAGACTTACACGCCACCAAATAACTACTGGAATCTCCCCGAACACCTGCCAAATACCATGTGGAGTACATGCACCTGAAGCACCTGATGCTGCAGGACGGGATACTGCTGGCATTCGCGCACCCGCATCGCGGACGTGCTCATCACGTTGCGGCCGCGGCTTGGCACGAGCCACCTCGTATTGCTACCTGCACCGCCTGTGTGACACTCTGTGCCAGGCGCTGTGCACAAGACGGTGCAGGAGTGGTGTGGTTCATGCATGCTGGACACGCAGGGAGATGGGGATAGCGAAGTTGACGGCCGGCAACGGCGAGGCTGGGGGCAGGTCATGGTTCCGCAGGAAGGACGCCTATCATGGGTAGGAGGAACTGGTAAGGCCGCTTCGGGACATCATCGACATCACCGTGAAAGATGGACTGGAAATTCGTTGAAGTTGCGGTGAAGTGGGAACTTACCAATGCGTTTAGAGCTGTAAGCAGTACTCAGCGCTCGGCTTTTTTTGTTATTTTTGTAAAAAAAAAAAAAAACCCATTTATACAGTATACCGGAGTACAGGCTCAGCATGTAGGACGCAGAACCGAGGAAGACGGAAGAGGAACGAAGCGGATCGCACCGTCACCTCATTATCGCCATTACCGTGACTCGGACTCACACGCGTCGTGCTTCGGTTGGCTATCCCTCCTTATGCCACCTGCTTTCCCAACAATACCGTTACCACGTCGAGCACGTACTGTAGGTGTCTCTGCTGTCTTCGGCAAGTACGCGACACCAATAGACGGTCAGGATGGGAACCCGACGAAGCGCGAGCTTCGTTTATCTGCTCCTTGCGCGCCGTCATGATCTATGCTGAGCCTCCACAAGTAGCAGGCAAAGGAGGGCGGAACTCACAAATAAGTATCAGTACATACCATAGCACGACCATCAGACTACGACGCCATGTTAGGTAAACGAGTGGTCGGTGTTGGGCAGTGGGAAATCTGGAGTTATAGCAGGGAATAATGGCGCTGATTGCTGTTGCTGTGGGGGAACCGTGGTATCCCGCAGAGTGGTGGGGTGAAAAGCAGACGCAGGACTTGTTGCAAGTAATCTCATCCCCGAAGAGAATGTCGTCGGATCGGGACATAGCCTAGAGGAAGTTGGGGATGAGTGGAAGTGTGCGGGAATTGTGCGGGAATTTTGTTGCCCAGAACCAGGAATGGGAAGGACGGTGATGGAGGGTCAACCGGTCAAGTGCCGTCGGCGTCTGAGGCTGTGAGCAGAGACATTTTGGAGATCTCCACTATTCCCTGAAGCGACGGTACCAATAGATGAGGAAGTGACAGTGAGCGAATGGGGGAAACTGCGCCGGAGACATCAGGGATAGAACCAGCCGTAGAAGAGGCGAAGGTTGCGGGAATGTATCTCGGTCCCCAAGTGATCCCCGTTACCGAACAGCGCGGGGCGGCGGTCCGGCGAGGATGACGCGCCAACGGACTGCCAACGTTAACGGTACTCCAACTGTGCGCCAATGGCACTTTGAGATACAGTACCAGCGCGTTTCTCTCTTCTGCTTGATATTTGCCTCGGTCCTTTTACTAGCTTATCGTTACTGTTACAAGAATTCCTTCTATGATCGAGCGCGAGCGCGCCGAGCCCGACGACTAGGGAAGGCACCAGTATACCTACTGTACTATCCACCTCGACTTACACCTTTTGTTTACCGCCTTTTGATCAATATGACTTGTCGCTAATGTGTCACGCCTGACCTCTTTACTTTACGACGCGTTCATAAACACGTGTGAGACCTTGTGTTTTTTTGCCAGTCTCGTATTTACAAATTCGCGATAAGAACTTGGGATAAATTGTGCACATTTTTGCCTTGGAATAACTACCCGTTGGTTCTCGAAACCGTCCGACTGTTGTATCATGTCTCACGCTCTTCCGCTTTTCTCTCCGAACTCGACACTCCATCCAAGTCTCCATCTCTCATCTCTTCCGAACGCGCGCGTCACTTTCGTGTCACGCGCTACCCATCACCGTCACGTCATCACTGGAGGTTCTGGTGCCATGTGTTATCAGCGAGTGGCCCACGGTTTTCCTTGATAGGAGAGCTCCGAAGTACGGCGCGAGCAGGTGGGGCGACTGAGAACCGTTGTTGAGATATACAGGGTTCACTGTCAACTGACTGCATGTCCGCGGAGGCGATACCGACGTGGCCAGTACTAGGTGTGGGCATAAGTGATGCGTCATGTGTAGCCAGAGGTGCGGAGGTTTCCAGAACGGCACTGTGGTGCAAGGCAATGAGTGAGGAAACCGAAGGGGCATGGGCAGGGCCGGTGTCCGAAGTGCTAGACGCCATTTCTGCACGATGGTCACAGATTCTCCGCAACAGATACGATGGAGGCCTCGTAACTGCGGCGTAGGTTGAGTGAGGGTAATGTTGAGGTAGCGCGTGTGCAAGCCTCACCTTGTGTCACGGCAAAAGTTTCCCGAAAAGGTAACACTGGCAAGAGGTGGTGGCTTTCACTGTCGGCGGGTATAATCCGAGGAGCGTATGCAGGCGTGGCGACCGGGGCAAGGTCTTGTAGTGCAGAAGGCACATCTTCGGGAGATAGCTCCTTCGCGGGGCGGTGGCGCGCAATTGTGCATGAAGGATATGACTGTGGGAATAGTAGTACGCTGTGGCGATCAGAGGTGGTGGTGGAAAATACTGTCGGAGCGGCGCTAGTGCCTTGATGCAAGCTGCAATAAACGTTGCGGATATGTTTGAGGATGTGGATCGAAAGGTTCCGAGAGCGTCGATTCCCTGTGTTTCGAACAAGTACATTCCACATGTCGCAGAAATCGTGTTGCAGCCCAGGAAGCGTCTCTTGAATGCTGAATCTAGAGACTAGTTCCAAAGTCTTTGATCGTGAGTAGATGTCGCGGTGCCAACCGTGGTCCGAATAGCCTTCCATCGTGCGCCGACAAATAAAAATGCAATTAGCAAGTAACATGCTATCACCGCGTGCGAGGTAGTTTTGAAGGGTGGCCTTTGATATGCCCAATTGGGCAGTGGCTAGTTCAAACCAACGGGCGTCGTGTTCTTGTGCCTTCGCAATGATGACGGAAACCACACACTGCGAGTAGTACTCCGCGAATGGGTCGTTGTAACGGGCATTCCTCAGCAAGAGCCCGAATTCAACAGAGTCCAAGAGTCCACTCCAGTCATTGTACAGAACACGCTCGAGTGTTCGCCAGTTGATAGGAAGTGTCGCTTCAGTCATCGCCCTATTACAAATCATGATTCGGCGTTGTTTGGTCGACTGGGGGAGCAAATCGGACAATAATGTACGGTCCATTAGTCCGACTACAGCATCTGCCATCTTCTCGCCGTTCGACGTCTTGAAAGCAGCCAGGGGATCTTCGAGCACTTGTGAGCTGCAGAAGTCCGGGATGTTCGCAAAGAACCGTTCTAGCTCGTGGTCTTCATCCGAAGTCTGGAGGGTCCATAGTAGTATGCGGCTGTCAATCTCCGATGGCAATGTCTGGGCAGATTCTACGGCAGCCTCCTCTATACCACGCAACAATCGTCTTCTATAACGGTTTTTCAAGTGGCGGTAGCGGACCCAGGTGTCCTCGCTACAACAATGGAATGCCGTGAGCCACTGGAGAATTCGGGCGATGACATATAGTGTGCCGGTATAAAGGAACCAAAGTGGGGGAGAGAGTGGTGTATAATAAGGGCTTTCGTATCGAAAGATTGGCAAAAGCGTGAAACATGCATATATGAGAGCGCAGAGCCCGACCCACGACACCACCACTTTGAAGACTGTATGATTGGAATCAAATGAGAAGACAACAAGGCCGGCCAAAAAGATAAAGAGGGAGGCGTGTAAGAGGATTGGCAATGCGTCAACGGCCCATTGGAAGTGCAGCTCCTCGACGCCTTTGTCAAAAAATGCACGCATCCGTGCTCGCTTGTGCAGAGTACTTGTAGATCGTAATTGAGTGACCTTGATGTATCGACGCGCCCACTGTTGCAACAATATCGCCAGCAATGAACAGGAAAGAGTCATAACCAAACTCAAGGACCAAAGCGAATTCACCCAGACGGTGGATCTCGGCGGAGAGAAAGTGGGGGGGTTAGACCGAGTAGAAGAGGCGGGGACATCAGTTCTGTTAGAGTCGGCGAGGAGTTGATAAATGTTCTCGAGATAGAATGTAGGCTTATCCTGAGGATCTGGTCGAAGGTCCCGAACCGATACCGTAAGGAGCGCCGCAACAACGGCAGAGAACAGACCAGACTACAACCTCGGCCCTCGAGGGTCAATCCAAATAACGTACAATAAACATGAGCGCTCACAAAGATAAGGATCCTATCTGCATCCGCTTTCAAGCCATCTGCCATGATCCTGTCTTCTTTCCCCGCCGTCTTCAGATACATGGAAAAGAGAGGTCCTGATCCATCGTCGTTATCGTCGTCGTCGTCGTCGTCGTCGTCATCATCATCACCCTCATAGTTGCCCCCCCCCCGCAATAAGTCGTCTTTCTCCAACTGAGGTGAGTAGCCAGCTATGCGCTTCTATGAGAACGGCGAGGTTTCCACAAAAATAGAGAACTGGTACCTGTTAGAGTCCCCTCCTCGAGCGCATTTGTGATATCAAAAGTTCGATGAGTACTGGGGGGGGGGAATTGGAACATCTGATTATTGGTATGCCCGTGTGTAAGACGAAGGTTTTAAGACGGTCATGACCGGTCATGCAGGTCATGGGTTGATCCACGAGGGCTGAGGCAACCACGAGATCCAGGGCGTCCATACTGTAAGGTCACCCAAGAAGACTCGGAAGACGACTTGCTCCTGTTTTAATAACCCAAATCCCTGTTCTGTCGAAACCTTCGGAGCTCTCGGTGTAGTGTACAACCATTTTACATACATGAAAAGAGATTAGTGCGCTGAACGCGTTGTTTACATGACCACTTGATAGGTCCTAGCAAATCCCGGGGTGTTCGGAATAAGTACAAGACATTATCTAAGCAATGGGTGGGTTCTAAAACGTGGAGCCAGCTGCTAATGTGAAAATGCTGCGGGTTGAGAGGGCAGAACTGGAGGCAAGGAGAATACCATGGCATGTGCACTGGTGTCGTGCATCAGATGCATTGGGTATACAATACAGGAACGCCCGGGGAAGCGATGCCACAGGAAGGAGCACTAAATGCACCGCGCAGTTGGCTCCATGGTGTTTTCTGGCCAAGGTACTGGCAAAACCGGCCTAAGCATAGGTGCGGGTTATACGGTATTGTCAATCAAGTTTCAGGAATCTAGGCTTTCTGGGATCGAATTGGAATGCGCGCTCTGCTCCAAATGGCTTGGTGTTGCGGACATGACGTGGGCCGGTGGTCTAAAACTCCTAGACCAAGGATCCATTGAGGCGATACAGTACTAGCAAAGTAGTACTGTATATTGTTTTTGGGAGGCTGTCGCCTTGGATCAGGTGGGGGCGCTGCGATGGGAACGATGTCGGGTGTCGGGTGCCAGCTCAAAGTAACCGGTCAGGTGACGAGAGTCGGTACAACCGGCAAAAAAGTGAAGTTGATGGAGGGTATAGGATGCAAGATATGCAAGATAGGATGAGCGCGAGGGATGGAACAAAGCGACATTTAAGCTCGCTTTGGAGTGGATTCAGGCAAGAGGGGACACAGGAAATTTCGAGAACAGGATGAGATTTATTGGATATATTAGAGTCTTTTTACATATTCAAGTTTTCACCAAAGTTTTCACAAGTATTTTCAACTGTAAGGATTGAAGTGGATTTGGTCGCACTTGTAGTGAATAGGAGCTCGGAATAAAAAAGTAAAAGAGAGGAATAAAAAGTATTAACTCATGCGAAAGTAAAAGCTATATCTCTGAGCTCTCCTAAACGCTCGCGAGAGTGCGCTGCTAGTAATGTAGTATTCGAATCCGGGCGCATTTTTGAGACTCTTTGAGTTGCGCTGTACCGGTCGGGTCGTCCGGGTCGAGCCAATTTTTGAAAAGGCCGCGAAGCAGGAGCAATGATCACGCAGTCTGGCGGTGGGGCAGAGGTGACACCAATGAGTTGTGCGTACGCGATGCCACGGAGCATTCGTTGTCTCGGACCGGAGAGGGCATGACCGACTGTCCGGGAGGCGGTGTTTCGGATACCGTACTGACACCTTCTACCTGAGAGCTTCTCTCACGGGCCTTCCGGGGATATCTGATCCTGGTACACCTGCGTAACCATCACTCATCAGAGGCGCGAAAGCAAGCTCCATGCCGGTGGTAAAAACGGGAAAAATTCAAGTTATACCACCAAGGACGGTTTTAGAGGGCCACTGAATAAGTCGATGAATGATTATGTCACTTACGCCCGCTCACAGCTCAGGGCACCAAGCTTGTTATCGTAGATTCATGGCCACTGTATTCGCATTTATAGTTCGCCTCCAGTTGGTAGAGAGAGGCAATGATATCAGCCCACACTATTCAGCAGCTCTTCTGCGAATATCTCAAACTTACATCTCTTACACCGTTCCTACCACATGGCTTCCAACATCAATGCTAATGGCAACGCCTCCAACCAACCCACTGCTCCTAAAGAAGCAGAAACGCCTACTAACTCCGAGTTGACGCCTCCAACGACAGTGCAAGACACTGGCAGTCACCAGGGAGATAGTTACAACTCGGGAAACAACTCTTCTTCAGCGGCGTCCGACGAGCAAAATAGTACCACAGTAAGTTTTGTAGTCACGCCTGTCAGAGTCCCCCCTGACAGGGAGCAGGATAAACTAGGGATCAGCCATGAATCTCAGTCACAAGAACCATCTCGGGCAGCCCCAGCCTGGGTAGCCCTACTCGCACGCCTCAGAAGGTGGACTATGCCGCTCCGACGGAGCATCAGCCGGAGAAATTCTCGGCAGACTTGATAACTGAATATGATATCTTGGACTATTTGGGCATCGCATGCCGCATTCTCTCGACTTCCTTCAAGACTTCCTTCTGGTGGATTTTGGTCACTAAGTCTCGTTCGTGTTCGGTCTCGGTTCTGGAATGGCCTTTCGACTCGGTATGGCCTATCATATGTTTGTACGTCTATGCTCTGCTTTGTGTTTGTGCGCGCGTGTGTTCGTGTTATTATGTTCGTACGTGTGTACCCGTGTTCGACTTACTGTATCAAGCGCTACCGCCTCGGGTTTTCTTACTATAGCAAAATGACGCTGTACAAGCGTCACTAGTTTCCATGTATTTACTTAGTTTCCAAATTCCGTAGTATACTTATACAAGTAGTTTAAAAGGAGCTTGATAATGAGCCCCTAAATGTAACCAATTCTCTTTCTCCCACTTCGTGCACATTGTCACTTGCTGCCGTGCGCTCGGAAACCACTCGTTTTATAACCAAAATATATTCTCCCGGGTCATACATAACGGCCGCCCCAATCTGCTGCCCACACTCGTGAACGCGTGAACCTCGGGCCGACCCCGAGGAGAACTTCATGGAACATTTGGGTGACGAGAGACATATCATATCTCTTGGGTATTGTAAATGATGCCTACAACATCCTACCAGCAGGTACTACGACGCCTAGGTTGAATCGATTCTACTTAGTTACTCAGCTATTCCCCGTGGTATATAGCGCGCAATAGGTAGCGTACCATCATCTAGTGACGACACTGTGATGACTTGACAATTTGAGACTTTACGCACACCCCCTAGCTTTCGTGAATGATATCGATTGGCTCCGAGTCACTGGCACTTCTTTGGGTCTTTAAGCTTTATGTCCAAAATCTACTTGTTCCACTTTTTGATACTTTCGGGGTCGATCGCGTGTTCGAGAAAATGCAGGGCCAGAAAAGACGGCGCAAACGAGGGTTTCTCGTGTTCATAAAACTTACATCGCTCGATGATCGTACTCGTCCACAGCAATGTATTACTTTGGTCCCCGAGCCCCGAGACACATCAGCTGGATCGGAAACACCCGAGATGCTTTGGGCCTTCGGAATGCAAGTACGAGCATAGGCGTAAAGGCCTGAATAGATATAATTCAGAACGTTCCAACTTATCGTCAGGCTTAGGAATGATGGGCCGTATGTTTGGGTAAATGAGATATCGTGACTCGTCGAAGCGACGAATACTAAGGGATGGTCTGGGAACGAATGCCAGTGGTCATCGATCATCTCGCATCGACACATCAGGTCACGCCGGGAATGGATACAGTGGACCGCTGTCTCAATGCTCCTCGACTTGGCGAAGACCTTCGGGTCCTGACCGTGCATTCGGCTTTATTCTGTTACCTATCCTGCAGTCACACAGCTGTACGTTCTGCAAAATTCTAGAACGGAATCGAATACTACGAACCCAGTCGCCTTCAGTCTACCACCACAACACTGTCACAACACGTTGAAACCCGCTGCGACGCCGCCTTGGTCAACGTCCTCCGCCTTAATTCGCACCAACTACCCCGCCTGCCCCACCGTCACCTTCCGTCCGTCCCCCCAGTACCCACCCAAATACACCAAGCACACTCCCCACAGACGCGCTCGCCCTCCGATGCGCGGTGGGCGGATAGGGTCTACCGTGACCCCCCGCACTCGCCCTCCGGCAGCTGCCAGTGCGCTCCGGAAGCTTCCTGTCGCAGTAGATGCTATTCCCAGTCCTCGCGCTGCAGCTTGAACACGAGCACCCCGTGTACAGCACACGCTTCTTCCGCGCCCACCCTACCGGAGCCCTCATCGAGCGCCACACATGCGCACAAAGCTTTCGCGCACCAATTCGGCGCCCTCTGAGGGTGCAAGGAAGGATTCAAGCACACCCGGGCGCATAAGTACCTCATATACCTTTTCCCACCCGCGAGCTACAGGGCGACTTGGACTCTGCGCGGCGCGCAAACGCTCTAAGAGACCGCCAGGATGGGAAGCTGAAGAAGCGCGAGCTTCGTTTATCCACTCCTTGCGCGCCATCATGATCTATGCTCGGGCTGAGCCTCCACAAGTAGCAGGCAAAGGAGGACAAAACTTACAAATAACCATCAATACTACAACACAACCATCAGGCTACGACGCCATGTTAGACAACCGAGTAGGAGGTACCAGGTCGTGGGAAATCTGAAGTTATAGCAGGGAAAAATGCCGCCGATTGCCGTTGCTGCGGGGGGACCGTAGTGTCCCGCGAAGTGGAGGGGTGGAGAGCAGTAGCAGAACTTGTGGCGAGTGGTCTCTTCCCTGAAGGAATGTCGTCGGACTGGGACATAGAGGAGGTTGGGGATGACTGGGAGTACGCGGGAATTGTGTTGCCTAGAACTGGGACTGGGAAGGACGGTGATGGTGTGTCAAGTACCGTCCGAGCAGGGACAATTTGGAGGTCTCCACTACCACCTGAAGTGACGGTACCAATAGATGAGGAAGTGGCAGTGTGCGAATGGGGGGACGTGGAAACTGCGCCAGAGACATCAGGGATAGAACTAGTCGTAGAAAAGGCGGAGGTACTAGTGGTGCCATGTGTTATATCAGCTAGTAGCCCAGTTAAACGACGGTCGTCCTTGACAGGAGAGTCCCGAAGTACAGCGCGAGCAGGTGGGGCGACCGAGATACATTGTTGCGGTATATAGGGATGATTGTCAACTGACTGCATATCCGCGAAGGCGATACCAACGTGGCCAGCACTAGATGTGGGTATATGTGATGCGTCACGTGTATCCAGAGGTGCGAAGGTTTCCAGAATGGAACTGTGGTGCAACGCGCTGAAGGAGGAGGCAGAAGGTGTATGGGCACCCCATGCCGTTGTACTAGCAGTGGCGTCCGACGTGTTAGACGCCGCTTCTGTACGACGGTCACAGGTCTTCCGCAGCAGATACGATGGAGGCCTCGGGACTGCGGCGTAGGTTGAGTGAGGGGTGATGTTGGGGCTGAATGAGGTGGCGTGGGTGCGGGCGTCACCTTGAATCCCACCAAAAGTTTCCGGAAAAGGTAAAACTGGCTGGAGGCGGTGGCTTTCACTGCCGGCGGTTATAATTCGAGGAGTGTATGACGTGGCGACCGAGGTAAGGTCGTGTACTGCAGAAGGCACATCTTCGGGAGATGGCTCCTGTGTGGGGCGGTGGCGCGCAATTGTGCATAAAGGATATGACTGCGGGAATAGCAGGACGCTGTCGCGATCAGAGGTGGTGGAGGAGAACGCTGTCGGTGCGGCGACAGTGCCTTGATGTAAGCCATAATAAACATTGCGGACATGTTTGAGAATGTAGATTGGAAGCTTCCGAGAGCGCCGATTCCCTGTGTTTCGAACAAGATCATTCCACATGACGCAGAACTCGTGTTGTAGTTCGGGAAGCGTATCTTGAACATCGAATCTAGAAACTAGTTCCAAAGTCTTTGATCGTGAGTAGAGGTCACAGCGCCAACCGTGTTCAGAGTAGCCTTCCATTGTGCGCCGACACATAAATACGCAATTAGCAAGTAACATGCTATCGCCGTGAGCAAGGTAGTTTTCGAGGGTGGACTTTGATATGCGTAATTGGCTAGTGGCGAGTTCAAACCAACGGTCATCATGTTCTTGTACCCTCGCAACGATGACGGAAATTACGCATTGTGAATAGTACTCCGTGAATGGGTCTGTGTAACGGGCTTTCCTCAGCATGAGCCCGAATTCTACAGAATCTAAGAGTCCACTCCAGTCATTGTACAGAACACGGCTGAGTGTTCGCGGGTTGATAGGAAGAGACGCTTCGGCCATCGCCCTGTCACAGATCATGATCCGGGATTGTTTGGTTGACTGGGGGAGCAGATCAGATGATAATGTACGGCTCATTAGTCCAATTAGAGCATCTGCCATCTCCTCGCCTATCGATACCTTGGAAGCAGCCAAGAGATCGTTGAACACTCTTGAGTTGCAGAAGCCCGGGATGCTCGCAAAGAGCTGCTCTAGCTTGTGGTCTTGATCCGAAAACTGGAGCGTCCATAGTAGTATACGGCTGTCAATCTCCGATGACGATTTCCGGGCACATTCTTTAGCAACCCGGTCTATACCATGAAAAAATTGTCTTTGATAATCATCCTTCGAGCGGCCAAAGCGGTCCCAAGTCTTCTCGTTGCAACAGTTGAATGCCGTGAGCCACCGGAGAATTCGGACGGCGACATATAGTGTGCCGGTATAAAGGAGCCAGAGTGGGGAAGAGAGCGGGGTATGATAGGGGCTTTCATGTCGAAAGATGGGCAAGAGCGTGAAGTATGCATATATGACAGTGCAGAGCCCGACCCAAGACACCGTAACTTGGAAGACTGTATGATTGGAGCCAATCCTGAAGACGAAGACAAGGAGGCCTGCCAGAAAGAGAGCAATGGACGCATGCAGGAGGATAGGCAATGCATCAACAGCCAATCGAAGATGTAGATCCTTGACGCCTTTATCAAAAAATGCGCGGATCCGAGCTTCCTGATGCGGACTACTTGCAGACCGTGATTGAGTGAACTCGATGTATCGGCGAGCCCACTGTTGCAACAACATCGCCAGTAGGGCACAGGAAAGGGTTATAACCAAACTCAAGGACCAGAGCGAATTGACCCAGATGGCGGATTTCGGTGGAGAGAAAGCGGATGGGTTAGGCAGAGTTAGAGGGGTGGGGAAACGAGTTCTGTTAGGGTCGGCGAGGAGTTGATAAATGTTCTCGAGATAGAATGTAGGCTTATCCTGTGGATCTGGTCGAAGGTCCTGAACCGATACCACAAAGAACGTCGCAACAACGGCAGAGAACAGACTAGACTACAACCTCAGGGATTAATCCATAGAGCGTAGAATAAACATGAGGGCTCACAAAGAGAAGGATCCTATCTGCGTCCACCTTCAAGCCATCTGACATGTTCCTGTCTTCTTCCCCCGCCATCTCCAAATACATGTCGAAGAGAGGCCCATAACCACCGTCATAGCTGGCCTCTCCTTGTAAATGTTCTCCTGGAGCAGCGACTTAGTAGTCACCAGTGTGTGTAACAATTAAAATCGCAGATATGTTTGAGGTAGAATGGTGGTGACAAACCTGTTCTGACAGGTTCTTCCTTACGGTCGAACATATGGTACTGATTACGCTTTGACATGGAGGATTATCGAATGGGTGATGAGGGGTAATGTCCAGCGGAAACTGCAGGACGAAGACGATAGCCGCCTGGAAAATGCGAGGCCAGTTTCGGGCCGTAGCCCCAGCCATGAGGAACAGGCATGAGCAAGGCAAGTACACGCGGCCTCTCGTTGCGCATTTTTGCCACGTGGTCTCATCGATTTAAGATCTCATTTGCGAGGTGCGGTGGGAGACGGCATCGACCACACAAGGTGGTCTATATCTCGGCCGCTGCTTTAGGTCCGTATCGCATTGGCGCTGGCTGAACATAGTGAAGGGGGAGTGATAGACTTTGACGGACGACGGACGTTGACGGTTAAAGTTGAAACGGACCGGATTCGGACCGTTCCGAGCGCAGAGGAAAAATTGTCGACATTAGCGACGCCTCCAGAGCCCATGATCTCATCTAGGAAAGCAGTATCGAGCGCGATACGGGCATACAAGATATTATAAGCACGTTGCCAGTGGAGAGCCAACGCTTTCTCAAAGAGCTGGCAGGGGATCGGCGTCGGAAATAGAGAGAGCGGGGAATGAATGGAACAGGCGGGGGAGGCTGGTTAGGAGTGAATGGAAATAAGTAAATGTGAGAATGTGAGAGTGCCCTAGTGGTAGCCAGGAGCGTGAGTTGGTCGAGTTGCTCCGTTGTAACGTCGGGAGGCCAGGCGGTGAACGCGCTCATCGCTCTCTGTCACTTGTCAGGCGTCTGTGACCTGAAATGCTCTCCTTCGGTGTCGAATGCTGAACGTCGACCGGTTGGCTAGTAGAACTACCAAAGAACGAACGAGAAATCATGATGATCGATACCTGATTTTCCCCATGCCATCGGCCATCACCGTGAAATCGCAATTCGAATGTAACAGGGCTTGAGCATCGACTGTGGCCGCGCGTGAACACCCCAAGTACAGTAACTTTCAAACCTGCGGGTTTGAGCGCCACGTAATACTGTAAACGTAATAATACACATGCCGCATCCAGGATGGAAGTTCAGCGTATGCACCGATTGTGATTTTGGCTATCTGTAGTCAGATTTGGAGTGCGAGAGAACCCTCCAAGCTCATCGTTGTACCATCCCTTGCCTTAGCAAGCAAGAATCCAAGCGAGAATTGTTTGAGCATGTGGCTTGGCATGTGAAAAGATATCGATCCGAGAGTAAGTTATTGTCGGGGACATGGCTCGGGTCGCGCTTCTTTGCAAGCTCAGTAAGTCCAAGACCAAGGATTTAATCACACGTAATTTATTGTGGCCCTGCTCGGTACACCCGCCGGGATGGGCACCGATACTGTTCGCATAGTGCTGCGAGAATAGTTGCGGTTATTCCCAGCATCAGCAAAAAAACCTAAAATTTTTATTCACTTACCAAAGTCGAAATCGCTTACGCAGATTTTAACATAATATAAGCTTATATTATTATTATTGATGAAATAATGATCGCTTGTGACCGGGCCGCAATCATCGACAGACCTGTCAGGGTAAGATATAAGCGCTTACAATTCCCGAGGCCAAACACAGTTAATTTGTAAGCACTTATAATTTCCGCATAAGTCTCATGGCCCCATTGTAAGCACTTGCAATTTCCGCATAAGTCTCACAGCCCTATTGTAAGCGCTTACAATTTCTGTGTGAGCCAGGTTCGAGTCAGGCCCGATCGAGGGTACTCCAACTTGTCTGCTTGCTCATCGTTGTCCCCTTCCCTCTTGGAGTAGAACACTCTCCGCCTTCGAACTCACCTAGGACCCTCACGTCCTTACAAATTGGCTGCCCCAGTGAGGCGGAGTCAGTTGATTCCCCCTCCATTCCCCTCTAGTTCTTGGTTCTTTA